>OCOJ01051472.1_pt1 | contig 23141 bp, 24 predicted proteins | sample 1539251 | NCBI WGS metagenome assembly OCOJ01 (sample SAMN01911457, study PRJEB22624) | soil metagenome | biome: Soil | place: Malaysia | collected 2012-04-30 | depth RA_metagenome m | reverse complement strand
AACCGGAAAAGTGGCGGCTTAGTACGAACTTCGGCCGCAACGGCGTTAATCGGGACTTGACTTAGCCCGACGCCGGATTCGACTTTCAACTCAGCAGATTCCTTGACTTGCTTCATGTCGCAACCATAAGATTGCGGGACTGTGGCGGCCTCCGATGCGCTCATGGGTCAAATCGTCTCGCACTACCGCATCATCGAGAAGTCCAGCGGAGGGGATCGGCGTGGTGCACAAGGCCGAGGACACAGAACTTGGCCGTTTCGTTGCTCGTGGCTAACTCGCGAGGACCAGAGGCTACGAACAGATGATGGGAGGTCATTTGTAGAAGGGAGTCGTGTATGAGCGAATCCGCAAAGCGGGAACTCCTCGTTGGACGAGGCTGGGTTCAAGCTGTAGCAATTGTTTTTCTTTTTGGCTTTTTGGTGCTGGGCCTTCTCGCTTACCGGACCTACACCGACGAACCACCAATCCCCACTCAGGTGGTGAATCCAGCCGGAAACGTAATCTTCACGCGCGCGGATGTGATTGGCGGGCAAGGGATCTTTCTCCGAAATGGCTTGATGGAATACGGCACAATTTTCGGTCATGGCGCTTATCTCGGCCCTGACTTCACGGCGGATTATCTCCATCGCGCTGCCCTCTTGGTGACGGATTACTACGGAGGGCCACAATCTGACCAAGCGAAACAGCAGACGATTACGGATTTCAAAACCAACCGGTACAATTCCACGACCGGGACGCTGACCTACACTGGCGCTCAGGCGGCTGCATTTGAAAAACTGAGTGCTCATTATCAGGAGTTCTTCTCTCAGCCGACGACCCGAGTTGGGCTTCGCCCCAAAGCCATTACGGATGCAGTACAAACTCGGCAGATCACTGCATTTTTCAGCTGGTCAGCTTGGGCCGCCACAGCGCTGCGGCCGAGGCTTCCCTACTCCTATACGAACAACTGGCCGCCGGAACCGCTCGTCGGGAATCAGGCTACCGCTGACACGATGCTCTGGAGCGTGCTTTCCCTGATTGCCTTGCTGGGAGGCATCGGGCTCTTGATGGCTGCTTTCGGCCGCTGGAATTTTCTCGGCTGGCATGGGAGAGAGCGCACCCGCATTTCCTTCCGCGCGCCTGGGAAAGTGGCTTTGACGCCTGCGCAGCGCGCCACAGCCTGGTTCTTCTTTGTCATGGCGCTGCTCTTCCTGTTGCAATCGCTGCTCGGTGGCGCGACACAGCATTACCGGGCGGAAGTATCCAACTTCTTCGGGCTCAATCTCGCGCAGGTGCTGCCTTTCAATATCGCCCGCACTTGGCATCTCCAACTGGCCATTTTTTGGGTGGCGACCTCGTTCCTTGCGGCGGGGATATTTCTCGCTCCGATGATCGCCGGACACGAACCGCGCCATCAGAACTGGCTCGCCTACGGCCTCTTGGGTGCGCTTGCAATTGTTGTCTTCGGCAGCCTTGCTGGCGAGTACGCAGGAATTGAAGGCTGGATTCGCCAGTCTTGGTCCTGGTTCGGCAATCAAGGTTTTGAGTATTTGGACCTCGGACGATTCTGGCAAATTCTGCTGACCGTTGGTTTGCTCTTTTGGGTGCTGATCATGTTCCGAGGTTTACGGACGCGCCTCGCTCGGGAAAATATGGGCAACATGCCATGGCTCTTCTTTTTCTCGGCGTTATCCCTCCCGGCATTTTACGCTGTGGGTCTGCTCGCCCGGCCGGCTGAAAATTTCACAACCACGGATTTCTGGCGCTTCTGGGTCGTCCATTTGTGGGTGGAAGATTTCTTGGAGCTCTTCACCACGGTCATGGTCGCCTACCTGTTTGTCTTGCTGGGAGTAGTCCATGAGCGCGTCGCGCTGACCATGATTTACCTTGACGTTCTTCTCTATTCTGCCGGAGGCATGGTCGGAACGATGCACCACGTATATTTTTCCGGAGAACCTGCGCTGCATATGGCCCTCGGCGCCTTCTTTTCTGCGGCCGAAGTGATCCCGCTGACCTTCTTGACGCTGGAGGCGTGGAGCTTCCTGCAGCTTGGGGCCGTGCAGGAAGCGGGAGCCAGCACTACCTTTCCGCACTTCTGGGCCGTGATGTTTCTAGCGGCGGTGGGATTCTGGAATTTCCTGGGGGCCGGAGTTTTCGGTTTCCTGATCAACCTGCCCATCGTTTCCTACTACGAAATCGGCACGGCCCTAACGCCTAACCACGGGCACGCCTCATTCATGGGCGTGTACGGGATGATGGCCGTGGGTTTGGCCCTATTCTGCCTTCGCTACATCGTTCCCCAGAAATTGTGGTCGGACCGGGCGGCAAAGGTGAGTTTCTGGTCCTTAAATATCGGGCTGGCCTGGATGGTATTCGCGTCGCTTTTCCCTCTTGGTATCCTGCAGCTGTACCACTCAGTGAGCCAGGGCTATTTCTACGCCCGATCGCTTGATTTCCTCACCAACCGAACCAATGTTCTGATCAACTGGCTTCGTCTCCCAGGCGATGCGCTGTTCATCCTCGGCGGGGCTCTCCCTGTGCTCTATCTAGCTTGGTTGGGCGTTCGGCACTCGGCTCCCGAGATGACACTCGAGGAACCCGAGGAGATCCTATTTACGGAGGTCGTGGAGCCCGGCACGAGATCATCATGATTCATGGCATGCACTCCGATGTGCTGATGGTTGCGGCGTACGCGCTCCTTCTGGTCGGTGTGGCCGCAGTTCTTGAGCTGGTGGCCCGGCAATCGCATCGCTTGTCGGAACAATTCCACGTCGCCGGATTTACCTATCATCCGCAAATCGACGCCTGGAAGTGTCCCACCGGGCAGCACCTCGAACGCAAAAAATCGGATTATGAACGCCAGGTCGTGCTGTATCAGGCACCGGCGCATAGGTGCAACGCCTGCCACTGCAAAACGGATTGCACGGACTCCGATAACGGCAGGCAAATCGAGCACCGCCTCGACTCCTGGGTGCGGTCGGAAGTGCGCCGATTCCATCGTGGACTTTCTCTTGTGTTGCTCTTGCTTGCTGCTTTGATCCTCTCCGCACAGATCGGCAGCCAGGACAGCTCTCGCGATTTGGTCGTCCTTGGAGTTCTTCTTTCAATGATCTGCGCTTTCGGAATGCGCCTCCTCGCGTCTTTCCTGGCTCACGAGAATTGATGGAAAGAGCTGCCTCATCGGCTTACCAGTGCGTTGGAGTTATGAGGTTCCGCATCGGGTCGTCAGCTTACCGTATCTGTACATTCTGTGTAGCCGTCACCTGGTCACTAAGCCTGTTAATCAGGCACTATCCAGACTTGCGTAACACAACACGCAGTCGGATGTCGTGCATCACCGCTCTTTTGAGGTATCTATGCTATTCGGTGAAGCTGGGCAAGGATACACTCCCGCAGCACGGGGCTGAAGCCTTGCGTGCTGGGGGCAGGAGGCAACATGTCTGACCTGTCCAAACGAGCGTTGTTTTGGGCTCCACGCGTCCTTTCGATTGCTTTTGTCGCTTTTCTGAGCCTCTTCGCAATGGACGTTCTCGAGGAACACCTTGGTTTTTGGATGACCATAGAGGCACTTACAATGCACCTGATTCCATGCATCGTACTGGTCGCGGTGCTAATTCTGGCATGGCGTCGGGAATGGATCGGGGCGGTACTCTATGCAATAGCCGGGGCGGTTTATGCCATCTGGGCAGTTTCCGGTCCACGCGCCGTGCCCCTCGTTACGCGGCTGGTCTGGATACTCGTCATCGCCGGGCCTGCGTTTTTGATTGCTTTTCTTTTTTTGCTGAACTGGAGAAAGCACGAAGAATTGCACACCTTGCTTCACTAGGGCGTCGACATAGTGCCTGGTAAGTCGTGGCCAAGGAGGAATTGAATCTGTTCCAATTCACCTCCCGAGTCGTGACAGAATCGAGCACAAGACCTCCTGAGATCATGCGGCGCTAGTAAGTCGGGGAAATCTTCGATGGATCTCGTACCGCTCGATGAACAACGTCAACTGTTTATTTCCCCGTCAATCGATGACTGGCAGCCGATTGAGGATCATGGCATTACTGCGGTGATAGACCTGGACGGTGATCTCGACTTGGGCATTCCCAACATTCCCAATCACATGCTCTATGTCTACTTTCCCATCTGCGATGAGAGCCTGCCGGATTTGAACAAACTGCACGCGCTGGCGAAACTCGGAGCGCGATTGGTGGCCAACGGCGAGAAAGTTCTGGCCCATTGTGGCCTGGGTTTCAACCGGTCGGCTCTGGTCGCGGGATTAGTGCTAACCTATCTCGGGATGAAAGGTAAGGATGCCGTCGCGCTTCTGAGGGAAAAACGGCCCGGCGCGTTATTCAACGAAAACTTCGCCTCCTATCTAGCGGCGCTGCCGCCCAACACCGGCCCGTTCTAGAACTTGACTTCTCCGATTCCCAGGCAGTGGATTGTTTCCGAGTGGCGCGTGATCCAGGCACAGTGAGACCACATCCTTGTATCTGATGTTGCCTTTGCAACACGCTTATGTTGTAATAGCAACATGGAGGCCTTATGAACGAAATCCTGAAAGCGATCTTCCAAAGGAGAGCGGTTAAAGTCTTTGAGCCCGTCGAAATCTCCGAGGGCATGCGCGAGCAAATTCTCAATGCCGCTCGTCATGCTCCCTCCAGCTTCAACATGCAACCGTACCAGTTCTATTGGGTAGAAACTGCGGAAAAAAGGACGGCGGTGGCAAAACTCTGCCTCGGACAGATGCCTGCGGAAACCGCCTCGGCACTGATCGTGGCCGTCGCAGACATCGGATCGTTGAGGGCAACGTCGCAGGGCCAATTGGCGTGGATGCGCAGCAGGAGCGAGTTCAGTGGAGCGAAGATTCGCGATTACGAGCGAAAAGCAAGGATCGGCCGGATCCTGTTCATGCCGGGGCCCTTCGATATTTTCGGCGCGCTCAAATGGGGGGTATTCTGGCTGCTGAATTTGTGGAAGGTGCTCGGCATGCCTCCCGTGTCGCGTCAGGATTTGTTCAAATGGGCGACGAAGAGCACATCGCTAGCCTGCGAGAACCTGATGATCGCTGCCGAAACCCTGGGCATCAACACATGTCCCATGGAAGGCTTTGATGGCCACAGACTCTCCAGGTATCTCGGATTGTCCGGCCGGTATCATGAGATTGTGATGGTCATTGCCATCGGGAAGAAATCGCATGCCTACGTTGAACTGCCCCAATGGCGGAGACCTCTCGATGCAACGGTAACGATCCTATGAACATCATTCCAAGAAAAGAGGTTCCGAAAGACATCCTGAAAGATTCAGTGCTTGCCCATATCGCAGCGGCCTATTTCTCGGTAGGGAAGAGGCTTGAACGAAAGACTCGGTGTTCCGCGACTCGCGGCTTCATCCTGTCAACACTCAGAGGCGGCGCTTCGCTCAATCAGAATCAGATCGCTACGCTTCTGGGTATCGACCGAACCGTTGTACACCGGGCCATCAAGTCAATGGCTCAGGAAGGTCTTGTGTCGGAGCGAAAGGCAAAATCAGGCAGAGCAATTCATGTCCGGTTGACGCCCAAGGGAAACAGGTATAGGGAACGGTTGATCAAGACACGAGTGGCCGCCGATGAGAATATCCACCATCAACTAACTTCGGACGAGCGCGCAATACTCCTTCGGCTCTTGAAGTTGATTGCCGGATTGAAGTTTTAAGACTGGGGTGTTTTCGCCCTGTCTCGACTCCTGATAAACGCGGTTCCCTCCCGAGTTCGTACTGGAACGAACCTTCCGATTTCCGGGCTTACTAACGTCGAAGCCAAAAACCCACGGGTATTGAGGTTTCCAAACGAATCGGCGTTGAGCCACAGGCGGCGGGTTTGTAGTGCCACTGTCGAATGGCATCAGAGGCTGCTGATTCCAACGCTGGCGTCGCCCGTTGAATGAGTGTCAGGTGTGAAATCGTCCCGTCTGTTTCAATCACCGCGTAAAAAACTACTCTCCCTTGTTCGCCATTGGCGCGAGCATTTGTCGGATATATCGGCGGAACTCGGTTTACCAGCTCCGGGGTTTGCATGTCGTCGCACTGCGGCCAGAACTCTAAGTTTGCCGGAGGGGCAAATGGCGCCCTGCGGGGGCATATTGCTCCTCGGTGGTAGCTTCTTCATGTTCCGCGCACTCACAGATAACACCTTCGCGTCGCAGTTGGTGCGCATCCAGGCCGAGCGCCATCAGCGCGTCATCGACACGGGTGTATACAGCTTTGTGCGCCATCCCATGTATCTTGGCGGCGACTTGATGTTCGTTGGTGGCGCGTTGTTGCGCGGCTCTGCCATTGGTCTGCTTGTGGGATTTGGCTTCGTCGTATTGCTCGTGCTGCGCATCTTCGTTGAGGAGAGGTTGTTGACACGCGATCTGGATGGCTACCCGGCCTATCGCGAGAGAGTGCGGTACCGGCTTNGTGCGGTACCGGCTTGTGCCGCACGTCTGGTAAGCACCAGTTCAACGGATTCCTGCTCTCGACACGGCAAGTGTGGCCGGTGTCCGAGTCCCCGGCCTCAAACTTACCAGGCGCTAAGCCCGACCACCCTTTCTTTTGAGCCCATCTGTGCATCCGGGGAGGCCGGTGACTGTCGGCACAGACAAGGCCATCAAATCGGAATAAGTACCCTGCATTGACCGCCGAAGTACGAGGGGCAAGATGGCGAGCAAATCAGTAGCTAGTCGAGATAACCGCTTGCCAAAAGAAAATGAAGAAGTGCGACAATCACTCAGCATCTACGCATGTCCCACGTGCAAGCGCGCGGTGGAGATGGAGCACGACGGGCTTAATTGCCGTGCCTGCGCAGTGACCTACCCTATCCTCGACGGGATTCCCGACTTCATCGTGCAGGACCTCAAAAACAGCCGTAGCCGCGACCTGCGCCACATCGCAACGAGGGACGGCTCCCTCCTCATTAAATTTGCCGCGTCCACTTATGAGAAATATATCTACCCGCCGGTCTGCGACCTGTTTGGCGGATGGCACAGCACCTCCTTAAAGGAGCTGGCGCGGGACATCTCTGACATTGTGGGGCCCACGGCGGGCGTCATTCTCGACGTGGCCTGCGGCCCGGGCACCTACGGACGCCGCATCGCTTCGGCGGCAAGGACCGTTTATGGCGTTGATGCCTGCCTGAGCATGCTGCGCCAGGGCGCTCGTTACGTCGAGCGGGATAGTCTCCCCAACGTCCACTTTGCCCGGGCCCTGGTCGAGGCGCTACCGTTCCCCGCCGCCCTGTTCGACGCGGCCATCTGCGCCGGGTCATTGAACCACTTCTTCGACACAGTCTTGGCATTGCGTGAGATTAACCGCACCATGAAAGCCGGTGCGCCATTGGCGGTGATGTGCTTTGTCATCAGCAACCGCGGACTCTTGAAGTACAGGTTCTTGCGCGACCGCATGGAGAAGAAAAGTGGGGGCCACATCTTCGCACTCTCTGACCTCGAACGATATGTGGCCGAGGCGGGCTTTGAAGGCTTTCGTCCACAGGCGCACGGCGCCGTCCTGGTGTTCAGTGCCCGAAAGGAGACTGGCGGAGCATTAGAAAGGGACTTATCACGAGTAGCCGGGAAGTAAGAAGGAGTATCCCACTCAGCGACTAGCAGAGCGCGCCTTAGACCGACTGAAAGATCGTTGAATNTAAATAAACTCGTTAGTTGGTGGAGCCGATGGGATTCGAACCCACGACCTCCTCGATGCCATCGAGGCGCGCTCCCAGCTGCGCCACGGCCCCGCCGCCACAACTTCACCAAGTCTACCACATCCCGCTGACTCCAAGGGCTCCTCTCCTTTCTACGGTGTCACGCCAACGCCCCAGATATCTCAATAATCTTCCCTCCGCTACCACCGCGTCTCGTCGTTGCGCTCGGCCGACAAGACATCCCGCCCCTTCACGGGCAGGCGTTTCAAGCGGCCATCCAGCGCACCAGGGATGGCCCGCCCTCGTCTGTGGAGGCATCCGCCGCGGCCTCGGCCCTCCCCTCCCAGTCTGCCTGTGGGAAAAGTCTTCATAAGCTGTGGATAACTCAAGGCTCCCCTAGCGCGGAACTTCTGCCGACCCCTGCCTTAACCCCTTTTTGCTCAAGCTCCAGAAGTCCTTTTATCCGTATGAGATAGAAAAATCTACTCTTAGTGACACCCATCACTTTTCTTTATGCCCTTCATTGCGTATCCTAGGTAGACACATTCATGAATTATCCGGTATCCTCCGTCTTCGCTCGACCTGACGGAGTCCCGTATTAAGGAGCAGGTCTTATGTCTGCAGCTTCTGCGTCATTACAACATTTCCGAGGAGTCCACTGCCGTCATTGCGGGAAACCTGTCCGCGTTCCCGGCATTGTTCTCCGGAAGGACAGCGAGTGTCAGGGCCTTCAGGATGCGAATGATTCTCACTTCCACTTGGTTTCGCGCGTGTTTGTGCTCCGTTGCCGTTCCTGCGAAAGGGAATCCATTTACTCCATCAATCAGATTGAGGATTGCACGTTTGCGCACTCTACCGCCGGTGGGGGACTAAATCGTCCAGCCTTGTAGGTTTTCCGCTCTTCACGCAAGTCTCAGGAAAATCGATTCCCTAGGAGCCCGGCAGGCCCACTCCCGGCTTCCCGATGGGTGTCTCTTTGGGAAGAGGTTCCGATCTACAGCACCGCCAGGGGCCTCCGCACTACCTCCACCGAGCATCGCGCATGCAGCGCCACCGTTTCCGACACGCTGCCCAGGATCAGCCGGTCAAATCCCCGCCGCCCGTGCGAGCCCATCACCACCAGATCTGCCTTCCATTCTTCCGATTCTGCCAGAATTGCGGCTGCCGGTGTGTCTTTCGGCTCGGTTACCTCGCAGCATACCTTCAGGCCCGCCTTCGCGAGCAACTGCTCTCCTGCGCGGGCCCACTCGCTGGCGTGGCTGCTGCTCTGCTGGATCAACTCTGACATTTTTTCCGGTGGATAGTACGGATACTCGCCCACAAGTACGGGATACTCTGGGCAGGCCAAAATTTTGAACACGCTTCCCTGCGGCCACGGCCGCTCGGCGACCGACTTTAGCGTGCATTCTGCGTACGCTGATCCGTCGGTCGGAATCATCACCCGCATCCCAGGTCCCTCGCCAGGCTCATTTCCCTTTCGTGGTGCTCGTACGATTTCCACCGAGCACGTCGCGTGGCGCAAAACGGCTTGCGCGGTGCTGCCTAGCAGCAGCCGTCCCACCGCACTCCGTCCGTGCGAGCCCAGCATCACCAAGTCTGCTCTCCACGCCCCCGCCGCCCGCGGCAGGGCGTGCCGGGGATTATCCAGGATCACGTCTACATTGACTGTCCAGCCGCTCTCAATCAGCCGCCTGGCCTGATCTCGCAACGATTCCTGCGTGCTGCTCTTTGCTTGTTCCAGTAGGAGCGGTGCGCGGGTGAAAAAAAACGGATCCACCACCGTGACAATGTTGAACTCCGACCCTTGCGGCCATGGCCGGGCTGCCGCCTCCTGAATCACCGCATCGGAAGAGCTGGACCCATCTACGCCTAAGAGGATTCTCATAGCCGCCTCCTCTACGTCTTTTGTGCGGGAATCTTCGGCCCAGTTCCTCCCGCACCGTTCAGTGACCGCGTCGCGGGGTGGTTTTGCTCGAAGCGCATGATCAGGGCGTGGGGTTCAGCGGGAAGAGGAGGAAGGGACTGTATTGGAGTAGGAAGATTCCCCCCACGCCACATGAGTCCAGACCAAAGCGCAGTGCACCAGCGTCACCAATTCACTGTTCTTGTAAGTCCTTTTCCCTCAACATCGCCCCTTTTTCTTCCCCTTCTTCCTGCGTCATCCTTCTCTTTTCTGCGCTTTCCCACTCACCCACACCGATTGAGTTGCCCTCGCTTCTCAGGCACAATCTTTTCAGGTCCCCTCGACTATGCCAGCTCCCTTGCCAGTTCCCAAGCACTTGTCCTTCCGCTCTCTGGCGCTTGTCCTCCTCGCTCTCCTTTTGGTTCTTTATGTTGGGGACTTCACATGGTTCGAGCTTCGGGTAAAACTCCCGAAGCTGGGTCCAGCGACAGGTTCCGTACATCGCATTCGCTTGTTGGCGATTCCTAGCAAGGGCAACAAAATTAACTATGAGCTTGATTCCGTGCGTCCCGAAGAAGACGTGCCTTGCAGCCGTTCGCTCTTTCCCCAGGCGGGAAAGCGACCTTGTTGGTACGTCGCCCGCCACGCCAACGACCCTATCTCGATTTAAGCAGCCTTCTCGCTTTTGTATCTACTCTTAGGAGGTCCTTTCGGCCCCAATTCAGTTTGTTCCCTTCAGTACCGTTGGCCCGGTTGGTTGGGTCACTCCGCCTGCACTCTCAATTGTCACCAAAAACTCCTTCGCCTGTGCGCCCGTGGGGACGGCCGCCGTCCACAGGTTCCCCCATGCGCGTACCTCCGGTCGGAGCACGCCCTCACTGATAGGCTCACCCTTTATTGGCACCAACCACATTTGGTAGTTCTTGCCGGCAGGCAGAGTAGGCAGTTGCGCTGTGTACACCATGATCCCCAGTCTTGCGTTGTACTTCACCGCTCCGCTACCGCTTGTTCCGCCTCCGGTCCCCTCCAGTTTTGTAGTCAACGTATCCGGCGCGGCGAGGAAATTCACCAGCTTTTCGATCTGTTTGTGGTCCTCTAGCAGCGTCCCAGTTGCCTGACGCTCTTTCGCGAGTTCCGCCGAGAGCTTCAGGTTCTGCCACGACAACCCGAGACTTACCAGTGCCAACCCGACCGTTATCGCCACCAGCACCGGGTGCCGCCACGGAATTCTATCCGCCTTCGCTGGCCTCGCCTTCACTTCTTTCGATTCCGTACCATTCCCATGCAAGGCCCACGCAAACGCGTGTTCTTTCTCCCGGTCGGCATGGATTCGCGCCATCAATTCGGCTTTAATCGTTCCCGCCGGGCGTTCGTGTTTCGCTGCGAATCCCAATAGCGCCGTGCTCCCGTGCGCCTCCGCGAGCTTCATCGCGCACTCGCCGCACTCCGCTATGTGCGCCTTCAGCTCCGAAGCCTCGCCCTCCTCCAGCGCGCCCAGGGCGTACAGTTCCATCTCTTCCACTGGAACGTGTTCCATGTTGCTCAACGCATTACACTCCTCAACGCTTTCATCGCCTTCCGCAACCACATTTTCACCGTTTCCACGGGCTGTCCCGTCTTATCCGCAATCTCTTGGAGCGGCGTCCCTTGGAGATACGCGCATTCCACTGCTTGCCGCTCGACATCCGGCAGGTCTTTCAGCAACGCCCGCACTTTCTCTGCAATGCGGTTCTGTGCCGCGTGGGACTCGACGTCCACCTTCAGCGCCACTCCATTCTCATCCAGTTCCGCATTCTGCTGCTTCCCCCGCAACTTGAGAATCGCTCGATTTCGCGCCCCCAGCAGCAGCCAGCCCGCCAGCGAGCCTATCTCCGGATTGAACCGCTCGGCGGTCTCCCACACGTGGTAAAACAGGTCCTGGAGAACCTCTTCCGCTGCGCCGGTTCGGCGCAGGATCCGTTTCGCTTCGGAGAACACCAGCCCGCTGTAGCGGTCGTACAATGCGGAGAAAGCCTCCTCATCCTTCTGCTCGATCCGTTCCAGAAGCGACCAGTCGCTTACGAGCTCCCGTTTTGTCCCAGCCTGGCTCACCAAACTTCTCCTCCTCTACTCGTAATCCTTCGCATCGTAAGCCTACTTACGTCCCTTCCGCTGTGCGTTCGCGCACACTTGAAGTCCTGGTGCCCGTCAGCCTGAAGCCTTCCCCGTGCCTCGAAAACTTTGACTCCAAATCTCTTGTCGCTTCCTCGCGCTCTCCGTTTCACCTTGTCCCTCTTCCCGCCCGCTGCCACAATATCTCTATGTCTGTCCCTCAGTGGCTCGCCTGGGCGCGCCGTCTCCAGGCTATCGCGCAATGCGGTCTAACCTATTGCAAAGACAAATTCGACATTCAGCGCTATGGCGAAATCCGCGATATCGCCGCCGAAATGATGGCCACCAGTGCCGCTTTACCCAGCTCCGCCCCACTCCAGGACCTCTTCGCCCAACAGGCTGGCTACGCCACTCCCAAAATCGATGTCCGCACCGCCGTTTTCCGCGACGGCCGCATCCTTCTCGTCCGCGAAATTGAGGATGGCTCCTGGACTCTGCCCGGCGGCTGGGCCGATGTCGGTGAGCCTCCCTCGGTTGCGGCGGCCCGCGAAACTCAGGAGGAATCCGGCTACGAGGTCCGCGTCACAAAACTCGCCGCCATCTTCGATCGCGACCTCCAAGGCCATGACCCTCACCCTTTCCATGCTTATAAGCTCTTTTTCTTGGCCGAACTCCGCGGCGGCGCGGCGCAGGACAGCCACGAAACCGCCGATGCCCAATTCTTCCCCGAAGATCAGCTTCCCCCACTCTCCCTCTCGCGCGTCACTCCGCGCCAGGTCGCTCATATGTTCGAGCATTACCGCAACCCCGCCCTTCCCACTTCCTTCGACTGACTTCTCCTCCACGCTCTGGCCCGCTGACGCGCCGCTACACAAAAAAAGCTTGCAATCGCTCCATGTGCGCTTGTTCGTCCGCGATAGCTTTCCCGATCTGTTGCATGTTCCCCATTTGGTCCACAGCGTCCATCTGCCGCACTTTTTCCGGATCAATCTGAGTCAGCCCCAACCCGTCCAGCCGCTTCCGCGTCAGCCCAATCGTGATCCGCTGGTAAGTCAACTGCTTCTTCATCCCCAGCCGTGCGCTCACCCGTTCCAGCGTCGCCAGGGAAGGCGCGCCCTCTTCCACTCCCGCCGCCTCCATCTCGCTCATCCCTCTTCCCACTCCTGGTGCCGGACTTTCCCCTAGCCAGTGCATCACGACGTTCTGTTGCAGGTTTGCATCCCCCAGCAAATCCTCCACCGTGTATTTCGCCCACTCCAGCAAGCAGTAACCCGAAGCTTTTCCCTCCGGTATCGTCAGCGGGCAATATCCTGTCCCCAACGAAATCAGCAGCAGTTTGTCCGGCTCTGCCGGCCAGCCGAATTTGTAGTCCTTCTCCGTTGCCTCCAAAAACACTTGGAAGGACGGGTTGTTGTACGTGCTCACGCCCCCGTCGATGAACTCGTATTCTTTCGCTTGCCCCGTGTCGTCCGGCACCGCCATCTTCTGTGGCGGAAAATACGTCGGCGCCGCCGTGCTGGCGCGCACCACCTGCCACAGCGGCAGGTCCTTGTTGTTCGGGTAATATTTTCCATTGGGATTGTTCGTGAAAAACCACGTGCTGCCCTCGGTCGCGTTCTTCGCCACCACCAGCAGATTTGTCAGCAGGGCGTTGTCGCCGAGCGTCGTCCTCTCTCCAAATTTCTCCTTCAGCCGTTTTTCCAATGGCCCGCTCGGGTACTTGTGCCACAACTGCTCCGGCAGAATCACCTTCGTGAAAATTTCTTTGCCGTACTGCAAGTAAAAATCCCGCATCTGTTTTGCCGGGAATCCAAGGCAAAGCCCCGCCGCCAGGATCGCCCCGGTGCTCGTTCCACCAATCAGATCGAAGCGTTTGGCCAGTGGCAGCTCGCTGTTGGTCATTTGATTCAGCTGTTCTTCCATCCGGATCAGGCACTCTGCGGGAATTAATCCCAACAAACCGCCTCCGTCGATCGAGAGCAACCGTTTCTTTCCTGCCGGGGCCGTGTAAGTTTCCGCCATGGCCTCCTCCATCCGCCGTGCCGCCGCGTCTTGGCTGCCTCGGCTCGCTCTGTGTCCCACTTTCCCACTCAGTGCGTATTCTTCTGGTAATCTTCCGCTATTGTCAACTTTCGCCCGCGCTGGCCCCTACCAACCCGATGTGGGTCACCGTCACTGCTTTTGAAACCGGAAACTCGCATAGTGTCAACAGGCCGGACTGGGGAGAAGAATGAACCCACTCTTTCCACGAACCTTGGCATGGAGACCAGCATGAAAACCCTCATTTTGGGCGCGGGCGTCATCGGCAGCTTCAACGCGGCGCGCCTCGCGGAGGCGGGGAAGGACGTCACCTTGCTCGCTAGGGGACGCCGCCTCGCGGATCTCCGCGAACACGGCGTCGTGCTCGAGAACTTCCGAACCGGACGCCGCACCACCACGCAGGTTCCCCTCGTGGATCGGCTGGGACCCGAGGATGCCTACGATTTGGCCATCGTAGTCATGCGCCGGAATCAGATTCCTTCGATTCTTCCAGTACTGGCGCAGAACCACCGCATCCCCAGCGTGTTGTTCCTGGGCAACAATGCCGCCGGGCCGCTGGACCTGATCGACGCACTGGGCCGCCAACGCGTGCTCATCGGAATGCCCAACGCCGGCGGCGAGCGCCGGGGTCATGTGGTCCGCTACTTGTGGTCGCGCTGGTTGCAGGTCCTGTTCGGCGAGTTGGATGATGTGCCCACACCGCGCACGGAAGCAATCGTGCGTTTCTTCCGCAGTGCCGGACTCTCGGCTCGAGTAGTGAAGAACGTGGATGCCTACCTGAAGACCCACGCGGCGGGCCTACCGTCTCTCGCCGGTGCCGTTTACCTGGCGGGGGGTCACGTTCGCCAGCTTGCGCACTCGTCAGAGACCCTGAAGCTGTACGTGCAAGCCTTCCGCGAAGCGCTTCGCGCGCTGCGTGCCGTCGGCGTTCCTGTGAAGCCTGCTGCCATTCGGCTCGTGGAGTGGATTCCCGAGCCGGTTCTGTCTCTGCCGCTCCGCCTCCTCTTCGATAGCCGGCTGGTAGCCATGGGCGCGCAGCCGCATCTGGACGCAGCCGTGGACGAAATGAAAGAACTCGCCGACGAACTGCGCGTCATTCTCCGCCAGTCCGGCCTGCCTTCTCCCGCGAGTGACCTCCTCTTCGCCCAAGTCGACGCTCGCTTCCGCGCTGTCTCTCCCGGCGGCACGTAGCCTACGCCGGCTTCAAGTGGCGGTTTCGCGTTTGTAACCAGTCGTCCACTGCGCATTCCACAAAAGGAGGGAACCATCATGAACCCATTGCCGCGGGACATCCTTGAGTGCATTGGCAACACCTCCCTCTTGGCCTTGCGCAACATTGTTCCCAAGAATGGCTCTCGCATCCTGCTGAAACTGGAGAGCGAGAATCCCACAGGCAGCATGAAGGACCGCATGGCGCTGGCCATGATCGAAGCGGGAGAGGCGGACGGACGTCTCAAACCGGGGGGTTCCGTCGTCGAATATACCGGCGGCAGCACCGGCGTGTCCCTGTCTCTCATCTGCGCGGTGAAGGGATATCCGCTGCACATCGTGAGTTCGGATGCTTTCAGCCGGGAAAAGCTCGATCATATGAAAATTCTGGGGGCCAAACTTCAAATCGTTCCGAGCGAAAGTGGAGGCATGACGGAGAAACTAACCCGGGACATGATCGAAGCCGCGCGCGTCATCGCGGAAAAGACCGGCGCCTTCTGGACCGATCAGATGAAAAATAAAGATCAGCTTGCGGCTTATCACAAAATGGCGGAGGAAATCTGGATTCAGACAGACGGGCGGATCGATGGCTTTGTCCAGAGCGTGGGCACCGCGGCGTCGCTTCGGGGTGTCGGCGAAGCCTTACGCCGCCACACTAAACACATCAGAATCGTTGCCGTCGAGCCCTCGGAATCCCCGGTTCTCTCCGGCGGCCAGCCAGGCGCGCACAAAATTGATGGAATCGGAGCGGGTTTTATCGTGCCGCTCTGGCAGAAAGCCATTGCCGATCAGATTGATCGGGTTTCCACGGAAGAGGCTGTCGCTATGGCCTTTCGGCTGGCCCGGGAAGAAGGCCTTTTCGCGGGGACTTCTACAGGCGCAAATGTCATCGCCGCTTTGCGATTAGCCGAACAACTCGGACCAGGTGCGACCATCGTCACCGTCATGTGCGATACCGGGATGAAATATCTCAAAACTTTTGGACATGAACTAAGCAAATGAGGCCCTGACATCTAGCCCGACAAGTGGCTCTTAGCGAGCCGCTACCTACAGTCCCCTGTTCCAAAGGCCAGCGTGACCGATTGTGGTGGTACTGTCCCCCGTTGCTTCTTGCCCGCATCTGCCCTGTGGCTTACTGGGTGTGAAGCCACGTCCGGCAGACTCCTTTCGCCGGATATCTCTGCTAAGGGGGACATATGAGAAAGGCGCTTTTTGTCGGCGCAATCCTGCTTTTCGCTGTTTCGATTTCCTTGACAGAAGGTGCGCAATGGGCTGCGGCGCAAGGGCCTGCGGGCGTGGGCGCCACCGCTGCCGCGCAGGATAGCTCGCATTCTCTCAATCCGATCAAGTGGGTCAAGAAAGATTCCAAGAACTCCGCCAATGCACCCGCGAACAGAAGCGAACTAGAGAAGAAGCTCACCCCCAACCTGCAAGCCCAAGGACTTTTGCCCGCTAGCGCTACCGCCGCCGACGCCTGTGCGCCGTTCGCGGCGTTGGATGGATGCCTTGCTGCCCTTCACGCCAGCCACAATCTCGGGCTGGATTTCAATTGCCTCCGCGCCGACGTGACCGGCGTGCACACCGCTGTGGATATGTCCTCCTGCAAGGTTGCTGACGGGGAGAAAGCCCAAGCCTTAAATAAAGCCATCCATCAACTGAAGCCGGATGCCAACGCCAAACAAGCCACAAAGGANAAGCCACAAAGGAAGCAGAGCAGCAGGCCAAGGGCGATCTGAAAGGAATCGGCGGGTAGCCACACAGGCCCCCAGGCTCTTTCTTTGCGTCTCACCGGCTAACTCTACAACCCGGGCCTCCCAGACGGGGCCCGGCCAATGCCCGTTACCCGAGGCCCATTGCGCTTCCGCGTCAGCAGTGCAAGAATGTGTTTTTGGGCCTTTTTCGGGGCCGGCCACCGGAAACACTTCCGCTCCTCCCGGTGTCTAATACTAAGAGCGGACTAAGGTTGGGGAACGCGACCCGACCGAACCTGGCCATTTCGGCTTATCTCGTGCCTTGGGGTTAGCCGAAGAAAGGCGCACCGTGTCCGATTGGGCGAGTGCCCTCTCGTGGGGCAGAGATGAAGCTGAACTCGTCAATGAGCTGCAAACGGGCTCCGAGACGGCGTTCGACTGGCTGGTCAATCACTACCACGGGCCGGTTTATAACCTCATCCTCGGCATGCTCGGTGACACGGCTGATGCCGCCGATGCCGCTCAGGAAGTCTTCTTGAAAGCGTTTAAAGGAATTCGCCACTTCCGTCAGGGCAGTTCCTTGAAGACCTGGCTGTACCGCATCGCTATTCGCGAAGCCTTGAACCACCGCCGTTGGTTCAAGCGCCATGTGCAGAAAAATGTCTCCATCGATGCGGAGCCCGAAGTCGGCTGTGCGCCGATTGACCTCGAGGATTTGAGCGCTACGCCCTTCGATCAACTCGCCGCGCAGGAAATTCAGGTGGTCGTGCAGAGCGCGCTGCAGCAGGTGCCGGACGTATTTCGCAGCGCGGTCATCCTGCGCGACCTCGAAGGCTTGAGCTACGAAGAAGTCGCCGAAGTTCTCGATGTCAGTGTGGGCACGGTCAAGTCCCGCATTCTGCGCGGACGCCGTGCCTTGAAAGAAATTCTGGAGCCGCTGCTTGGGGAACGCCAGGCAGCGCTGCAAAGAGCCGCTAGACTCCGGCTGCCAATGGCGGAACCGGAATTTGGCGCACAGGTTGGTTTGCAGGTGGCCTACGTGCGGGCCACCCATCTGGCGGGGGCCGAGGGAAAGATGCGTCCAGGTGGGACGCGAGAGGATCAATCATGAAGTGCCATACGGTACGTGCCCGGCTCGCCGGTTATCTCGATGATGCCTTGATCAGCGCTCCTGCCCCGCAGGAGCGCCGCGAAATCAGCCAGCATCTGGAGAACTGTGAAGATTGCCGGGAAGAATTGCAACGCTATCGGAAATTGTCGGTGCTGTTATCGCGCGTGCCTCGCGCGGTGCCGCCCGCGGACCTGGCCGTGCGCATCAAGGTGGCTGCAGCGCAGGCGCAGGAGACTCGGGATTGGGCGCACCGTTGGCAGCACATCAAGGATCGCGCGGAAATCCTGATCGACAATGTGTTCCGTCCCATCACCGTTCCGGCGACCGGCGGACTTTTCTCTGCCTTTGTCATTTTTGTGTTTGTCCTGCACATGATCCTCCCGGGCATTACCGTCCAGGCGGATCCGAATGACATTCCCACTGGCTTGCTGCGGCCTGCCGAGTTGATCTCCCTTGCCGATTATCCCGTTGCCGACGTGGCCGAAGCGCAGCATCCCGACGTCGATTCGCAGCGCGACCTGCTGGTCGATGTCACCGTTGATGCACAGGGCCAGATGGTGAAGTACGACATCATCGCCGGTCCGGATACCCCGGAATTGCGCCATCAGCTTGACCAGATGCTGATCTTCTCCCGCTTCCGCCCCATGCTGAGCTTTGGCAGGCCCACCGCCGGTGGCCACGTGGTCCTCAGCTTCAGCGCCGTCCACGTCCGCGGCTAACCCCTGTCTGTAGTTTGTTGCCGGTAGTTTGTAGTTGATTCCTACTACGGACTACTGGCTACCGACTCCGCCGGCTGTCCGTACGAACAGCTAGCTTTTCTGCAAACTCCCTTCTACGATTCCTGCATCCTTTCGCTGTTTTCCGTGTTCAATGGAAGCAGGAGCTTCCTATGGCCACAGCACTGCGTAGTTTCACGATCATCGCTGTAATCGTGGTGCTTGCGCTGATCCTTACACCGACGCTACAGGCCGCCCTTCCCCCGGCGAGCGCTGCTGACGTTACCTTACTAAATGTCGCCAATCGCGACCGCGCTGCCGCGGGTCTGCGTCCGTTGCAGTGGGATGATACGCTGGCCGCTGCTGCCCATCAGCATGCGGTCCTTATGGCGCAAAGGAATGCACTCTCTCACCAATTTCCCGGTGAGCCCCCGATGCAGGATCGCGCGCGTCATGCTGGTGCGCGCTTCAGCCTAATCGCGGAGAATGTGGCCGAAGGTCCAACCGTTATCGGCTTGCACACGCAGTGGATGAACTCGCCACCGCACCGCGCCAACCTGCTCGATCCCGAACTCAACGCCGTGGGCATCTCTGTCGTCCAGTCAGGCAACATGCTCTTCGCCGTGGAGGACTTTTCCGCCGCTGTTCCCTCGCTGAGCCTGGAGCAACAGGAGCAGCAAATTTCGTCTCAGTTGGCAGCGCATGGCCTTCATCTCCTCAACGCCACGGCGGATGCCAGGAAAACCTGTGAACTCGAGCGCGGCTGGGCCGGCCAGAAACCCGCGAGCGTCGTTCGTTATGAGACTGCGGACCTCAGCCGCCTCCCCGAAGACATCGACCAGAAAGTGAATTCCGGGCATTACCACTCCGCCGCCGTGGGCGCCTGCGAAGCCGCGGACTCGCGCGACTTTGCCCGCTACCGCATTGCCATTCTGCTGTTCTAGCCCTTCTAGGCCTGCTCTTCGGCATGCTTGTCCCAATTTGCTGTTGCGTTTTCCACAGGACCCGGTAAACTGGCACACATGACATTCACGGCCTACTCGTATTGCTGGCGATTTACGTTCCGGACCAACCGGCAGCGAGGGGCCATCGTCTAGACAGAGTGAAATTAAGGAGTTCCGGCCCACTCGCAAAGAGTGGGCTTTTTTATTTTGTACCGGCTTGGCCGGGCGAAAAGGAAAAAGGGGACGAACATGATTATCTCCATGAAACTGCATGCGACGCGCGAGGAGATTGACGCGGTCTGCGACATCGTGAAGCACTTTGGCTACAAAGTGCACTCGATCGAAGGTGAGGAGCGCGTGGTGATCGGCGTGGTGGGACTAGGCGACGTCACGCCCTGCCTGGAATCCGTGGAAGCGCTGCCGCAAGTGGAAAAGGTGGTGCGCATCACCGCGCCGTACAAGTTCGTCAGCAAAGAGTTTCGCAAGGGCAAGACGCGCATACGCGTGAACGGTACGGAGATCGGCGGCGATGAATTTGTGGTGATTGCCGGGCCGTGCTCGGTGGAGAGCGAAGAGCAAATCATGCGCTCGGCGGAAGCAGTGGCAAAAGCGGAGGCGAAATTGCTGCGGGGCGGCGCATTCAAGCCGCGCACTTCGCCCTACGATTTTCAGGGCATGGAAGAGGAGGGCCTCAAGCTGTTGCAGAAGGCCAAGAAGGCCACGGGGCTAGCGATCGTCACGGAAGTGATGGGCGATCGCGACGTGGATCTGGTGGCGCAATATGCGGACGTGATGCAGGTGGGCGCGCGCAATATGCAGAATTTCGTGCTGCTGAAAGCGCTGGGGAAATGCGGCCGGCCGGTGCTGCTGAAGCGCGGGTTGAGCAGCAGCATCAAGGAATTGCTGATGAGCGCCGAATACATCACGGCACACGGAAATCCAGACGTGATTCTGTGCGAGCGCGGCATCCGCACCTTCGAAACGGCCACGCGCAACACCTGTGACATCTCCGCAATCCCGGTGCTGAATGAACTAACACACTTGCCGGTCATCCTCGATCCCAGCCATGCCACCGGGAAGCGCAGCCTGGTGCCGGCTGTGTCGCGCGCCGGCGTGGCCATCGGCGCCGACGGCTTGATCGTCGAAGCGCATCCCGCCCCGGAAAAAGCCATCAGCGATGGCGCCCAGTCGCTCGACCTCGGCCAATTCGCCCGCATGATGGAGGAACTCAAGCCCTACATCGAACTCTGGAAGGCCGCCCGCACCAAGGAGCTTGCGGCTGCGGCACATTAGCCGTGGACACGCAAGAATGCGGAACTCCTAGACTGCCTTTCAGACACCGGTGGCTTGACCGGAGTGGGAGCGCAGAATATCATCGTCGCGCCATGTCGGAGCGCGAATCCCTGGTTGGACAGACGGTTTCCCATTACAAGGTAACGAGAAAGCTGGGTAGCGGCGGCATGGGTGTCGTCTACGAAGCCGAGGACACGCGGCTGGGCCGGCGCGTGGCCGTGAAATTCCTGCCGCCGGAGATGGCCCAGGACAGCCAACTCATCGAGCGCTTCCAGCGCGAGGCGCGCGCCGCTTCCGCGCTGAATCATCCGAACATTTGCACGATTCACTCCATCGAGCAGCACGAGCGGCAGCACTTCCTGGTGATGGAGCTGCTGGAGGGGCAAACCCTCGCGCAGATGATGGGGCGGCAGCCATTTTCGATGGACAAACTTCTGCCCATGGCGATCCAAGTTGCCGATGCGCTGGAATCGGCACACGCGAAGGGCATTGTGCACCGCGATATCAAGCCGGCGAATCTTTGGCTGACCGATCGCGGACAAATCAAAATTCTGGATTTCGGCCTCGCGAAGATCGAGAGGTCGGCGATTTCCGAAGCAGGCGGTTCCACATCGCAGATGGAAACCGTGGCGGGGGAACTGACTTCACCGGGCGCGGCTATGGGAACGGTTTCGTATATGTCTCCGGAACAGGCGCGCGGCCAACTGGTGGATGCGCGCACGGACCTCTTCTCCGTAGGCACGGTTTTGTATCAGATGGCTTGCGGCGTACTGCCGTTCACGGGAGATACTTCCGCGGTGGTCTTCGATTCGATCCTGAACCGCGATCCCAAGCCGGTGGAACAGGTGAATCCCAGCGTGCCACCGGAATTCGGCCGGATTTTGTCAAAGCTTCTCGAGAAGGACCGCAGCCTGCGTTGCCAGACGGCCACGGAATTGAAGACCGACCTGAACCGCTTGAAGCGCGATCTGGATTCAGGAAGCAAACGCGCGGCCGAACTGAGTGACACGAAATCCGGTGCGCCAAAGTCGGCAGTGAAATCCGTTGCGGTATTGTATTTTGAGAACCTCAGCGGAGTGAAAGAGGACGAATACCTGCGCGACGGCATCACCGAAGACATCATCACCGAGCTATCGAAAATCCGCGGATTAAACACGTTTTCGCGGCCAACGGTGCTGGCTTACCGGGACAAGCAGGTGACCCCGTCACAGATCGGCCAGCAACTGCGCGCCGCTTATGTGTTGACGGGCAGCCTGCGGCGTTCCGGCAACCGCCTGCGCATCACCACGCAACTTGTGGATACCGCCACGGATTTTCCCATGTGGTCCGAACGCTACGACCGCGAGATGAAAGACGTGTTTGAAGTGCAGGACGAAATTGCGCGCAAGATCGCCGAAGCTTTGCGCGTGACGCTTTCCCCGCAAGAGTTGGAGGCGCTGGCAATCAAGCCGACGGAGAATTTGCAGGCTTACGATCTGTACTTGCGCGGGAAGCGTTACGCCCGCCGGCAAACACGGCAGGACCTCGAGTTCGCTCTGCAGATGTTTGAGAACGCCGTGGCCATGGATCCAAGTTTCGCCCTCGCCTATGCCGCGTGCGCGAATGCCTGTGCGATGTTTTTTTGCAATTACAGCCGGGATACGATCTGGGTGGAAAGAGCGAGGAATGCTTCCGGGAAAGCGGTATCGCTGCGCTGGGATTTGCCCGAAGTACAGGTGAGCCAGGCTTGGGTACTTTACGCAACCGATCTGCACAACGAAGCCGTGCAGATGGTTCGCAAGGCTATTGAGCGGAAGAAGGACTGCGAAGGGGCATACTATTTGTTGTGCCGGGCGCTGTTTTCTGCGGGGCGCTACCAGGAAGTTGCGGACATCGTCGAGACCGCTTTGGAAGCCAGCGGCGAAGATTACAACGTGTATGTGCCGATCCTGAATTCGCTCGGCGCTCTGGGGAAAGAAGAGCTCCGGGGAAATGTTCGTCTGCGGCGAGTGGCCGCGCTGGAAAACCACCTGAAGCAGGTCCCGGAAGACGCGCGTGCACGCATTCTGCTGGCCGGGGACTATGCGGAACTGCACCGTGTGGAAGATTCCATGCGCGAACTCAACCTGGCGATGACGTTACGTGCGAACGAAGCTTCCATTCTTTACAATGCGGCCTGCACGTATTGCCGGCTGATGAAAAGGCCAGAAGCCATAGACGCATTGCGCAAAGCGTGGGAAGCGGGCTTCAAGGACGCGTCGTGGGCGCGGCGGGACCCGGACCTTTCGCTGCTGCACGGCGATGCGGAGTTTGAACGGCTGTATCCCGCCCCGGCCACGAGGTAGAGAAAAGCGCACAGGTACACGCTTCCCCGCCCGCCTGAGGTTAGGGCACGGCTGGGTACGCGGGTGGAGCGCCCCAAGCCTTCCCCGCACCTGCTTTGTGGCCTGTTGCCAGCGGGAGTGTGTACTGAATAGCTACTCCCCCTCCCCCCTGTTTTTTCGTAAGTGTTGACTTCAAAGGGGGTTATTTGC
>OCOJ01032837.1_pt9 | contig 23172 bp, 20 predicted proteins | sample 1539251 | NCBI WGS metagenome assembly OCOJ01 (sample SAMN01911457, study PRJEB22624) | soil metagenome | biome: Soil | place: Malaysia | collected 2012-04-30 | depth RA_metagenome m | reverse complement strand
GCTGACTATCGAGCACATGCGCTACTACGCCGGCTGGGCCACCAAAATCGAGGGCAATACCATTCCGCTGGTATGCGCCCCGCCGAACAAGTACCACGCGTACACCGTGCGCGAGCCCGTGGGCGTGGTGGGGCAAATTATCCCGTGGAACTTTCCGCTGCTGATGGCCGCATGGAAGCTGGGGCCGGCGCTGGCCGCGGGATGCACCTGCGTACTGAAACCGGCGGAGCAGACACCGCTCACCGCGCTGCGTCTTGGCGAGCTTATCCAGGAAGCGGGCTTCCCGGAGGGCGTGGTGAACATCGTGCCCGGATACGGCGAGACGGCTGGCGCTGCGGTGGCCGCGCATCCGGATATTGACAAGGTGGCATTCACCGGCTCGACCGAAGTCGGCAAGCTGATCATCCAGGCGGCCGCGGGCAACTTGAAGAAGGTGACTCTCGAGCTGGGCGGCAAGTCGCCGAACGTGGTGTTCGACGACGCGGACCTGGACCGCGCCATCCCCGGAGCCGCCAGCGCCATTTTCTTCAATCACGGCCAGTGCTGCTGCGCCGGCTCGCGCCTGTACGTGGAAAAGAAATCCTTCGACAAGGTGGTGGACGGCGTGTCGCAAGCCGCAGCGAAAATCCGCGTGAAGCCGGGCTTCGAGGCGGATAGCGACATGGGCCCGCTGGTTTCCGAAGAGCAGCTCAACCGCGTGTGCGGCTACCTGGAAGCGGGATTCAAGGAAGGCGCCAAAGCGGTGGTGGGCGGAGCGCGCGAGGGCGACCGCGGCTACTTTGTCAAGCCCACCGTGCTGGTCAACACCAACGAGAAAATGAAGGTGGTGCAGGAGGAAATCTTCGGGCCGGTGGTCACGGCCATTCCCTTCAGCGATCCCGGCGAACTGGTCCCGAAGGCCAATGAAACGGTGTACGGCCTGGCCGCAGGCATCTGGACGCGGGACATCAAGAAAGCCCACGCCACAGCCAACCGCATCAAGGCGGGCACGGTGTGGATCAACTGCTACAACGTGTTCGATCCGGCGATGCCCTTCGGCGGCTACAAGCAATCCGGCTGGGGCCGCGAGATGGGGCATGAGGCGCTGGAGCACTACACGGAAGTGAAATCCGTGTTCTCGGCGTTGTAAGGTTGCGCAGAACCGCTCTCGGGAGGCCCGCCCCGCCAGGGCGGGCCTCCTCTTTTCGGCCTTCCAGGGGCTCGCAAAGGGGCTGAATCCTGGCGGGACTGTGCACGGGTCCGAAAGCGATTCGTCAGCGGCGGGAATCCTGATCCACGCGATCCACGAAGAGATCCAGGCCCAGGCAGCACAAGAAGATGAGCCCGGAGAAAATTGCGGCCGGCAGGACCACGCCCGCATGGCCGGCGAGAAACCCCTCCAAGGTCGCGGTGAGCAGCCAGATCTGCACGACCAGCAGGAGAATGATCAGCGCCATCGCGCCGTCGATAGCCACCAGGCCACGCCGTTGCTCGGAAGTTTCGTTTCCGCCCATATCAGCCTAGCTCCATCCCGATAGCAATCAGATCCTGACCTCGCCGTTCCAGCCGCACGCGCGGCAACGGGCGCGGGGGCGGCCCCTGCAGCACGGAGCCGTCCTGGACGGAGAAATAGCCCTTGTGACACGGGCAGGCGAGCTTGCCGCTTTCTTTTTCATAGTACACGGCGCACGAGAGGTGCGTGCACTTCTGGCTGTAGGCCACGTACTCGTTCTCGCTGGTGCGCACCAGGATGCAGCGGTCCTGCGGGGCGGGATAGGCGAACAACTTCACGCCGCCCACGGCGATTTCCCCCTGCTGGGCGACGGCCATCGGTTCATAGACCGGAGCTTTCCGCAGGAAGGAGCGCACGAGAATCCACAGATTTCCCGCGAACATGGCCAGGCTGGCCAGGGTCAGGAACTTGGTGAACTGGCGCCGCGTAACGTAGCGCTCATCGGCGGTGAAAACCGAAAACTCATCCCGCCAGAGCGCTTCCTTGGCGGGCCTGCGAAACATCGCCATACGACGCCTCCCACATGTAATCCAGGACGTCCAGGGAAATGGATTCCGTGCCCGCGGGGACCATCATGCGCACCTGGGTGACCACGCGCTGCTGGCCGAAGTAGAAAACGTTGGCGGGCTTTTCCCGTCTCCGGGCAATTTCTTCCGGGCGCACGTAGGCCAGCGCCTGGCTGGGGCACACGGTCGCGCACATGGGCCGCTTGCCCACCGAGGTGCGGTCGTAGCACATATCGCATTTCATCATCTGCTCGTACTCGGGAAAAATCTTGGGAATGCCGAAGGGGCAGGCCAGCACGCAGTTCGAGCAGCCGATGCAGCGCGGCTTGAGAGACGATTGCACCACGCCGTCTTCGCCTTTCTTGATGGCGTCCGCCGGGCAGACCATCGCGCAGGTGGGCTCCTCGCAATGCCAGCAGACGTAGGCGGCCGTGGCCGTGGTGTCCCGGCGCTCGATGAAGTCAAAATGGATCATGGATTTGCCGCGGTGCGTTTCACACTCTTCGCAGGCCTTCACGCAGGACTGGCAGCCGATGCAGCGCGAAGGATCGACGTAGAATTCGAACCCGTGCATCAGGCCTTCCCCCCGGCCGCTGTTGATCCATTTCCCGCCGCCCATTCCGGCGGGCCGTCTGCTTTCCGCAGGCGGCAGGCGGAGACTTTGAATTCGGGGATCTTGCTGCGCGGGTCGAGGGTGCGATGCGTCAGGCGATTGGCGCTGCGGCCGCCGGGCCAGTGGTAGGGAATGAAGACGGTATCCGGGCGGATGGTTTTGACCACCATGGCTTGCAGAGTGATTTCCGCGCGGCGCGAGGTGATGGTCACCCAGTCGCCCTCGGCGATGCCGTGCTGCTCGGCCAGCCGCGGATGAATTTCCAGCCGGGGATTCGGATACTGTTCCAGCAGGCCGCCGATGCGCCGCGTCTGCGTTCCGGAAAGATACTGGCTCACCACGCGGCCAGTGGTCAGATAGACGGGGTACTCCGGAGAGACGGGGTCGCCGCTCTCCCGCCACTCGGTCACAACGAAATGATGGCGGCCATCGGGGTGAAACGAGCGGCCGTCTGCAAACAGCCGCGGCGTGCCGGGATGGTCCAAGGAAGGGCAGGGCCAGAAGACGCCCATCTGTTTGTCAATTTTTTCGTAAGTGATGCCGTAATAGTCCGCATGCCCGCCGCGCGAAGCTTCCCGCAGCTCATCGTAGATTTCACGAGTCGTGGTGTAGGGAAAGAATTTTTCCTTGCCCAGGCGCCTGGCGAGCTGGCAATAGATCCAGCTATCCGCGGCGGCGTGGCCCGGGGGATCCACGGCTTTCTGGATGTGAATCACGCGCCCTTCCGTGGTGCAGCCGATGCCTTCCTCCTCTTCCTGCAGGCTGCCGGCCAGCACCACGTCCGCGAACTGCGCGGTCTCCGACAGGAAGAAATCCACCACGCCGAAGAATTCGAGCTTTTCCAAAGCTTCGCGGGTGAAGTTTGCGTCCGGCAGCGAGACCAGGGGATTGAAGCAGCAGGAGAGCAGTGCCTTGATTTCCCCGCGATGGATGGCTTCCATGATCTCCACGGCGGAGAAACCTGCTTGCGGAATTTCCTCCGGAGAGATGCCCCAGACCTTCGCGGTATGCGCGCGCGCCTCCGGATCCTGGATGGAGCGCTGCCCGGGAAGCTGGTCGCACTTCTGTCCGTGCTCGCGGCCGCCCTGCCCATTGCCCTGGCCGGTGATCATGGCGCAGCCCGCGCCCTCGCGGCCGATGTTGCCGGTGGCCAGGCAGAGATTGATGAGCGCCAGGCAGTTCTCCACTCCTTTGGACTGGTGCTCGACGCCGCGCGCGTGCAGCGCGATGGCGCGCTCCGCCTTGGCGAATAGGCGCGCGGCGCGCTCGATGGCCGCGGGGGGCACTCCGGTCTTTTCCGCCACGGTACGCGGGTCCCAGGGGCGCACGGATTCCGCAACCTGCTCGAAGCCGGTGGTGTGCTCGCGGATGAACTCGCGCTTCTCCAGCCCGTCGCGCAGCACCACGTGCAGCAGGCCCATGTACAGCGCCAGGTCCGTGCCGGGGCGAACGGGGAGATACAAATCCGCGTTGCGGCAGATGGGAGTCATGCGTGGATCTGCCACGATCAGTTTTCCGCCGCGGTCGCGGCACCGCCAGAGATAATCGGTGGTGATGGGCGCACACTCCGCCACGTTGGCGCCGGCTACGAGGACCACGTCTGCCTTGGGAATGTCGCTCCACGGCAGCGGGCTGCGGTCCACGCCGAAGGCTAGCTTGTAGGCGGTGCCAGCGGATACCATGCACAGCCGCCCGTTGTAATCGATGTGCCGGGTGCCCAGCGCCACGCGCGCAAATTTCCCCAGCAGGTAGGATTTCTCAGAAATCAGCGAAGCTCCGCCGTAAACGGCCACGGAGTCTTTGCCGTATTGCTGTTGAATCTCGCGGAGGCGCTTGGCGGTGAAATCCAGCGCCTCATCCCAGGTGGCTGTGCGGAAGCCCGCATCGGCGCGCAGCAGCGGGTCGAGCAGGCGGTCGGGATGCCCGCCCTGCAGGTAGCGCTTCACGCCCTTCGGGCAGAGCATGCCGTGATTGAACGGAAATTCCTCCCAGGGCTCGAAGCCAATCACCTGGTTGCCCCGGACTTTCAACTGAATTCCGCATTGCTGCCCGCAGAAGCAGCAATGCGTTTTTACAAGGTGCTCCGCGGGATGCTGCGACTCATCCTGCCAGCCGCCGGGCGGCGCGTAGGCGGGATGCGGCCCGAAGCGCTCGAGCAGCAGTTCGGGAGATGCCGGCAGCTTAGCCATGGGCTTCCTCCCGAACTTGCAGCTGAGCCAGGGAGAGCGATTTCCGCTTGCAGGCGGGACACAGCTCCTGCCACGCCGTTCCGCTGGCGTCCATCGCGTAGTCGAATCCCAGTTGTGGGAGCACCGTCTTCAGGTCGTCGATATGCATGCGGGAGGCGAAGCGCTGGCCGCAGCGTTTGCAGAGAGCGGGCGCGCCGGCCTCTCCGGCTCCCTGATAGAGCTTCACGCCCAGTTGCGCCGGCCTCTGGAAAATGTGGAAGAACTTTCCGAAGGGCAAGAAGAGCAGCGCGGCAATCACGGTGATGGCATGCAGGATGGCCAGGAAGCTGTAGAACTCGCCGCGCAGCCATTCCTGCGAGACGGTGAGCGCGAGCCCGGTCACACAGATCCCGAAAAGCAGGATGATGGGCAGGAAGTCGAGCGCGAAGGACTGCACGGCTTGCGCGCCGCGATCCCGGAAGCGCCTCCAAAGTGAAAGCCCGATGCCCGCGAGCACCAGGATGGCGGACACATCCAAGCCGTGAAAGAGCAGCTCGGCGAACAGCGTGTGCAGGCGGAAAGTCACCACCGGGAAGCCGTAGAGCAGCGTCACGTAGGTGTTCTGGTCGTCCGGCAGGGTTTGAAAGGAAATCCAGCCAAACACCAGAGGAAAAGTGATGAGCACGGCGAGGATGCAGCCCCAGAAGATGAATTGGTGCATCCACCAGCGCAACGCAGAACGATGGCGGATGAATTGCTGCGCGGCGAGATGGCGTGCCGCCAGCGCGGCCACGCGCGCGGCGCTCTTCAGGACGCCCTGCTGGCGGAACAATTGCCAGCCGCGCTCCCAGTACATCCGTGTGGGCGGTTTATCCAGCCACACGCGATAGTGGTACACCACCCCCCAGGTGGCGAAGATGGTGGCGAAGGTATAAATGACCAGGGCGGGATCGAAATTCTGCAGGTTGCGTGAGCCCACCACAATGGCCGCCACCAGCGCGCCGGTGAAAAACGTGGCTGTGGCCCCGGCGCGAATCCGGTCCCGGGTGCGCGTCAGCTCCACGGGCAGGGCAAGTTCCATGGCCCGCTGCTCCGCCAGGAATACAACTGAGTTCGTGCGCCACAAGGCCAGGGAAACCAGGGCGAGAAGCGCAAAACCGGGCCAGATCGCGTGCAGGTGATCGCGGAAGAAACCCAGAAGCAAAGGTGGGAAGAATCCTCCCAATCCGCCCATGGCCCCAACCAGGCCGGTCACCGTGCCTACTTCTTTGGGGAAATACTGGGGCACCAGTTTGAACACCGCGCCGTTTCCCAGACCCAGCAGGAACGCGCAGCTCAGCGCGCCGACGGTGAACGGCAACACGGACACCCACGACATCAGCAGGGCGAAGGGCACAATCCCCGCAAACACGAAATAGAGAACGCGAGCCCCGCCAATTCTGTCCGACAGCCAGCCACCCAGCGGGCGCGAAAGAGTGGCCAGCACCACGAAGCCAGCGGTCCGAAATCCAGCATCGGCAGGCTTCAAGCCGAACTGGTCTTTGAGCAGGGAGGGGAGATAGATAGAGAAAGCGACGAATCCGCCGAAGGTGAGGAAATAAAAAAGCGACAGCACCCAGGAGAGGCGCTCGCGGGCGAGCAGACGGACCATTTCCCCGAAGCCGGCGGGGCGCACTGCCTTGGGCGCGTTTCGAGCCATTGCGTAGAACGCAATGCCCCACATGGCCAGCAGCACCGCGCTGCCGCGAAACACGTTTTGCCAGCCGACCACCGTGGCCAGCACCGGCCCGAGGAAGACGGCGGCGGACTGGCCGATGTTGCCCAGCCCGTAGATTCCCAGTGCGCCTCCCTGTTGTTCCGGAGGGAACCAGCGGGAGACAAAGCCCACACCTACCGCGAAGGAACTGCCGGCCATCCCGAGAAGGAAGGCCACGTACAGCAGGCGCTCGTAGCTGGAGGCGAGAGGAACGATGAAGCAGGGAGCCACCACGACGAGCATCAACAGCGTGAAGACGGCGCGCCCGCCAAAGCGGTCCGCGAGCATGCCCATAACAATGCGAAACAGGGAGCCCAGAAGGACCGGGACGGCGATCAGGACGGCCGACTGCGTGGCGGTGAGGTGAAAAGCTTCGCGAAACCGCGGGGCGAAGGCGCTAATCAGCCCCCAGGCGGCGAAGCAGATCGCAAAAGAAATCGTTCCAAGGGCAAGCTGAAGGTTGGGTCTGCTTTGTGTTGTGGAAACGCCCATCTCGCTTCTCCGTGCAGCCTCCCGGCATGAGGCCAAATGCAGATGCGGGAAGCCGCGGAACGGAAGGGGCCCTCAGCATACATCCGTACGCTCCCGGAATAAAGCCGGGCCATGTCCCCGGCCCGGTTGTCTAGGAGAGTTTGGCCGGCGCAGCGACGATGAGCGGCTGTTTGTGTGCATGGCTCGGCTCGAACAGGAAGGTCCCGAAAATATTGAGAGCAAAGATGGTCAGTCCGGCAAGCTCACAGAGAGCGGAAACGGGCAGAACCGACCAGGCCCAGGCGGCGTAACCCTGATAGGCGATGACCTCGCAGGAGACGCGCAGCGTGCAGCCCAGCGTGACCAGGGCCAGCCCGGCAAACATCAGCTTGGTGCTCCACAGCAGGCGCATGCCCGCAAACGCCGGCAGAATGCGCTGTCCCACGCTGAGAATCATCACGGCGACGAATCCCACCGTCAGCGCGTGCCGCGAAGCGCCCCAAATCCCGCCGGAAGTGTCCCACACGCGCGCGGCCCCGCCCAGCAGCGCCGCGACCAACAGCCATGCGTAGGCCGAGCGCACAAAAAAGGGGAAACCGGCGTGTACACCACGGGTCTTCGCTTCCTTCACGGCTGGTTCAAACATGCGCAGCGCCGCCACGGCCAGCGCAGCGCCCGCCACGAACAGCCACGCTCCCACCNGAGCCCGCGCCAAAAGCAGTGAGCGCAATCCCCGCGAAATTCAGGATTACTGCCGCCTGCAGCAGCCGCGGACGGAACGGCTTCAATCCCAGGAACACCGGCATCCATTTGGCGCTGAAGCCCCAGACGAAGGGCACCAGAAATNCCCCAGGCCATCAGCGCCAGATAGCGCTGGTCGAAGACATGCGGAAATGCGGGACCGGAGCCGCGCGCCGCGACATAGAGACATCCGGCCAGATTGGCGAGCAACAAGAGCAGAAGCCCCATGCTGGCACTGGCTACCACGGCGATCCAGGGCGCCATCCCGCCCTCACCGGATGCATCGGGCCGGTGCTGCGAAACCGCGCGGAAGAAGACCAGGAAAGCCGCCAATTCCAGCACCGCGGAGACGGGCAGCAAGAGCCGCCACTGCCAGCCATGGATGTTGGCGAGCCAGCGCAGCGCAGCCCCGGCGGTCCACATGGTCCAGCAGGCCCATGCACGGTGGATCATCGCGGCGCCATCACCGCGCAGTTTGGGGATGGAATAGAAACCGATCCCCAGGATGAAGCTGCCCACCCAGCCGAAAACCTGCGCGTGACCGTGAGCCTGAAGCCACGCGGCGGAGATGCTGGCGACGCTCTCCCGCCCGCTGATTTGCAGCAGGTTCCAAACACCGAGGAAGGTCCCGGGAAAAACCATGAAAATCAGGCCGCTGGAGATGAACGTCATCAGCAGCCGGGAGAGGGCCTCCTCGCGCCTCCGGGCGGTCTCGAAAACCTGCGCCGCCGTCAGAGGCGGCTGTCCGCCGGCTTCGGCCACCACTGTTCCTCCGGTAAGTGCCGCGGCCATGGCTTCACCGTTGCTGGAAGACGGCCGCTTCCATCTCCGCGGCGCGCGGGAACAAGATGTTGTTTTCGAGATGCACGTGCTGGTGCAGGTCTGCTTCGAATTCCCGCAGGTCCTGGTACAAGACGGCGTAGGAGGTGCATGCGTCCGCGGGCGGAGCGTACTGGCCGCTCGCCTTGCGGATTTGCTTTACGAGGTCGCCCGCGGCGTCGTGTTCCTTCATCATGGCGTGGATCGGGTTCTGCACGGTTCCGAAGAAGGGCCGCTCCAGGGGCTCGCCGGCAGTTGCGGACCGCTCCACCGACTCGATGTAGGGAAAGAGAACCATCTCTTCCTTCTGCATGTGCATCTGCATCTCGCGTCCCACTTCCAGGAAGAGCCGCTCGATCTCCGCAAGCTCGGCGTGATTCTGGCCGTGCTTTTCCAGCACTTTTTCCAGCAGGGGCCGGATGCGGGCGATCGCCTCGCGCACGTAGCGGTGATGCTTCTCGCGGATGTGCCGGGTCAGCGCGCCCAGCGGCTGGGCAACCCAATTGGCATCTTCCGGGACGGCCTGCGCACCGGCCGCGCGGATCTGCTTCAGGATTTCTTCCGCGGGCACACCCGCGTCCATACAGGCCTGGCCCACGGTTTTTCCTCCCCCGCAGCAGAAGTCCACGCCTGCTCCTTCTAAGACCTGCCGCGCCCCGGGCTCCGCCAGGACCACGTCTCTGACTTTGATTTCGCTGGTGAGTTTCATGCTCGCCTCCTTACCTGTCGCGAGTCTGGCAGGGAGCCGAGCACCGCACAGTGACTAAAGTCACGGGGTCCAGGCAGATGAAAACACGCGGCTTATTCGTTCGAGGTTTGTTCGCGTTTCAGGCCCGCCAGGTCTTTGACCAGAATCCTGCGGCCGTCCACATCAAGAAATCCTTCGGCCTGCAGCCGGCTCAGGTTGCGCGAGACGAGTTCGCGTACGGTGCCCAATTCCGCGGCCAGATCCTGGTGGCTCCTGGTCAACTCCACCTGGATGCCTTCTTTGGTGGGAGTTCCGCTGGTCTGCGCCATACGCAGAATTACAGCAATCAATCTTTGCCGCACAGTGGTGAACGACAGGTCTTCGATGATGCCCACCAGGCGGCGCAATCGTGCGCCCACCACGGCGATTACCTTCAGCGCCACATCGGGGTGCTCCCGGCAGAAGCCCTGAAAATCCTTGCGCGAGATGAACAGGACCTCCACATCTTCCAGCGCCGAGGCGGAGGCGGGGTAATTACCGCCGTCGAAAACCGGAAGCTCCGCGAACGAACTGCCCGGCGCTTCCACGGCCAGCACCTGTTCGCGGCCCGACGGTGAAAGTTTAAAGATGCGCACCTTTCCCCGTGCCACCAGAAAGAGTCCGGTGCATGGGTCGCCTTCGTTGAACAGCAGCTCGCCCTTCTGAAAGCGCCTGCTGGTCACGCGGGCCCGCAAGGCTCGCATCTCCGCCTCGGAGAGAGTGGCGAACAGCGGCGTCTGGCGCAGCACGGTCTCGTGGTTTTCATTCATCGCCTGGAATCCGCAGAGGGTCTTGATCATTTCAGTTCCAGAGAAGGCGCGCAACCTCGAAATCCGGCGCCCAGGGTGGGCCACACGTTCCGCTCCGCAGGGAAGGGAAAGCGGCGTCCCTGCTGGGCCGCACAGATCGACTGCCGGCAGCCTATGGGGAAGAGAGCATTTCACGCACTTTGAGAGCCAGGGACTGGCGCGAGAAGGGCTTCATGATCAAGTTCTGGCCGGGCGCGAGGACGCCATGATTGGCGATGGCGCTTTCCGTGTAGCCGGACATGAACAGCACCCGGACCTTGGGACGCAAAGCCTTGATTTTGTCCGCCAATTGCGGACCGCTCATGCCCGGCATGACTACGTCTGTGAGCAGCAGGTCCACGGGAGCCTCGCGTTCTGCAAGCAGTTTCAAGGCCTCGGCCCCGCTGCTGGCAGCGAGGACCGTGTAGCCCCCGAGATCGAGAAACTCCTTGGCCACGGCGAGCATGGGCTCCGCATCTTCCACCAGCAGTATGGTTTCGCTCCCGCGTGGAATCGAGTCGCCCGCGGACCGCGGCTGGCTTTCTTCCACGGGCTGCTCGAAACACGGGAAGGAAATGAAAAAGGCCGTACCCTTTCCGGGTTCACTTTCGACCGATATGTGTCCGCCACTTTGTTTGACGATTCCGTGGACCGTGGCCAGTCCAAGTCCGGTGCCATTTTTCTTGGTGGTGAAGAATGGCTCGAAAATGTGCGCGCGGATTTTCTCATCCATTCCCGTTCCCGTATCGGCGACCAGAAGCTGAGCGTAGGAGCCGGGGGGAAGGGAAACGCCGTGGCCGCTCGTCTCTGCGCCCGGCCCGATGTTCCGCGTCTCGAGGGTGAGCAGACCGCCCTGAGGCATGGCGTCCCGGGAATTCACCGCCAGGTTCATCAAGACCTGTTCAATCTGTCCGGGATCCACACGCACGCGCCCGAGGGCCGGATCGAGCACCGTCTTCAGCGTGACGTCTTCGCCGAGCAGGCGATGCAGCATTTTTTCCAGGTCGGTTATCAGGTGGTTGAGGTTCAAGACACGCGGCTCCAGCAGCTGTTTGCGGCTGAAGGCCAGGAGTTGCCGGGTGAGGGCCGTGGCGCGTTGCCCGGCCTTGTGGATCTCCTCCACCTGCTTGCGCAGCGCCGGGTCCTCGAGCTTGTCGAGCACCAGGGAGCAGTACCCGAGGACCACGCCGAGGATGTTGTTGAAGTCGTGGGCCACGCCGCCGGCAAGCCTGCCTACCGCCTCCATTTTCTGCGCCTGGCGGAGCTGGTCTTCGAGCTGCTGGCGGGTGGTGATGTCCCGGTTCACCTCCAGCACGTGCGCCCGTCCCAATTCGCGCACCAGAACCATGCGGCTCTCCAGGCGGATGCGCTGCCCTTCACGGGCGGTTTGTTCCAGTTCACCTTCCCAGCGGGAGTGCTGTTCGAGGGCGCGGAGGATTCCTTCGAAACCGTCCTTGGTGCCGGTTTTCAGAAGCGCATGCGGCCGCTGGCCCAGGGCTTCATTGCGGCGATAGCCGTAAAGCAGCTCCGCGCCGCGATTCCAGAAAGTGAGCGGGCCATCCCACTCCCATACCAAAACGGCATCATACGTCTGGTCAAAGAGGGAAGACTGGCGGCGGAGTATTTCTTCCGCCTCCTTGCGCTGGGTGATGTCTTCCTTTACCGCCAGAAAGTGGGTGGGGTGGCCGGCATCGTCCACAATGGGGGAAATAGAGGCGTACTCCCAATAAAGCTCGCCGGTTTTTTTCCGGTTGTGAAGTTCACCCTGCCATTCCCCGCCCTGTGAGATGGTCTTCCACAGGCGGCGGTATTCTTGCGGCGGAGTTTCCCCTGATTTCAACAGGCGCGGGTTCCGGCCGCGCACTTCCTCGAGCGAATATCCGGTGAGCTCCGTGAACTTGGGGTTGACGTACTCGATGGATCCGGAAAGGTCGGTGATCATGATTACGGCAGGACTCTGCTCCACGGCCCGGGAGAGTTTGCGGACGCGCTCCTCATTGCGCCGGCTCTCTGTCATGTCGCGCCACACGGCCTGGTGAAGAACCTGTCCCGGCACTTCCACCCGCTGGACGGTGACACGGACGGTGCGGAGCTCTCCTTGTTTCGTCCGGTGCTGGGATTCGAAGTCGGCGCTGCCTTCGCGCATGACTCTTCTGGTGACGGCCCAAATCTGCTCCGGGGTTTTCCCAGCCACAATCTCCGGCAGCGTCAGCGCCGCAAACTCCTCGCGTGTATAACCCAGTTGCCTGTGAGCAGCCTGGTTGAATTCCACAATGCGCGCCGATTCGGGGTCGGTAATCACGATGCCGTCAGGAGACTGCTCGAAGAGAATGCGGCGCCGGGTGGACTCCGCCGCCAACGCGATCTCCACATTCTTGCGTTCCGTAACGTCGGCAGCCACGCCGCAGGTGCGCACCACGCGGCCCGCGGAGTCATACTGAGGATAGCCGCGATCGTTCACCCAGCGCACACCGCCGTCCGGGCGGAGGATGCGGTACTCGATGTCGTAGACCTTTCCCCGGGCCAGTTCCGCAAGAGACTGCAGAACGCGCGGCTTATCTTCCGGGTGGATCATCTCCAGCCAGAGCCTGGGATCCGAATAGAGGTCCGCGCAGGGACGCCCCCACAATCGCTCGAACGCGGGATTGACGTACAGGATCGAATCGTCCTCCGCGGAAGCCAGCCAGAAAACTTCACCGAGCGCTTCCGCCATCTGGCGGAAGCGCTCCTCGCTGGCGCGCAAATCGCATTCCGTCTGAAGCCGCTTGCGCTCATGCTCCAGATGGCTCAAGGCGAAGGAAGTGTCGCGCGCCGCCTCCGCCAGCAGTTCCAGCTCGCGGCCGTGGAAGGCGTCGATTTCATCGGAGTAGACGGTGAACGCTCCGCACACCTTTCCATCCAATTGGAGGGGAAGAGCGGCGACCGCCCGGATGCCGCAGGCGGCCGCGGCAGTGTGCCACGGGGCGCAGTGGGCGTTGGTGAGAAAATCATTGAACACACATGGGCGGTTCTCGCGAATGCAGGTGCCCGTCGGCCCGCGGCCCTCCGGACGATCGTCCACGTACACATGCAATTGTTCGAGGTACGACCGGCTTTCTCCGGCCCAGGCCAGCCGCTGGACCTCGAGCTCTCCTTCCTCGCACCAGCCGATCCACACCAGCTTGAATCCCGCGTGTTCCACCGCAGCCTGACAAATGCCCTCAAAAAGCTCCTGGCGCGACTTCGCGCGCACAATGGTGCCGTTGATGGCGCTGAGTGATTCGTAGAGCTGGCTGAGCCGTTCGATCTCGCGCTCGTGGGCGCGGCGCTCCGTGATGTCCTGGACGGTGGCGACGCGGCAGAGCACGCTTCCCGCTTCGTCTTTCACGCTGACCAGGTCAATCTGCGCCGGAAAAACGGAGCCGTCGGCCCGCTGGCGAAGCGCTTCGAAATGGAGGTGGCCCAGGCGGTCGGCCTCCCGCAAGGAATGTTCGAGATAAGGCTGTGCGGAAGGGGCATACAAATCGAGGGGTGGAATCTGGAGCAGTTCTCCCTCGCTCATGCCGTGCAAGCGGGCGAAGGCGGAGTTGCACGCGACCGTCTGCGGCACGTCTCCCCGGCCGACGGCGATCCCGTGCGCGCAGTGTTCGAACGCGTCCGCCCACAGGCGGCGGGCCGCTTCCGCCGCGCGGCGCTTCTCCGACTCGAGCTCCTCGCGCCGTACCTGGACGGTCATCCACAGATAGAGCAAACAGGAGCTGATGCCGACGAAAGCCCAGTCGCTGGTCAGTTCCAGCGCCGAGTGCGCGGTTGGATTGACCACCCATTCTCCCAGCAGAGAGTCAACGAGCAGCGCCCACGTGGCCGCGGAGACGCCATAGAAAAGCGTCCCTCGCAGGACCATATCGCGCAGCCAGCTTTGCGAGGGATTCATGGGGGCGAGCCGCACTTTCCTCAACAGGTGTCCCAGCAGGCTGAGCAGGCAACCGGCGACGGCGAATTGCACACACAGCGCTGCTTGTACGCTCGCAGCAACCGGAACGGAGGAGGCCGACCACAGCAACATGCCGGCGAATCCCAGCAGCGCCACCAGATTCGAGGTCAGGCCAAGACCAACGCCTCCCAGAGAGGCGCAGCAGGGAATGGTGAGCGCGATGAGCATGGTGGTGAGCGTGATTCCAGCCTCGAACCGCAACAATAGCCGCGCACCGATGATGACCGCCGGGGCGGCGGCCGCGCCCAGGTGTGAGGCCCGCAACTTCAAGGGCGCGCTTTCCGTCGCCCAGAACTGGGTGTCTGGCTTGCCGGGCGCCCGCAGGCCTTCGGATAAGTTAAGTTCCCCGTCCATGTCGACTTTTCTCCCCGCGGCTCTGCGCCGCCGTGCCGGGCGGGCGCGCAGCTATTCGGGCATAACCCGGCATATCTACATCGGCGTGTTCTCCCGCTCCATTACCGGAGGAAGGCAGATTTTCAGGGCAGCCCGCTCCGTCTTCGGCATCGGAATCTGAGGGCTCTAACCTGGCGCCGGAGTGTGGCTTGGGATCAAATGGGCCGGCGTTGCATGGCGGAAGCGCAAGTTGCCCAGAGCTGATGACTGACGAACGGAAAAGAAGCAGGCAGAACGCTCTCCGGCGGGGCCCAGAATGGGAATGCGCGGAGCACCGTGCATTGTCCACTAATGCCTGGGTCAAGCCCGCCGATGCCACTAGCAGCAACCGACTTCGGCGGTGGCGCTGCTGAAAAGCGTCTCTCGGCCTCCGATTGGTGGTCTCCGCCCGAAGAGAAGAGAGGGGAAAATGCGCGCAGGAAAAAGATTCGTGGTGATGGCTGTTCTGGCCGCGCTGGCGGCATCGACGTGCCTGGCCCAGGACCTCCCGCCCGAAATCAAAGCCAAAATCGAAACTCGAATCAAGCAACTCGAATATCTGAGCACCGATCCTCATGTTGTGGATGCGGTGAAAGCGTACGACGCGTCTCCCTGGCCGGAAGGGAAAGGGATGACCAATGAGAAGTGGGCCAGCCTTTCGGTGCTGGATCCATTTGTCCGTTCGCTTTCGAAAAGCCCCCTGGGCGAATACCTCAAAAGCAAGAAGACCGAGGTCATCGTGAAGCTTTTCGTCTCCGGAGCCGACGGCGGCAAAGTGGCCTACGACGCCAAGACGCAATACTGGACGCACAAAGGCATGCCGAAACACGAGGTTCCCATGAGCGGTTCGACCTTTATTGGCCCTATGAAGCAGGACGGAACCCTCGGAATTTATGCGATCCAGGTCGGTCTTCCGGTGTTGTCGGGAGGAAAACCGATTGGCTCCATCGTCGTGGACCTGCGCGTTGACAAACTGTGACGCGCCGAAGTCCGGCCGGAAGCGCCGGCCGCCGGAGGGCCCATGGTGAAATCGATCAGTATCGAGCGCAGGATTTACCTGTTCCTCGGCGCATTTGTTGCCGTCACTCTGGGAACGGCGCTGGCGTTCTCCTACCTGCTGCGTACGTCTTCAGAATCCGCACGCCAACAGGCCGCGCTGGCGCACAGCTCCAGCCAGAACTGTTTTGAAGTGCTCGATGCGGTGGTGAAACTTCAAGGCTTGACGCAGCGACTGCTGAGCTCCAACGACCCGGATGAGATGGAAAGACTCATGGCCCAGAACGACGCGCTGGCCACGGCGGCCACCGCAAAGGTCCAGAACTTGGGGCCGGGCAGCGGCCCGGTCCAGGAGTCTTTTGGCGCCCTGGTCAAAGCAAATCATCAGGTACAGGACCTGCTATTCCATGCGCGCAACATTGAAGCGCGCCAGCTCTTCATCGAGCAATCGAATCCGGCGTTCCAAGGCGTGATCGCGAGCATCAAAACGTACCAGGATGAGGTGGCGCGGGATTTGAGCGGCAGGGCGGAGCAGGAGGCGGTGAAATCCTCCCGTATTCAACGGACCACCTTGGTGATTGCCGGGGCGAGCATTGTGGCGATCATCGCGCTGGGCGTGGTCATGGGCAAGAGCATCACCGGGCCGCTCAACCGCGTAGTGGCGATGGTCCAGGACATCGCACAAGGCGAAGGCGACCTGACCAAACGGCTCGAGGCGGGGTCGGCCGGAGAGATCGGACAGCTTACGGAGTGGTTCAACGTGTTCATGGAAAAGCTCGAAGGAGTGGTGAGCCAAGTGGCCGTGAACACCGACCGGCTGGCGTCCGCGAGCACCCAGCTCTCCGCCACCGCCTCCCAGCAATCCTCCGGAGCCGAATCGCAGAAGACGCAGACGGATCTGGTGGTGGCGTCCATGCACCAGTTGACCTCCACCGTCTCCGAGATTTCGCAGGAGGCCGGCCAGGCCGCCGGGGCGGCCAAAACGGCCACGCGCATTGCGCGCGAGGGCGGCACTTTGTTTGAAGAGGTCCTGGGGACGATGCGCCAGCTCTCCGGTTCCGTGGGCCAGACCGCTTCCAAGATCCACGGGCTGGGGAAGAGGTCCGACCAGATCGGCCAAATCGTCGGGGTCATCGACGATATCGCCGACCAGACCAACTTGCTGGCGCTCAATGCGGCCATCGAAGCGGCGCGGGCCGGAGAGCAGGGACGGGGGTTTGCCGTGGTGGCAGATGAAGTGCGCAAACTGGCGGAGCGCACCTCGAAAGCCACCAAGGAAATCTCCGCCATGATCCATTCCATTCAAGAGGAGACCCGAACTGCCGTGGAGGCCATGGAGGCCGGGACCGCGCAGGTGGAAACGGGGGTGAAGCGCGCAAGCGCCGCGGGCGCTTCACTTACCGAGATCATTCACTCCGCCGAAACAGTAGGAGAAATGGTCGCCCGCATCGCCACCGCGGCCGGTCAGCAACTCAGTACCGCGAAAACCATCAACAGCAACGTGGACCAGATCGCCCGCATCACGCAACAAACTGCCAGTGGCGCTCACGATTCCGCTCACGCCTGCCAGGATCTTTCCCGTCTCGCCGTAGACCTGCAGGGTCTGGTTGGCATGTTCAAGCTTCAGGAGAATGGCAGCCACGCCAGCAAGGGCCAGGCCGCAGGAGCTGCGCACAGGAGCTTACACCCTGGAGCCGCGCGCTTGCCTGCCCTGGAAGGCTAGGCCGGCTTTTCTGCCCAGCAAGCTTCTGACGAACAGCGACCGTTTGGTCCGGCCAGGGTGACCGCAGCCCGTGCCGCGGCCAAAGCCCTGGTGCGCCCTGACCAGGACGAGTCCGCAAAGTGTTCCCGTGGCATGCTGATTGCTCGCTTGGGAATACAGCCCCATTCGTGAGAGGCGAAGAATTAGAGAGCTCCAATCGAGCAAAGAGACACAGCAGGGAGCCCGGAGTTGAATCCAAAATCGAAAAAGCGCGCACTGAACCGCGAGGGCGACCCGGCTCAGTGCAGCGCGGGAATTTCTCCCTTTCCGGCAGGGCGGGAACGACCCCAGGCCGGGATGAGCCGTCCCCCGGCCATCTTTATTCAGGCCATGTGGAGGACGGGGAGCACGTACATCTGGAAAAAATACCGGCAACAGGGGAAATACCGCGCGTACTACGAGCCGCTGCACCATCTGCTGGTGAAGAACCGGGCGGAGATTCTGGCCGAACATTCGGCGGCCACCGTGGCCGGCTTGAGGCATCCGCCGGTGGAAGGATTCTACTTTGCGGAACTACCGTTTACCGTGTCGGCCGGGGTGGCCTTTTTCGAAAAGCCGCTGAGCTACGGGCGGTACTGTCTGGAGGAAACGGAGGAAGAACCGGCGCTGCACGCCTACATTTCCTATCTTCTCGAATTCGCGGCCCTGCATGGGCAAGTTCCGGTGCTGCAATTCAATCGCGGCCTGTTCCGATGCGGCTGGCTGACGCGTAACTTCCAGCCCATAAATATCCTGCTGCTGCGGCGGCCGGCGAATGTCTGGAAGTCGTTCCTTTCGTTCGCTGGCCACACCTTTACCAGCCTGTTCACGATGGTGGTGGGCCAGAATCAGCATCGCGCGCCGCTCAAGCACCTCCCGCGCTGGGTGGAGATTCCCTGCCGGTACGGCGATAGATTTGAAAAGGAGTATGCGTTCTACCGGCCGATCGCCGAAGAGTTGGAACCTCAGCTCTATCCGGTCTTCTTCGATTTCTACGTGCTCTCCACGCTGCACTGCGCGCGGTATGCCGATTGCATCCTGGACCTGGACGAGATCTCCACCGACCCACGAGCGCGCCGGGCGGCCATGGAGCGGCTGCAGGAACTGGGAATCGGCATCGACTTGGAGGACTGCGCGCTGCCCTCTTATCGCCTCACGGACGAGGAGCGCAGGACGTGGGGCACGCATGAACAGTACGCGCTCACCTTCCTGCCGCATCTCTTGCCCTCCGAGTACCTGCTGCCGCAGGAAGTGCGGGCGGCGCACCAGGGCATGCTGAGCGATTATTTCGATGATCTGCTCTCCCGCTTCGCGCTGCGCCACTCCGCACTGGCAGCCTGCACCTAGCGTCCTGAATCAGAAATCCGTTACACAACCTGCCGGAGCTTCAGGGGTTGAAACCCCTCAATGGTCAGCGCCCTGATGCCGGAGTCCTTCCTGGCTCAAGGCAGACTAAAGCTCCGGCCCACGAAAGGACATGCAGCGAATTTCCGACTCACGACACCAACCTGCTTTTCTCACCAAAACCCGGCAAGAATCTGCCGCTGAGGAATTGCCGAGCGGGCGATCCCGTAGGGGCACGACACCCCGAATCCCGAGGCTTGGGGACGGGATGCCGTGCTGCTCATGGCTCGTGCCGGGTTCGTTCGCGGCGCCGCCGGCAGTGCTTTGCCTGTGCCGATGCCTCCGCTGCGTGTAGCGGGCGGTGGCGGGTCTAAATGTGCAGGATGAGCGAGATAAAAACCAACTGACCGCTGTGCGAAACGCAAACGTTGAACACTTCCCGGGATTCAACGGACTGCAGCACGTAGTCCTCGCCCGTGATCACCGTGGGCACGGAGAGCATGCAGTGCTCGGCGAGCGAACTGATCTTGGCTTTGAAGTTTCCGGCCACCATGTTGCACAGCTCTCCCAGCGCGTCGCTGACGGAAGAGGGGTCGGAGGCCGCGTCGCCGCCCAGCATGAGCGTGGTCAGGTGCCGCGCGGTTTCTCCCGAGCAGCGAATGGTGATCATGCCACAGGCGGCTCCGGCGAGCCCGACCATGGCGGTCTGCTCCCCGCGCGGCTCTTCCCGTTCCGGAGGGAGCACTTCGGGCTGCGCGCCGGCCATCATCCCGAACACCTCACTTACCGAGCACTCGAGGATGGATTTCCAGGTGGGTTCAGGCTGCACCGTCGTACCACGGTTCGTCATGGTCTTCATTGACCGGCTCCTAGCAGTGGAGAGAGGCGTTCGCGGACCTGTTCCGGGGTGAAGGGCTTGCGGATGTAGCCCTTTGCGCCGCGCGAGAGGGCTTCGACCACGCTGGCTTCGCTGCCCTCGGCAGTGATCATCACCACCGGCGTGCCTTTGGCAATTTCCATCCCTGCCAGATTCTTCAGAAATTCCAGTCCATCCATCACCGGCATGTTGATGTCGCTGAGGATCAAGTCGAAGGAAGCTGCGGAGAGTTCCGCCAGGGCCTCCGCGCCGTTATTTGCTTCCTGGACGACGCCCAACTCGAGCCCGGCTTGGCGCAGGGCGCGCTCGACGATTTTCCGCATCACGGAGGAATCATCGACGATGAGTACCTTCAAGCTTTTCACGTTGCTCCTCCCTTACTCCTCCCTGATGCCCTGGCGCGCCTGCGCGCCGGGCAGACTGCCACCGGCTCCCATGTTCCGTATCGGCGCGATGGACCGCCTCTTAAATGGGATGGAGGAAGCGCACGCCAACTCCAGGAAGGCCGGCGGTTCATCGGCGCACCTCCGCGGGCTTGCCGAAAAGCAGTTCGTCGACCAGCGAGCGGACCTCGACTGCAAACTCGTCCATTTCGAAGGTGAAGCGCACCAGATCCAGCCGCGCGGCCCCCGGATATTTTTCCGCCAGCAGGCGCCAGGAAGGCTCGGCGAGCAGATCGAATTCGCGGGCTTCGTAGTAGCCGTAGCCGAGGTCGCGGACGCGGCAGAGCGTGTCCGCGAGGTGCACCAGCGCAATGATTTCCCGCGCCGGCCCTTCCGGCCGGTCGAGATGGTGGAACTGGATGACGTCCGCAAGGTCCGGCGCAAGCTTCCAGACCTCCGCCAGAATACGTCCCGACTCGCAATGGGAAAAGCCCAAAACCTGGAGTTCGGCCTCGCGCAGCGGCAATGCCAGCTCCTCGGCCTGGCGCAGAGCCTGGTGGAATTCCTCCGGGCAGAGCATCGAATTCACCAGGATGCCGAGATCGTGGAGCAGCCCGGCGAGATAGATCTTTTCCGGGTGGCCGACTCCCAGCCGCTGCGCAAAGCGCTGGCTGACCAGCGCCGTGCCCAGCGCGTGGCGCCAGAAGACCGCCGGGACCATGCCGTCCGCGACGGCGGAGAACAATTTGGGGAGGGTGCAGGAATACACCAGGTCGCGCACGCGCCACATTCCCAGGGCCAGCACCGCCTGGCGCAGCGATTCGAGGTTGGTGCGCGCGGAAAAGAGCGCGGAATTGGCGGTGCGCAGGCACTGCGCCGCCAGCGATTGGTCGCACTGAATGGCGTCAATCACCCGGTCGAGATTCACCATTTCCGGATCTTCCGACATCAGCTCCGTCAGGTTGCGAAGCACCGCCGGCAGCACCGGCAGGCGGTCCAGATTGCGCACCTTCTGTCTCAGGAGTTCCAGCGGAGCGGGGTTCACGGGGTCCCTCCGGCGGACTCGCCGGCCAGCGGCTTGTAATAGGCGGTGGCGTTGGGAAAGTGCACCAGGCGGAATTGGTCGTAGATTCCGAAGAGCGATTCGGAGTGGCCCAGGAAAAAGTATCCCCCGGCAATCAGGCTGCTATAGAAGTGGCTCACGGTTTGCCGCTTCGAAGCCCCGTCGAAGTAGATCAGCACATTGCAGCAGAAAATCACATCCAGGCCTTTCTGGAAGAGCATGCGCGTCTGGTCGGAAAGATTGAGGCGGTCGAACTTGATGGGCGCGCGCAGCTCCTGGCCCACCCGGTACGCCTCCCCTTCTTTCTGAAAATACTTCTGGCGCAGCGGCAGCGGCGTGTTGCGCAGGGCGTAGTCGGAATAGAGGCCTTCCTTGCATTTGGCCAGCGAGTGATCGTTCAGGTCCGTAGCGATGATTTCAAACGTCCACCCTTTCAGGCGCGAGGCGACCTCTTCGAGCATGACGATGGCCAGGGTATACGGCTCCTCGCCGGTGGAGCAGCCCGCGCTCCAGAAGCGGATCTTCTTCTGGAACTGCTTGGACTTGAGCGCGGCGATTTTCGGCAGGATGACCTTGGTGAGCGCGTCCAATTGCGGCTGATTGCGGAACATGCANGGTCTCGCCGATGGTGATTTCGTTGAGCAGCCGGCGCATCTCGCTGTCGCGGTCCGGGTCCAGGGTGAGCCGCTCGTAATATTCCTGGAACGAGCCGGAGCTCAGCGCTTTCATGCGGCGCTGGCAGCGGTTGGCGAGCAGATAAAACTTGGGCTCGGACTGGTAGATGCCGGAGTTGCGGTAGATCAGGTCGCGGATTTTGAGCAGGGCGGGATCGCGCAGCTCCGGCGGGGGGAGTGGCACGGCGGCGGGGGCGGATAGATTCGCGGCCATGGCTTCACTGCGNGCCCGCCCGCGCGCGATTCCACCACCCCCAGCAGGCCCCCGGGGTCCAGCATCAGCCGCACCTCGCCGTCTCCGCTGATGGTGGCGCCGGAAAGTCCCGGAACGTTGCGCAGGTGCGTGCTGAGCGGCTTGATCACGGTTTCTTCCTGGCCGAGCAAGCGGTCCACCACCACGCCGATGCGGCGTTCGCCGGCGGCCAGAATCACCACGCGCAGCAGGTCGGAATCCTGCCGCGACCCGGCCGCGGCGGCCAGCGCCCGGTGCAGCCAGCACACCGGAACCATGCGGTCGCGGAGGCGCAGCATATCCGTGCCGTTCGCGGAGTGAATTTCCGCAGCGCGCACGCGCACCGTCTCCACAATCGAGCGCAGGGGCAGCGCGTACGTCTCCCTGGTGATGGAGACGAGCAGGACGGGGACGATGGCCAGGGTCAACGGGAGGCGCAGGCGCACGCAGGAGCCGTGGCCCGGTTCGCTCTCCAACTCCACGGTGCCGTTGAGCTTTTTCATGTTCGAGCGGACCACATCCATGCCCACGCCGCGTCCGGAGACGCCGCTCACTTTTTCTGCGGTGCTGAAACCGGGAAGGAAAATCAGGTCCAGGATCTCGCGGCGGTTCATGGCCGCGAGCTGCTCCTGCGTATACAGCCCTTTTTCCAGCGCCTTTTTTGAAAGGCGCGCCGGATCCATGCCCGCGCCGTCGTCCGCGATTTCAATGACGATGTTGTCGCCTTCCTGGCGGGCCTCCACGCGCACCGTGCCCTTGGGGTGTTTTCCGGCGGCCTGGCGCGCCGCGGGCGATTCAATTCCGTGGTCCAGCGAATTGCGCAGCAGGTGCACCAGCGGGTCGCTGATTTCTTCGACGATGGTCTTGTCCAGTTCCGTGTCTTCGCCGCGGATCACCAGCTCCACCTGCTTGCCGAGCGCGGCCGCCAGGTCGCGCACCATCCGCGGGAAGCGCCGGAAGACGGTGTCCACGGACACCATGCGCGTGCGCAGGCCGGCGGTCTGCAGCTCATCGGTGATGAAGCCGAGCCGGGCGGTGGACTGGACAAACGCCGACTCGAACTGTTCGGAAGAAACCTGGTTGCCGGAGAACCTCTTGCTGAGGTGGACCAGGCGATTGCGCTCCAGCACCAGCTCGCCGACGAGGTTTACCAGCTCATCCAGCTTCGCCACGTCCACGCGGATGGTGCGGCCCTCCGCCGCGTGGGCTTTCTGCGCCCCTCCGGCCTTTTCCTGCGTCTTGAGCGCGTTCAGCACGTCCGCGGGCTTTACCGCTCCCTGTTCGACCAGGATTTCGCCCAGACGCCGCGGATCACCTTCCGCTTGCTTCTCGGCGGCGTGGAAGACGTTCAGCGGCGTGGCCTTTCCGGCTTCCACCAGAATTTCGCCGATGGGAGGAATCACGCCGGCAACCGGCTCCGGCTCGCCGCCCGCGGC
>OCOJ01033061.1_pt1 | contig 23255 bp, 27 predicted proteins | sample 1539251 | NCBI WGS metagenome assembly OCOJ01 (sample SAMN01911457, study PRJEB22624) | soil metagenome | biome: Soil | place: Malaysia | collected 2012-04-30 | depth RA_metagenome m | reverse complement strand
CTCGGCAGGTGAAAGCAACCGCAATCGGGCAACACAACGATGCGCTCTTTCGGCAGAAACTCCAGTGCCTTGTGGATGCGTTCGGCCACAGTTTCCGGGGTCTCGACCGCATGCGTCTTCACGTCGATCACCCCGACGCCTACTTCAAAGGGGACGGCAAACTCACGAAAAAGGTCCAGGTCTTCTCCGCCCCGCCGGGCAAACTCCAGGGTCACTTGCTGCACTTTGGCATCAAGAATTCGAGGAAACAGGTACCGGTAGCTTCCTTCCCACGATGGCTTTCCGTAGCGATTCCCGTAGCAGATATGAACTCCGATTTTCGCGTCCACACCGGCGACCAGCGCATTCAGCGCCTCGACGCCCCAGTTCAGGTCCTCCGGAAATCCCGAAAAGTACGGCTCATCGATCTGAATCCGCTGCGCACCCGTTTTCACCAGCGCTTTTAGCTCTTCATTCATCACGCGAGCAAGGTCCATCGCGAATGCTTCTTCGCTCGGGTAATGCTTGTTGCGAATGCGTTTCGAAAGTGAATGCGGACCGGTGATACAGATCTTTGTCTCGCGATCGGTGTTCATGCGCAAAAAGCGAAAATCGTCGGTCAGTCCCAGCGGACCGCTGGGGAGTTTTCCAAGCACTTCGCTATCATAAAAATCGTAATAAAACTTTTTCGACGAGCGGTCGAACTGTACACCGGGAAGGCGTTCCACGAAGTAGTCGATCATGTTGTCCCGCCGCAGTTCGCCGTCGGTGATGATGTCGATTCCGGCCACTTCTTGGTCTTTAATGGCTGCCTTCACTGCTGTGTCGTGAATCTCGTCGAGGTCCTGCCGGCTGATGCGCCTCGCATGGTATTCGGTCTTCAGGCGCTCCAGCCACCCCGGCATGGAATAACTGCCGACGACCGTTGTTGGAAGAATCGGTAGAGTCATAAGCGCTACTCCCGTTGCGTGGTGTAGAGAACTGAGGTGCGCGAACTGGGCCGGTAATGAAATGGAGCAAAATGCAGGTCGTAGCCGGCGCGCTCGGCCACTTCTCGCAACAGCACGCCGTTGACCCAGTTCACGATCGAGCCATCCAGCTTGCCGGGGCCATAGAAGCCCATGCGGTAGTCGTTCAAGTCCGTCACAAAAATATCCTGCACCTGCAGATAACCGCGCGGACGCAACAGTGGCAAGGTGTTGCGAAAACTCTCCAGAGCGCCCGTGCTCAAGTGGAAGCGAATGTCGCTGGGTGCCTCCTGGAGGATTTCCTCGATGCGCATCCTATCCAGTCCCTCGGGTAATGTTCCCGCGGGCAGCTCATCCAGACTGACCAATCGTTCTTCCAGCCGCACTGCCTTCCAGATCTCTTGCCAGAAACGCACTCCGTCCTCGTGGATGGTGAAGAAGTCCGGCCCAATTTCGAGCAACCGGCTCAGCGTGTGTCGCAAGTCCGCCACGGCGACGTGAAACTCCTTGCCAATTCTTTCCGCCTCGGCAAGTGAGACGTACGCGCGCACTTGCACGAGATACAACTTCCCGTCCCGCCGCGCCAATTCCTCGTCCGGGAGGTTGTCGTACACATTCGTGAGGTGGATGTGCAGGATTTTGTGGCGCAGAAACGAGAGCGTCTGCATGGGATTCAAGGCGTCCAACACGATGAAGCTGCAAAGGTCAAGGTGCTGCCGCATCGCCGGCCGCGAGCGCTCCAGCGTCGCCAGCGAATAATCGCCGAGCAGAAACTTCAAGCGCGCATAGTAGTTCGTGCCGCGCTGCTGATCGAGCGCGCGAAAACGGTCCAGCCACAGCGCTGCGCGCTTCCCCAACCCCACGCCAATCTCCAGCACAAAAATTTCCGGAGGGAGCTGGTTGTGTTTTTCGAGGTCCTTCAGCAAAGTCCAAAAGTCGGCTACGCCGTCCGCAATGGCGGCGGGATGGTTTGCGTCCGATTTTCCGCCGGGCAGCGCCTGTTCGTAGCTTCGACCGGTCGCTCTCTCCCAGTCCGCAAGGCGGTGCCAATACAAACGGTTAAATTCCCAGGCAATNGCTCGCACGAAACGAGCAGAATTCTTCCAAAGTCATTCGGTCGGCGTCGGCGGGCGGAGCTAGCGTCGAACGGAGAATGGCTCGCAGAATGTCGGCGCGCAGCGATTCCTGCCCCACTTGCCGCGTATTGACGTGCACGTCCAGGAGGGCATCCGCCTCGCGCTGGGAGCCCTCAAAAGGCGCCACCATGACAGTTTCCCGAAAGCTGCTGCGATACTGAATCCAATCCAGATGAATTCGCAGGCGCGCGAGCTGGCTCGGTTGCAAGTGGCCTTCTTCGCAAAGGGTGAGCACCGTTTCGATCAGGTCGCGTGCCGCCCCAGCCGCGGGACTCTTTTGCAGGTGATTAATCTGAAGAATCATGATGGCAGCCTGCGAGTTTCTCCTTCTTTCGTCCTTCGGCTTCGCTGGCTTGCGAGCGAGACTGCACCGGCGGCCAATCGGCAAAGAGTCGCTGGCTTAGAGAATAATGAGGGCATGGCAAAGGGAGGCAATCGATTTCGCACGAACTGCCGATATTCGCACGCCGTCAGTGTTGTTCGCGCTTCCCCTTACCTTCTTCTGGACGCATTCACTGCTCGATTGCGTTGCCCATCCGCGCTAATGCACTCTGCGGTCGGCTCCTTCCCAATAAGGAGCCCGGAGTTTCTTGCGATCAATCTTCCCGGCGGGCGTTTTTGGAATCTCCGTGCGGAATTCCACGGACTTGGGCGCCTTCACGCCACCCAACTTGCTCTTGCAGTGGGCGAGGATTTCCGCTTCCGTCACGGAATAGTTCTCGCGTAACACGACGAATGCTTTCACCGCTTCGCCCCAGCTATCGTGTGGAACTCCCACAACTGCGCACTCATATACTCCGGGAATCGCCATGAGGCACGCTTCCACTTCGCCCGAATACACGTTGAAGCCGCCGGTGATGATCATGTCTTTCTTGCGGTCCACGATGTAGAAGTAACCATCTTCGTCGTAATAGCCGACGTCGCCCGTGTGGTGCCAATCGAAGGTGCGGATTTCCGCCGTTGCTTCGGGAAGGTTGTGATAACCGGGAGTAACCAATGCACCGCGCGCGACGATCTCCCCGGTTTGGTTCGCTGGCAGCAGCTTTCCCTGGTCGTCCATGATTGCCACGCGCACACCGTAGGTGGCTTTGCCGCAACTTCGCAATCGTTCGGGGTGGTCTCCTGCGGCCGCCGCAGCCACGGCCTTTCTGTCCAGCCAGGTCAGCAGCATGGGGGCTTCTGTCTGCCCGTAACACTGGCCTACGCACGGGCCGAGTATTTCCACTCCTTGCCTGAGCCTGTCCGGCGAAACCGGAGAACCAGCGAGCAGGAGCAACCTCAGGCTCGAGTGGTCGCGCTGGTGAACCTCCGGGTGAGTCAGCAAAGCATAAAACGCCGTTGGCGGAAGGAAGAGGTGAGTCACGTGATGAAGTTCGATGTTGTGTAGGACCGTCCCGGCGTCGAATCTCGGCAAGACCACATTAGTCGCGCCCAAAGTAAATAGCGCGAAAGCGACGACTCCCGCGGCGTGAGAAAGCGGGGCGGTGCTGAGGCACACGGGAATGCAATCCTCGCACTGCCAGTAATGAGCAGCCATCTCCGTGAAGGCGCCCCAGGAATCGCTGGTCACCCGAACTCCTTTCGCAGGACCGGTTGTGCCGCCCGTTGGCACTAATCCTACGAGTCGATCAGAATTCCCGCGCGGATCGGCCCAATCCCGACGGCCACTTCCGGTTCCCAGTTCCATGAATCGCGCGAGAGAGGGGTTGCCACCATCATCTGCATCGATGCAAACCAAGTGGCGCAATGCAGGCACGCGCGCATGAAGCTGCATGGCCTGCTCATGGAAACTGCTGTGGTAGAAGAGCCAGCGGGTCTCGGCGTAGTTCATGTACTCGGCGTTGGCGTCGGCAGCATTGCGGTAATTGATAGGCACCCACGCCCCGCCTGCGCGCATCAAGCCGAGCATGCACACAAGAACACGCGCATCGTTAGGCGAGAAGATGGCCACGCGATCTTCATCGCCGAGGCCGCCGGCCCACATGGCGCGCGCCACCCGTTCGCTCGCCGCCCGCAGTTCGCGGTACGTGTAACGAGTGTTCCCGTCAATCAGGGCAATGCGGTCAGGAAAAGCTTCTGCGGCTTTGTCGAAGTAATCGATCGCGCGCACAGTCTGTCCTCAAAGAACCTTCATCTTTGAGAGCCCGTGATCCGCCAGCACGCCAAGCAGCTCGCGCGCCCCGAAAGCCTCTGCTGCGGAGGCAAATCCAACCTTCCGAGGAGCCCGGTGAACAAGATGATGTGCGGCGAATGCCTGGATCAGCCCAGTCTGCTTGTAACAGCACGTGCCGAACAAGACGCATTGCATGGACTCCGTCGAGCCACGGCCCGCGATCACGTCAATCGTGCGGTTCTCGCGCGAGTTCTCTCGTGGCGGTGTGCCTCCTTGCACTGCATTCGCCATCTCGGCCAGCCTCCGTTCGCGTTCCTCCTTGGGCAGGGGCGCAATCTCTTTCATGTACAACTTCTCCGTGGCCACCACGCTTTCCATGATCTGCCGGTCAAGCAGCCCGCCAAAGGATTTCACGTTGGTGACTTGCGGATGGTCCTTGAACCACACCGGATGAGGAAAGCCGCCCCAGGCCAGCGCCAGTTGCGTCTGAATCTGCCCGGGCGTCACCACCTCCAGCGCCGTCGCGGGCGGCCAGCGCTTGTACTGGTTTTGCTCCAGAAAATGCGCCTCGGTCTGAAGTACGGCAAAGATAGTTTGGGTAGATCCAAATGTGGGTGTGCCCCGGAACATGGTCAGGATTTCGAGCGTGTCGATGCTAGTGCCTTCAATGCAGATGCGCGCAGCGGCGTCGCTTGGCGCAGACATGAAGGCCGTCGCCGGCGCGCACAGCAATCCGCGCTGTGCAAATTGCGGGCTCCATTTCTCTGCCACCTGCCGGATCCATTCCTGCTCGCCGCTGATGTCCAGGTAATGGCAGCCGGATTTCAGGCAGGCCTCGATCACCCGCGGACCACTGTAAATGAACGGCCCGACCGTATTGCAGACGGCTTTTGCGCCGGAAAACAGCTTAGCGAGGTCCTCCGCAGAGTTTCCAGCCTCTGCGATTTCGTAGTCTGCGGTTTCGATGCCGGGGACACGCTTCATTACTTCTTCAATCTTGGCGCGGTTCCGTCCCGCGGCAACGAAAGGCACGTTGTACTCCCTCAGATATTCCGCCACTAAGCGGCCAGAAAATCCGCTGGCACCGTAGACAATCACTGGCTTTTTGGCCGACATTTTTCCTCCGCAATGAATGCCTCAAACATAGGTACTCCCCGAACCGGTTGATGCAATTTCGCACAGCACTCCAGCGGTGCTTGTATACCGCCGATACTAAAACGCAAATCAAGCCGCTTAATAGAAGTGACTTGGAGAGGCTTGGCGATAATCGCCCGGAGAGCGCCCCACTAAGCGGGAAACTGATCGACCGTGGTCTGGAAGGCTCGAGTCGTTAGTGTTTCCAGCGGCCATTTCCGCAGTTCTTCGGACAAAACTTCAATGCCCCATGGCCCTGGATAGCCAATCTTCTGCACCGTTTGCACGAAGCCTTTCACGTCGAATTCGCCCTCGCCACAAAGCCTACGATGATTGACCGTATCTTCGTGCAAGGTCCACGGCGCCTCGAAAGTCCCGTCATTCAGCTCAACGCTCACGATGAACTCCGGGGGAACACTCCGAAGCACGTCGTACGGGATGCCCAGCTTCACCAAGTGCCAGAGGTCCAGGACAATTCCGCCGTTCTTCGCGCCGGCGCCATCGACCATCATGAGTGATTCCGTCAACGTATCGATCATGGCGAACGGCATCAGTTCGAAACCTATTCTGGTGCCATGCTTGTCGGCATCCGCGCAAAGTGCTGCAAAGCTCTCAATGAGCCGCGCCATCGGACATTTCTGACGCGAGAAATCTCCCACCTTGACGTGATGTGCCCCAAGCGCCTCGGCCGCAGCCAGCAATTTCTGTTTCTGGATGTCCGACTGTTTTTTTCTGTCCCCTTCGAGGAACCAATCCGTCAGGAACTCCAGTTCCACATGTTTGATACCGTTATCACCCAAGATCTGCTTCATCTCTTTCAGTGTTCGCCGCCGAAGAATGTGCTCCAGGTCGGTGTGCCAGAGCCCGATCCCCGTAAATCCGGCCTTCGCCGCCGCTTGCACGCGGTCCTGGAAATCAAATGGGCTGTATTCCTTATCGGTGTGAGGTAGTGCGCCGCCTGCAATTGTCCAATACGAGGCGAGTAGTTCGACTTCTGATTTCATCGGCCTTCCAAGCGTCCTTGGTGCCGTCGCTCAGACCGCGGCGGCATGTTTCGCCAACACGCATTTGACGGCATGAATGATCTTGTCTTCATTCGGCAAAACAAAGCTCTCCAGCGGCTCGCTAAACGGCACAGGAGTGTCCTCCGCCGTGACCAGCCGCACCGGTGTCTTCAGGTACGCAAACGCGTGCTCGGCGATTTCGCCCGCAATCGTAATGGCTGCCGAAGCGTGGCGCGGCGCCTGGTCCACAAGCACCACCCGCCCCGTCTTCCTTACCGATTCGACGATCGTGCAGACATCCAGCGGTGCCAGAGTGCGCGGGTCAATCACTTCCGTGCTGATTCCCTCTTTCGCTAGGCGATCCGCCGCTGCGAGCGCTTTCTGCACCATCCAGCCTGTCGCCACAATGGTGATATCCGTTCCCGTGCGCTTCACGTCCGCAACTCCGAAGGGAATTACGTGATCCCCATCCGGCACTTCTCCTTTTTCCAAGGTGAGCAAGAAGTGCTGCAGGAAAACGACGGGATTGTCATCGCGGATTGCCGCCTTCATCAACCCTTTCGCATCCGCCGCGGTCGACGGCAAAGCCACTTTCAGGCCGGGAGTGCCCATGACCAGGTGGTACAAGCAGTTGGAGTGTTGCCCCGCCCATCCTGCCGCAAATCCGTAGCCCGCCTTGAACACCACGGGCACTTTCACCTGGCCTCCGGACATATAGCGCAACCGCGGCGCTTCATTCAAAACCTGGTCGAAGGCGACCAGCATGAACTCGCTCATCCACAATTCCACAATGGGCCGCAGCCCGGTCATAGCAGCGCCGATGGCGATTCCCAACTCTGCCGTTTCCGAAATGGGCGTGATGCGCAGGCGGTCTTTCCCGAACATCTTCAACATCGGGTCGCGTTCCGTCATGCCCATGTTTTGTCCATAGAAAATTACGCTGGGGTCGCGCTGCATCTCCTCGATGATGGCCGTCGCGATGGCTTCGCCGTACATCATTTCCTTACCCATGGCGCATTCCTCCCTGTGCCATTCCAACTTCGCTCGCCCAATCCCTTTGCTCTCGCCCGGCCGCCGCTTGCTTGTATCCGGGTCAACATTACGAACCCGAATCGGCGGAACGGCATTACGCGTAAACGTTCTTGAGTGCGTCTTCTGGCGGCGGTGGCGGGCTTGCCAGAGCAAAGCGCACGGCCTCGTCCATCTCTGCCCGCACATTATTTTCGATCTCGCTCGCCTGAGCTTCGCTCAGCACGCCACTACCGATTAATCTGCCGCGGAACTTTGGAATGGGGTCGTTGGCCCTGGCCGCCTCATATTCCGCTCTTCGTCCATACACCTCCACCGATTCATGTTTAGGGAATTGCGTAGGCACTGGTGGCACGGTGATGGCGTTGCCATGTGCGCTGAGCCGGTAGAACTTCGATTCGATCAGGCTCGGCCCTTGCCCGGCTCTCGCGCGGTCAACTGCTTGCTTGACCTCGTCGTAGACCTCGAGCGCCTCCGTTCCGTCAACGGATATTCCGGGGATGCTATATGCCAGTGCTTTGTTGGAAAGCGGCTCGCCGGCAACGTAATTCGCGTCCTCCAGGCCCACGTGCGTGTACGCCTGATACTCGTTGTTCTCCAGAATGAAGACTACCGGCAGCTTCCAAACTGCGGCAATGTTGAGCGTCTCGTGAAAGGCTCCCTGTTTCGCAGCGCCATCTCCGAAAAAGCTGTAGACCACCTGGCCGGTCTTCTTCACCTGCGCACTCAGCGCCACTCCCGCCGCGTGGGCGATACCTGCGCCGATGATCCCTGTCGTTCCTGGAAAATCATGCGCGGGATCCGCCAGGTGCATCGACCCGCCGAAGCCTTTGCAAAGTCCATCCCTTCGACCGTACAGTTCCGCCATCACCTTCCCGGGTGAAGTCCCAAGCACAAGGGGATAACCATGACACCGGTAACTGGGCATCACAGGATCACCGTTGTTTCTCGTCGCCAAAGCCCCGACGATGGAAGCCTCCGCCCCGTCGCCCAGATGTGTGTGGCCCCGAATGACGCCCGGATGCTCCACAAACGTGCGCTTCACGCGTTCTTCGAATTCGCGCACACGCACCATCTGCGTCCAGATCCAGATCAATCGATCCTTTCCGAGCTCTCGTGAAGGTCTCATAGCGGACCACCCCTCTACTCAGGAATTGCGTCTCCTCGCTGGCCGATATGGCACACGGGGTCGCCAACGGGCACCTCAGCGCCTTCCTTTGTCAGGATCTTCAGCAGGATTCCGTCGGCAGGAGAGTCCAGTTCGTAGTTCACTTTTTCTGTCTCTAGCTCCACGACCGCATCTCCCCGCGCTACGTGCTGCCCCTCCTGCTTCAACCAGCGAACAACGTTGACTTTCGTTGTGGGCAGCCCGCCGGTCTTCGGCACCTTGAGCGTGATGACGATGGTTATGTCTCCTGACAGGCCAGGCAAACCACCCCAATTCGCAGCAGTGTAGTCCTCCCTCTAAAGAATTAAGGATTGGAAAACAAGCAACCGTGCGATTAACGACCAAAAGCACACAGATGCCGACGAATTCACACTTTGGTCGACTGAGCTTTGGGACTTCCTCAGTGCAACAGCAGGCAAAGTTCCTGCGCGGCGGCTCGCAGGTACGGCAGAAACCGCGTTTGCATGTCCTGCACGGAAACGCGCTGTCCATGGGCTCCCACGTTGATCGCAGCGACCACCCGCCCCGCCGGGTTCCGGACCGGAACTGCCATGGAACGGAGTCCCAGTTCCAATTCTTGATCGACGATGGCGTACCCTTCTCGTTTCACTACCAGCAATGCCTGCCGCAACCTCTCGACCGAAGTCACGGTCCTGTCCGTATAGTGGGTGAATTCGATCTGCGGCAGAATACTCTCCAATTCTTCCGACGAAAGATTTGCCAACAGCACTCGTCCCATCGAAGTGCAGAATGCAGGCAGGCGTGTGCCCACTCCGAGATCAATGGCCATGATGCGCGTAACGTTTGCGCGCGCCACATACACAATTTCCGTGCCATCCAGCAACGCTATCGAACAGGACTCATGCAGAATCTGGCTCAGGTGCTCCAGGATCGGCTGTGCCGCCGTGGCCAACGGCATGGAGGCGAGATAGGAGTGCCCCAAAGTAAGGATACGCGGGCGCAAGTAGAAATTTCGCCCGTCGTCCGTCCTCGCAAACCCCAATTTCGAAAGTGTGTGCAAGCACCGGCGCACGGAGGCGCGCGATAATCCGGTACGCTTGCTGAGTTGCGAGATGGAAAGCTGCGGCCTTCGCTGCGAAAACGCCTGAATGACCAACAGCCCGCGTGCCAGCGAGGTCATGAAATTGGGATCGCCGCTGAACTCATTCAACTGCGCCGCGAGCGACACCGTATTTTCAGGATTGAGTTGTTGTGCAGGCCCGCTTTCATGCACTCCCGGAGTTGGGCTCACCGCTTTTCTGACCGCCACGCCCGAATTTCCATTGGCCATAGCTCCCTCCCCGCCGAACTCCCCTGGCAGGAGGCGAAGCATACAACAACTGTCCGATATACGCACGCGCTTTCGTTTATCGACCTTGACCCACCCCCACCCCTTCCCTTACAGTGCATTTCTCCCGTCAGGCACGCTCCCGGCGTGGCGGCATTCCGAGACTGTGGCTATTTCGCATAGCTTGGAAAAGCGATATTTTTTCTACCCCGACCCTTCAGGAGGTCTCACCGATGGCAAATCTGCCGGGATATCGGCGGCCCTACCCGGGCACGCAGCCAGCTCATCTGCATCCACCGTACGTCTCCTCCATCAAACGCGCGCCGGCAAAACCTCTCGTCTATCTTCCGCACACGCTTTCTGAAGTCACCGGGCCGTCGTTCGATGCTTCCATCGTCGACGTGAAAGCATGCGACCTTACGCGGCAGCATCGCGGCGAGCCTCTTGGCGAGCGCATCATCGTCAGCGGGCGGGTGCTGGACGAGAATGGCCGGCCGGTGCCACACACCTTGGTCGAGATCTGGCAAGCCAATGCTGCCGGCCGCTATCTTCACAAAGTGGACCAGCACGATGCTCCCCTCGACCCCAACTTCACGGGCTGCGGCCACACGCTGACAGATGCGAACGGCCACTACCGATTTGTCACCATTCGCCCCGGTGAGTACCCGTGGAGGAATCATTACAACGCCTGGCGGCCCGCTCACATTCACTTCTCTCTCTTCGGGCCGGCGTTTGCCACTCGCCTCGTCACACAAATGTTCTTCCCGGGCGACCCCCTTATACCGTTTGACCCGATTTTCAACTGTACGGCCGACGAAAAGGCGCGCAATCGCCTCATCTCCGTCTTCGATTGGGAAACCACTATACCCGAGCATGCGCTGGGGTATAGGTTTGACATTATCCTCAGCGGGCGCCACGCCACACCTTGGGAGAAATAACATGAGCCTGCAAGCTACGACTTCGCAAACGGTAGGCCCATACTTTCGTATCGGCCTGCAATGGCTTTTTCTGGATAACTTGGCGGCGCCCGGTGTGTCTGGGGAACGAGTGGAAATCGAAGGGCGCGTATTGGACGCCGATGGACAGGGCGTTCCAGACGCCATGCTGGAACTCTGGCAAGCGAATGCTTTGGGCAAATATCGTCACCCTGAAGATACGCAGGAAAAACCGGTCGAGCCCGCTTTTCAAGGCTTCGGCCGCATCCCTACGGGAGAAGACGGCAGCTTTCGTTTCACCACCTTCAAACCCGGCCGTGTGCCAGGGCCTGATAACAAGTGCCAGGCTCCGCACATTGTCGTATCCGTGTTCATGCGGGGTTTGCTGAAACGACTGGTCACGCGCATTTACTTTCCGGACGACCCTGCCAATTCAGAGGACTTTGCTCTGAATCTGGTCGAGGCTTCGCGCCGCGGTACCCTCATTGCCCGAAAATCCGCGAAGCGCGATAGTCTGCTGGAATGGAACGTTGTTCTTCAGGGGCCCGACGAGACTGTTTTCTTCGACTGTGGAACCTGAGAGGTCAGATTATCCCGAGAAGCTGCCGCTCTAGTTAACGCACGCGGTCAGCCCCACAGGCGGCGTGCGGTATCCACCACAAGTTTTAGCTTGGCCCATTGCCGGTCTTCCGTGAGCAAATTCCCCTCCGCCGTCGAGGCAAAGCCGCACTGCGGGCTCAATGCCAGATTTTCCATGGGCACGTAATGTGAAGCTTCTTCGACGCGCTTCATCAACTGGGCCGAATCTTCCATTCGCGGCACCTTGGAGCTGACCAGTCCCAACACCACGGTTTTGCCCTTCGGGATAAAGCGCAGCGGCTCAAACGTTCCGGAGCGCTCGTCGTCGTATTCCAATAGGAACCGATCCACTTCCAGCGTGCCGAAAAGCTTTTCGGCAATCGCGTCGTAGCCGCCTTCGGCATACCAGTGGCTGCGGTTGTTGCCGCGGCACAGGTGCATGCCCAGTGTCACCCCGTCGCGCCGCGCCGCCCGCAAGCAAGCATTGTCCGCGCGGACTGCCTCCTCCAGCGCAGCATCCGGCTCGACTTGTAGCTCCGTCTTGATCCATGCTCGCCACTTCGGGTCCATGTAGTAGCTGTAACGCGGCGCATCGATCTGGATGTATTTCACGCCCTCCGCCGAAAGTTTTTGTAGATCGGCCTTCATGATCTCCACGATGTCCCATAACAACGCCGAGTGATCCTTATAGACCTTTTCGGTAATGCCGCGCTTGAAGGCAATGGCAGGAAATTGCGTCGCGCTCGGCAGCGTCATCTTGATCGGCAGCGGGCTGTTGGCTTTCAGGAATGGGAGTTCGTGGCCAGTCAGCGGCCGCACTTGGCGCAGTTTTGAGGTTACGATTCCAGTCACGCTGCTGACTGGCGCGCCCGCTCCTTGATCCGCTTGCCAACTCCTCCCCACCGCGTCCGCCAGGTCAAATCCTTCCACGGCGTCCGTGAAGTCGCTCATGAAGTTACGCCGGCGGAACTCTCCGTCGGTCGCCACCTCAAACCCCAGCTCTTTCTGCTTTGCCAGCACGCGCTGGATATGCAGGTCTTCCATCTTCCGTAGCTCTTCTGGACTTGCCTTGCGCCTGGCTTCCAGCAGTTCCGCGGGCCGCAAAAAACTTCCGATGTGATCCGCTCTAAGTGGTTTGCCCATGCCCTACTCCTCCGACGAATCGGTGTCCATTTTCTCTGCGGATCTTTCTTTTTTCCCGTTCCCGTGATTTCCGTCCAGTCGGCCCAGCAACATTGACAGCCGGGCGCCAATTTCGGTTACCAGCGACACTTTCTCCGCCAAGTCTTTCCCGCGGAACCGCAACGTCGGGCCGGCAATCCCCACCGCGGCGATCACCCGTTCGTGCGCGCTGAGAACGGGCGCGGCCACGCCGCTCAATCCGCGCTCCAATTCCTGGTGATCGACGGCGTAGCCGCGCTGCCGAATCAGCCGCAGATTCTCCTTCAGCGGTCCCATCTGCGTGATGGTGAACGGCGTGTACTGCCGCAGCCCATGTCGCCGCACAAGCTCCTGGATTTCGTCGTCCGCCAGATAGGCAAGAATCGCCTTTCCAGCGGCCGTGCAATGCGCCGGGAACATCGAGCCGATCGGCGTGCACACGGTGATGATAGTGTGCGGCGAGTCCAGGCGATCCAGACAAACGACTCCCCCCGGTGCCGGCGTCGCCAGGCTTACCGTCTCGCGCGACCTCCGGGACATCTCCACCAGCAGGCGATGCGCCTCCGTCCGCAAGGTCCGCGACTCTACCGCCCGGCTTCCCAGTTGGTGCAGTTTCAATCCCAGCCGGTACCTTTCGCTCTCCTCATTCCTCTCGATCAGATCGAACCTCTCCATGGCATTCAGCAGCCGATGGACCGTCGCTTTGGTCAGACCCAGGTCAGAAGCAAGCTCGGTCACTCCCGCTTCCGGCGCTTGTTCGCCCATGTACACCAGTATCCGCAGCGCTTTTTGTAGCGATTTACTGGAACCTTCCTCGCGTTCGCGCCTGTGCACCTCGCGCCGCCGAAGTAGCCTGGCCGTTGCTTGCATCCGTGCCTCCTCAAGTCCGGGGTTCGTCGCCGTTCGATTACCGGCTCAACCGCTAGGCTCCCCCCTTGACCACCGGCGCATTCTAATCAAAATTTGCTTGCTGTCAATATGAAATAGTGTTCCAAGGGCTGGAACAACGAAAGGAAGCTGCCTTGTTCCTCAGGAATTACTGGTACGCCGCAGCCTGGGACCACGAAGTCCGGCGCTCACCTTTAGCGCGTACCGTATGCGGCGAGCCCATCGTGCTTTACCGCCAGGTCTCTGGTGCCCTTTCTGCCTTCGAAGATTGTTGCCCCCATCGCCTCCTCCCTCTCTCCAAGGGCTATCTGAAGGGCGACCACCTCGTCTGTCGCTATCATGGCCTCGAATTTAATGAATGTGGTCAGTGCGTCTGGATGCCCGGCCAGCAAGGTGTCCACAAAGACGCCGCCATTCGTATCTATCCCGTCGTCGAGCGGCATCGCTTCGTATGGGTGTGGATCGGCGATCCCGCGCTTGCGGATGCCTCAAAAATCCCTGACCTCCCCTGGTGCTCCGATCCCGATTGGATATTCGACGGCAGCACCTATCACACGAAATGCAATTACGTTCTCCTAATCGACAATTTGATGGATCTCTCCCACGAGACTTTTGTGCATCCCTCCAGCATCGGCCAGCACGAAATTGTCGACGCGCCCATCAAGTGCGAGTCCACGGGCCACACTGTCACCCTGACCCGCTGGATGTACGATATCGACCCGCCTCCCTTCTGGAGCGCGAATTTGCGGTCCAGCGCCAAGTGCGACCGCTGGCAAATCTGTAAGTTCTCTCTGCCCGCAAACGTGATGATCGATGTCGGTGTCGCGCTGGCAGGCACAGGCGCGCCACAGGGAGATCGCTCCAAGGGTATTACTGGGATTGTCGTGAACGTGATGACTCCAGAGACGGAAACGACGACGTGGTATCACTGGGGCATGGCACGGAATTTTCAAACTGATGATCGCGGCCTGACTTCGCGGATTCGCGATGGCCAGGCGGCCGTTTTCACGGAAGACTTGGATATTCTCGAGTCGCAACAACAGAATCTTCTGCGACGCCCGGACCGCCATCTGCTTGACCTCAAGATCGATGCGGGTGGTGTGCACGCCCGCCGCATCATCAAACGCGAACTCGCCCGTTCCGGCCGCGCGGTTTCCTAGTGACTCCTCTCGTCAGTTCACTGGATTTCTCTTTAGGGGGTCAGGGCTTCAGCCCATGTGTGTGTAGCATAGGCTTCAGCCCGTGTGTGTGTAGCATAGGCTTCAGCCTGTGCGGGCAGCCTAGGGCTGAGGAATCTGCTTTCGTCTCGGCGGCGAATACGCCCAATATATTAATGGTCCCCTGGCCGCCGAATCCCTTAGANATGAATTTAGGCGCCCGTAGCTCAGTTGGATAGAGCGTCTGCCTTCTAAGCAGAGGGTCGGGAGTTCGACTCTCCCCGGGCGCGCCACTCCTTTCTAAGCTCCCGAAACGAAGGGCAGAGAGCCACCCGCGGGTGGCCCATCCTTTCGCGCGGTTTGCGAAAGGGTGGGGCTGCTTTTAGCTAGCCTCTTATAGATTCGGACCATTGGAACTGGGATACGACAAATCGCTCAAGGGTTCTAAGATCCTCCCCTTGGGCGCGCCACTTTAATCGACAGTAGCGCCGTCCGTAAGCCTTCCTGCGGTATGCTAGAGGTGTTCGGCTCCGTTCCGATCACAAATCCAAAACATGCTTCGAGGACGCGGGAATGAAGGCTACGTCAAAAATCGCAGTGTTTGATACCACCCTAAGAGATGGCGAACAGGCCGCGGGAACGCGCCTGGGCTGCCGTGACAAAATCACGCTCGCTCGCCAACTCGCGCGCCTGCGGGTGGACATTATTGAGGCCGGCTTTCCCGCATCGTCCCCGGAAGACTTCGAGGCCGTCCAAAGGATCTCACAGGAGATCGAAGGGCCGACCATCTGCGCACTGTCTCGCGCAGTTCCGGCGGACATCGAAGCCTGCGGCAAAGCACTCGCCAAAGCCAGACGCCCGCGCATTCACACCGGCATCGGCGTTTCCGACATTCACATCATGGGCAAGTTCCGCGACGAACGCTACGGCAAGACGCTCGAAGCCAAAAAGGGCAAGATGCTAGCCCTGGCCGTGGACGCCGTCAAGCGCGCGCGCAACTGCGTTGACGACGTTCAGTTCTACACCGAAGACGCCGGCCGCGCCGACCGCTTGTACCTCTTCCAGATGCTGGAAGCCGTCATCGACGCGGGCGCAACGGTCGTCAACATTCCCGACACTACGGGCTACACCGTTCCCGAGCAGTACGGTGAACTGATTCGCAGCATTCGCGAAAACGTCCCGAACATTGCGCGCGCCACCATCAGCGTCCACTGTCACGACGACCTTGGTCTTGCAGTGGCCAACTCTCTGGCAGGCATTCGCAATGGGGCGCGTCAGGTGGAGGGCACCATCAACGGAATTGGCGAAAGGGCCGGCAACGCCGCACTGGAAGAAATTGTCATGGGCATCCGCACCCGCGCGGACTATTACGGCGTGAGCACAGGAATCGACCCGCGCGAGTTCTACCGCACGAGCCGCATGGTCGCCGACATGCTCGGCATGCCGGTTCCCGCCAACAAAGCCGTTGTCGGCTCAAATGCGTTTGCGCATAGTTCCGGCATCCACGTGGACGGAGTCTTGAAAGACCGGCAGACCTACGAAATCATGCGTCCTGCGGACGTTGGAATTACGTCGGGGAGCCGGGTCGTCTTGACCGCGCGCACAGGCCGGGCAGGGCTTCGCTCACGGCTGGAGAAACTCGGCTACGAACTCTCCAAGCAGGAGCTGGACAACATGTACCAGCGATTTCTTGCCGTGGCGGACAAAAAACAGGAAGTGCTCGATGAAGACCTGCTCGCGCTGGTCCACGATGAATTGCCTCCGGTGCAGCAGAACCTGAAGCTCGAGTATCTGCACAGTTACAGCGGCACGACGGCGATCCCCACCGCAACCGTGCGCCTGCTGGTGAACGGGAAGATGAAGGAGGGAGCCTCAGTTGGCGACGGGCCTGTCGATGCCGTGTACAAGGCCATTGCGGAACTCACCTCCACGCATGCGAAACTTTTGCGCTACGACATTCGCGCGGTAACCGAAGGCACCGAAGCCATGGGTGAGGTCACCGTACAACTGGAGATCGGTAATCGCCGCGTCATGGGGCGGGGCGCTTCTACGGACATCATCGAGGCCAGCGCAAAGGCCTACGTGGACGGCTTGAACCGCCTGGGCTGATTCGGCTGCCTGGATCAGAGCGCGAGGTTCACTGGCGGGCCACGAGATGTCGGAGCGGGGCACGATTATCCAGCCGCCGGAGGCCGACTGTCTCAGCGGTTTCCAGCGCAGTTTGATACTCCTTCGAAGTAATGCGGCGGTTGATTTCCACGTAATCGGCGTTTCCAACCTTTCCCGCAGGAGAATACTGATCCATCAGATTCACATACGTGTCTGGCCCCAGTTCGTCAGCAATCCACTTCAGGATCAGCCGCGTCTCGTCCCCAAGGCCGGGCATAACTAAATGGCGGATCAACAGGCCGCGCAGGGCCACCCCGTGCTCATCGAAGACCAGCGGTCCCACCTGACGATGCATTTCCCGGATGGCGCGCCGTGCCGCCTCCGGGTAATTGGGCGCTTTCAAGTAGCGCCGCGCCGTTTCCGCGTTCCACAGCTTGAAGTCGGGCATGTAGACATCGACGACGCCATTCATCAGCTCAATCGATGCAAGAGAATCGTAAGCGCCTGTGTTGTAGACCAAGGGAAGCCGCAGTCCTTGTTCGATCGCCGGGAGCAGTGCCTCAAGAATTTGCGGCACAACGTGCTCGGGGGTCACAAAGTTGATGTTGTGGCATCCCAGTCGTTGCAGGTGCAGCATCATTTCTGCCAGTTCACCAGGCAGCGTGGGGCCTCCTTCTCCCAGCCAACTGATGTCATAGTTCTGGCAAAAAACACAGCGCAGGTTACACCACGAGAAGAAGATTGTGCCCGAGCCCCGCGTGCCGCGCAGGCAGTCCTCTTCGCCGAAATGCGCAAAATGACTGCTGACCACCGCGTAACGGCCGGTTTTGCACACGCCAATGCGATTATTCAGCCGGTCCACGTCGCAATCGCGCGGACATAAACGGCAGCTTCCCAATTCTCCCAGTGCCAACTTCAGGCGTCGCCCCAATTCCCCGGATTCAAACAATCGAAGATAGCCAGGAGCAAAACTCTGCCGCGGAACGGAGAATGATTCACGCACGGGGCACATCTCCCTTTGGCATGATAACGCTCTCAAGGAAGCGCTGCATACGGCGGTAATGTGAGCCTTTCCAGTAAATCCGGTTGCATGCGGGACAAGTGCTGAACTCCTCGTAGTGCTGTTTCGTTTCCGGTTGCAGCCGCTCGCTGATCAATTCCTTACGCGTCGGCTGCAACAGCTCGTTGCAATGCACGCATCGTTGGAAAGGTGCAACCGACCCCGCCAGATCAAAGCGCTGTAGGACTTCCGCGAACTGCTGCCGGGAATTCGTTGTCCGCACGCAGTAGCCGCGCGTCACCACGTTTCGTTTCAACAAACCTCGATCCCTGGTCAGCAGAATCCGCTTTTCGTTGGCCGAAATACTCGCCAGTTCGTCGTCCTGATAGTCTCTGCGATAGAGCGTGTCGAATCCCGCCATGCGCAGATAAGCCGCCAGCCGGCCGAGGTGAGCATCCGCAACAAAGCGCAAATCGCGCAGCGGTTGAGGGCGCAGCCGCAACTGCGACGATATGTCCATCGCTTCGAACGGAGGGTACACGCTGATTCGGTCGCCATCCTTGACGCGGTAAGAAAAATCCACCGATTCGCCGTTCACCAAAACAAGGTCCACTTCTGTGTGCGGCACGCCGAGCGCCTCTATCAGATCTTTGACGGACCCGCTTACGTCGAATTCGTAAGCGGTGGTTCGGCCTCTTCTCCATGGCGCAAGGAATTCATTCAATTCCGAATAAAAGCGCACCTCGGCCCGCTTCATACGTTAATCCTTGGGCCTGTTGCTGTGTTGCTGCCTCAAGCGCTTGTTCCTCTGGACTTGGCTTTTTGCGCGTGCGCGAACAGTGGCCAGCAAGGGCGCACCTCTCGCAGAAAAATTCTTGCCGTCACTGGGCCAACATTCTTGAACTCCTGGAGTCTTCGAGACAGTTCCCCCGGCGTCTCCGACTGCGCGATGAGATTGCTCACATTCCCGTAGCGGCGCTTTAGTTCCTCTGAAATCTCGAGAAGTTTCGTGGCCGTGGAAAAGTCATAACGCACATAGTGTGCATCGTCCAGCAGCCGGACGAGCTCGTCCCAGCCGGCCCCCAGAATGGCGTCTGGGCTCACCAGGCGTGCGGCAACGAGTTCGCGGTAGGCCTGTTCGGCAATACTTGTCTGAATTGGCTTGCCAAAAAGCAGGCAGGCCAGGAACCACTTGAAGAGCTCTTCCTCCTTCTTGGAGGTCAAATCAATTCCCAAATCACTTGCAGTTGCCTTTCGCTTCATGCGCGCTTCTCACTTGCCCCTATTATCGCTCCACGTTCGGTTGCTCGTGCTAATTTTACAGCCTGGTTCTGGCGGGGCTGCTCGTTCGCCGGTTGATCTGGGCGCGGCGGCGTGACTCGCATCACTGAGCCAGCGCAAAATAGGAGTTAGACGGTAGAGAGCAGCTTTGAGGGTGTTTTATGCTTACCGCACTAGGGTTGAAGCCGGGAATGGCCATTCGCGTCGAAGGACAGATCTACAGAGTCCTCGAGGCGGAATCGAAAGCCGGGACCGCCAAACTGGGCGGGGTTGTCAAAACGAAACTGAGCAGTGTGGCCAGCGGCCATATTTGGGAACCCCATTTTCGTCCTCAAGAGCGTTTAGAAGAGGTGGACCTCGAGCGGCGCAATTTGGAATTCGTCTTTTCTTCGGGGGACACCTGCACGTTCATGAGTCCGGACACCTTTGAGCAAATCGAGGTGCCAAAAACAGTCCTCGGGCCGGCAGAAAAGTTCCTGCAGCCGGGGATGCAATTGCCCGTGGAGTTCTTTGGGGGTGAACCGCTCAACGTGATCTTTCCGGAGTCGGCGGAGATCCGCGTGGCCGAGACGGCGCCTCCAGCTCACGCACAGCAGGAAACCACTTGGAAGGATGCGAAGCTCGAGAATGGCCTGACTGTTCACGTGCCAATGTTCGTCGGCCCAGGCGAGGTCGTCCGAGTCGAAGTGAAGACCGGGCGTTATATGGAACGCGTGCGTGCCGAGCGCAGGCGTGGCGCGTAGAGTTGTCCTTATTTAGCCGAGCAGAGGAGGAGTCATGCTGGAGATCAAAACCGTAGCCATGGAGTTTCCAGCGGATGCCAACATCATTGTCGGCCAATCTCACTTCATAAAAACCGTCGAAGATTTGTACGAAGCGGTTTGCACCACGGTGCCGCAAGCTAAATTTGGATTGGCCTTCAACGAAAGCTCCGGCGCCTGTCTGACGCGGGCGGATGGAAACGACGCGGCGCTCCGCGACGCAGCCATTCGTAACGCCCAGGCGCTCGGCTGTGGCCACACTTTCGTGCTGCTCCTCCAAAATGCCTATCCGATCAATGTGCTGAATGCCATTCGAAATGTGCCCGAGGTCTGCTCTATCTTCTGCGCGACGGCGAATCCCGTGCACATCGTCGTCGCGCAGAATGAGCAAGGCCGCGGCGTGCTGGGTGTGATCGACGGCAGTTCTCCGAAAGGGATCGAGGGAAAGGAAGACGTCACCTGGCGGCACGATCTTTTGCGCAAGATCGGTTACAAACGCTAGCCCATTATCCGTCGCCTCAACCCTATACGAAGACTCAACTCACAGGGGGCAAAAGTTCTGCCTCCCATTTCTCGACGCCCACAGGCACCTTGCCCTCGAGCAAGGCCACAAACGCATTCAGGGAACTTCGCGCATCCCCTAGGGGATAGTAGAAGGCGTCCCAATTATCGCTATCCTCGCCGTCATGGTTTGGAATCACATAATCAAAATGCCAAGCCTCTTGCAGCTCCACATAGGCGCTACCAGCACGTCTCTCGATATTCTCCAGATCCTTCGCCGAGAGCTCTCCCTTTTGCCGCCGGGCACGCCGCAATAATTTCCGGCGCATGATCTCCGCCACAAGATCCTTCAGTGAGATATTGCGTTCCGGCGCTTTCAGGTAGGTAATCTCCTCTTTTGAAAGCGGCGAGAGGAATACGGAGAGCCTTGTCACATCCTTCATGTGCGGATGTGTCAGCATGGTCATGCCCACAAAGGGGTTCCCTTCGAAGATCACATCACCCCGACTAAGCAGAGACTGCAGTTCCTCGAGATCGAGCGCCTGCAAATCACCGCGCACGTCCAGCAGCGCATAGCGCTTGTCAACCCGGAACGCTTCGATTTGGCTGCGCGTCCGAAAATGATAGTCCCTGCCGTCCAGCTCGCCCGGTCTCGGACTGCGCGAGTTATAAAGCACCAGAGCTTGAAGGCGCCTGGACCATTCCGGATGGAACTTGCCAAGTGCTTTGGCGAGCGGGCTCTTTCCGGCGCAAGACGGTCCACACAAAATCACCAGACGTCCTTTCGTTGAAGACATCAAAGTTCCTCGCTGTCTCAGCTTTTCTGCGTCTGCGAATCCCTCGGAGAAAATCTCCATCCCGGAGTGCAGAGCACAAGTAATCCACTTCTATAACACTTTTTGTCAGGAGTTCGACGAAATTTATCTAGGCGGAAAGGGCATCTACAGGCAGCGCATAGCGACTCAGGCCGGCAAGTGCCAGCGTGCGCTTCTCAAGGAATCTTGCTCACCGGAAAGCACACGCTGCTTGAGTTCCTGCCAGCTCCTAAAGCCGTATTCCCGCGCCACGACGTATTGGGCATCGGCGAGTCCAGGTTGGAAGTCCCCCGCTAGGGGGTCAATGGAAAAGTATCGTTGCACTGCAGTGGCATCTGACCGCCTTAAGTCATGCAGGAGGTTTCTTGCTTCCTTCTCGAACGGTTCGAGGTTCCGTTGGGAGGATAAAGGCCGCATCATGTCTGCGTCTCCCCGTGCCCCGCCGACAGCTAAAAAGCGACACGGCACTGCCTGTGCGATAAGGCGCGATTACATGGGCTGGATTCGTCCTTCCGAGCGGGGAAGGACCTCTTATATACAGCTACGTTCCCTCATGCCAGTCACCCCCGTCTGTGACTGCCATCACTTAATCATCCCGCGTATGCCCAAAAAGTTGGCGGAAGTCGAAATGCGCTCATTCCTTCGCTGGCGGACGAACCACCAGTACGGAACATGGCGCATGCCTCACAACCGATTCCGCCACACTGCCGAGCACGAGCCGCCCCACGCCTTTATGCCCTCCGGAGCCAAGAAGAATAACGTCAGCGTGCCAATCGGCGGCGCAATTGATGATCGACTCGCGGACGTCGCCACGTTCGACAAGCGCGTCTACCTGAAAGCCCGCGGCTCGAAGTTGCTGCGCATGTTTGTCGACCAGGGCGCGCGCCTCTTTTACCAGGTCGTCCAGTTCTGGGGCGTACCCACGCGACATCTGCGGCGGAGCGGAAAGTACGACTGGCGGCAGGACCTCCACAATTCTCACCTCCGTTCCTTGAGGCTTAAAGAAATATGTCACGCCTTGGACCGCTTCTTCCGCGTGTTTCGACTCGTCGATCGCAAGAAGGATTCTCATTGTTCCTCCTAGTGTGCGGAGGCTTACACCTGCTCTCTTTTCCGATTGCCTCCCGTCTGGTGGCCGCCTTGCGAATCGACTGCTCGATTTGCCTTAGCCACTAAGCTGCGCGCTTCGTTGCCAGCCGCGACGGACTCTTCACCGGTCTGCGACGGAGCATGGCCTTCAGACCCCAAAGCACACGGTTCAAGTCGGCCATGGAGCGTATATCGTCTAACCCGTGCAAGCCAACTCCGCCATAGTGCCTCCGAATAAAACTCTCCAGTGCCGCGCGCTCCATTCCAAGTTCTGCCGCGCATCCCCACAACGCGCGCCAGGCCGCCGCATTTGGGGCGATGCGAACGCGCTCCGGATAACCCTCCCGTCCCGCAGTCCCAGCGGCCCGATTAACGCGCGCCTCCGCTAGACGTGCCAATTTCGCGAGCCATTCGATGACCAGGACCGCATCGCGTTCGCTCAGCTCGCGCGTTTCGTGCACTCGCCCGTCAGTAAAAAGCTCAACGTAGTAATGCCGCAATCGCCGGTCGGCTTCACGCGGAAGCCCGAGCCGGCCCGACCAGCGATGCCATAGGCCGTGCAATCGCCGCAGTTGTTTGCGATTGATTGGTTTGTATGGGGAGAGCACAAGCTGCACAGTTCCCTCCTCGGACGCGCCATTTGCGAGACATCTGCCCGTCAGGAGCCTGGCTGCTTCCACACTGACGTTTGCGACGATCCTTTCTTTTTCGGCGGCCGCGCCCGGCGCAGCATCATCGGATCTTTTTGCACCCCCATTCCGTGCCACCTCTTTGCCGACTGCCCCTGCGGTTTCCAATTAACGCCTGTTTTCATAAGATCCCTCTCCCTGTTCGGGGAAACTCGCGCCCCTTAGCACGCCATGTCCCGGCGAGCGATCTGGCCTGCAATGCGATTCTGTAGCGGTGGCTACTCCCTCCGACCCTGAGATCATGTCACTCACACCACGCCCTTCATCCGGGCACAGATTGCACACGCGTTTGGGAGATTCGGCGGGTAAATCTTGCGGTACCGTCGGGACCGGCATGCGAAGACCTCCTGCCGATCGCCCCTACAGGGAAGGCTAGTCCCGCGCCACGTTCAAGTCAATGACCTCGGTCGCCGCTGTCTAGGAATGAGCGGACTTCCCATCGCTCCGCAAAGCCCCGGGACCACCCGGGGA
>OCOJ01033304.1_pt12 | contig 23278 bp, 24 predicted proteins | sample 1539251 | NCBI WGS metagenome assembly OCOJ01 (sample SAMN01911457, study PRJEB22624) | soil metagenome | biome: Soil | place: Malaysia | collected 2012-04-30 | depth RA_metagenome m | reverse complement strand
CCCCCGCCGTTCCAGACGCCGCGGGGATACATCCACCGGACAAGGGTGAGATCCGCAGCGTCCATGTATCGCCATGTTGGTCCATCGGAAAAACGTGCGCACGCGGGTTCGGGGATTCGGTAGGTTGTCCGCGCCATCGCGCAGAGGTTCCGAGAAGATACGTCTCCGGGGTCTGTCTGGCTGCCGCGCTACTCGCGCTCGGAGTGATATCCGCAGCGTTCACGATTCTGTGGGTCCATTGTGATCCCGTGGTGCGGTGGCGGCGTGTCGCACGAGGCTTATCATCGATGAGACCCTCGTCCGTTCGGGAAAGGACATGGCACGGACGACGACCCTCCGACCGGCGAAGCCGAGGCGGAAGAAGCGGGCGGGTGCACGCGCTGCGGTGACGAAGTCGAGGTCCCGGCCCTCGCCGAGCATGACCTACATCGAGGACCGAGGGAGCTTCTACGACGCTCCGATCGAGACGGTGTGGGATTTCATGCAGAAGGACGAGGAGTTCCACCCGAAGGCTCACAAGCCTACCTTGCGCAACATGCAGGACCAGCGACTCTCGGATGTGACGAGCCTGCTTCGCTATGAGGTGCGAGACGGAGGTCGGTGGAAGAAGTACGTCTCTNCGCCTGACCGAGATTCGCCCGGCGGTCCGGGTCCTCGAGGTACTCGAGGGCCCGACCGCTGGCTCGACGACCGTACATCTCTACATGCCCCGAGGCACGAGGACCGCCGTCGACGTTCGGGGCTACATGCACTCCTCCGAGCTCTCCCCCGACGAGCTCCGACGCCGGTACCTGCGCACGTGGGCGCGGGCCTACCGAGAGGACCTTCCGTACTTTCGCCGCTTCGCCCGCGAACACCTGGCGAGAAAGGGTCCCAAACACTGACCGGGGCGCGGTGACCCGGGGGTCCACTGGCGCGCGACCCCCGGACCTTCGGCCAACCGGGCGGCCCTCACCGGGACGTGCGTTCACAGAATGAGCTAAGTGAGCGACGNCCGATGGCGGGCGGTGGACCGGCCGACGGCGTCCCGCTCCGGGGGATACCGGGAGATCCTCCGGAATCGGAACTGGCTGCTCTGGCAGACGTCCTACACCGCGACCTACGTGGGCTATGCGGTGTACTCGATCGCGATCCCGTGGTTCGCGTACCGGCTCTCCTCGAATTTCCTGATCGTCGGACTCGTCCTCTTCGTGGAAGTCGGAATCTACACGCTGACGTTCCTGGTCGCCCCCCTCGTGGACCGGGCGCGCGACAAGCGAACGATCTACCTCGTCTGCTACCCGGCCCAGGCGGTTGCGGCCGTCGCGCTCGGGCTTGCCCTTGAGGCGGGCTCCGCCTCTCTGCCGCTTCTCTTCGGGCTGATCGCGTTCATCTCCTTCCTCTGGGATTTCACCTGGGCTGCGAACAACGTCGCTCCTCGACTGCTCCTGGGGGTGGACCAGCTCTTCCGAGCGAGCGGGCTCGGGACGACCCTGGAGGGAGCGACCCAGCTGATCGGCTACGCGGTCGGCGCGTTCCTGATCGTCGTCTACGGCCCCTCGGCCGACATGCTGCTCTACGCCGCGCTGCTGGCCGCGGCGAGCGCCGTCGTGATCCCGCTCTCGATCCCGTCGCCGCAGATGCCTCCCGGACGGTATCTGGACGATTTCCGAGAAGGCTGGAAGTACTTCGTCGGGAGCACGGGTCGCGCGCTCAGATGGCTCGCCTCGATGGAACTCGTGCGCGGGTTCTTCGGCGTCGCCCCCTCGATCCTGATCATCGTCGCAGCGACCCGATTGTTCGTCGGCGGAGCCGGCGCCTATGGCACCCTGACGGTCGCGTGGATCGTGGGAGGCGTCGCGATCGCGATCTTCCTGGCGGAGTGGAATCCCCGCCGACGGATCGGCTCGGTCCTGATCGCGAGCGCGCTCACGAGTGGGCTTCTCGTGGCACTCGCCGTCCTTCCGACCTGGGGACTCTACGGCGATGCGTTCGTCTGGGCCCTGCTCGGGGCGTCGGAGATGGCGTACACCCTCGCGTTCTACGTGTACCTGAGGGGAGCGTACCCTTCGGTTGCCATCGGCCGGATCACCTCGAACCTCTACCTGTTCAACGGTGCGACGTCGTCGGTCGGGGTCGCGGTGCTCGGAGCCCTGGCCGATTCCTGGTCGCTCTGGTCGCTGGGAGCGCTCACCGCGGTCGGCTTCTTCGTCCTCGGAGCCCTGCTCGCGACCTCCGCCGAAACGCGCCGACTCAAGTTCTGACGGTGGACCGTCGTTCTCTCGGTTCCCTGACCAGGAATCGGATAGAGGGGCCGGGCGAACACGGGAGCCGGGGAACCGAAGGGCCCGCTCAGCGCCGGGCGGCCGCCGTGGTCCCGATCGGCGGGCCCCCCTGGGAAAGAGGAGTCGAGCCGGTCGGAGTCGGGGCGGTACCGGGTCCCGGCGCATCTCCCCCCGGAGGTGCGGGAGACTCCGACGCCCGGTCCGCCCGCAGGTCGAGCGTCGCCTCCACCGTTCCGTCGTCCGAGTACGCGAGAGAGAATCCCATCCGCTTCATGAGGGAGAGGGCGCGGTAGTTCTCGGCCAGCACGATCGCGTAGACCCGTTCGATCCCCATGTCGTCGGCGACCTCGAGGACGTGGTCCGTGAGCTTCGTCCCGAGCCCCGCGTTCTGGAACTCATCCGCGACGATGATCGCGAACTCGCCGCTCTTCCCGTCGGGTTCAATCGAGAGGCGACCGACACCGAGGAGCCGCCGCTTTCCGTTCTGAGTCACTTCAGCGACGATCGCGATCTCCCGGTCGTAGTCGACGTTGCAGTAGCGGACCCGCACTTCGTGGGACGTGTCCTTGATCACTTGGAAGAACCGGTAGCGGACCGACTCCTCGGAGAAGCCCTGGAACATCTCGAGCCACATCGGCTCGTCTTCCGGCTTGATCGGTCGGAGGAGCACCTCCTCGCCGTTGGCCATCCGCCAGCGCGCCTCGTACTTCTTCGGGTACGGACTGATGACCAGATGCGAGTGGAGCCCCTGCGGGTGCGTGGCCTTTTCTCGGTCGATGACCATGCGGGCGTCGAGCACGTGCACTTTCGACTCGTCGATCAGGAGCGGGTTGATGTCGATCTCCTTGATCTGCGGGAAGTCGACCAGGAGCTGGGAGAACAGGAGCAGGGTCTTCTCGAGGAGCTCGAGGTTCGCCTTCGGCTGGTTGCGGTACCCCTTGAGCAGCTGGTAGACCTTCGTCTCTTCGAGCATGCGGCGGATGAGCGTCGTGTTGAGCGGCGGGAGCGCCACGGAGCAGTCGCGGTAGAGCTCGACCCCGACGCCCCCCATTCCGAAGAGGATGGTCGGTCCGAAGAGCGGGTCGGTCTTCCCCCCGACGATCAACTCCTGTCCCTCCCGAGCGATCATCGGTTGGACGGTCACGCCGAGGATCTGGGCGCCGGGCTTGTACGCCTTCGCCCGGGAGACGAGGAGGTCGAACTGTCGGCGGACCTCGTCCTCCGAGCCGATGTCCAGGGCGACCCCGCCCGCCTCGGATTTGTGCGGGATGTCCGGCGAGAGGATCTTGAGGACGACGGGGTAGCCGAAGTGCCGGGCCTTCTCGGCGGCCTCGTCGGCCGAGGCTGCGACCTCGGTCGCGACGACCGGGAACCCATAGAACTTGAGCAGTCGCTTCGCCTCCTCCTCCGTGAGGATCTCGCGGCCCTCCTGGGCCGCCTTTCGGAGGATGACCGAGATCGGCCGTCGGGGCGGAGCGGCGTCGACCGGAAGCTCCTCGGGCGTTTCGTAGAGGAGGTCGATGTTCCGGTGATACTGATACATCGTCATGTACGTCTTCACTGCCTCCTCGGGAGAGGAGTACGTGGGGATGTTGTGGCCGGCGAAGTATGAGTTCGCCTCGGTCACCCGGGTTCGGCCCATGAACGACGAAAGGATCGTCTTCGTCTGGTAGCTCTTCGCCTGAAGCACTTCGACGATCGTCTGGGCGATTTCGAGGGGATTGATCATTGCCTGGACGGTCAGAAGGATGAGAATCCCGTCCACGTTCTCGTCATCGAGGCACGCCTCGAGGGCGGCCCGGTACCGGTCTGGCCCGGCATCTCCGATCAGGTCGATCGGGTTGCCGTGGCTCCAGAAGGCCGGCAACGCCGCGTTGAGGCGTTCCATCGTCTTCGGGCTGAGCTGGGCGAGCTTCCCCCCTCGGTGCAGGAGGGCATCGGTCGTCATGACCCCCGGCCCTCCCGCGTTGGTGATGATCGCAAGACGCGGTCCGGCGGGCAGGGGCTGGGTGCTCAGCACCTCGGCGGCGTTGAACAGGTCGGCAATCTCGTCGACCCGAACGATTCCCGCGCGCTTGAACGCCGCGTCGTAGATGTCGTCCTCTCCCGACAGCGACCCGGTGTGGGACGCGACCGCTCGGGCGCTCTCTTGGAAGCGACCCGCCTTCACCACGACGATCGGCTTGGTCCGGGCGAAGTGCCGGGCCGCGCTCATGAAGCGGCGCGCGTTCGTGATCCCCTCGATGTACATCAGAATGCTTCGAGTGTGCGGGTCACTGCCGAAGTAATCGATGAGGTCCCCGAAGTCGACGTCGATCATGGACCCGACCGAGACGAAGGTGGAGAACCCGACGTTCTCATGGATCGCCGTGTCGAGGATCGCCGACCCGAGCGCCCCGCTCTGAGAGAGGAACGCGACCGTCCCGGGCTTCGGCACTTTCGAGAGAAAGGTACCGTTGAGGCGGGTCGCGGGTCGGATGATCCCGAGGCAGTTCGGCCCGACGATCCGGATCCCGTACCTTCGAGCGACCTCGAGGACCTCATCCTCGAGCGCCTTCCCGGCGGGTCCCGTCTCTTTGAATCCCGCGGAGAGAATCACCACGCCTTTGACCCCGGCCCTTCCGCACTCCTCGACGATGCCGCTCACCGTCTTCGCGGGAGTGGCGATGATCGCGAGGTCCACGGTCTCGGGGACCGCGCCGACGGTGGGATACGCCTTGACCCCCAACAACTCCGTTTTGTGGTTGTTGACGAAGTACGCCTTCCCCTCGAACACACCGCGGACGAAGTTCGCCGCCACGGCGTACCCGACCGTCCCCTCGGTGTCGCTGGCTCCGATGACCGCGACGACGTGCGGCTTGAAGATCTTGTCCAGGTTCTCCGTCCCCACGGTCTCCCTCCTCGTTCGTCGTGCGTCCGGGCGCTCTTCCCCCCGCCCCCGACCTCGGAGGAGCCTCGGGAGCAGGAAGAGCACGGCTCGGTGCTATTACTGACCCGCGGCCCCCCAAAAAGAGGTTCGTTTTCCCGGCTCGACGGGTCGCTTTCCCGCGGTCGAGGAAGAAACGGCCCTCCTCGAGGGTGTGCCACGCGGGAGGTTACGGGCGGACCCGAACGACCGTCTTGCCCCGACCATGCCCCGCTCGGAGGTCCGCGAGCGCGGCCGGCGCCTCTTCGAGCGACACCGTACGTTCCACGGGGACCTCCAGGCGGTGCTCGGCGAGCTGGTCCACCAGCCGCTGGAGGAGAGGCGCGGTGGGCTGCAGGTTGATGTTGACAGCGTGGACCCCGTCCCGGAGGGCCTCCTCGGGGTCGGCCGAGAAGGTCGTCGTGGCGGCCGACCCGCCCCGGCGAACCCAATGTCGCCAGCGCGCGAAGCCGTCTCGGTCGCTCATGAGGTCGAGGAGGCCATCGAATCCGGTGGGATGGGAACCTCGCAGCTGGTTGTCGAGGTCGGGGGCCCCCGGGTCCACTACCTCCGTCGCGCCGAGGCGGCGCATCCGGGCTCCCGAGCTTTCCCGAGCGATCGCGGTCACGCGTACCCCGCGGACGGAGGCGAGCTCCGTCGCGAACGACCCAACGCCGCCCGAGGCACCGACCACGAGAAGGGTGCTCTCCGACGGTAGGTTCAGGGTCTCGAGGGCATCGAGGGCCGTCATCCCCGCGGTGGGTAGCGCCGCGGCCTGCTCGGGGGAGAATGACGGCGGCATCCGGACGACCCCGATCGTTTCGGGGACCGGGGCGAGTTCCGCGTAGGTACCCCGGCCGACGGGGTCGTGCAGGAACTGGCCCGCGACGAAATCCCCGGTCCGGAATCGTTGGACGCCGGGGCCGACGGCCTCGACGGTGCCGGAGGCATCGATCCCGAGGATGAGGGGAAAGACGTGAGGGCGACGGCCCTCAAAGATGCCGTCCGCAATTTTGGCGTCGAACGGATTGACCCCCGCATAGGAGACTCGCACGAGCATCTCGGCTGGCTGAAGGACAGGAACGGGGAGCTCCATCAGCTGCGCGGGAGCTCGGAATCGTTCTACGGCGACCGCTCGCATGGTCTCGATCAGTATCCCTCGCGTGCCTTGAAGGGTCCGCCCCCGCCCGACCGAGCTTGCGGGATGCTATGTACCGAACCCTCTGTGGACCCGGACCCGGGTCCCATGGGAATCGAGCAGGACGTTCCGATCGCCCGCGGCCAGCTCAGAGCTCTGGTGATCGGGCTCGTCACGCTGTCCGCCATCGGAGCGGCCTTGTTCGGGGGCTTCATTCCGGGAATTCACCTGAATCCATCCGAACCCGCCACGATGGTCGTGGACGGCGAACCCTACTACTACGCCACATGGACCCTCTCGCTTCCGTCGCTCTTCGCGAATTCGTCGTTGCCGTCGGTCACCGTGTTCCACAACGTCACCTTCGCCGCCTGGTTCGTTCACTGGAACTGGGTCTCGGGTGCCCTGGTCCAGGGGAACGGGACCGAGGCGAACGGGACCGTCTATCCGTTCCTCCTCGGGACCGGAGGTTTCCCTCCGCAGAACCAGACCTTGTTCCTTTCTCCGGATCGCCTGTTCGGTGCCTTCTGGCCCGGACTCGCCCAGTCGGGAAGCTCGGTGAGACTGCTCGTCCATGCGTGAGAGGCCCGCGGCCACAGGATCCGGGCCGGAAAAGGGTCTAATCTCGAGACGCCCTACGGGCCAGAAGATGCCGAGTCACCGGGTCCGAACTCGCCGTCGGTCGCGGGGCAAGAAGACGGCCTCCGTGAAATCCCCTCGTCGCACGCGTTCGACCCCGCGCCCGTCGCCGTCCGACCACCGGCGGATGCGCGAGCCGAGCTGGTCCCAGAAAGACGTGCCGTGCCTGAACTCCGCCTCTCGTCGAGCGACCCAGGACCCGGCCGTCCTGTGGAGCCGGGTCGGTCTCGAGAGCGGACAAGTCGTTGTGGACGTGGGCGCGGGTTCCGGGTACTTTTCGTTCCCGGCCGCCTCTCGGGTGGGAGAAGCGGGTCGGGTCTACGCGGTGGACGTCTCGGCAGACCTCGTACAGTTCGTGCGGGAGAGGGCAGAACGCGCCCGAATCCGGAACGTCCAGGCTGTCTTGTCCACTCCCGAGCGGATCCCGCTCGAAGACGCCGTCGCGGACGTGACGCTGCTCGCCAACGTCTTTCATGGGATTCCTCCCGCCACCGTGCTCGAGGCCGTCCGAGTCCTGAGACCCGGGGGCCGACTCGTCAACGTAGACTGGAAGAAGGAACCCAGCCCCGAAGGACCCGACGTCCGCCATCGGCTCAGCAAGGGCGAGGCCGAGGCGGCGCTGTCCGCCTATGGCTTGAGCCGACTCGACAGCTTCGACCTCGGCCCGTATCACTATGTCCTCGTTTTCGAGCGGCCGTTGCCGAGCCGGCGCCCTCGCCGTCTCGTTTCGGCGGAGTGAGGGCACGCCGGATGCCCGCTTCTCTCCCGGGTCGTGCGGTGGTGGCTCTCCGGTAGGACGGTCCCACGATGCAAGCGGTCGCAACTTGGCGGAAGGGGCACGAGATCCTCCTTGAGGACGGCCGGGCGCACGCCGTGGTGGTCGACCTTCCGCCGGAAGAGGGGGGCACCAGCGCCGGCACGACGCCGCTCGAGCTCTCCCTGCTCTCCCTCGCCGGAAGCCTCGCGTCGACCTTCGTCAGCCTGGCCCGCAAGCGCCGCCTCGATTTCTCGGGTCTCACGCTGGTCCTGGAGGAGAAGACCGCGCTTCCCGCGAATCCCGTGGGAGCGGTCCACGGAACCCTCCGGCTTCGCAGTCGGGCCGACCGCACCGAGGTGCAGGCGATGCTCTCGAGCGCCCTCGAGGCCTGTCCGGTCGCCCGGATGTTTCGGGACGCACGGGTTCCGGTCAGCGTCCTCGCGGTCGTGTCGCAGGGCCAGCGGCCGATGTGAACGATCGTCGCGACCGAGCCCTAGTTCTCAGGAGTGCACCATCGCCCGAACCAGGTCGTTCCGGGTGACGATTCCGATGAGCCGGTCCCCGCGGAGCACCGGGATCCGGTTGATCTCGTTCTCCCGCATCACTTCGGCCGCGAGCTCGAGGGACGCGTCCGCCGGGATCGAGATCGGAGGACTCGACATGGCATCCCGTACGTTGGTCTCCTCAAGGATTCGCTTCAGGACCTGCCCGCTCACTCCGGTTTCCTCGGAGAGGCCGAAGATAAGCAGGTCGAAGAGCCCCGTCACCTCGGGGATCCCACCGGCGCCGCGCAGCGTGCGCGCGACATCGCGCTGACTGAGCACTCCCACAAGCTTCCCATCCTCCGCGACGACCGGAAGACCCGACACCTTCTGTCCGCGCATCAGGACGAGGGCGTCGAGAAGGTTGGCATCCGGGCCGACCGTGATGGGGTGCCGGCTCATCACGTCGCGCACGACGACGTTGATCACGAACGACCCCGGCGAAGGAGGGTGCGTTCGACCCGGAGCCCTCCAACGGGAGCTGGCCGCCTTCGTCGTTTTCGCTCGTCGGGGTGCCATCGGTCTCCGGATCGGTCCGGAACGGTCTTGTCCGCTCCGTCGAGAGAACCTGACCTCCCTGCCTTTGAGGGTTTCGCGGACCGCTCCGCCGGGAGGAACCCCCCAGCCCCCGAGCCCAGCCAAGTCCTGGTCGTCGCCGAACGATCCTGCCGCCCCGATCTCACTCGGACGGCGCGTTCTCGTGGGGTTCGCGGGCGCGTTCGAGGAGGCGTTCGACCTCCGCGTCGCTCACCTGAGAGAATCGGCGGTACCACTCCCCGACGGCAAAGAACCGGTCCGGGACGAGGAGCACCACGAGATCGTCGACCTCCGGTCGAAGCAGTTCCACGGTCTCCGGGGGAGCGACCCCGAGGGCGAGGACCACCCGCCGGGGCGAGCGCGCGCGTACCGCGTGCAGCGCCGCGAGGACGGTCCCCCCGGTCGCTACACCATCATCGGTAACGATCACCGTTCGGTCGGCGAGATCGATGGCCGGCCGGCCCGCTCGAAACTCCCGCGCCCTCCGGTCGACCTCGGCGACCTCCCGAGCGATCGTCGGACCGAGCTCCCGGACGGTGTACCCCGCGGCTCGGATCCGCGGCTCATCGAGGTACCGGCTCCCTCCTTCTACGACGGCTCCCAGTCCGTACTCGGGGTTCCCGGGCGCCCCGACCTTCCGTACAATGAGGATGTCGAGCGGCGCTCCCAAGCTCACGGCGATCTCGTACGCCACGGGCACCCCCCCACGGGGCAGGGCGACCACCACGGGATTCTCGTCCTCGTACCGGCGGAGCCGCTCGGCGAGCAGCCTTCCCGCCGTCTCGCGATCCGGAAGCGGAACCAAAGGACCGTCCGGGTCCCTCATGGCCCACCGAAAACCGCCAGAGCGTCGGGGTGGTTAACCTCACGGTCGTCGGAGGCCGCGAGGGAATCGGCGGACTGCGGACGACTCCACCTCGGGCTCGATCAGATCGACTCGAGCGCTGCCTCTCGCGCCAGAACGCGCTCGGCCTCGACCGCGAAGGCGGGGCCGGAATCCGCGTCGCGTCCCACCATCCGACGGTCGATCGAGATGATGCGGCCGGCGAGCCACTCGTATTCGTGGAAGATCAGCGGGTCGTTCATCGAGCGGCGAAGGTCCCCGATCATGTCGACCGGATTGCGGAGCGCCCAGTAGTACGAGGTGATCCATCCCCCGAAAGCCTCCCAGACCAGATCCCGGTCCAGCACCTTTCGGTGGGTGAGCGTCCCGACGAGCTCAAAGAAGGTGACCACCTCGATGTTCGAGATGTCTTGGTGCGCTTTCCGCAGAAGCCGCTCGCTCACGTGACGACGCGAGGCTCGCATCCTCGGGCTGTCGAACCGCTCTCGCAGGTTCATCACGGCGTTGGCTGAATTCAGCTTCTGGGTCTGGAGGTTTTGCCAGAGCATCAAGAGAAGCGTGCCCACCACCAGGACCCAGGTCCCGACGAGCGACCAGATGGCGATGTTGGACCAGTCGATCATTTCGTCTCGAGGACCGCGCTCCGGGGGCCAGAACCTGCTCGAGCGGCCGAGGCCAAGAGCTTTTTGGGGCACCCCGGAGGAGCTCCGCGAAACCTCGCGACCTCCGCGCACGGGGGGAAAGGCCGAGGGCGGACGAGGCGACGGGACGGGTGCCGGCTCCGCCCGCGCTTACGCGTCTCCGTAGCGAGGGGACCGGCTCGGGCGTTCCTCCCGGGCGAACGCGGCCTCCGCCTCCAGGCGCTTCGCCTCCACTTCCTCGCCCGAGACCTTCACGCGCATCGAAAGCGTCCACTGGTGGCCGAACGGGTCGACCAGCTTCCCGTACCGCTCGCCCCAGTACTGATTCTCGAGCGGGATTGCTACCCGCGCACCGGCCGACACCGCCCGGTCCCAGAGCGCGTCCACGTTCTCCGTGTAGATGTGGAGCGTGACCGTCGTGGTCCCGATGGCGGAGGGCGCGGCGGTCTCGGAGTCCGGGAAGACGTCCGAGAGGAACACCATCGTATCTCCGATCTGGATTTGCCCGTGAATCAGCCGGCCGTTCGGAGTGACTCTCCGGGAATGTTCCTTGGCCCCGAAGGCCCGCTTGTAGAATTCGATTGCAGCGAGGCCCCCCTCGACACACAGGTACGCGGTCACAGTGCCGAATCCGGGTGGGATGGGCGATGGCTCGTCCGACTGCCGCGTCCGGCCTTTCGGCTTCGACTTGGAAGGAGTCATGCGAAGTCCCGGGCAGGGGACGGTGCGCCCCTACATAAGGGTCGGAGCACCGGCATCCCACGAGCCCGGGAATGGCTCGGAAGCTGGAGGACCCCCTTCGCCCGGGGGCTAGCTCGAGTGAGCCTTGCGGGTGTGCTCCTTCAGCGCCGCGGTCGTCGTGAACCGTTGGCTGCAGAGGGAACACTTGACGGTCCGCGGTCGGCTCGGCTCTTCGGGGGCCTTGACAGCCGTCGCGTGCGCCTCTACTCGATGCTCGTCGAGCGCGTCTTCCGACCGAAATGCTCGGCCGCAGTCCCGGCAGATAGCCTCTACCTCGTCGTACTCCACGTACGGCATGGTCTCGCGAAATCCCGCCTTCCCGGAAGCCGCCCCCTGCCCGCGTCGGCGTTCGGGACCCCCGGGGGTAATGCGCTCCTACCTATGAAGGGAGAGGGAGGAGGCCGTCACCCCGGGGATCGACCCCGACCTCGCAATCCTCGCCGACCGAGATCCCCTGGGCGACCCCGAACTTCGCGTCGCCCCATCGCGCGACCCTCGCCCGCCCGAGCGGGACTCCGGGTTCCCGGATCAGACCCGCCCGACCGTAGATCGTCGCAGGGTAGGCGAACCTCGGTGCCGTAATGGCGTCCTTCAGCGGAACCAGACGGTCCAAGTGGCGGGGGNCGGAACCAGACGGTCCAAGTGGCGGGTGAGGACCTGAACCGTCACCTGGGGTTGCACGTCGCCGCCCATCGAACCGAACAGAACCGTTCTCGGACCGGAAACACAGGTCGCCATCAGCGTGTGGAACGTCCGCTTCTCGGGAGCGAGCGCGTTGTGGTGCGACGGGTCGAGGGTGAAGTAGGAACCCCGGTTGTTGAGCGTGATTCCGGTGCCGTGGACCAGGATTCCGGAGCCGAAACCCCCGTAGTTGCTCTGGATGGCGCTGACCCCTACATCTCCGTCGTAGACGCTGAAGGCGGTGGTGTCCGAATGAGCGGGCCGCAGAGCGCCGGGAGCACCGATCGGTGGATACGTCGCAGTCGGACGGACCATCGCTCGGGGGAACGGAAGGAACCGGGGATCCCCGATCAGGGCGGCTCGGTAGTCATACGCGATTCGCATCGTGCGTTCCAATGCTCCCACGAACTCTCGTTCGGTTCGCTCGGAGAGGTCTTGGTGGGCCAGCAGGTTGAGCCAGATGAGCGCGGTCGCGCCCTGACTCGGAGGGGGATTGGTGTCGACCACGTAGCCCCGATATCGTGTTCGCAACGGCGGAACGATCTCGGGCCGAAACGTGTCGAAATCGGAGGGCACGAGGAGCCCGCCTTTTCGAGCCAAGTCTCGGCAAATCGTTCGGGCGAGCGACCCGTGGTAGAACGAGTGACCGCCGTCCGCGGAGATCCGAAGCAGGGTCTTCGCGAGGTCCGGTCGCTGGAGGAGAAGACCCGAACGCACCCGCCCGAACTCCGCCCGGAAATCCGGGTCGGACCAACGTACGGACCGGACTGACCCAGCAATGCCGGGGGTGGCGGGAAAACCGGTGGCGGCAATCCGGATGGCGGGCGCGAGAGCCCTCTTCCATCCGAGGTTCCCCCGAGAGGCAAGCACCGACCACGCGCCGACCATCCCGGGGACCGTGATCGAGGAGAGCGGGCCCCGGTCGGGAATGTGGGCGAATCCGCCGCAATGGTAGCGGTCGATCGTGGCCTCCGACCCGGCGGGGCCCGCCGAGTTCACGGCAATCGAGCGCCCCTCGCGAAGAACGGCGAAGAAATCCGACCCGAGTCCATTCATGTGAGGTTGCACGACGGGCAGCATCGCACTCACTGCGAGGGCGGCGTCGTAGGCGTTCCCACCGGACCGGAGGATCTCGAGGCCCACTCGAGTGCTCAGGGGATGTGCGGACGCTACCGCGCCCCGGCCGGCGCGCCCCGGTCTCCTCGGCATCGAAAGGGAGGAACGGTCCGCCCGACAAAATGCTGCGGGTCGGGCCTCGGGCATCTCCCTCCCGTGGACCGCCGTCGAGGCGCGGGCCCAGGGATAAGTGGAGTTCGCATTTGGGGTACCGAAGCGGTTCTTGGACGGGCCGATGGCAAGCACCGAGCGATCGAACCGACGCAGGATAGGTCGACCGCTCGACCTCGAGTACCTCTCGGGATTCCCTCTTCGTCAGGAAATCGTGCTTCGTCCCGACCCCGGGCCCGAGGTCGACCGAGTGACTCCCTCGATTCTGGAGGACGCGGGCTTCACGCCTTTCCCGAGCTCCGGACTCGACCGGATTCTCGGTACGTCGAAGGACCGGTACTCCCTCGCGTGGGTCGGTGAGCGCGGTGTACGACGACGGGGAATGACGTCCTCCACCGCCGTGGTCCCGATCGCGGTCGTGTTCGTCGCGGGAGCGATCCTCGGAGGGCTCGACGCGTACATTCTGGGCTCGCCGTTGGTCGGAGTCCTTTGGGTCCTCGGCGCCGCCGCCACCTCTGGGATCTTCTGGCTTCGGTTCGGGGGAACCTACGACAGCGACCTCATCTTGCTCACGGTCTCCCATCGAACGTCGGGAGACCCCGGCGGGGCGGGATGGGCTTCTGTGGTGCTGTGGGGGGCGCGAGTCCGCTCCCACATCCAGGCCGACTTGCGCCTCCCCGAGGTCGTGAGCGGCCCGATCAAGCTCGCGTCCGAAATCGGGTCGCTGTCTCGCGAGATTCGTCGGCGGCTGGTGACGACCGAGAGCGGCGCGACCGGAGCCACCCACTAGGGAGAGCGGGAGCGAGGGACGCGCCGGCGCGGCGGACGCGAAGGTCCGAAGGCCTCGATGCACACGCCGTTGGGGTCGTTGACGTAGACGAGCCGGCTCTTGCCGTCCACGAAGTCGGCCACTCGCTTCCCTCCGGCCCGGAGCGCCCTCTCATACCATCGCTCCACGTCGGGAGCGTAGAACCCAAAGTGATCGAATTCCAGGCCCGGCCGGAACGGCGTGTAGAAGCGATTCCCCCGAGGGTAATAGTTGAGCTCAACGCGATGACGGGAGCCGGGGTAGACCAGGTGAACCCATTCCCCTCCGTGGGCCATGCGCCCTCGGGCGCGGACCCGGAAGCCAAGAGCTCGGTAGAATGCGAGCGACCGGTCGAGGTCACGTACACGGATTCCCGAATAAAGAAACCGAACGCTGGGACGCCGCACGCGTCACCCGATGAGGAGGGGACCTTATCCTTTTGTGCCCGCGCGATGAGCGGGGGCGTCGACCGGCCGGCTCCTGGTCGCGCGCATCCTCTCAAATAGACGGTCCCGTTGGCCCGCCGACCGGCGAGCTCGCCGGGGGACCGACCGATGACCGTTCCCGAGCAATCGGAGTCGCGCGCCTTTCGAGCGTTCCTCGAGACGGACTGGAAGAAGTGGCTCTCCGAGTACCCGGAGCTTGCCACCAATTTTGGGTTCCCGGGATTCGATGACCGATGGACCGACGATTCCCCCGAGGGGATCGACGGGCGTACCCGCCACCTGAGGACCAGCGTCGAGGAACTTCGTCGGATCAATCCGGAAGGTCTCTCGACGCGGGAGCGGGTGAGCTACGACCTCTACGAGGGAATCCTCGGGACGGCGGAGCGGGGCCTGGCCTTCGGCCTCGACCCTCTTCCGTTCTGTCTCGGGATGCCGCACAGCCTACGGATGCCGATCAATCAGATGGAAGGGATCCACATCACCGCCTCCGATACCATCGAGGTGCAGCCTCGGGACCGCGCGGTGGAGTGCGAACGCATCGTTTCTCGTCTGAGACTCCTCGACCCGGCGGTCCGACAGAACATCTCCCTCCTCGAGGCGGGTCGGGCGCAGGGGTTCACTCCCTACACGGTAGCCGTCCGAGGACTACCCGACCAGGTCCGTGGACTGATCCCCAAGAACCCGCTCGAAAGCCCGTTCCTCCACGCCTTCGCGGAGTTCTCTCCCCGCATCGAGGAGCGGGATCGCCCCCGCCTCCGGGATGCCGCGGTCGCGGCTTACACCGAGAAAGTGGTCCCCGCCTTCGAGCGGCTCCATGAGTACCTCGTCTCGACGTACCTCCCGGCCTGCCGAGACGCCCCCGGTGTATCCGCACTGCCGGAAGGTCCGGCGCTCTACGACCACCTGATCGCACTGCAGACGACGACGACTCTCACGGCTCAGCAGGTTCACGAGATCGGGCTCCGAGAGGTCCGTCGTTTGCGGGCCGCGATGGAGGCGCTCATGAGTTCGACCGGCTTCCGCGGGTCCTTCCAGGAGTTTCTGAATTTCCTGCGCACCGACGAGCGATTCTTCTTCCCGACCGAGGAGGGGCTCCTCGACGGCTACCGGGTGATCGCGAAGAAGATCGACCCGGGGCTGGCCCACCTGTTTGGACGATTGCCCCGACTCCCGTACGGGGTCCTCCCCATCCCCCCGTATCGAGCGCGAAGTTCCCCGGCCGCGTACTATATGCCCGGGGCACCTACCACGGGTCGCCCCGGCATCTTCTACGCCAATACCTACGACCTGAGGTCCCGGCTCCGGTGGGAGATGGAAGCGCTCTGCCTTCACGAGGCCGTTCCGGGGCATCATCTTCAGATCGCGCTCGCCCAGGAGATCGAGGACCTCCCCGCGTTCCGCCGCTTCACCGGCCCCACCGCGTTCGTGGAAGGGTGGGGACTCTACGCCGAGAGCCTGGGAAGCGAGCTCGGGACGTTCCGGGACCCATATTCGAAAATGGGCGAGTACGTCTACGACATGTGGCGGTCGATCCGTCTCGTGGTCGACACCGGGATCCACGCTCTCGGCTGGTCACGCGAGGACGCGATCCGATTCTTCCGCGAGAACACTGGAAAGAGCGAGATCGACATCGCGGTCGAGGTCGACCGGTACATCGTCTGGCCCGGCCAAGCGCTCGCCTACAAGATCGGGCAGCTCAAGTACCGCGAGCTTCGCTCGCTCGCGGAGAGGACGCTGGGTGACCGGTTCGACCCGAGACCGTTCCATGACCGGATCCTTGAGGAAGGCGCGCTCCCGCTCGACATGGTCGATGCGCGGGTTCGAGGATGGCTGGGGGCGGTGTCCTCCTCGTCCGCGGACCCGCCCCCCGGCGGCCCCGGGGCGGGTCGAGAAGGAGTCCCCGATGGAGTTTGACCGCTGGTCGGTCCTCTTTCTCACCCGGCGAGAGCCACCGCCCGCCCTCACGGAGAGCGCGGCCGACGTGCTGCAGGACGCGCATCTCGAGTATCTCGCGAAGCTCCACGCCGGAGGGCAGCTGATCGCGGCGGGGCCGGTAGAGCGGTCCCAAGACTCGACGCTCGCCGGAATCTGCCTGTACCGTGGCGGGGTCGAGGAAGCGCGAGCCCTCGGAGAGGACGACCCGGCCGTGCGCGCCGGCGTACTCGGGGTAACGGTCGTCTCCTGGTCGTTCCCGAAGGATGCGGTACGGCCGGGGGCCGCTCGATTCCCCCGGTCGATGGCGGACGTCGGTTCCCCGGGGTAGTTCCTCGCCGGTAGCCGGGGCGTACGGACCCCCTCGCGATCTCACGAAGACATTCCCGAGTCCGATTCGCGCGCGTTATTGGGCCGCGATGTCCATCGTTGAAATAGAAGGAACACCATACTTCTGAGTACGCTCGGTCGCCGGCCGGGCCGACCCACAAAGATGCCAAAGAAGGGCAAGCAGAAGAAGAAGTAACGGTCCCTCCCGGGAGTTGCTTCGGGTGTGCGACACCGGGGGAGTTGCTTGCGTGAACTACTCTCCCTGCTCCGGCGAGCAGGGGATGTTTACGGACTCCCCCACCTTGCCGAGTCGGGCATCGAGGAGGCACGGATTCTTGTCTCGAGATTCCACTGCTTCGATAGGTTCATGACCGCCCTTCTCGGCATTCCCACTGACTGGCTGCATGCACGACGTGACTCGTTCCCCGGATCTCTCGTCGGCCCCCCGGAGCGGAGTCACGACCTCGACGCTCCTACGGCGGTGGGTCCTCCCGTCCTTCGCGCTGGCAGCCCTCGCAAGCGGCCTCGCACTCCTCGCGGAACCCGTCGTGACGGTCGGAACCACCCTTCCCTACGCGATGTTCGTGGCCGGACTAGCGGTGCTCGTTGCCTCCGTATCTCTGACGCGAACATCGGAACCAAGCGCCCTCGCCCCTTCCCCGAAGGTCGACCCTCCGCGACCCACCCCGGACAGAGCTCGTCGCGTGGTCCCTCCACCGCTGACCGGTACTCGAGAGCCCGTCCCGCCCCGCGAAGCGGGGTCCGATTGGCGCGTTCCCTCCTCCCCCGTCCTGCCGAGTGACGAGACCTGGCTATCCTGGCTACCCCCCGAGCATCGCTGGCCCGCCCCGGAGGAGAGGCACCGCAGCGCGGGGGTCGTCCGTTCTCCTGGCATCGCAGGGAACCTGGTGGCCTTTCCCGTCCGCGGTTACTACGACGGGTTCCACTCACCGAACTCCGGACGGCGAGACGGTCGCGTCCCTACGCGAGACGGCTCTTCACGGCTGTCGAGCCCCGGACCGGGCGGCCCGCCATCGACCGCATCACTGGCCGAGCGGAGCTACGTCCGTTCTCTCGATGACTCCCCGTTCACCGAGGACGACCTGGACCGCCTTTTCCCCCCGACCATCTCCGGCCGCACGATCATCCTGGCCGAGGCTCCCCTTAAGGTCGGGAGGCCGAACGGAACCTCGGGCGAGCTCAGACCGAGGTGGGAACATTCGGTGGAGGACCGGGGCGAACCATCAGGGCATCCGAAGGAAACGCTCCTGGCGGACGTGGAGGCGGAATCGGACATCGTTCGGTCCCTTCCCTCCTCTTCGCCGGAGCACACAGAGAGGTCCCTCGGTGCGCCGCCCCACCCGACCCCTCTCGGATGCGTCCTCGACGAGGTCGCGAATCCCCTGCCTCCGCACCTGCGTGCCTCCGGATCCTCGGCCGAGCTCGGTCTACGAACCGACGCGGCGCCCCCTCACCGCAAGGGTCGTACCCCGCGTTCGGTGTGCGCGTCCTGCTCCAAGGTCGTACTGGACCTTCGGATGAGCGGCCCTTGCCCCAAGTGCCTGCGGCCCATCTGCAATGAGTGCCTCCGTGAGGCCCTCGCGACGCGGGGACGCGGCTGGTGCGTCGACTGCACGGGAGAGACCCCGACGGTGCCTCAGGCGGCGAGCTAGACACGGCGCGTCCCCCCGACGCTTCGGACCTTCTCGTTCTGCTCTGGGAGGGACGCGTCGAGCGAACGACGGGTTAGGTCACGCGTTCGGGGGAGGGGGTCGGCGCTGCCGCGGGGGTGAGCCACCTCGAGAAATCCGTCAGTCCGATGAACAGAAGGACGATGCCCAGGAACTCAGCGTAGTAGAGGGCGACCGGGAAGGAGGCGATGTAGAACGCTCCGCCGGCGGCCAGCACGCTCGCCCCGGCAATCATGAGAAGCCCCTTCCAGTGAAAGGCCCGCCGAAGGGAAACCACGGCGAACCCGAGCAAGATGATCGTGGCGGGGACGGTCACCAAGGAAGAGAGCACGAGGAGGAAAGCGGGAGGGTTTCCCGAGATCACCCCGTCCTGGACCATGGAACTTGGAACGGGCGTCGTGAAGCAGAACGCCCCCACCACCCCGGAGATCGCGATGATGTACCCGGCATAGAGGTTCCGATAGATCGGGCGTCGGAATCCTCGCACCGACCCGAGCGAAAGAGTTCCGACGATTGCCGCCGAGAAGAACACGTACGCCTGAAGTAGAACGGTCGGAACCGGCGCGAGATAGGCCAGGAGCTCAATCGCAGTCGCCACCGCTCCGAACCCGAGGCCGACCCCCCACCCCAACTGAGAATGTTTGTGGGTTCGAGTGAATCGAACGAACCCACGCGCCGAGAGAACTGTCAGAACCGCCGTGAGCAGCGCGAGCGAGGCCGTGATTCCCCAGCCCTCGGCGTCCACGACCCCAGCCCCTCGGGCGCGGAGAGAACGGTCGATGTGAAGGCCCCCTCGTACGAACTATTCGTACTGCCCCACCCCCTTTTCGATTCCCGGCGATGGTGATACCTCGCCTTGGGGGCCAATCGCGTCGGACGCTCCCTACCGACGGACTATTATCCCACGGGCGGGAGAGACGGAGGGGTCGTCCTGTGTCCGACTTCCATCGGTGTCACCATCGGACTCGGAGGGGTCCGCGCCGAGGAGTCGGATGAGCTTGCCATCGGAAACCCGATCCGAAGGAGCCGGACCGAAGGCCCCGGGCCTCCCCGTCGAACTCGTGGACCTGGTAGGGCCCGATCGAGAGCGCGGGGTCCCGGTGCTCAAGGGCGGTTTTGTCGGGATCTACCGCTGGCATGCGAAGCGCACGCTACGGACCGCGACCTGGGTGCGGGCGGCGCTTTTCCGAGGGGAGGTCGTCGCGGTCTCGGTCCTCGAGCGCCTGGCTCCGGAGGTCGGCTACGTGTACTACCTGTCCACGTCGCTCTCCCACCGGAGAGAAGGACTCGGAGGTCTCCTCCTGGACGATGCGATCGCGAGATTCCGGCGCGACGGGGCCCAAGTAGTGTACGCGGCTGCCGAGGAAGAGAACGCCGCGTCCCTCGCTCTATTCCGGTCGCGTGGGTTCCGAATGGTCGACCGGAAGGAGACGAGCTACCGGGAGGGAGGTCTCGGAGCGTGGGGGCTTCGCAGCCGGATGACCCTTGTGGGCGGTGAGGTTCTCTTTGGGGTCCGCCTCTCGGGCGCCCCGGCCGAGCCAGGCCCACCGCTCCGCTAGCTCGCCCTCGAAGCGCGGTTAGCGGATCGGAGCCATGGAGCGTTCGCGTGACCGCCACTCGAACCCGTTCCAGGGCGCGGGGAGCTCCCAGTCGAACGCGCTGATCGTCGCCAGGAGGAACTCTCGGTCCAGGTCAAGCCGGTCGAGCTCCATCGTGATCCGTCCCCGCCAGTGCTCGTTGGCCTCGACCATCGACGAAGTGCCGTAGGGGCGGGGGAAATCCGGGTAAAGGATCAGGACGGAGAGCAGTGCCCCGGATCGCACCACCGACGGAACGTCCTGTTGGACCACCGACTCCCCGGCCACGTTGACCTCCCGGATTGCCACGGCCGGAGCGTCGGGGACCCCGTTCCAGTACCACATCAACTGGGGAACCTCGGTCCAGCCTTCCGTCTGAACGAGTCCGAACTCCCGGGCGAGGCCGCCGAGGAAGGCCGTGAGCGTGCGATTCCACTCCTCGTAGGTGTACGTGGGCCGGCTGGGGGGCTCGCCGCCGGGCCCCGCGACGAAGCGCCGGTGGCGGTCGTAGAAGAGGCCGAGGGCGGTCTGGGGGTCGCTCGCCGCCTCATCGTAGAGCGACCGGAATCGAGCCAGCCACTCGCGTGCGTAGATCCCGTTCGCCGGGGGGGAGGCGTCGTCCCCGGTCACGGTGCGCAGGCCCTCACCCGGGTCGACCTCCACTGAGCGTCGTCCCCGGGGCACATTATCCATTCGGTCCTCAGGCGGGGCAGCGTCGCCGGGAAGGCGGAGGACGGCGACCTGGCGCATTCCAAGCCGTCTCCGAGAGCCGGCCGCCCGCGACCGGCCGATCAGTCTGACGCCGTCTCGATTTCCGCGCCCGCCTCGAGGTACCAGGGGAGGTTCGCCGCCGGAAAGGTCCCGCCCGTCGCGAAGTCCCCGTGCCGAACTCCCTTCTCGACCACGAGATGGGCCGTCCTCCAATTCCCCGAGGCGCCCACTTCCAGCCGCAGGACGATGTCGAACCCGTAGCGACCCGGATACGGGGGCGGGTTCGACGTGACGACCATCGAGAATCCGCTCCGGAGGAAGACGTCCGTGTAGGCCCGGATCGCATCCGGGTCCAAGGGGTAGAACTGGCGGATCCGGTTGGTGTTCGCCACCACGACCGTTCGGGGCCGGTCTTCGGTTACGTCTTCGTCCAAGATCCCCTGCAGTCGAGGGGGAAGTAGCAAGAAGTGGTCGAGCGCGATCCGTTCCTCGGTGGCTCCTTCGCATCGCACCATCGAGTCGAACGTGGTTCGTGCGACCTGGGGACCTTGGCCAAGGTCACCCTCGGAGATCGGCGCCAGGACGCGAGCTGCCGGAAGCATCCGCCGGACCCATCCCTCCTCGTCGGACACGCTTTCCTTCGACCCTCGGATCGAGAGCCATCGGAAGTCGGGGTCGACGAAACGGCCGATGGCGAACGCCACGATATGGGCCGCGCGAGTACTGCGACTCCAGACGTAGTACGCGAGCGGCGTCGTGCGAAACGGGGGAGGAAGTTCGACCATCTCCTGCCGCTTGTCCTCGCGTGCCCGTGTCATCGGTGACCGGTCTCATAATCCCTCGGTCACTCCGAATCCCGAGCGACGCTCCCCACCGTTCGTCGCCCCGCCCGGGGGGCCCGTCTCCTCGTCCACGCCCCGGGTCGAACAGGCTTGACGGGGAGTTTATTCCCGCCCGCTCCGCCCTACGTACGATGACGGTCAGCGCGTCCGTTTCGGACAAGAGAGCCGACCTCGCCGGCCCCGGCATCGGCACGTACGAAGAGGTCGACCGGGTACTTCCCACGGATTATGAGCCGCTTCTTTCGCCCCGACAGACGCAGCATGCGATCTACGCGGCGAAGAACTACATCGAAGAACACCTCTGCAAAGAACTCAACCTGATGATGGTCCAGGTCCCGTTGATCGTCGAGGTCGAGAGCGGGGTCAACGACATGCTCGACCGGGACGGGTCCCGAACCCCGGTCCAGTTCCACATCTCGAACGACCGGGACCTCCACCCGGTGGACGCTCAGGTCGTGCAGGCCGCGACGAAGTGGAAGCGGATGGCGCTCAAGGAGTTCGACCTCCAGTCCGGGGAGGGNATTGATCACCGACATGCGGGCCGTCCGGAAGGACTACTTCCTCGACCACGACCACAGCGCCTACGTCGACCAGTGGGACTGGGAGAAGGCGATCACCGTCGAGGACCGGAACCTGGACTACCTCAAGGACACCGTTCGGAGGATCTGGAAGGTGATCACCGGGGCTCAGAAGCACTTGCAGCGGCAGTTCCCGCAGCTCAAGGACTCCCGGTACCCGAACCTCCCGGACGAGATCCGGTTCATCCACGCCGAGGACCTGCTCGACACTTATTCCGACCTTCCGCGGAAGCAACGCGAGACCGCGATCCTCCAGAAGTACCCGGCCGTGTTCATCATCGGGATCGGCTGGCCGCTCAAGGACGGATTCCCGCACGAGATGCGGGCGGCCGATTACGACGATTGGATCACCGAGACGGTTTCGGACGACGGGCGGCCGATGCACGGGCTCAACGGGGATATCCTCGTCTGGAACCCCGTGACGCACCGCCGGCACGAGCTCATGAGCGGCGGGATCCGCGTGACCGCCGAGACGCTTCGGCGTCAGCTCGCGATGTCCGGGCAGCTCGACTTCCTCAAGTTCCCCTACCACCAGGCGATCCTGAACGGGCAGATCCCGCTCTCGATCGGGAGCGGGATCGGCCAGGGACGGACCCAGATGCTGCTCCTTCGGAAAGCGCACATCGGAGAGGTCACGGTCACCGTCTGGCCGAAGATCCTCCGGGAGATCAGCGCCCGGCACAACATTCACGTGCTCACGTAGGCGGACGGACGGTCGGACGGGAGTGATTCCCCCGTCCTCCGTTACCTCCGCTTCCCCTTCCCCTGAATCGTTATCAGCCCCCGACGGCCATCCCCCGCGAAGCGCCATGGGGATCCCGAGCGCGACCGCCGAACGGCTCCTCCAGGAAGGGGACGAGCACCGATGCGAGGGGGCCCCGGACAACTGCGTCCGGATCCGCGCCCTCGCTCGCCTGCCGAGCCGGTTCGGCGATTATCAGGTGGTCGCGTTCGAGAATTGCCTCGACAAGAAGGACCACGCCGCGTTCGTCCATGGGGACGTGGTGGGGCAGAACGATGTCCCGGTCCGGGTCCACTCGGAGTGCCTCACCGGGGATGCGATCGGTTCTCTCCGTTGCGACTGTCGGGACCAGCTGATCGAGTCGCTCGAGAGGATCGGCCAGATGGAGCGGGGGGTCGTGCTGTACCTCCGGCAGGAAGGGCGCGGGATCGGGTTCGTCAACAAGATCCGCGCCTACCAGCTCCAGGACGCGGGCTACGACACCGTCCAGGCGAACGAACTCCTCGGCTTCCGGCCCGACGAGCGCGACTACGAGATCGCGGCCCACATGCTGAACGCCCTCCACATCCGTTCCATTCAGATCCTCACGAACAACCCGGAAAAGGTGCGGGACCTCGAGCGCCACGGAATCCAGATCTCCGGTCGCGTGCCGGTCGAGATTCCCGCGAACCCGGTGAACCGGCCGTACCTCGAGACGAAGCGCGACCG
>OCOJ01038316.1_pt1 | contig 23295 bp, 20 predicted proteins | sample 1539251 | NCBI WGS metagenome assembly OCOJ01 (sample SAMN01911457, study PRJEB22624) | soil metagenome | biome: Soil | place: Malaysia | collected 2012-04-30 | depth RA_metagenome m | reverse complement strand
AGAGAACGTACTTAGGAACGAAGAGTATCTGAAGAGAATGGGTCTCTCTTGTGGCCAAGTATCGCTAATTCTCTCTCGAGTTGAGGCTATGCTCGAAGCGATACCGAAGGTCGATAAGAAATGGAGTAATCCTTGGTGGAACGAAGAGATAGAGACACCTATGATCTTTGGAAAGACCAACGCAACTTAGTCGATAGGAACCGTTAGCAACGGACAAGAGAAATCGGGGCGCTCAGCAAGAGTTGTCTCTTAAACAGGTTGGACACCGCCATCATGGCACGCGTGTCTCCGTGCCCATCCCATGATCATTCACGGTCTGAGCAGAATTTCGTTACAAGGATAATCTGTCTTTGAGATAGTTCGCGTATTCCGTAAACTTGTCCAGAGTGAATTCGACAGGGACAAGATGATCCAAGCCGACGACGCATCCGCCTGTCTCCTTCATGAATGTTAGTTTCGAGTCTATTTCCTTCTTCATCGCTTCACCGCCCTTCGCAATTTCTCTCTTGTCGAGGTTGCCGCCTAGAAACAGCTTATTGCCGTACTGTCCTCGTACGGTTCGTACGTCCATGCCTGCATTTACCTCAAGAGGCCACTGTCCAGTGATTCCCGCTGCGATCACAAGGTCCAGAATGGGCATTGTGTTTCCGTCGCTATCCATCAAGATCCTATGAATCTTGTTCTTGTTCATGAATCCTGTGACTTTCTTGTAGTGAGGAAGAAGAAACTCCTTGTACAGTTTGGGTGAAATGTTAGGTCCATGCCTTTCCGCCAAATCCTCCCACCACCAGACGAAATCGATTCTATTCTCCAGCGATTCCACAGCCGCTCTAGATGACTCAATCATATGATACTCCCAGTAGGAGGCCATGTCCTCTATTAATTCGGGGTCGTTGCGAAAGGCAAGCAGAAAGCTGGGGATTCCCATCAGTTCTGCTCCGAATCCATAGAATCCTGGTAATTCCAGGGCGGTGGGGCCGTCCTCATATTGGTCGATGGCCTGCGAGTAGCCGTCTTTGTCCCAGTCCTTGGGGTATCTTCTTGGGTCCTGTGGGTTGAGGCGCTCCTTGTACCTTTTCCAACTATTCATGTCTGAAACTGGGAAGGATTGGAACTGTGGCATGTTGTACCACCTGTCTTGTCGCGCTCCCTTCTTGAATCTGCGGGCGTGCGCCCCATTCTGCATGATGAAGTCTTCGTACCGAGAATCTTCGCCTATCTTCCTTTGTTTGAATCTTGGTATGGCCCCGAGGTCAATTGGGAGTATGTATCCGCTAAGATTCATGCATCCGAAGTATGAATTTGGATCGAACCCCAAAAGTTTTGGCCAATTGAGGCCTTTCCCATCTAGTTCCCAGTCCACAACGGATACTTGCTCGGCGGGTAGTCCTTCTGAAAAAAACCTGTTCAGAGTTTCGACGTAGAACTCTTCGGCCCAAGGAATGGCATCTACATCTTTAAAGTCCATCGCATTCTTTATTCTCTCTCTAGGGTTCACGCTTGACCACCCTTTCACAGAACTCCACGCCTTGAACAGCGTCAAGAGCCGCAGCATCGGCGCCGGCTTCTCGGGCAAATTGTTCAGTCACGGCGTTCCCTCCAACTAAGACGCTTAGCCCATTTCTGATCTTCGCCTGGTTGAGCCTCTCCACGACTATATTGATTTCAGGAAGCCCCGTGGTTAAGAGACAAGACAATCCGAGTATGTTGGGTTTTAACCGAATTGTTTCCTTTTCGAATCGTTCTGGCTCGACGTCTACGCCAAGATCCTCTACGTGGAAACCGGCGGCTTCCGCCATGAGTTTGAATATGTTCTTGCCAATATCATGGATGTCGCCGCGGACGGTGCCCAACAGGATTGTTCCTTTATCCGACAGAATTTGTGCGCTGAGTTTTGGCCTAAGTACCTGCATGACTTGATCTATAGTTGATGCGGCGAAAAGGAGTTCAGCTAAGAAGAATTCACCGTTTTCATACTTTGCGCCAACTTCCTGTAAGCCTGGTCGCAACCCCTTCTCTATTACTTCCGATATCGGAATGTTCTGGGATAATGCTACGTCGACTAGACCTTGCAGCTCCTTTGGGCTGCTCAAGTTGCCTAAGGCAGAAGATATCTTCTCTAGAATAGCGGCCAACTCGGGTCGTCACATCGTCCGTCAAGAATGACTTAAGCGTTGTCGGCCAATTCCGTTTTGGGACGCGCTTTCTATGATCTTGTTAGATACGTCCAGAGCTCCGCCCGCGTCAGACTGAAATCGCGAACATGTTTCTAAGGTGTGATGATGGCCTTCAGCCCTTGGCCCGTCGAAGCTGTCTTGAAGCCTTCGTTGATTTGTTCGAGTGAAAAACTATGAGAGATAATAGGTTTCATTTGCATCTTGTGTGAGTCGATGAGTGTAAGGGCTCTTGGAAAGAGTGGCGCTGGAAAATCTGAACTGCCAGTAATTGAGATTTCACTGTAGTGTAACAGGTTTGTGTCGACCGTAAGGCCCTTGGCAGGATGAAAACCGGCGAAGACGACCATTACCCCTTGCTTTCCAACCATTCTGATTGCTTGTTCGACTGCATCTATCTTCTCCACGGCAACGATCACGGCGTCTGCGCCAAAACCATCCGTCAATCTCATAACTTCCTTCCCCGGTTCCGTAGCGACAGGATCAACCGCCTCGTGAGCTCCCAACTCCAATGCCTTCTCCCTTCGAGTCGCTATAGGATCAATTGCAATGACCTTGTATGCGCCAAACAGACGAGCTAACTGGACGTGTAACAACCCGATCGGGCCGGTTCCAACAACGACGACGGATGAGCCCGTGTGAACTCCGGCTCGTAGGTTGCCATTTAGGCAGCATGCCAGAGGTTCCGTTAGGCATGCTTCCTGAAATGAAGTGGATTCAGAAAACTTGAAAACCTGTCCAACAGGGGCCACTTTGTACTCGGCGAACCCTCCGTCCGTTGTTTTTCGATTCGTGCAGAAATTCGTTCTCCCAATGATGCAGTAATGGCAGTGCCCGCAGGGTATGTCGGTACTGACTGCTACTCTATCTCCTACTTTTAGGTCAGAGACATCGGCACCTACTTGTTCGATTGTCCCGGAACACNTCGTGACCTAGAACAACTGGTTTGTCGGTTTGTTTGCTGCCGGTATAGAACCTTAAGTCGTAGTGGCATATGCCACAGGCTTTGATTTTGACTCTCACTTCATTCGATTTCGGAATGGGAGTTTCGGTGTCCTCAACTCTTAGATCTCCTCTTCCGAACATTAAGGCGGCTCTCACAGACGAAACGTCCCGAGTCTGAGCCTTGGCTCCTTACCTTATCTTATCTTTTCTTACACGCCAATTTCTGAAAGTTCTCCGGCACCTATAAGAAATCGCTTTACTGGAGAACCTAACCGAGGCCGTTCACTGACTTCTTCGCGCAAAAGATGCGGCTCTCAAAGAATGAATTGACACCCTACGTTTATGCACGAGAACCACCGTACCGCGTGCTTGAAACTGGACCGTGACGAGTGAGTGTGGACTAGATGAGTAGCCCCGGAAAGAACCTTAGACTTGGAAGAATTTTCCGAAGCGACGGTAATTCCTTAGTCGTACCCATGGATCACGGCATGGGAGATGGGCCAATAAAAGGCATCGAGAAGCCGGAGGAGACGCTGACAAAAGTAATCGGGGGCGGAGCTGACGCTGTCTTGACAACTTTCGGTGTCGCCGCTAAATTCCATGACCTTCTCAAGAGGAAAGTTGGGCTAATCCTAAGGCTTGACTCGGGTGATACTTCGTCTTGGAAGGATCCGACGACCCGAAAAGAATGGAACAGGCCCTACTCCGTTGAGGATGCGGTTAGAATGGGAGCCGATGGAGTTGTTGTCATGGGTTACATTGGAACGCCGAGTGAAGGCGAAACTCTGAAGAACTTGGCCTTAACCGCAGGAGAATGCTTCCAGTGGGGGATGCCGTTGCTAGCTGAAATGTTGGTTTTCAAGAGCGATCAGACTCCAAATCCCTACGCGGCTGATGCGATTGCGCTTGCATCAAGGGTTGGAGCCGAATATGGAGCTGACTTCATTAAGACATATTATAGTGGGGATCCTTCGAGTTTTCGTAGGGTGGCTGAAACCTGTCCAGTCCCGGTGGTTGTAGCTGGTGGAGAGAAGATGAAGACGCCTCAGGATGTCCTCCGGGTTACGAGGGGGATAATGGATGGTGGCGGGAGAGGCATAGCTTTTGGCAGAAACGTCTGGCAGCACGAAAATCCTGAATCGATGGTTCGAGCGCTGGCGAAGATCATTCACGAAGATTTCTCCCTAGAAGAAGCCATGAAACTAATTTAGCCGGAAATTTTCCGTAAAATGTGGGCATTTCAGCCCCAGTTTACTACCTATGTGTGATCTCTCAGTTTACGCCGACGATAAGGAAGTGAAGATGTCTCTAATTCGGCTGCAATTTTCTTTGTAAACGCTGAACAACTTGGAGTAAATTCGATGATTTTCCGTGTTTGAAGCAAATTCCTGTGTAATTGATACTGCTGATCGGCTTGCTTCCTCTAGGTTAGAGAATGCTCCAACTCCTATTCCAGCAAGAACCGCTGACCCCAGACAGCCCAGTTCATTGACCTTTGTCAACTGCACCGGTCTCCCAGTGACATCGGCCTTTATCTGATTCCAAACCCGACTTCTCGAGCCTCCACCGGCCGTTCTAACTTTTCTCGTCTCCAATCCAAGCTCAGTGAAGGCCTCGATCACGTGATTAAGGCTGAATGCGACTCCTTCAAGAATCGCGCGAACGAAATGCCCTTTCCCCTTATCGAGCGATATTCCCAAGAACGCCCCGCGGGCGTTCAGATCGAAGAAGGGTGTATACTCTCCCGCCAAATACGGCCAGAACAGCAGACCTCCAGACCCTGCCTCAACCGCCTCAGCTTGTCTGTTCAGAATATCGTAGACCGAAACACCCTCTCCAAACGCCTCCGCCTTTTCGGTTGCAGCGAACTGATCAGAGAACCATCGAAGAGATGCGCCGGCAGTAGCAGTTGAGGTGTACACCACCCACCTCTCGCCATCTAGATGGGGCCAGCAGAAGATTGAATTACCGATAGACGGGGGGAGCCTTTTCATGGACGAGGCGGCGATTATTTCAGTTGTTCCACAAGCGTCCATGGTAATGCCCGGTTCGATAATCCCCGCACCGACGACATCACACATTCCATCGACGGACCCACAAACGACCCGCGTGCCCGGCACTAGGCCCGTCTGTTTCGATGCAGCTTCAGTAACTTCTCCTATTACATCGGTCGGTCTGTTCATCTCTCCCAACCAACCTCGAGGTATCCGCAAAGATTGCAGCATCTCGTCCGACCAAGAGTAGTCGCGTGCCCTAACCAGTCCGGTCCACCAGGCTTCCACGTAATCGATGGCACAGTTTCCTGTTAATCGAAAGTTCAAGAAATCCTTTGCACCAAGTATTCTGCCAATACGCTTTTCGACTTCAGGTTCATGCTCTCGAATCCAAAGGATCTTTGACGCGGGCAGGCCTGGGAAATAGGTTGCTGGCAGACCCGTTACTTCAGTCACCTGCTCACGACCCAGTCGGTCAAATATCTCCTTGGTCTGTTGTTCTCCCCGCATATCTGAGTAGATAATCGCCGGCCGGAGAGTCCTTCCGTCGCAGTCCATGACGACGAGGTCCGGAAACTGTCCCCCACATCCAATAGCCATAACCCCTGCTGGGGAAACTCCGGAAGTCTTCATCAGCTGGTTGATGGTGGTGCAGGTTGCTTTCCACCAGTCCTCAGGAGCCTGCTCCAGCATAACGGGTTCTAGAATGTTGACGGGGTAACTCGCGTATGCCGAAGCCACGGGGCTGCCGGTGGCGTCAAAGAGCATGGCCTTGCAGCCACTCGTTCCTAGGTCGACACCGATCAAGTAGTTCAATTAATCAACTTCATGAATGAGCGACACTCATTGTGCAATCAACCTTATGCTGAGTCTCTTGAGTGTGTTGCGCCACAGTTAGTCTATACCTTGTGTCGAGTGCCATTCTAAAGTAAGAAATTTAGGTAGAGTACTTTACCACACTTACCAAAGATTTTTTCATCCATAGTTCGAAGTTCTACCGCGGCGTTGCTTACGGCAAAGAATCTCTTCATACGTCAGAGTACAGGGCTTGTAAGAGAGTTGAGCGCATTTGACGCGTTGAGCGTCAACGTAGCGATGTGCAGTCCCCTTCAAGGTGTCCTGTGGGCTTGGACGTATGGGCCTTACATGTATCAACAAGCAAACCTCGCCTTGGCGTACTTTCTCGGCATCATCGTCGTGGGATTCGGACCCACTCTTATCTACTCTCTATGGACCCTGGGAATGCCGCGGTCGGGAGGAGAGTATGTCTGGTTAAGTCGACTTTATCATCCAATGTATGGGTTCATAGTAAATTGGTTTCTAACATTCGTTTTTCTAAGCTGGTTCGGACTGAACTGTGCCACTGTGGGGCCATTCTTTCTGGGATCAGTTTTCACTAGCCTGGGCATGAACGGTCTCGCTACAGCGGTATCAAGCACGACTGGGGCAATGGCCATCGGCATTGTCGCTGCGATTTTGTTTGGAGCAATGGTGTTTCTGGGGATGAGAGCATATGCTTGGTTTCAGAAAATTGTCTTTTGGGGAATGGTTGCAGGCTTTTTGGTCTTTGTTGCACTTGCCCTAAGCACCTCCAACTCGGCTTTCATCGACGGGTTCAACAGATATGTGGCAAATTCAGGCGGGAACCTCACCTATTCAGGTGTATTGGACAAAGCTCGTGGTGTAGGGTGGGTGCCGGGCTGGACTCTTTCCGCTACTGGAGTTGCACTGGTATTCCCACTGCAGAATTACAGTTGGGCTGGCTTTCCCGCTTATGTTTCTGGAGAGATAAGAGACATACGCAGGTCCACTTGGGTAGCGTTCATGGGAGGCCTTTTGGTAATGGGTGCATGGTTCGTCGTGACGGGGCTCCTCCTCTACAATACTGTTGGATACAACTTCCTTCATGGGCTGGCATATCTTTGGAACAGTGGATCGAGTGCATATCCGTTGCCCTTTCCTCCCTACCCACAAAACTTCGCGTTTTTCATGACAGATAACAGAATCGTAATCGCAATAGTTGCCATTACGTGGTTGCTCAGTGGCATCTATCTCACTCCTCCGAACCTATTGTTGGCTACACGGAACGTTTTCGCGTGGTCCTTTGACAGGCTTCTTCCGACTACGTTTGCAAAAGTCGACGAGCGTTTCGCAGCCCCAACCTATGCAATTCTTGCCTGTACTATCGTCGGAATATTGCTCACAATCTTTACGGTTATCGCGAGCTACGCCGTCATGATCATAAACACGTTTATGGTCTTGGAGGCTGTTCTCGGCCTTGTAGCAATAGCCGCAATAGTTTTTCCCTTTGCCAAGAAGGATTACTTGAACAAGATGCCGGCCATCGTCGCACGCAAGATCTTCGGCGTTCCAATCATGACACTCGCCGGGATCGTTATGCTTGCAACCTCAATAGCCATGATATACGCAGCGTATAGCGCCCCATCTCTGGGTCTATGGAACTCCACTTCACTTATGTTCAACATCGCAGTGCTGGTTGCGGCTATACCAATCTATCTAGCAGCCTACTTCTACCGCAAGAGCAAAGGATTCGACCTAACCCTGCAATTCCGTGAAGTGCCTCCAGATTAGTGCTCGTCGTATTTACTGGACTAGGGAAACAGATTCAAGAGAAATCCATTTTCTGATAACATTTTTCCGCGCTGGCATCACAGGCGGCTCACCTGCTGCCACTGTTCCTGTTGCGGTAGATCTGCTTGCATCGGATGGATGAGTTTGACTCATAACGTCTAAAGGAGGGCNGAGGTCGTCGGCTCGGACGATGTGCAGGAAGTCTTGGAGCATAAGTGGGCTGTCGCAGCGGTGACGATTGTTGGAGGTTTCATGGGTTCGTTAGATAGCAGTATAGTGATCATTGCTCTGCCAACGCTTCTGCATGATTTGAACGCGTCATTAGTGGAGGGTGTGTGGATGGTGGCAGGCTACACGTTAGCAATGACGATCTTTCTGGTGGCGTTGGGAAGGGTCGGTGACATGTTTGGTAGAGTTAAATTGTATAATTTAGGATTCGCCGTGTTCACCGTCTTCTCGGCACTTTGTGGCCTTTCACAGAACGGCAGTCAACTCGTCGTATTCAGGCTGGCGCAAGGCATCGGCGCTGCCTTGTTAATCGTGAACGCCGTCGCTATGGTGGCGGACGCTTTTCCGGCGTCTCAGCTTGGATTAGGCATCGGCGTTTACTTCATGGCTTGGAATGTCGGTGCAATCGCCGGCTACACCTTGGGTGGTTTGATAGTGGGACTAATTGGCTGGAGGTTTATCTTTTTCGTCAACGTGCCAATAGGAATTCTTGGCTTGGCCTTTAGCCATCTCAAACTCAGAGAAACTTACCGGGCGATTTCTGGGAAGTTTGATTATGTTGGAACCGCTCTATATTCAGGCGCTCTGAGTTTAGTTTTGGTAGCGTTGACTATTGAGAACGCAAGCCTGTCGCTAATCTTTCTTTTGTCAGTTGTCGGATTATTCGCTCTGGCGATGTTTGTTTTGGTTGAGAGAAGGGTTAAGGAACCTTCGGTGGACCTGTCGCTTTTTCGGGAAAGGGAATTTAGTGCAGGAAACGTTGCGAGTTTTCTGAACACACTGGCATTCAACTCTTTGCCTTTCGTAGTTACTCTGTACCTTGAATTGGTAAGGGATGTCGACCCGTTAACAACTGGATTAATTTTTGTTCCAATGGAAGCTGCTGTAATGGTCATCGGTCCCCTAAGCGGTAAACTCTCTGACCATTACTCGGCAAGAGTACTTTGCAGTGTCGGGCTTTTCGTCAACGCGCTTGCAATATTCTGGTTCGGCACTTTGGACCAGAATACTAGTATCATTACGCTGATGATAGCTTTGGGGTGCCTAGGATTTGGACGAGGGCTCTTCGCGTCTCCTAATGCACGTTCGATAATGGTTCCGGTTCCCGACGACAGATTGGGTGTGGCGAACGGCGTTAGGACCACGGTGCTTTATACAGCTGCGGTGGTCAGCGTGCCTCTATCGCTCACGTTTATGAGTTTAGCAATGCCGTACTATGAACTCTCACAAATAGCTCAGGGAGCGCTTCTTCCTACGGTCCAAGAGACGGGCAAATTCTTATTGGCTCTCAAGTACGCGGTTCAAATGTCTGCCTCTCTAGTTCTCCTAGCGGTTGTGCCCTCCTTACTTAGAGGCGTCGGCCGGAAAGCGAGCTGATCGAGTTTCGGTGTAATCCAGCCACTCCTCTTGGTTCTTACCGCAGCTTTTTCAGGCTCTAGGGGGATAGTTTGGATGCTTGCTCTCCTTCTGTTCCCCAGTTGATCTTTGGGACGTCGTGGATGACTATGTGAAGGGATTCAGGCTTCGTGCCAAGGCTTTCTTCAAAAGCTCTGTTTATGGCCTTGATCAGTTTCTCCTTCTGTTCCGCTGTTCTGCCTTCCCACATTTCAACTATGACTACCGGCACTCAAGTCACCTCCTTCCGTGGACCATCCTTTCATGCATAAGAAACTCAAACCCCAAGTCGAGATCATCAGATGAAATATCTGAGCTATACTACTCCGCTCTGAGACTGACTAGGGGAGAGTTTCAAATTTCGTAATGGCAACCCGGCCAGTCCGGGCACTTGGAGCCGTCATAGTGACGGCAAGAATGGCAAACGCCGCATTCCACGCACTCATACATTCGAATACTGAACTCGTCGACTCCTCGCACGTCTAACNATTTCAATTGAACCGCAGCACCTGCACTCAACGGGTTGCAATCCCACGCTCTCTCCCCCGAAACCGGCTGTACCTTCGTTGAACGTTGATGGTATGCGTTTGCGGTGCTTATCGGGAGCGATAAACACCAAATCTAATCCGACCGGCCGATCACACTCCTTTGTCATTCGTGAGCCGGTTCGGAATTACCGGTAAGCCTTTGAGTAGTTGCCTGTCAGAAATTCCGAATTCTTCGTCAGCGTTCTCCGGGGGATTTACTCTATCATAGTCAGCCTCGGAGGTTTGAACCAAAAAGCTTCAAGCGAACCTTGAAGCAAGGAAGGCCAAGCCTTGCGGCACCAATTAATTAGCTCTGTACATTTTTTCGGTAGGTGATGGCTAAATGACTGGGACATTCCTTGCAGTAGGAAACATAGACAAGACCACCAATATCACGAAAGCAGGGAAAGAAACTGTCTTTGGTGGAACAACCTACTCTGCCATAACTGCAAGAAAGCTTGGTCTCGATACGACTGTTTTGACGAGAGGAAGTGAGGAGCTGAAGGACTGGCTAGCCACTCTGGAAACAATGGGGATAAGAACGATTCTTGAAGCGGACAAGGCAACGCTGACCGTAACAAACGACTATACGTTGGGGGGAGAGTGGGTGCAGAAACTTCTGGCAAAGACAGGAAAGATAAGATTTGGTCTCGGGGATGATTTTGACGTCATCCATGTTAATCCTCTCTACAAGGAGATCAGCATGAATGTCATCCGCAGGGCTAGGAAGCAATCCAGGCTTCTTTCCGTTGAAGTTGCTGGCCTAGTAAGGCACGTAAGAAATGGAATCGTCACGGCTAATTTTATCAAAAATAGGGAGGAGTGGTTAGAGGGCATAGATATCGTGCATCTCAGCGAGAGGGAACGGGAATTTATGTCAAGAGAAACTGAACCTAGAAGGATCTGTGAAGACATTCAATCCTCTGGACCAAGAATTGTCTTATACACACTCGGGGCGAACGGTTCCATTATCATGGGACACGGGTTCCACAAAATTCCCGCATTCAACGTTATGGAAGTTGATCCGACAGGCGCAGGTGATGTCTTCACTACAAGCTTTGGCATAAGATATTTCGAGACTGAAAATGAAAAGGAATCTGGATTTTTCGCAACTGCTGCTGCATCCTTCAAACTCGAGGGATTTGGAAGCAAGAATATTCAAAGCAGAGAAAGGGTCGAGGAGAGAGCGAAGACATTGATGGAATCCGAAGAGACGAAAGGATTGAAAGCCAACCCACAAGACTATTGACTTGCTGAAAGAGTAAAGGAAATCTGTCGTTACGCACCAGTTTTCTCGCGAGTAATTAGAACGGTCACCCATGGCCCTATGCGTAAAGAACGGTGCGGAGTTGTCCTCCTACTGATTTGGCCGAGAAGCGGTTTTTGTTGGTTAATTAGCGATAAGCAACCACGGTTCAGTTTCGGATACTCGTTTGACCTTCAGCTGAGACGCAGCTTAACCTAAGCTACTAGATAGTATACTATTTGTTTTGAAAGAGCGACTAGATCATCGACGTTGACGTACTCATCGGCGCCATGAGCCGATCTGTTATCAATTCTGCTAGGTCCTAGGCTGCCGAACTGATCTGTCTTCATTATCTTCGACACGAACGCCATGTCACTGGACGCGAAAACTCCACCATAGACAAACTCTTCCTCACGATATTTGTGAACACTCCTGATGGCTTCTTTGCTTCTGATCATGGGCATGCAATTGCGATCGACTGTATACGGAGGATAGACATGCAGGACGTTAACCTTCACGTCGAGCGCTTTCGATTTGGTTCTCGACTTTTCTATCGTCTCGGCGATTTCCCGGACCACCCCATCGTAATTCTCCTCCGGAAGATAACGCCTTTCTAGGATAATTTCACATGAAGAGGGGACTATATTGGATTTGACTCCCCCTCTGATTAGGTTGATGTTCAGAACGGGCGAAAGCTTGTCACTGGGTCCGGTACCAGGGAACGCGAGGATCTTCGATTGTCTCTTTTCCACCTCCGTTTTGAGGCTTAGAAGATCCGCAATTATCGGGATAGCCTCCTCCACCGCATTTATTCCGAAGAAGCTTGATGCTGAGTGAACACTCCTTCCGGTCACAGTTATGATAAAGTCCACCTTACCCAGCATTCCAGTGCACAGGAAAGGTTCTTGCCCGGCGCTTTCAAGACAAAGAACATGCCCTTCGACGTATCCATGCCTGGCCAAATAGTAGATTCCCGGAAACACGCCGATCTCCTCGTCAGTGCAAAACAAGCAGACTATGTCAAACCTAGGTTCAAGTTTCGCTGACTCGATGACCTTTAACGCACCAATCAAACTGGCTATCGAGCCTTTCATGTCAAGAGCTCCCCGACCGTAAACTCGTCCATCCTTAACGATCCCGGCGAATGGGTCCATGCTCCAGGGCTCCTCGACCGGAACCACATCGATGTGTGCATAGACCGAGACTGGATCGTGTCCATACTTCTTCTTGGCCACGAGATTGACTCTTGGCCCCTCGAGTCTCAGTGGAATCTGTTTGACTTCGGTATCTGGCTCGATTACTCTCTCTGTTTCGTATTGTAGTTTCTTGAAGATGGGTTCTAGATAATCCGCGATTTTTTCGTAATTTTTGCCGGGAGGGCAAGATGTATCGATGCGGATGATATCTTGAAGCACAGTAGTGATGTAATCTCTTTCTTGATCCACGGCATTAAATGCCTCGTTGAACCTCCGAGCTGTCACATTCATTCTTGTTCGCTACGATCCTTCATTGAACCTTGCAAAGCTTCTTTGATTCTCTTAGAGGCCTTCGACGACCAAGTCTCTAACCACCTTGAATCGCGGCAGAGGGCTTATCGTTATGTCTCCGTTTACTTCCGTGTGGCATGAAAGCCCTGGCTTATCGTTTATAGTCACGTTGCATCTGGCGCAGATTCTTCTATGGCAGGAGGTGTGTGAATGATAAGCGAGGCTTGGATCGAGGTTCTCGTATATGTAATCTAATACATCCATGACGGTCATTCTTGGCGAGAACGGCACTTCGTATGTCTGGTAGTGTTGGGAGCCGTCAACTGCGGGATTGAAGCGTTCGATTCTAACCTTGATCGTTTGTTTCCCCATGTCACTCACCTAACTCCTTTACAGCGCGCATTATTCCTTCTTCGAAGCCAAATTTCACTCGAGGCGGTTTCAGCTTCGTGACGGTGATGGGTCGTGTGTTCAGTGACATCTTTCCGTTGATCTCTCTGATCACTATTTCTCGAAGCCAGCGTCGGTTATCCGTTTGCGGAAAGTCGGAACGATTGTGGACACCGCGGCTTTCTGTCCTAAGTAAGGCGGAACGTGCAGACGCGAGCAATACCTGGGTGATGCTTTCCACATCTATTGTGTCTATCCATTCTTTATTGTAAGTTCTGGCTTGTGTCTTGATTGAGATTCGAGGCAGTTCATTTGACAGTATTGACTCAAGTTCGTCTACAGCCCGGCTTAGGCCTGCGCCGTTTCTAATCACCCATAGGTGTTGGTCGGCAATTGCCGTGACTTTCTTCTTCATCTCGATAGGGCTTGGGCCTTCTTTATGAGAGAATGGGCGCGTGAGGCGTGAGTCGATCTTCTTGAGTTGGTTAGGATCAAGTTCCTTTAGATTCATCTCCTTCCCGTAGGCTGTGGCGAACGTCCCGGCGATCGCGCCTTGGACGAGTATCTGAGTGATAGCAGATGCCACTCGATTCGCACCAAATAGACCTCCTGAACATTCGCCAGCCGCATACAGCCCCCTCACAGACGTTTCTGCGCGTTCGTTTACCGCGATCCCTCCTTCCATGTAATGCGCTGCAGGCGCCACTTCGACGGCATTGCCTTCCTTGAGCCATTTTATGAGATCAGAGAAATTGGTTCGAAGCCACTTCCAGCCTGGGTAAAGCTTCTCCGCCTCTTCCAAAATGTTGTGGGGCACATTTTTGATGGAGTAGTATGTTCCACCTCTTGGTGACCCGTCGCCTCGCAGGACGACCTTTGTGGCAGCCAAAGAGAAGATTAGTTTGTTCCACTCGGTCGTTGTGGCTATTCGGTAGATCGACGGATCGTATTCGTCCCTTAGAAATGGACGGGCATGTTTCTCAAGTAAGTCGCCAAACATCTCGATGAGAATGTAGGGAAAAATGTCACCGCGGAGCGCAGGCGGCCATAAGATCACATTGGGGCAGAAGGTAACCATCTCCATATTCACGAGAGTCACTCCGGCTCGATAGGCCGCGGCGTGCATTGCCCCGGTCAATCCACCCGGGGCGCTGGTGAAGGAATACGCCCGCTGCCATCCGCCTGTTGCGATTACAACAGCTTTCGATCTTATGACTTCAACTGCGCCTCTGTTAATGTCAATTCCGCCTAAACCGGCAACTGACTTACCTTGTGTGAGGATGTCCGTTACGTAGAAATCATCCTTCACAGTGATCTTTCGCTTCCTGATTTGTCCCATTAGGACCTGGTTCAGGTCTGTGCCCTGAGTGAGGATTGCACGTTTCTCGTCCCACGTGTATTTCATACCCCAATCGATCATCTCCTTTGTTCTCTGAGGGGCGTCACGGACATACGCCTCAACCATTTTTTGGTTATTCAGATAATATCCCTGAACTATGATGTCGTGGAAGAAATGCCCCTTGCTATCCGATTCATTCCCCTTAAGTCCGATACCAGCAGCGCCTGCTCCGTCCAAGGTTAAGTCCGCTCCGGCCATCATCGTTGCACCGGATTTTCCAGCGGCTCCATTCGAAACCAACAAGGTATTCGACCCTAGATCGTATGCTTCGATTGCTGCTCGCAGACCTGCGCCTCCACTCCCGATAATTATGACGTCAAAAGCTTCGTTAGGCAATGTTATCGACCTTAGCTCAAAAGTTTCGTAAGTCCGATGTGTTATCTCTGTTTCGTTCTCACTTCCCACATGAAAATAACAATGGGATTCGTCAGAGGACAGAAGACCGCCGGGGTGGCTTTCGTTGTTTATCCCGGTTACGATGATATGTTTCGTGGTGTCTCCTAGGGTCAGATCAAATTGTGCTTGTAGCAGGCCACGTAGTGGTCCGCGTCTGTTCTAACGAGTTGTTGTTCTTCTTGGCGGCATCTATCGTCTGCGTACGGGCATCTGGGGTGGAATGGGCATCCAGATGGGATGTCTATGGGACTTGGGACGTCGCCTTTCACTTTCAGTTGCACTTTCCTCGCGGACGGGTTCGGAACCGGAACGGCCGAGATCAACGCTTTCGTGTAGGGGTGGGCGGGCCGATTGATTACGGCATCCTTAGATCCGATTTCGATGATCTTTCCAAGGTACATTATGGCGATCCGGTCACAAGCGTAACGAGCTAAAGCCAGATCGTGCGTTATGAAGAGGGAAGCAAAGCCCGTTTTCTTCTTCACATCTAGGAGTAGGTCAAGCACGCCGATTCTTACCAGCGCGTCCAACATAGAAACAGGCTCATCCGCAACGATCAGTTTGGGTCTGAGAACAAGTGCTCTGGCCAAGGCAACTCTCTGTCTTTCGCCGCCGCTCAGTTCATGAGGGTACTTGTACACGTAGCGTTCGGGTGGGTGGAGTTTGACTTCGTCCAGGGCATGTATGATGATTTCTAACTTCTCTGATCTAGTCTTGGCCAGCGCGTAGGTTTCGATTGGTAGCGATAGGATGCTCATCACGTTCTTTCGAGGATTCAGGGATCTATACGGGTCTTGAAACACCATCTGCATTTGGGGACGATACTGCTTCATGGCGCCGGGCTTGAGGTTCGTTATGTCGTGCCCTTCGAAAAGAATTTTTCCGCCATTGGGTTCGAAGAGCTTGAGTACCGTTCGTCCCGTTGTTGTCTTACCGCAACCGCTTTCGCCCGCGAGGCCTAGAATTTCATCTCTCTTGATCGTAAAACTTACTCGGTCTACTGCGCGGACCCAGAATGTCTTTCGGAAAAACGCTGAAGTTCCTCGGGTGACGGGAAATCGTTTCTCAAGGTCTTGAACTACAAGGGTTTCTTCCAAGTTTGTTTCACCAGTCGCCAATTGTAGCAGGCTGCGAAATGTCCGGGTGTGATTTCTTCTAGCTCCGGTTCGTTCTTGCACCGGCTTTCAGCGTAAGGGCATCTGGGAAGGAGTCTGCACCCTTCGGGGGGGCTGCGCAAATCGGGCGGAAAGCCGCTGAGCGTCTCCATCTTTCTGATTGGGCCAAGAATGCTTGGGAAAGCGCCTATGAGAGCGTTGGTGTAGGGGTGCATTGGTTCATCGTAGATGTCCTTGACCTTCCCGAATTCTGCGACCTTTCCGGCGTACATGATCGCGATTTCGGTGCATAGTTCCGCGGTGAGGGATAAATCGTGTGTGATGACAATCAGTGAGAGTCCGAGTTTGGCCTGCAATTCTCTGATGAGGGCCACGATTCGACCCTGAGTGATGACGTCCAATGCTGTCGTCGGTTCGTCCGCTATCAGGATGTCTGGGTCGCAAGCGAGAGCCATCGCTATCACCGCCCTCTGCTTCATCCCCCCGCTGAATTCATGCGGGTAATCCTTCGCTCTTGAAGTATCTACGCCGACTAATTCCAGCAGCTCTCGTGTTCTCTCTTCCGCCTTACTTCTAGCCATGTTTCTATTGTGCGTCATGATTGCTTCTACGATTTGGTCTCCGACTTTGAACACGGGGTTCAATGCATTCATGGCGCCTTGAAAAACCAGAGACATCCTCTTCCATCGAATCTGGTTCATCTCTTTGTCCGTCTTGGTTACGAGATTTTCTCCGTCAAACATAATCTCCCCTCCCGTGATTCTAGCGTTTGAAGGGAGCAGTCTCATGGTTGATAATGCAACGGTCGTCTTACCGCAGCCTGACTCACCAACCAATCCGAGGGCGTGGCCTCTTTCAAGTTTGAGACTCACCCCATCTATGGCCTTCACTGTTCCTTCTGGAATGAGATAAGAGGTCTTGAGTTGGTTGATTTCCATTAAGGCCATTGAATCAACCTGCTCTTCCCATTCCTCTCATTTTCGGATTCAGAATTCTATCCAGCGAAAACGAGATCAACGTAAAGCTGATTATTGCCAGAGAGATGCACAATCCGGGCGGAAGAAACCAGTACCACATACCTCTCACGAAGGCTCCGTCAGCCTGAGCGAAATGAAGCATCATTCCCCAACTCTTGGTATTCGGATCTCCAAGACCGAGGAAGCTCAATCCGGCTTCGTACAAAATGCCGAAACCCGTGAACCTGATCACAGCAACGAGGATAACGGGAACGGTGTGCGGTAGAATCTCAGATAGCATTATGTGCCTATCGCTTGCACCAATCGCCTTTGCCGCCTCGGTAAATGGTTCCTCCTTGATTGTTAGAACGATGGATCTTATCACTCTCGCAATCCCACTCCACCAGAGTATACCGATTGCCAAGACTATGTTCCAAATGTTCGGGCCTAGGTACAGGGCAAGAATCATTATGAATGGAAGATCGGGAATAAGTAGAAAGATATCGGTAATCCGCATTAGAATAGTCTCGACTATTCCGCCAAAATAACCGGCAACCAGGCCGACAATGGTTCCAAGAGTGCAAACCATCAGAGCGGCCAAGAGCCCGACAAGCAGAGATGTTCTGGTCCCATAGAGGAGTTCGCTGAATGTGTCTTGCCCAGAGTCGTTCGTCCCGAGAATGTGGCTGAAACTAGGTGCGCCGAAGGGAGGGCCGACGGGTGTCCATGGGTTGTATGGCGCGATGAGTGGCGCAGCGAAGGCAATTGCCACAAAAACAATCAGTAACCCGAGTCCGGCGAGGCCGAGTTTACTTCTACGATACGACCTCCAGAATTCTGAGAGTTCATCTCGAATGTGTTGGGTTCGACTTAGCTCTTGAACCGTAGTCATGACGTCCATTATCCCTTTTTCACTCTGGGGTCAAGAACCGAGTAGAGCGCATCTGCAGTGAAGTTTGCTACCAGTATCACTATCGAGAGAAGGATGAATTCTCCATTCATCAGAGGATAGTCGGCATTCACGATGGCCTCGTAAGCCAACAACCCGACACCGGGGTAGCCAAATACGCTCTCCACAAAAATTGCGCCCGCGATTATGAAGCCGAAATCTAGAGCCATCAAGGTTATTGTTGGCAACATCGCGTTCCTTAAACCATGTTTGAATAGAACTTTGTTTTTGCTCAAGCCTTTGGCTTTTGCAGTGACGATGTAGTCCTCGGATAGGACTCCCACCATAACGTTCCTAACGTAGAATGAGTACCTTGAGATGTTGACGATGACTATAGTGATCGCCGGAAGCACCAGATGCCAACCAATATCTCTCAACATGTCCCAAGGACCCGCAAACGTCACTCCAGACGAGATTGCACCGAAACCCGGAAAGACCGGGACAACAAATGCAAACAGGTAGACGAAAATCATTGCGATCCAGAAGACGGGAAAGGAACTTGCAGCAAGCGATGCTACCAAGGTTGCTACATCAAACTTGCTTCCATACCTAGAAGCCTGCAATACTCCTATGACTATCCCGAGCACAATGAAAATCGCGGTCGATGTACCTACGAGCAAGATCGTCCACGGAAGCCTTTCCATCAGGACGGTGGCCACAGGCTCGCTGTAAAAGAACGAGTATCCTAGGTTACCTCGAAAGAGATTCGCGTAATAGATCAGATATTGGTCTAGTATCGGCTTGTTTAGGCCGAAGGACGCGATCAGAGCCTGGCGAGTCTCGGGACTGAGTCTCGGATCCTCCGCTAGGAGAATTTTCGGGTCAACAGGTGAAAGCCTCGGAAGGAGAAAGATCACGGTTGATATAATGTAGAAAGTTACTAGCATCATGATGGCCTTCTTCATGACGTACGAAGCTGCTCCCGTCGAAGGTCCCCCCTTGATTCTCTCATTCGTTGGAGCGTTGGGAAAAAGGAGTATGTACTACCTTCTTCAGAGAAGGTAGCACATCTGGAGTTTAGCTTTTCTTTTTACGCCTTGTTGCCACCGCTACAATGGCAACGGCAACTACGATGACTAAGCCAACGATCCACCAAGTGTAGTCAGGAGCTGTGGTCGCAGCTGTAACCTGCTGAGTTGTGCTTTGCACCATAGTCTCCGACGCAGATACAGTTTGAAGGTTTCCCAAGCTGTACCAATTTAGGAGACCTTGAAGTATGTCGTCCGCCAACACCGGAGTTACCCATCCTTGGAATTTATCGGTTCTGTACGCGTCGATGGAGGGTGTCCAAGAATAGAGCAAGATTGGCAATTCATCTGAGAGGACCTTTTCCATCTGGAAGATGTCGTTCTTGTAATCGGCGAGGCTTGTGGCAACTCTCATTTGCTGATAGAGTTTGTTGAATGCTGAGCTGTTGTAACCCGCCAAGTTATTGAATCCCCCGGGAAGGAATTGATATGCCATATCAACTGCGGGCTGGACCGATATGCTGTACCACCCTGTCATGGCCATTGAGAATTGTCCAGACTTTGCTTGTGAGACAACCGTTGTAGTGGTCTCAGTGAGAATATCTAGTTTCACGCCGATCTGCGCAAACTGACTTTGAATAAAGTTTGCTGACCTGAGCCACGACGGCGTTTCAGAAGGCACTAGAATCTTAAATTCAAGTCTCGTGCCGTTACTTGTGACGCGTACTCCATCGGAGCCTGTTTTCCATCCTAGGTTGTCAAGGATCTGGTTGGCTGCCGTTAAATTGTATGCGTATTGTGTGATGTTTGCATTATAAAACAAGGGTTCGCCTGGTGTGACCCAACCTTGTTGGCCGGGTATTCCAAATCCGAAGAGTGCGTTGTGGACAAGGTCATGCGGGTCAAGCGCATAAGCCAACGCGTGCCTGAATTCTTCGACATTTGTTGGGTATCGATTCAGATTGAATACTAGAAAGTTGGACCTAAGCTGTGGTAATATTGTCATGTTAATGTTTGGCACGTTCAAGAGTGTCGCAACGTATGACGAATCCAAACCGTGAATCATGTCTAGGGTTCCGCCCTCAAGCGAGAGCACTTGGGTGTCTAGGCTTGGGATGATATCTAAGATCACATAGTCAATCTTCGGTCTTTCATCCACAAGAAAGTAGTTCGGGTTAGCCCTCATCTTGATGTATTGGCCTCTGACCCAAGTATCTAATATCCACGGTCCAGTGCCGATGGCCTGCTGATTACTGAACGAGTATACGTCGCTGACGTTACCCCATATGTGCTGTGGTAGTATATCGGCGCCGTCATTTGCGAAAACATTTCTCAGGACCCAGTCGGTGAAATATGGACCCGTGAGGTAGAACCTTATCGTGTAGTTGTCCACTACCTCTGTGTGATCGACTTCGGGTAGCCCTGCAAGATCGTACGTAAGCTTGACGTCCCTAGCTGTCAATGGGACTCCGTCCGAGAAAGTGGCGTTGTGGACGATGCTGACGGTCCATACGGTCCCGTTAGGGCTTACTGTGTAATTCGTAGCTAGCCTCGGATGCATGTTGTAGTCTAATCCTTCGACATAGAGTTGATCGTAGAATGAGTGCAAGAAAAAGTCGTCAATCGCAAGTACGCCAGTGTATGGGTTGAATGTGTCGGGTTCAACGGTCAACCCAACATGCAGGGTGACGCCTGTCGATGTTTGCTGAAGAGGAGATGTTTGTGCACGGGTCGCGATGACGCCTTGGCCGAGAAGCATTATGAACAACAAAAACAAGGCTATAGCAATCGTTCGATTTTTCGTCATAGAAAGCACAATCGAGAACCGGTCGTTGATGGCATATAATTTGATTTTGTTTGATTTCGGGATACGAGAGCTTGGATTTTATGCGCTCTGCTCTCTCACATGACATTAGGCATATCTCCGAAATCGGACGCACCCCAAGAGGCTTCAAAGAATTTTCTTGAAGGGCCGGGCGGGAAGAGTGGCGAACAAACAACGAATTCATGGGATCAAGTGCTAAATCCTCGAAGACATCTTAGCAAAGGGATTAGACCGTTCGGTGATCATGCAAATGACCGACGCTAGAATAGTAGCGTTCACCGGCGTAAACGTCGTTCCAATGGATCGAATGCATGTGCTAGAGGACCATACCGTCGTAGTCTCAAACGGCCGTATCGCGGATATTGGCGAAACCGGGAAGATTACGATTCCGAGTGACGCGCTTAGGATAGATGGAAAGAACCGGTACCTGCTGCCAGGGCTCGCTGATATGCATGTCCATCAGTGGGGGCAGGGTGATCTCCTCCTCTTCCTCGCGAACGGAGTCACCACAATAAGAAACATGTGGGGTACAAGTCGACAGCTCGTATGGCGCAGCCAAGTTGCCGAAGGTCAACTGCTTGGCCCAACAATATACACTTCTGGGCCCCTGCTCGATGGTAAACCACCAATCTGGAACGGTTCGGGCGTAATCGAGACCACCGAAGAAGCTGAGCAAGAAGTCGCTCGCGAGAAAAAGGCAGGGTATGATTTCATCAAAGTGTACAATCGTCTGTCGCTGGAGGTTTACGACGCAATCATCGCAGCCGCGGATAAGTATCGAATGCCAGTCGCAGGCCACATACCTGACGCGGTCGGATTAGACCACGCGCTTAAAGCCGGACAGGACTCCATCGAACATCTTACGGGATACTTCGCTGCCATCTCGTCGGACGACTCCTCATTCAAAGAGAAAATCAGACGGAGGTCAACCGCTCGATATGGAGCACCCGACTGCATAGATGAAGCTAAGATCTCACAGACTGTGGCGGACACAATTAAGGCAGGAACGTGGAACTGCGTCACTCTGGTGGTCATGCAAAAGTTCGTCTCAACTGAAGAAGCCCAGCAGTTGCTTCAACGGTCGGAGATGAAATACGCTTCACCCTCAGACCTTGCAAGTTGGGATCCTTCCAAGGACTTTCGCACGAAGACAATGACTGCGTCAGAGTTTGAGGAGATAAGAAAGGGGGACAAGCTGAGACTGGAACTGACGAGGGCGTTGCACGACGCAGGAGCACATATCCTTCTAGGAACCGATACCCCGAACCCGTTCGTGGTTCAAGGGTTCTCCATCCACGAAGAACTCCGAAACCTCGTGCAAGCCGGGCTGACACCGTTTGAAGCCATAAAGGCGGGTACTAGTGACGCAGCCCAGTTTCTGGACGCCACACAGACCTTCGGCACAATAGAGGTTGGCAAAAGAGCCGACCTAATTCTGGTGAACGGCAACCCCTTGACAGACGTCTCCAACCTGTCGAGTCGCCTTGGAGTGATGGTTCGTGGTCGATGGTTCACGCAGGCACAACTCCAAGAGATGCTCGAAGAACTAATGGCAACTTATCAGATGACAGAGAAAAGGCTTCGCGATATACCTCCACTTTACACGGAAGGAGAACGAACCATGACGGGTCGGTATCAAATGAGGCTGGCGAAGACGGTCATAGGAGAAGAACGTTTCAATCTGAAAAAGAAATTGAACGGCCGATTAATGATNGATTCAATCTGAAAAAGAAATTGAACGGCCGATTAATGATTTTCGCGCGGAGCGTTGTTAATGCGCCACCACGCACCGACGTCTTTTCCATGCGGTTACAGATAGGACCATCTCAAAGTGAATCAATGCTGTTCGAAAGCGATAGGCTGGAGGGGCGAGGAAAGGCGGAAATGTGGCGGGAGAACTTGCGAACCATTGGGATAAAAGCGAAAGTGCGGGGACAGGAAGAGATTCAACTGAAAAAGAGCATCGCTGAAGACGCCCTCTTTGGGTGCCCTCTAATCTCAACTTACGTTGCGGCCAACAATTCGCTTCGCTCGCTTGCGGTTGGACAGCGAACCACACTTCAAATGATAAGATTCGAAGTAGACCCTGAGTTCGAAATCGTCGAAGCCAATTTGAATATTGAAAGAAAAGACGACGTCGATAAGAAAGAAGCGAATGGGAAAGTCCTGCGCAGGTACACGATAAAGGACACTAGAAGAAACGGCTCTTACGAGGGGGCACTGATAATGGATGAACAAGGCAGGCCGACGAGCTTTGAGAGCGCTGGACAAATGGGTAGCTTTCAAACGAAATTAATCGAGCCCTTCAGCACGCTCAGATGAAAGCGTCACTTGAGAAAGAGGCACTAGGAGGGCCACATGCTGTCGTTATCGTAGAGACGCGCCCGCGCAATGAGGCTACGGGGTGTAGGCAGAACTTGTAGTTCATGAGGTCTAACGCATTCGACTCTTTTGCGGAACGCCTACAGCCAGCCGTGGATCGACATTTTTCCAGTCACTGCGTTTGTTTGCGAAACCTGCACGGTCCTCCTCAGTTGTTGGCAAAACCTCAAATGTGCAATACTCATCGCCGCATGCGGCACAGTCCCTGTGTATCAGTTTCCGATCAGGATCCGCCGCCATCGATTTCGCCGGATCAACGTAGCAGTAGAGCGAACCTAAGTCGAGTTCTCCGTACTCTTTGAAAGTTCTTGCGAATACGCAATCATA
>OCOJ01055176.1_pt2 | contig 23344 bp, 21 predicted proteins | sample 1539251 | NCBI WGS metagenome assembly OCOJ01 (sample SAMN01911457, study PRJEB22624) | soil metagenome | biome: Soil | place: Malaysia | collected 2012-04-30 | depth RA_metagenome m | reverse complement strand
CGGCAACTCGCAATCCAGTTGGGACGGCGGGCCGCGGCAGATGGAACGCGACGGCCGGGCTGCAGTCGACGGCCAGCAAAGAGGTTCCAAGCGTCACCTTCTTCTTCCCGTTCTTCACATGATTCAGGAGCGCATGGGTTGGATTAGTCCTGGCGCGCTCAATTACGCTTCCATACGGTTAGGCGTGCCACCGGCGGAAGCCCACGGCGTCGCGTCCTTTTACGAAATGTTTTCGCTGACGCCGCAGCCTCCAGTGGTCGCGCATGTCTGCGACGACATTGCTTGCATGACGCGCGGAGTCGAGAAGGTTTGCGCCGAACTCGAACGCAATCTTGGCCCTGAGGGAACGCCGTGTGCCGGAGGAAAGGCAGCCTGGAAACGCAGCCCCTGTTTGGGACTTTGCGAGCGCGCTCCCGCGGCATTACTCACCGCTGCAGGAAAGAAACCGCACGAGCGCGTAATTGCTCCCGCAACTGCGAAGAACGTATCGTCCGCAGTGGGAGACGCTGCCAGCGGCAAATTTCCGCAAGAAATCGACACATTGAATGCAACGGTATCCGTTCCGCAAGCAGGGCAACCGCAACTGCGGCTGTTGCGCCGAGTTGGGCGAGTCGATCCGGCAAGTATCGAAGACTATCGCCGGATGGATGGCTACGAAGCCTTGCGCGAGGCGCTGGAATTGGGACCGCAACAGGTCATAGACGAGGTCAATGATTCAAAACTTCTGGGGCGGGGCGGGGCGGCATTTCCCACGGGAAAGAAGTGGGAGGCGTTGCACCGGCAGCGCCATGCGAATCGGCCGCACTATGTGGTTTGCAACGCGGATGAATCCGAGCCGGGAACCTTCAAGGACCGTATCCTAATGGAGGGCGATCCGTTCGCCATTGTGGAAGGGATGACCATAGCGGCGTTCGCGGTCGGGGCCAAGAAAGGATTCATTTACATTCGCGGGGAATATCCGTTCGCGGCCGAGCGGATGGAACACGCGATTCGAGCGGCGCGTGCACACGATCTCTTGGGCGAAAACATCTTGGGCCGCGAATTCTCTTTCGATATCGAGATTCGCCGCGGAGCCGGGGCGTACATTTGCGGCGAAGAGACCGCGCTTTTCAATTCCATCGAGGGATACCGCGGCGAGCCGCGCAACAAGCCGCCATTCCCCACAGAGAGCGGACTGTTCCGGCAACCCACAGTAGTGAATAACGTCGAAACGCTCATCAATGTTCTGGACATTGTTCTGGATGGCGGAGCGTCCTACGCAAGCAACGGCACAGCGCATTCCACGGGAAATCGGTTGCTTTGTGTTTCGGGACACGTGGTCCGTCCCGGCGTCTACGAAACTCCGTTTGGCCCAACAATTCGGCAAATTATCGAAATGGCCGGCGGGGTCGGCGGCACGGGGCGATTACAAGCCGTTTTGCTTGGTGGAGCGGCGGGGACGTTCATTTCGCCGGCGGAACTCGATACGCCGCTGACCTTCGAGCACACGCGCGCGATTGGCGCGACGCTTGGCTCCGGCGTGGTCATGCTCTTTGACGATTCGACGGATTTGAAGAACGTCCTTTTGAGGATCGCCGAGTTTTTTCGCAGTGAAACCTGCGGGCAGTGCGTACCCTGCCGCGTGGGCACCGTGCGGCAGGAAGAATTGCTGCAGCGGCTCCNAGCGGCTCGTTCAGCGCCAGCCGCTGGGTTCGCAAGAACAAGAGCACTTGCTGCTGAAAGAAATGGCGCAAGCGATGCGCGATGCTTCTATCTGCGGCCTGGGACAAACCGCTTCCAGCGCAATTCTTTCCGCGATGGATCGATGGGGTCTCTTTTCATGAGTGACGAGCTCCAGGCGCCTTCTCCGCTGATTCCGGTGCCGCGCGCGCCAGCGCCGCAAATTCCACCAGCTCGCGCGGGCCGCGAAATCGAAGTCACGATAGACGGGAATCGCGTAAAAATTCCCGAAGGCGCGACGATTCTCGAGGCAGCGCGAAAACTCGGAATCGATACGCCGACTCTTTGCTTTCTCGAAACTCTTACGCCCGTGAATGTGTGCCGCGTGTGCGTGGTGGAACTGGAAGGCTCGCGGACGCTGGTACCTGCCTGCTCGCGCAAAGCGGAAGCAGGGATGGTCGTGCGCACGGATTCCGAGCGCGTGCGTCTGAGCCGCAAGCTGGTGTTGGAGTTTCTGGCGTCGTCGGTGGATGTATCGACGGCGCCGGAACTGCAAAACGACATGAAACGGTACGGAGCGCACCCGGAAAGACTTGGGCCTCAAGTCGCCACCGTCAAACAGCCTCCGAAGCTCGATAATGAGCTTTACATGCGCGACTACTCGAAGTGCATCCTCTGCTACAAATGCGTGGAGGCTTGCGGCGTGGACGCGCAGAACACCTTTGCGATTAGCGTGGCTGGGCGCGGATTCCATGCGCACATCGCCACGGAATTCGAAATGCCGCTGCCCGAATCAGCGTGCGTCTATTGCGGGAATTGCATCGGCGTGTGCCCGACCGGAGCGTTGATGGCCAAAACAGAATACGACATGCGGCTGACAAGAAGCTGGGATGAATCGCGGCAGACGCGCACAGAAACAATCTGTCCATATTGCGGAGTGGGCTGCGAGCTGACTGTGCACGCGCAGGGCGGACAAATTGTGAAAGTGAGTTCACCGTTGGACCATTCCGTGACCCAAGGTAATTTGTGCATTAAAGGAAGATTCGGGTGGCAGTTTACGCAGGAGAGGCAGGCGNCGCAGGAGAGGCAGGCGAAGTGACGAGAGTGACTACGGGGCAGTGAGATAGGACTTGCGGTGGCGGATGTGGTAGCCATCGCGAAGGACGCGCACTTCGATCGAGCGGTAGGTGTTGGCGGGACCCTTGGGATCAGGGTAGTAGCCGAGACGGTACTGGGTGCGAAGTTCGCGATTGATGCGGTCGAAGATGCCGTCCAGCTCCTGAGCGCTATCGGGATAGAACATGGCGCCACCGGTGGTGTCGGTAATGGTTTCGAGGGCGTGCTCGCCAGCAGTGTTGCGGCCACTTTCGTTTTTTACCGGGCGAATGACGATGGTGTAGAGCAGCGCGCCGGCACGCACGGCGGCTTTGCGCGCGGTGTCAAAGTCGCTGCGGCTCGTGGTTTCGCCGGCGTCGGTGACCATGATAATGACGCGGCGGTGATCCGAGCCGCGGCGTTCTAGAGCGTGTGAACCCAGGAGGAGCGCGTCGTAGATGGAAGTGCCCGCGCCGTCGGGAATTTTCCGCACAGCGGCTTGCAAGACCGCGACATTGTCGGAGAAAGCGGCAAGCTGGGTGACGTTTTCGTCGAAATAGAAAACTGACAGGCTGTCACCAGAGCGCAAAACTTGCCGAATGAAGTGCGCGGCGGCTTCTTCCTCGAAGGTGATTTCCTTGTGTGCGCTAAGGCTGGCATCAACCATGAGGGCGAGATCGAGAGGCAGTTGGGTTTCGGTCTCGAAGATTTCGATCTTTTGCAGGACCCCTTCTTCGTAGAGTTGGAAGGCGTCGATAGGGAGGTCAGGAGCGGGACGATTGTGGTCGTCGAGAACGCTGGCGAGGACGTTGACGAGATTGACGTCGACCTTGATTTTGCCGCGCTGAGCCGCGGCGGCATCGGAATCTTTCCCGGGCCCCGGTGTGGGCTGGACGATTTTGCCGGGATCTCCGGTGGGAGACGGTTTTGACGTGGTTGAGCCAGTGTTGGGTTTTTGCGCCCAGGGCGGCCGGTCGGGCTTGTCTTGCGAAAAACAAAATCCAGCCGCCACCAGCGCGGCGAGCGCAGACATACCAGCGACGAATGCGAGACGGGGTATAAGCATCATTACCAATTAAGATGCGGGTTTCGCGGCGCGTGTTTCCAGCGGAGCTGGAGGGATTTCGCCGTCGGCCCAAACGGCGCCGTCTTCAAAGTATTCTTTCTTCCAGATGGGGACGGTGCGCTTAAGCGTGTCGATGGCGAACCGGCAGGCTTCGAAGGCCGCGGGACGGTGCGGTGCGCTGACGGCGATGAACACGCTGGTTGCCCCAATTTGAAGCCTGCCGAGACGATGCGCGATGGCGACGCGGTGGATGGGGAATTTTTCGTGGATTTGTGCGGCGATTTCGCGGATTTTGGCTAGAGCCATGGGTTCGTAGGCTTCGTAGTCAAGATAGAGCGTGGTGCGGCCATGAGATTGGTTGCGTACGCACCCGTCGAAAGTAACAACGGCGCCATCGGAGTCAGCGCGGATGTGGCGGACCAGAGCAGCGTGGTCGACGGGGTCACGGGTGAGCAGAAAAAGATCATTTTCCAGAGGCGTGGTCATGGGCAGTTGCATGGCTTAGCCGCCGCTCACAGGGGGGAGGAACGCGACTTCATCGCCCGAGTGGAGAGGTGTGTTCCAGGAAGCGAATTCCTGGTTGCGGGAGGCGACTAGCGATGCGCGGAACTGAGCGAGTTCAGGGTGGCGTGCGCCATAGCGCGAAAAAACGGCTTCGATGGAAGCGCCATCGGGAAGGTCGACGGAGTCTTCGGCGTGGCCGACAATTTCTTTGAGGCGGCCGAAAAAGAGGACCTTGACGCGTACGCTTTGGGAAATGCTCGACACACGAAGATTGTAACGCGAGGGGAGAATCGGGGCTAGCAGGACAGGGCCGGTGATTGCCTATCCTGGACCGTGGGAAGGTTTGCGAAGTTCAGCGGAAAATTTGTTTCGAACTTTTCAAGTGCTTGACCGCGGGACCGGGGTTGCGTAGCGTTTTCAGCGTGTGAGAATTAGGCGCGCTGCCGAGAAGAAGAAATGAAGGTTCTGGTGACAGGATCGAGTGGGCTGGTGGGGACAGCATTGGTGCGGGCCTTGGCGCGCGATGGGCATGCTGTCTGCCGGTTAGTAAGGCCACAAAGCATAATGAAAGGCGGGTCAAAAGAAGGAATTGAAGTCGCTTGGAATCCAACGGCNGGCTGAATTGGGCGAGGCCGCGGTCGGCGGGGACGCGGTAGTGAACTTGGCGGGAGCCTCGATCGCCGAAGGACGATGGACCGCAGAGCGCAAGGCGCTGCTGCGGTCAAGCCGGGTCGATACGACACGGGCGCTGGTGATAGCGCTTGAAAAAATGACCGCGAGGCCAAAAGTACTGGTCTCGGCTTCGGCGATTGGCTTTTATGGCGATCGCGGAGACGAAGAGTTGAAGGAAGAAAGCACATCTGGCTCGGATTTTTTGGCGGGTGTGTGCCGCGAGTGGGAAACGGAAGCCTTGAAGGCGGAGGCACTGGGAATCCGCGTGGTGCTGGCTCGGATTGGGATTGTATTGGCACGGGAAGGCGGGGCGCTGCCAAAGATGATGCTCCCGTTCCGCTTCTTCGCGGGAGGGAAGATTGGGTCGGGAGAGCAGTGGATGTCTTGGATCGCGCTGGAGGATTTGGTCGGGATTCTCCGATACGCGATCGAGAACCGGGCGATTCGCGGCGCGCTGAACGTGGTTGCGCCACAGCCGCTGCAGAACGCGGAGTTCACAAAAGTGCTGGCGCGAGCGATGCACAGGCCGGCTTTCTTCCCCGCTCCGGCCCTTGCGCTGCGGCTTGCGCTTGGAGAAATGGCTGACGCACTGCTCTTGGCAAGCCAGCGAGTTGTGCCGTCGCGGCTGAAACAGTTGGGATACAAGTTTCAGCATCCGGACTTGAGCGGCGCTCTTGCGGTTCTCCTGCAACCGGCGTGAAGTTTTCAGCCGCACCTACTTGATGACATTCAGCGTGACGTCGACTTTCAAAACATGTCCGGTGACTGGGTCGGTAGCGACCGTCGACTCGATGGTTTGGCCGTCGCGAAATAGTAAATTCACCTGGGTGCGGAACTGTTGGATGATCGGCTGCCCGCTTGAGACTTCGTTCCCTCCTATGGAAGCCTGCTTCTGGCTGGCACCCGGCAAGTAAACAGAAGACCTTTCCACTCCTAATCTTAGGAGGAACCTGCCGTCTTCTGTTTTCTCTCCGCGGCCGTCCAAGTTGGTGCCGACATCCTGATATTGCACTTGCTTGACGCCCGTATTGGAAGACGTTTCGATAGGAACGCGCAAGCCCATACGCACTGCCGCCGTGTATCCGGGGTCATCGGCGTTCACCATAAGCGTGTAGGGCAGGCTGCTGATCCTCTTATCGCCGTCATATTCGGTGAAGACCACTTGGACGCGTAGCGGCGTGAATGCTTTCTTCTTTTCGACGGGCTTGGCCGCTTCTTCGGTTTTTCCCTTGTCCTGCGAGCGCAAGGGTGGCACACCTAGCACAAAAGTTGCAAACAGCACTGCTATAACGGCCTTCTTCATGGGAATGCTCCTTTGGAATTGGTTCAACGGTTCACGGTCTGGCATTTTCATCCGGCTCTGAATCGCTACCTACATTTGCCAGGGGCTTCACTTCGATCGGAGAGACTCCGAGCGGTGAAACCTGCAATTCGTGCAAAGGTTGCTCGGGCTTTTCAGCGAGCAAAACCTCCGCTTGGAACTTGCCTTGCTGCAACTCCTCGAGCCAGCGGTCCACCATTTCTTTGCGCCCGGGCGGGAGCAATACGGAAACCGGCTCAAGTCTCTCCGGTGGCGCGGCTCTTGCCTTATGCCTTTGCTTGCTCGTGGTTGCCACCGGGCTGGTTCGAAAAATACCGCCAGGAGCTACGTTGGGGAGTTCAGGGGGAACAATAGTCCGAGCTGAGTTGTCGTCAGATGGATTCTGAACTCCAGGATTGCTGCGCCAAGTCCTCACGGAGAGAGCTAAAAGGACGAGGGCCGCAGCCGCCGCGATGGCCAGCCAAGCGGGAACCCAACTCCGGCGCGGTGCAGTTTCAAAATTCAATTGAGCCCGCACGCGAGCGACAAGCGACGGTGGCACTTCAGTATTCGCTGCGGCATGGAGACCTGCATCGACGGAGGCGAACAGGGCTTGTTCTTCGGCGAGTGCCGCACGACATTCCGCGCAGATTTGAAGATGAGCGCTCAGCGCGTCAACAGGCGCCGTGCCCGACGCAGCGGCGTCGATCAACGCTTCTCGATAGGTTTCACACGACATCGCAACTTCTCCGCGATTTGCTTTCGAGCAAAAAACAATCTTGACTTCACTGTTCCGACCGGCAAGCCCAGCAGAGCCGCCACTTCTTCCAGCGTGTGGCCCTCGATGGCCGCAAGCAAGAGAACGAGGCGGAGTTTTTCCGGCAACTCAGCAAGAGCCTTCTCGAGCCGCGCTTGAAACTCGCTCGTGGCTGCCACATCTTCCGCCGAGGGAGGTGGCGCCGCTTGCGTGCCCCACAGCGTTTCGCGTGCCTCGCGGCTTTTCGCAGAACGCCCGCGGTCGAGCGCGAGCCGAAAGGCGATACGGACCAGCCAGGCGCGGAACCGCGTGCGGTCGCGCAAATGCTCAAAGCGGCGGTACGCCCGAAGAAGCGCTTCCTGCGCCACGTCCTCAGCATCGGCGTTGTTCCGCAGAACACTGCGTGCCACGCGAAAAGCCAAGCCGCCGCAATCGGCAAGGCGTTCCTCAAACTCCAGGCGCAGAGCCGCTCGGGCCGCCTCGCGGTTCCAGTCGCTCTCTGCTGTCGGACCCAGCGGGCTCAGAACCAGCTCCTGCATTTGGTCTCGTGCGCGAGCCGAAAGCGCTCGGCCTCCCTCTACAAATTGCCAGACGGTGCGACGAACGTTTTGGTTCATTCCGGGAGAAAGTAAAACACATTGAGCATGCGTAGTCATGTGAACAACGTCCAGCGTCCTCCATCCCAAATTGGAACATGAGTCCGCGAGACGGGTTTCAGATGGGGAGAGCAAAGCTTCAATCTCAGCGGCTTCTGGCTCGAAATCCATGGGCGAAGATTTAGCGAAAAGACAGGGGATGTGTCAGAAGTTATAGAATATAAATAACTTAATCTGCGTTTGGGCTGCGTTGTGGAAAGCCCACGTGCCAAATAAAGCCCTACCACTTTCGCTGGCCCTTCGCCTGCATGGCGCTGAGCCATGGGGCGCCATCAACAGAGCGCGAATCAGAGTGCCGGAAGCCTAGAAGGGTTTGCTCGAACGCGTGGGTTGCTTTTAGTTGTTCTCCTTGAAGCGGGTGGCTGGACTCAAGGCTGCGCGGGAGGAGGCGCAGGCTTTGTGGGGCCCCCGCCACCTCCACCTCCTCCATCTATCACCGTGTCGGTGAATCCTGGGAGCGCATCGGTCATCCTCGGGAATACCCAGCTATTCATGGCCACAGTGAAAAACGCCACCGACGCAAGCGTGACCTGGAGCGTGAACGGGGTAGCGGGAGGAAGCGCTGCCACTGGGACAATCGCTGCTGACGGCACATACACAGCTCCAGCTGACCTTCCCTCTCTAGCGGTCGTGCAAGTGACCGCTACAAGCCACGCCGACCCCACGAAGTCAGCCACAGCGAGCGTCACCGTGGCGAGCGACATCGGCATCGCTCTTTCACCTCCAAACGCCAGCGTAGAACTTGGCGCGTCACAGAGTTTTCATGCCTCAATCACCAGCGCGGGCCACCCCGACACAACCTTGCGCTGGAGCGTTAACGGTGGGGCGTGTCCCGTAGCTTGCGGCACGGTGGACGCAACCGGGAATTACCTGGCGCCGGGGATTCTCCCCTCACCGGCAAGCGCAACCGTCACGGCACAAAGCCTGGCCGATCTTTCCAAACAGGCATCCGCCACCATAACCATCACCAGCAGTTTTTCGTTGCAGCTCACAGTGCCGCAAAGCGTTGCTGTTAGCACTACAGCTACTTTCGTTGCGACCCTGACGCCTGTTCCCGGGTCCAATCCCAGCGCCGTTTTGAACTGGGCGCTTTCTGGCCCAGGCTGCAGTGGCAATGCCTGCGGCACTTTAACGGTGGTGACCACGCAAGGAGGGGGTGGAAGCGCCGTCGTTGATTCCGCCACCTACACCGCCCCGGCAACAGCGCCGAACCCCAACACCGTGACAGTTACGGTGACTCCGCAAGCCGACCCTTCAAAGAAAGCTCAAGCCACATTCACGATTCAACCCGGCGTAAGTGTGAGCGTATCTCCCGCCACAGCAACACTTGCGGCGAATCATCGCGTGACGCTAACCGCACAGGTCAACGGGACCAGCAACGCGAACGTGTCGTGGAGCGTAAACGGAATTTCCGGCGGCAATACCACGCTGGGACAGATCTGCGTCGTGGCGTCGAACCCTTGCCAGAGTGTGCCGAGCGGCAGCGCGCTCCAAGTGGATTTTCTCGCACCGGGCGCGATTCCCCAGCCAAACCCCGTTAGCGTCACGGTCACGAGCGCGGCAGACACGACAAAAAGCGCTACCTCGCAAATCACTGTGATCAACCACGTGCTGGTCTCCGTACAGCCGCAAAATGTAACGCTCGCGCCGCTTTCCGTGCAGGGATTCGCAGCAACCGTCCTGGGCACCTCCAATCAGAGCGTGGTCTGGCAGGTGCAGGGCACGGCATGTTCGGCCCCCGGTGCCTGCGGCTCAGTCGACCCGAACGGAATATACACGGCGCCGGGAGCGGCGCCATCTCCCGACGCGTTGCAGGTCGTAGCCATCAGCTCCGACGATACTTCGCAGTCGGGCACGGCCAACGTGACCATCTCCACGGGAGCCAACATACTCACGCTTCATCCAGCGAGCGTGTACGCAGGCGCCGCCAATGGCTTCACGCTTCGCGTTGACGGAAGCGGGTTTGTAGTGTCAAGCCCCGGACCCGGGTCCACCCTGCTCATTGCGGGGAGCGCGCGAACAACTTCTTGCACCGCAACCACGGAATGCACGGCGCCAGTGACGGCTGCGGACGTCAGTGTCGCAGGCAATGTTAGTATTCAGGTGCAGAATCCCGACGGAAGCAAATCCAACGCCGTCTCGTTAGTCGTCGCTCCGCCAAATATCTCCGACGCTGTTGTTTCCTTGACCAGCGCGTCTCCAGCAGCCCCGGGGAAAGACATTGTCGTCGTGGAGCCGACCACCGCCGGAGTCTCCGTGCCGGGCAACGATGTGGATCTGAATGTGGCGGCGGTCGGAACTTTTTCTACGGCGAACAATTCATGCACTCTGGCCGGCAACCCGATTGCCATCCAGAGGCCCGCTAGCGGCACCTCCACTCTTGACATATGCGTTTTCTCAGAGAGCGGCCTGGACGCAAGCATGTCCTACTCCGTATCCGGCCCAGGCGACATCACCGTGATTTCCAAGCAGCCCGCCGGACTCGGCATCATTCATCTAACACTGCAAATTCCGGCGAACGCGCTGTCGGGCGCTCGCACGCTTTTCATCCAGAACACCAATCTCGACAAAGCCGCGGCCAGTGGCGCTCTGAAAATCCAATGACGGCCGAATGGAGGAACAAAAAATGAACTACATACAGCGACGGCGGTTTCTCTGGTTGCTCTTCCTTGTAGGACTTGCTGTGCTCGCGGTGGCTGCCAATGCCACTACGCTGGCGCGGCTCAGCTTGAATGATTTGGCCCAGGAATCGACGGCAGTGGCGCGGCTACGCTGCCTGGGAGCAACTAGTTTCTGGGATCAGGGAGAGATCTGGACGGAGACCCGGTTTGAAGTTCTCGAGCGGGAGAAAGGGAGCCTCCCCGGGATCATCACCGTGCGGATGCTGGGTGGCAGCGCACAGCATTTTCATTCGCGTGTCGATGGTGTCCCGGCCTTTCGCGCCGGCGAAGAAGTCTATCTCTTCCTATGGGCACGTGAGGGCGAACCCTACCGCGTGCTCGGCTGGTCTCAGGGGACTTTTCGGATAGCGCGCAATCCGGATTCCGGATTCGAAACGGTGACCCAGGACTCCGCGACCCCAGTTCTCGACCCGCGAACAAGGACATTCCATCACGGCGGGATTCGCAATCTGCCGCTGGCGCTCTTCAGGATGAAACTACACAAGGCTCTCAGGCACGAGAAAGAAGAATGAGGTGAGCAATGAAATACAAACGTACACCATCCGGTAAGAGGTCGCTTGTTACTTTCTTCGCCATATTGTTCGCCCTCTGGGGCACGCCAGCGGCGCAAGGATACACATTCAACGAAATCGTTCCCGATGTGCGACAGCCCGCGAGCGTTTCCGGAGGCTCAGCGTGCCCGGTTCCGTCGCATGCTCTGACCGCGCCCGGCGCCATCGCGGTCCGCTGGAGCACGGTGCTCAGCACGAATCCGGTGACCGTCCTGACTGTGGACCAAACAGCGACCGGGAGACTGAATGAGATAGAACAGACGATCACGCAATCTATCGCCATCTGGACAGGCGTCAGTGGTACCACGCTTGTGCCCGCCAGCTTCGCGCCGCTGACGCGCACCGCGACGCAAGATGCCTGCGGCTCCGACGGGATCAATTCCATCTGCTTCGATCAGGCAGACATGGCCTTTACGCCGGGTGTGCTGGCTTTTACTCGCGTCATTACCGCGGACATCATCGGCCTGCAAGTAGGGACGGGCGCCCCGGCAACGGAGGTCGGCCAGATTTTAGATGCCGACATTTATTTCAACCCCAGCGATCCCCAAACCACATACGCGACGCCGGCTGCCCTCGCCACTTCACCAAATGCGTACGATTTGGAATCCCTGCTCACCCACGAACTCGGCCACTCCATCGGCTTCAGCCATTCGGCAGTGTGGGACGCCATCATGTATCCGTTCGCGCCTGCGCCGGGCACCTTCAGCGGCCAACGACCGACCGCGCAACAGCCCGACGGACCGCTGGGAGATGACGNACCGCACGGGGCTGCGCGTCCTCTACCCCGATCCCGCGGACACTGTGAACATCGGCTCTCTCAGCGGGCGCATCCTGCCGGCGAATCCGCTTTCACTGCCCGCCTCGCCTCCAGGGGTCACAGGCCTATTCGGTGCGCAAGTAGTCNGCCGTTGACCTCGCGAGCGGCGCCGTGGTTGGTGCTACCGTTGGTGGATGGAGCTGTGTGGACCCTGGGCCTGCTCAATTCGACGGTAGCTACAGAATTGGCCGGCTACCGGTGGGCAGGAGCTACGCGGTCTACGCGGAGCCGCTCGACGACACCGTTTTCCCCTCGCAGGTGACCAACGCCACCGCCTCCTTGTGCAGGAATCCTGTTACCGACCCCGGCTGGCCACCGCTCCAAGGATGCGTGGTTCCTTCCGTGCAAACCAGTTTCACGACCAGAACCCGCCCTGGTCCCTGATTCTCAGCAGCTGGCCGAGCAGGAGAAATTCGCTGGTCCTCTAACCTAAGAAAGTCGCGCACCAAAAGACAACCGGCTCCGGGGCGCCGGAGCCGGTCGAGGGTGCAGCAGTTGGCTGCGTATTATTGAGTCGGCAGAAGAAGCTGGGTGAACCCGGTCGTGTTGACGTCGCGGAACAGCGGGGTGCGCGGCGGCAGCAACGTGGGCTGCAGGAATTCCACGTCGAAGTTGTAACCGCGGGTTGGCGGCGAGTACACGGTGTTGCAGCACTTGTACAGGCCGGTAGCCTGACGGTTGTAGTAGAGGCTGACCAGCGAACCCTGGTAATAGATCGTCTGGCCGCCCCAATTCTCGAGATAGCGCAGGAAGTTGTGAATACCGCCATCGGTTCCGAAGTCCTGCGGCGTGGCGTAGCCGGTAGGTTGCGGGAAGGAAACGCCCTTTCCGCCCATCACCGCGGTGCGGTAATACGTGGTCGTCGCCAACCTCCCGTTCAAGTTATAAGGAGAGATGAACGAATTTACGTCGTTCCAGTTGTTGGAAAGTAGAGTAATCGTGTCACCGACGATGGAGGTGGCCGCGTGGATAGTGCTGTAACCACCGCCAGTGCACCCAAGGCAATTGTAATCGCCCTGGATGTACACAGGATTCTCGGTTGCGATCGTCAAGCCGCAAATAACGCTGCCCGGGCAGGTGTTAAGGTTGTTGGCTACGCCGCTGCCATCTATGATCTTGACGGCGCGCCGGAAGAAGAAGTTGGGATTTTCGCGCCCTTCATTGGCGTGAATGACGTAAGTGAAGGGCCAGATAGTCGTAGGCGCTGCCACGGCGCAGTTCGGATGGGGCGCCAGCGCCTTGGTCGTGACGGCGCCGACCAGCGCGGTCGCCACCGAGGTTGGTGTTCCGGCGCCAAAATAGCCGTTACCGCCGTTTGCGCCGGGGGTATAGCCTTGGCTGGCGTGCGTGGCGTCTTGCCCGTACAAAAAGAAGACACTGTTGCCGAGGCCGTCCAAGTCCTCGCCGGAATCCAGCACGCCATCGGGACAACCGTATTGGCTGGCGGGATTGACGAAATCCTGGAAGCCGTATTCACCGGTCTCATCACCCAACGGAGACAGCGGAGGCCAGGAGGTGGCGAATCCGGCAGCCGTGAAGTTGCCGCGCCGGTCGGAAATGTAAACCGAGTAGTCGTTGGGCGCGACGTTGGGGTCGTAGGACAGACTGCCAGTGCCCGGGAGCGCACCCTTCAGCCACTTGGCCAGGTTGGAAGCGTCAACTTCGATGTACTGCATCAGGCCATTGAGGGGAACCATCGTCGAATAGTTGATCGCGCCAACGGCCCCGGCAGTTGCGTTGTCGCGCAAAGTACCCTCGCGGGTGTCGAACAAAACGTTTGGCCAGTAGTCGGTCGGAAAGCTAGGCTTAACCTGACTTGCTGGAGTCGCACTGTTGAAGACTCCGCAGGGATTGCCTGGGGTCCAGTTTGACGGATTGTCTCGAACACGCTCTAGGCGAATGATAGCATTCGGGTGCACGTCCTGGCAGGTGGATGGAGGAATTTGACCTCCTGGTAGAGCAAGCAGCGGAGGATTAAGACCGGCAGGATCGGTGGTATACCCTGGACTTACGTTCACGCCGTAAGCGGTAGCTATGGCCGGGCCACTCAAGCCGCCGTACGGATTCAGGTTGCGCCCGGCATACCCAAGTGCCAAAACTTCCACGGTGACGTCTCTCCATGCGCCGCAAGGGGTGCCGGTGTAGGGCGGAATCTGGACCTCAATCTTGAGGAAGCCCTTAATAACAGGTGTACCGACTGTCCCCGTAGCAAGGAGAGGACCGGGTTGCCAGTATCCGTTGAGGTCGGGGGCCGTGTTGTTGTAGGTCGTGATAGTGGCGCGTCCGCCAGAGGCCGCGAGAGGAACCGGTGGCGTATTAAGGCCAGCAGCATTGTTTGCCATCATCCTGGTGTAAATCGCGGCAGGATTCCCACCAAGACCCGTCCAAGTGGTGGGGGGCGTGGCGAGCTGCGACAAATCCACCGGCGGGGTGGTGGTATCGATGCAGGGGAGAGACGTGATGTCGCTAGAGTTGTCGGACAGCAGAATCTTCACGCTAGCCTGCGCGAAATACCGCTCCGCCGTAACTAGCGCGCTTTCCCCGACCTTCGGGCGGCGGATGACGTCGATAGGCTGAGTCGTGCCGCTGCCCAGAGTGACGATAGCCAGATTCAAGGTTTTGGCGCCGGTCAAACCGTTGCGGAGATTGCCTGCGTAGTTGGAGGCGCCCAGAGAGATGTTGGGCCAGTTCGGATTTAGCGCAGAACCCAAGGTTCCTGTCAAGCTGCCTTCGGTATAAGCCAGCGGACGCGTGCCGCTGCCATTAAACACGTTGACGGAACCCCCATACTGCCCCGTCGTAGTGGGGAAGCCGTTCGATAAGTTCGTGCGAACGACATCCTTAACTGCAGTGACGCGGTCCGAAAGGGTTAGATTATTACCCGCTGCCAGGAACAGGTTACCGTTGGTGTGCGTGCGGCCACCGAAATTGAAATCCGGGCCGGGGAAGAAGCTGCAATCTCCGCCGCAGAAAACGCCGAACTGAAACATGGGGATGCCAACCGTCTGCGTCGTGCGCTGGAGCTTAACCTCCGAGCCAGCGGTAGTGCGTGCCGTGACGTTAAGAGTATAAAGCGTCGCCAGGGCGGTCATGCCCTGATAGGGACCCGACTTAATTGTATTGTTGGTGGCAAGAGGGTTCCCTTTAGCATCCGTTGGATAGCTGATGGTATAGCCGGAACTCCCGTCGTACTTTACGTATTGAATGCCGGGAATCGTGGGCATGAGCGTCTGCAAAGTGTTGATTTGCGCACCCGTTGGAGAATAGTTCTGCTCGAACAGCGAGCCGATATCTGCGGTCATCTTCTCCATGCCGGCTTCCGCTCCGTAGAAGGCCCTGCTGTAGTCGTTGTTGACGCCGCTGATCTTCTGGCCGGCGGTAATCAGTAGAACGAAGCCGACCAGCAGGCTGGACATCAGCAACATCAACAGAATGGTGGTAAGCAGGGCGATACCCGATTCGCCTCGCAGCTGCTTTTTTGCGGCTCTCATTGTAAGGCTCCTCTTATTGATACTTGTTGACGTAGGCCATGCTGCGCAGCGAGACCTGCGTCTGGAAGTTTTCACGAGCGTATTTGCCGTTCTGGCTCAACTTGTCGGTCGAACGGGTACCGAGGAAGAGATTCACGGAGCGAATCTGGCTCTCGGAATATCCTGTTGGAACGGTGTTTTGATTGGTCATGACCCCGTCGTTGAAATTGAAGGTGAACTGCAAGTTTTCTAGGGTTTCGCCCACGGGCTGACCGGGATTGAAGTTGACGCGGCGGATCAAGCGCACGTGATTCGGGTCAGTCAAATTATCCAGGTAGTAGGTAATCATCCAAACGCGGGTGGCCATGGTTGGGGGAAAAGTCCCGAGATAACTTTTAACGCCGGTGGTCACATTGGTCGTCGAGTTCTGCAACTGAAGAATGGTGCCGCCCGTCGCGGCAGAGCTCTTCCCGTTCAGATTGAAGGCGTCGCCAGACGAGAAATTGAGCGTTTGACCGGAAACGCTTGTTACGAGCTGAAGCGTATTGCCCCAGGTATTGCTGAGCATGATGAGGTCGCCCGAATTGATCTGGACACCATTGGCAGCGAGGCTGGCGATGCTGAAACAGCTGGAGTCGAAAGTGATGGAAGTACCGGCGGGGTTTATGGTTCCTGCTGGGCAGGTGGAACCGTTGATTGGTTGCCCATCGATCCCGAGGACCGCTCCGCTGGAGCCCGCAGTGTTGTCCGCATAGACCACGGTAATGATGTCCGTGTTCACGCTGGATGTGGCGTCCGGGCTGGTGATGAAAGGCCCCATATCCGCCCCAGGCTCAATCGCCGGAAGGACGGTATTGCAGACGGGAAAAGTAGCTGAAGATGGGCCGGGACGATTTAAATCGGAAGTGCCGCCGGGGCAACCTGCCGTTGCGGCGTAGGTCGGAATGGAGACCCCGCCTGTGGGGATACCCGTTCCAGTTTCAATCAAGTCCTGTGAGATCAGGTTCATGCCCGCTCGCAGGTTGTCGGTCATGTCTTCGTGCTGGCCCACATTCTGATTCGAGCGTGTCGCGTCCTTGAAGGCCAGCACCGTTGCCGCAAGCGCCACGAGCGTGATGGCCATGGCTACCGTGAATTCGACCAGGGTAAATCCAGATTGTCTCTTCATAGCCGGTATCCTCAATGTCTACCTCAGGCGAATGCCGAGATGTAGCTTATTAGCGTGTAACTGCGATTCGTTTTGCCCACTTGGTAGTTGATGGTGACGGTGATTTGGCGAAGGTTTGTCTCTCCGGGCACTGGAGTGATGGCGATGGTGCGGGTCATCCAGGGATTGAGGTCCACGGTTTCGTCGTCAGGCGTGCCGAAGATCCCATCCGGGCCGGGACCGGTGATGATAACTTCGTGGGCGGCGCCCTCGTCACTCACTGTGCCCACAAGGCCGTCGGGTCCCGGAACGAGAATCGGCTGCGCCCCATCCAGGAAAACTCCGCCGTCGCTTCCTGTGGTCCCGCTGACGTTAAGAATTTGTGACCAGGTCAGGGTCTTGATGTCGCGGGCCGTGAACATGGCTTCCACAGCCTGTTCCGCTTTCTTTTCCGCGATGTAATCGTACTGCGAAAGGCTGGCGTAGAAGATGCCCTGGGCATAGACCGCAGCCAGGGATAGCACGCCGACGGACAAGACCACGATCGAAATCATGGCTTCCAGCAGCGTGAACCCCGCCAGATGGCGAATTTTTCTTTGCCGCGATTTCATTGCAGTTCGCTCCCTATTCTTGCCAAGACTGGCCGGTCCAGAAGTACGAGCGGACGCGGCCGGTTGCGCCCAGGATGGTGATCGCGCGGGCGGTATTCTGTTGGCCAGGAATTCCAATGAAGATGGAGGCGTTGACGGGATTGTTGTTGCCTACGGTTGAAAACCCGGAAGTGAGCGTTGTGCCTACCAGCGTGCCCGACGTGCTGAACATTACGGACAGTCCCGAAGAACCGCCGGAAGCAGGCGCAAAGTTAATCGGCTGTGAATTGCCAAAGTTCATCGGCGTGTCCGGCACACCCGGAAAAACGTAAAATTGCGCTCCCCCCGCGACGTTGTCGTTTAGATAGGCCGGAGCGATGGTTGCGCCAGGTGCTTCTCCCGGCAGCGTCTCCACTGTGAGTTGAATCTTATTGGGCGTCGTGATTTGCACTAAGACGTTGCGCCGCATTGAGATAGCCATTTCGCGTGCCGTCCGGAGCTGGCTAATGACCGAGTCCATGGCTGCGTTGGCTCGCGAGTTGTACGTGCTGCTGACCGTCGACATCACGGCAAACGATGCCAGGATGGCGATGATGCCTACGACCGTTACGAGCTCTAGGAACGAGAATCCTTGTTCGGCTCTCCTATTTCTCTGTTGCATTCTGCCACCTCGAAATCCGGGCAAATTCCGGCTGGAGATACCCAGAATTGTGCACGGCAGCGGCCAGGCTCAGCCGCTTTCTAAATGCTTTATTTTCTGTTGGCTACGGGGAGAATGATGGACTAAGGCAAAGTCCAAGGCGGGAAAACGTAACAAAAAGTTACAGGTCGCGACTTTCTGAACGTGGGTCTGCGTAAACCAGTTCAGCCATCCGCCGCCACATTCCCGCTTTCGGCGAGGGATTCCAACTCGTCCGCAGCGCGGTCGAGCTCGTCGATGAGCGGATTGGAGCCGGCGGCTCGGAAGGCTCCCACAAGGGCGCGGTAGTACCACAGTGTGCCTTCCTTTTTGCCTTGGAATTTCTCGAAGACCGAGTCGCCATGAAGGCGTAACTCCGCGAGCGTTTCGCGGACATTGGAAAGTTTGTCCGCTGCCGAGACTAAGCGGACGTCTTCGGGCTCATGCTTTACCCGCTCGATATAAGCGAGCTTCCGGACGCGCCAGGGCGGCTTCGGCTCCGTATAGGAATCCGTGCAGCCATCAACAATGTGAGCGACGCGAGCGCCAAACTTTTTCCGGATTTCACGCAGGCGTGGTAGGCCGCCCTGGTCTTCCACTGCATCGTGCAGCAGCGCGGCTATGGCCATCTCTTCGTCGCCGCCGTATTCGATGACGATCGAGGTGACACTCAACAAATGGCCGATGTAGGGCCGCCCGGTGCGTTTGCGAATCTGTCCGGCGTGGATTCGGGCGGCATAGGCAAGGGCCTCGATGAAGCGCTTGGAAAAAAGCGCGTTGCGCTCATTATTCTTGTTTTTCTGGGCTGCTCTCACCTGCGGCGCGCTTTAGCGAGCAAACGCAGAATCTCGAGATAAAGCCAGATCAGCGTGACCATCAAGCCGAAGGCGCCGTACCACTCCATATATTTGGGAGCGCCGCCGCGAACACCCGTTTCAATCATGTCGAAATCGAGTACGAGATTGAGAGAAGCAATGAGGACAACGAAGAGGCTGAAAGCGATCCCCCAGGGCCCGCTGCCATTGATAGCCGGCACCTGAACGTGAAAGAAGAAGCTCAGGACCATCTCCACGAGATAGAAAACGGCGATGCCGCCTGTCGCGGCGATGACCCCCAGCTTGAAGCCTTGCGTGGCACGGATGATGCCGGTTTTGTACGCGAGAAGCATCACGAAGAGAGTGCCGAAGGTGAGGCCGACGGCTTGCATGGCCACGCCGGGATACATTTTCTCGAACATTGCGGAGATGCCGCCAAGGGCAAGGCCTTCGAGCAAGGCGTAAACCGGCGCAGTCACTGGCGCCCAATTCCTCTTGAAGATGGTAACCAGCGCTACAACGAAGCCGCCGATGAGCCCGCCGATCATCCAGGGAAGAGCCGCTTCCGGCGTTTCCGAGTGGGAGAGTCCCCAGGTCCACGCAGCGGTGACGACCACGCAGAGCAAAAGCAGGCCGGTCTTATTGACCGTGCCTTGCAATGTCATGGCGTCGCCGATAGCGACTTGATCGCGAAACGCCTTTTCGTTGAGCGCAGGATTCGATGTGCGCAATAGATTTGCCAAGTTAGCCCCCCAAAAGAACAAAATTCAGTTTACTCCGTCCCAAACTGCAAATCCAAATTCACTGATGCTCGGCGGTGCCTTGTGATGGAGTCTGCAGCCTGCCCTGGTTCTCGCGAATTACCGGAACCGCACAGGCAAGAGTGCCTGTGTCACCGCGAAGGTTTTACTCAGGTGCGCTTTGACTCTTCGGCGATCTGCGCCTGTACCTGCGACCGGAACTCCAAGGGGCGCGCAATTCTCTCGAACACTTCGGGCGTACCTCCTGTGCCTCTGACAATGACGGTTCCATAGCCGAGCAGCCTTCCCATCGTCGGCTCTTCGATGGCGATGCTTTCGATTCTCGACAAAAGAATCTCGATCGTGCGGCGGGCAGCTAGGCCCGTCTTGACGATGACTCTTTTGTTGGTCACCGCCATTTCCGTCGAGTTACGCTTGAGCAAACCGACGCCGGCAAGAAGAGCGCAGACCAGGAACGACGCAAGCGCGACCCAAATCATGGCGCCGGAATGAGAATCGGCACTGTGCCTGGTGCTCCAGGACAATCCAAGAAGAGCGAAGCCCATGCCCGCGAAGAGCAGCGCAAGGCCGGCATGCCCTAGCATCACCACCCAGTGTAGGCTGGTTTGATACTGCACCGTTTCGCCGGAGATAAGGTGCTTTTCGACGTAGCTCAAGGCGGTTCCTGGAGAACGCGCGAAGTGGCTGGTTTCTCGCGAATTCCGGTGCGGATTATAACCGCAGGCCTCCGCCGGTCAAAGGCAGCGCGACAAAGGAAAATCTACTGATTTGGTAGCGCTAACGGGAATCGAACCCGTATTTCCACCTTGAAAGGGTGATGTGCTAACCGTTGCACCATAGCGCCACCGCAGTGAGAAATGCAACACAAGTAGAATAAGAAAAAGACGGGCAATTCACAAGCAAACGGCTTTTGGCTGCTCCACAACAAGCTGCCGGCGGCAGACCGCCGGATGAAGTCCTTCACGCATTGGGCGCCGGCTTTCAAGGAGGCGAACAAGCCGCGTGAAATCAATGCGGCTTTAGACGCCGAGGTTCAAAGAACAAGCTCTCTGACAGACTCTTCCCCCGTGAAGAAAACTTGGCGCCAAGCACACCCTGCCCTTCACGCCAGTGGCGACGTGCAATGCCCGCACCGCTTCGCCTGAATCGGAATGCTCATCGCGCACTGCGGACAATCCTTTGTGGTAGGCGCCGCCGCTGGCGCGGGCTTGCTGGCCCACCGATTCACCTGCCGCACCAGCAGAAACACCGCAAACGCGACAATCAGGAAATTGATGATCGTGTTTAGAAACAGGCCGTAATTCAGCGTAACAACTCCCGCGGCCTTCGCGTCTGCCACCGTCGCGAAGCTTTTGTTCGTCTCGCTTAAAACAATAAACAAATTCGCAAAGTCGACATGATGCAGCAGCTTCCCGATGGGTGGCATCAGGATATCGTCGACCATGGACGCCACGATTTTCCCGAATGCCGCCCCGATGATGATGCCGACTGCCATGTCCAGCACATTGCCCCGCATTGCAAATTCCTTGAATTCCTTGAGCACGGTGTCTCTCCTTTTTTGATTGCGACCTCAATTCCGAAGCTCACCTCAAGATATCCCGGAAAAAACCGCGGCTCTCTCGCCGAAGGTGGATTCTATCCCCACGCTGCGCTCACCCCCCGTCACCCCGACCCTAGGTAAAAATTCCGTTCTCGGTCATCGCGACCCTAAGTAAAAAAGTTCCCTTAGCCGTCATCCCGGCCCGGGCCAAGCAATTCTCCTCCCCGCCCGGGGCCAAGCAAAATTGTCATCCCGACCTTAGGTAGAAAAATCCCCTGAGCTGTCATCCCGACCCTCAGTCTGCGGTCTTCCGCAGCCTGAGGCGCGAGTTGTGCGCTCCGTGGCGCTTCGCCGGAGCGGAGGGATCTGCTGTTGGTCCCCCTTCGCCTATTTTCATGGTTCCAGGGTGTGGAAACTTCATCACCCACTGCTTTTTCAGAACGTCGCGGGAAGATGCAGATTTCTTTGCCCCTGAAAGACCTGGTGGAGCGGATTATATCTGCAATTGAAGGACGGCAAGGAGTCACACGCTTACCGCGGCCGGAAAATCAGCGCCGTGCCGATGATCCCGCGCACGGCGAGAAGCACCCCACCCACGGCAATCAGGGTCCCTACCCATTCGAACGGCGCGCGCGAAATCACCAGCATCACCACGCCCAGCAACGTGAGTGAAAGTCCTCGCGTCCAGCTCTCCCAATTCGCCCACCATCGCTTGCTGCTATAAAGCGCGCGCAGTCCCCAGAGGATCAGCACACCACTGAGAATGAACCAGGCCGGCCGGTGCCGATTCAGGAGAATGCGCCCCGTCACTCCCAGCCAAATCACAAGAATGCCGAGCAGCACAAAAATCACTTCAATCATGAGCCGGAGGACGCGCTCCGGGGTGAGCATGGCCATGCGTTGCCTGGAACCTATCCTATCTCAGAAATACCTTACGGCCGGTCTGCTTTGTTTCGGGGGCCTAACTTCCGGATTGCCCGTCACCCGACCAGAAGAACATGGCGACTGGTCAGTCGCGGCGAACCATTCACCAAACTATCTGGATTGTTCCCCCCGCAGCGATGACCAAAAGGGTCGCGCGCCCGGTGAAATCTCGCGCCGACCGTTGACTCCGTGGCGAGTTATGCGCTGGAGTCGATCCAGTTTTTCGGATACGATTCTCTCGCCCCGTTCAGCAGCTCACGGATACGGATATCGCGCACCTGAGGATCCCTTTGCCATGGACAAGCCTCCCGTGCGGGCATGGAAGATGGCCGTCTTGTTCGGCCTCTCCCTACCCATCAATCTGCTCCGCCTTTCCGACGGTTGGCTTCATCGAGAACTGGCATCACTCTGGCCAGCTCTTCCACAGAATGAAGTCGCCTACCTTACCTTCGTCGGTGCCAATTTCCTCATCGGCATCAGCACGCTTGCATTGTTGGTGGCCGTCGTTGAGGTTGAGAAGCCTCCCAGGATCCGCGAGTTCTTCGGACTCGGCAGGGTCGACTGGCCCAGCCTGGGTCTCATTGCCCTTCTCACGTTTGCACTGAATATCTTGGAGCGCCTGTTCCTGCGGCGTATGCTTTTCGAACCAGTGCGCGCGTTTCTGATCTCGATTGGTTTGTGGGGCCGTCCCTCGCTTGAGGTGGGCTTTCAGCCGCCCCACGGTTTCATGGCGCTGAACCTCGGCCTCCTCATCCTCGTGCTCTGGATCGAAGCCCCCGAGGAGGTTTTCTTCCGTGGATACATACAGAATCACCTTCAGGATCTCATTGGAGCCAATTCTGCCGTGATCGCGGGAGCAGCCATCTGGAGCGCGTGGCACATCTTCGCACCGGCGGAATTCTTCCGTATCCTGTTCTACGGTCTCGCATTTGGGATGGTGTTTCGTCTGCGTCAGAACACCACGTCGCTTGCAATCTGGCATCCCTTATCGAACCGGCTCTTGCTGATTGCGTTCCTGTTGCGAGGGCCCGGCACATGAGCCTGGCGGGAACGTTATTTACGGAGTCCGGAGGCGCGACATCGAGATCCATCTTCGAGTCCTCGCGGTCTCCTCTCCCGTGCAGTATAAGAGACGCGTCAACCCGAGTTCCCACAGAGACTCTTTAGCTCCTGAAGACTGGCTCCTTTTTCAGCGCCCTAGCAACTCAGGGCGCTAGCCGGCTCGCTCAATCCGCACTTTCTTCATAATCACCGGGGTGCGCGGCCGGTCGCCGGAATCCCGGGGCACGTTGGAGATTTTGTCGGCCACATCCTGCCCTTCCACGACTTCGCCAAAAATCGTGTGCTTGTTGTCGAGCCAGGGCGTTGGCGCCACGGTGATAAAAAACTGGCTGCCGTTCGTGCCGGGCCCGGCGTTGGCCATGGACAGCTTCCCGGCCTTCGAATGCTTTAACGACGGATGAAATTCGTCAGCAAACTTGTATCCCGGCCCGCCGCGTCCCGTGCCCTCCGGACAGCCGCCCTGAATCATGAATTGCGGAATCACGCGGTGAAATGTGAGCCCGTCGTAAAAATTCTTCTTCTCTTTTTTCCCCGTCCTCTCGTCGGTGAATTCCTTGGTTCCTTCCGCGAGCCCAACGAAATTCTCTACGGTCTTCGG
>OCOJ01007107.1_pt3 | contig 23415 bp, 20 predicted proteins | sample 1539251 | NCBI WGS metagenome assembly OCOJ01 (sample SAMN01911457, study PRJEB22624) | soil metagenome | biome: Soil | place: Malaysia | collected 2012-04-30 | depth RA_metagenome m | reverse complement strand
CGCCGCGATGGCTTTTTCCAGGTCTTTATTCGTCGCGGCAATCACGCGCACATCGACGTCAATTTCCTCCGTGCTGCCCAGGGGCCGCACCTTCCCCTCTTGCAGAACGCGGTACAACTTTACCTGCATCGCAAGGTTCATGTTGCCGATCTCATCCATGAACAGCGTCCCGCCGTGCGAAGCCTGAAACAGCCCTTGCCTGTTCTCATTCGCGCCCGTGAACGCGCCCTTCATGTAACCAAACAGCTCGGACTCCAGCAGGTTCTCCGGGAATGCGCCGCAATTGATGGTTATGAACGGAGCGTCGGCCCGCGCGCTATTCTCATGGATCGCCCGGGCCACCAACTCTTTTCCCGTTCCGCTTTCTCCCGTGATCAGCACACGGCTGTTCTGCGGCGCGACCGTTTGAATCAGATCGAAAATGGCCTTCATCTTCGGGCTCTGCCCGATGATATTGTCCAGTCCGGTCAGGCGGCGCAGTTCGCGGCGAAGGTATCCCGCCTCTTTTTTCCATTTCAGGTTCTCCGTCACCTCGCCGACGGCCACCCGCAACTGTTCCACCAAGTCGTGGTCCTTGATCACGTAGCGGTTGGCGCCTTCGTTCGCCGCGGCAATCGCCGTCTCCAGCGAGGGCACCCCCGTGATCAGCACAAAATAAGCGTGCGGAGCCACTTCGCGCGCAAATCTCAGCAGTTCTACCCCGCTTTCCCCCGGCATCAGTACGTCCGAAATGATGATGTCGAACAGCGACCCCTCGAGCTTCCTCTTCGCCGCTTCCACGCTATTCGCCACTTCCACGCGGTGCCCTGCCTTGCGAAAGGTAATTTCAAGAAGCTCGCAGATGGATTTCTCGTCATCCACGACGAGGATGTGCGCCATCTCCCGGCTGCTTTCCTTTGGAGCGGTTTTTGTGGCCTGCATAACCCCCTCATTCCACGCGCGGCAGATCGACGATGAACTCCGCGCCTTTATCCTTCTCACTAAACACCGTGATCCGGCCGTTGTGTGCCTGAACAATCTGATACACAATGGCCAACCCGAGCCCGGTACCTCCCTCGAAATTCGATTGCAACGGTTCAAAGATCTTCGATCGCTCCTGCGGGTCCAGCCCAACGCCGGTATCCCGGAACGAGATTCTCAACCAGTCCGTCTGCCGCTCGATGCCGACCGTCAGAGTGCCCCCATTCGGCATCGCTCGCAACGCATTGTCACAGAGGTTCCAGAACACTTGTCGAATCTTGTTGGGATCCACACGCGCCTTCAGCACCTCTCCGTTGAAGGCCCTCACCAGGTGGAAATTCTTCACCACCTCCGGTTTCCGTTCCATCAGCAGGAGCGTTTCCTCCAGCAAAGCCCGAACATCCTCTTCCTGGAAGGAATAGGATTTCTCGCGTGAATAATTCAAAAAGTCGGTGATGATGTGATTCAGACGCTCCGACTCCCTCCCGACGATGCTCATCAGGTGCTTCTCGTCTTCCTCAAGCGGCACCAGCCGTCCCAGCTCCTTCACCGCGCCCGCTATTGCCGTCAGCGGCTGCCGGATCTCATGGGCGATGGCTGCCGATAGGCGTCCCACCGCCGCCATGCGCTCCTTCGTGGCCACCTCCATCTCCAGCCGGCGCAATTCGGTCAGGTCCTGGAAATTGAATACGTACCCGCTTCGCGCGGCTTCGCGCGTCCGCAGCGGTGATACCGAGATTCCCAGGATGCGCCTCTGTCCGCCCGGCACGCGCACTTCAATCTCTCGGCGCACGGACAGCTTTTCTGGCAGCCCCTCCATATCCGAAAGCCAGAATTCCGGACTAAGTTCCCGCAAATCCTTGCCGCGCAACTCAGCGAAAGTGCGCCCCAGGATCTCTTCCCCAGTCCGGTTCAGCAGCACCACTCGTCCGTCCATATCCGTGGTCACCAGGCCCCCGCGCATCGAGTGGATGATGTCCGCGGTGAAGTCCTGCAACTCCAGCAACTCCTCCCGCTTTTGCTCCAGTTCTGTGCTCTTCTTCCGTAGAGACACAGCCAGCAAACTCGCCAGATATGCCACCGCCAAAAACCCCACCGCATTGCTCAAAAACCAGAGCCGGATATTCTCGTACGAGGGCATTGCCACGGAGGTTCGCGGAATCTTCCCGCTGTACACCAGGGCCGTGCTGAACGCCAGCGTGGACAGACAAAATAGCGCTGTCAGGAAAGCGATCTGCTGGGAAAATAGAATACTGGCGACAATGATCACCAGAAAATACAGCGAGGTGAAATTGCTGTCCTGCAGACCTGTGGAATAAACAATCGCTGTGATCATGGCCACGTCGCACGAAACCTGCAGCGCGCCAAGCCACGATGCTGTCGGAAGTAGCCGTACCAGGATCAGGTGCAGAATTCCGATGGTGATCCATAGGATGATGATCGGGAGGAAATACCGTTCGGTCCCAGCTGGCGGCGAGTACTGTGGCCAAACCACCCCCACGCCCAGGATCAGCGCGATCATGAGCAGGCGGACTTTCGTCAGCCATTCCAGCCATTCCCGCCGCGTCAGGGTCTGTTCCATGGCTTGGAAGTACGGCCCCCGGCCGTCTTCCCTCCCCCAAGACTATTCCAAACAGACAAGGGAGGACCGCGTCCGCCGCGTGCCCTCCCTTTTCCGAATAACTGCTTGGCCTAGTGTTTCCCGCTTAGCTGTCCGATCAGCGAGAACAACGGCAGGTACATGGAGATAACCACACCTCCAACCACCAGGCCCAGGAAGACAATCATGATTGGTTCGAGGGCAGTGAGCAGGTCTTTCACCGCAGCGTCCACTTCCTCCTCGTAGAAATCCGCAATTTTCTGCAGCATCGCATCCATGGCGCCCGTCTGTTCGCCGACCGCGATCATCTGCGTTACCATCCCAGGAAACACTTCCGATTCTTTGAGTGGTTCCGTCAGCGATTTGCCTTCTTCGAGTGATTTCCGAACCTTGGTCAGCGCTTTTTCGATCACCGCGTTGCCGGAAGTCCGGGCCGTGATGTCCAACCCCTCCAGAATGGGTACGCCGCTCGAGATCAGTGTGCCCAGCGTCCGTGTGAACCGCGCCACCGCAATCTTTCTCATCAACACGCCGAGGACGGGAATCTTCAAGATGATCGTGTCTATCACCATCCGTCCTCCGGGCGTTCCGTACCAGATCTTGATTCCCACCACCATGGCGATGATGCCGACAAAAATCAGGAAACCGAAGATACTTCCTACGAAGTGGCTCAAAGCGATCACGATTCGTGTCGGCAGGGGCAGCGCCACACCCAGGCCGGCAAACAACGTCGCGAATATAGGTACCACCTTCCACAGCAACAGAGTGATCACGGCTGCGGCGATCGTCAACACGCCGATCGGATATACCAGCGCCGACTTGACCGCTCGCTGCAACTTCACGTTCTTTTCGATGTACGACGACAGCCGTTGCAGAATCGTGTCCAGAATACCGCCGGTCTCTCCTGCCTCCACCATGTTCGTGTACAAGGCGTCGAATACCTTGGGGTACTGCTTCATCGCCGCCGAAAGCGTGCTTCCTCCTTCAACCGAGCCGCGCGTTCCCGTCAGCACTTTCTGGAAGGTTTTGTTCTCCTGCTGGCTGGCAAGGATTTCCAGGCACTGCACCAGCGGCAAGCCGGCATCGATCATCACCGAGAATTGCCGCGTAAAGATGGCCAGTTCCTTCGCGTCCACTCCCCCGCCGAACGTGGGCAGGTTGAACTCCTTGCCCTTTTCGGACATCCGTGTGGGCGTGATTTGCTGGCGCCGCAGCAAGGACTGCAGTTCCGTCTTGCTGCTGGCGTTCATCTCTCCCGCAACGGTAGCACCCGCGCGATTTGTTCCCCTATATGTAAAGACCGGCATGATCGTTCCTCCTCCGCCGTCGAATTCGCTTCAATTCTTCCCTTGGTTCCTCATCCTTCCAAACTCTAGTGCCGCGCGCCCACCGGCGATCTGCCTGTCACGCTCTTCCCCCCCGCAGGAGCCGTGCTCACACCTCGATTAATCATGTCCTGAAGCTCGTCCGGGTTAGAGGAGCGGGATAACGCAATATCCAGGGTTATGAGCTTGGCAAAATACGCGTTGGCCAGACCCTGATTGAAGGTCTGCATGCCCGTCTGCCCCGTGCCCGTCTGCATCGCCGAGTAGATTTGGTGAATCTTGTCTTCGCGAACCAGGTTGCGGATCGCCGGCGTTGGTACCAGAACTTCCATCACCATCACGCGGCCTCTTCCGTCGGCCCGCGGGAGCAGTGCCTGGCACAGAATCCCTTCCAGCACCATGGAAAGCTGCGCGCGAATCTGCGGCTGCTGGTGAGATGGAAAAACGTCAATAATACGGTTGATTGTGGACGACGCCGAGTTCGTGTGCAGCGTTGCAAAGGTCAAGTGACCGGTCTCCGCGATTCGCAGCGCCGATTCGATGGTTTCCAGGTCGCGCATCTCGCCGATCAGCACTACGTCCGGATCTTCACGCAGCGCGGCACGCAGCGAATTCGCGAACGAATGTGTGTCGGCGTGTACCTCACGCTGGTTCACCAGACACTTCTTGTGGTTGTGCAGGAACTCGATCGGGTCCTCGATCGTGATCATGTGTTCTTCGCGTTCGCTGTTGATCTTGTCCAGCATCGCCGCCAGTGTCGTGGATTTGCCCGAGCCTGTCGGTCCCGTCACCAGCACCAGCCCGCGCGGCTTGTCGCAAAGGCCCTTCACCACCGGCGGCAGCCCGAGGGCGTCGAATCCCTTGATTTCCCACGGAATGGTCCTGAATACCGCGCCCACTGCACCCCGCTGGTTAAAAACGTTTCCGCGGAATCGCGCCAGATTCTTTAACCCAAAGGAGAAGTCCAGCTCCAGATTCTCTTCGAAGCGATGCTTCTGCGCGTCCGTCAGCACGCTGTAGGCCAACGACTTCGTATCCGCTGCTGTCAGTGGCGGCATATCCAGGGGGCGCAGCCGCCCGTGAACGCGCACGCGCGGTGCGCTATTCGTCGTGATATGGAGGTCGCTCCCTCCCATCTCAATCATCTTCTTGAGCAGCTCGCTGAGCGTTATTCCTGCCATCGTTGGGTCCTCTCTACAGCACCGTTTCTCGCAGCACTTCTTCTAAGGTGGTTAGTCCTGCCGCAGCCTTGATCAGCCCGCTGCGCCGCAGCGTAATCATGCCCTGTTCAATCGCTTTCTTTTTCAACTCCAGCGCCGAAGCGCCCACCAGAATCAGCTCCCGCAGCTCGTCATTAATCTCCATGACTTCATACAAGCCCGTGCGCCCCTTGTAGCCCCGCTTGCCGCAGGTGGAGCACCCCTTCCCGTGGTAAATCTTTGTCGTTTTCGCTTCTTCCGGGGTGTAGCCGGCATCGATCAACGCCTGCTCGGGAATGTCCAATTCTTCTTTGCAGTTCGGGCAGATTCGCCGCACCAAGCGCTGCGCGCAGATCAGGTTCACCGAGGTCGCCACCAGGAACGGTTCGATTCCCATGTTCATCAGACGGCTAATCGTAGAGGGCGCGTCGTTCGTGTGCAGCGTCGAGAGCACCAGGTGTCCGGTCAACGCCGCTTTTACCCCAATTTCCGCCGTCTCGAAGTCTCGTATCTCTCCCACCAGAATGATGTTGGGGTCCTGCCGCAAAAACGCGCGCAACGCCGCCGCGAAATTCAACCCGATTTGATCCTTCATCTGCACCTGGTTGATCCCGGCCAACTGGAACTCCACCGGGTCCTCCGCGGTCATGATGTTCGTGTCCACCTGGTTCAGCCGGGACACTGACGAGTACAGCGTATTCGTCTTTCCGGAACCCGTCGGCCCCGTCACCAGCACCATCCCGTACGGCTTCAGGATGTTGCGCTCGAATTTCTTCAACGACTCCGATTCGAAACCCAGTTTGGTCATATCCAGCCGCAGGTTTTCCTTGTCCAGCAACCGCAGGACGATCTTTTCGCCATACAGCGTTGGTACCGTGGACACGCGGAAGTCCAGCTCTTTTTTCTTTCCCTCGGCCCTGTACTTGATCATGATGCGGCCGTCTTGCGGCAACCGCTTTTCCGCGATGTCCAGCTTGGCCATGATTTTCATGCGGCTGGTAATCGCATCTCGCAGCTTCATCGGCGGATTCATCACCGTTTGCAGCACGCCGTCAACCCGGAACCGCACGCGCATCTCGTTCTCATACGGCTCTACGTGAATATCGCTCGCTCCCCGCTTCACCGAGTCTGTCAGGATCAGGTTCACCAACTTGATGATCGGCGCTTCTTCGGCGGCCTTTTCCAGCGACGCCGCGTCCAACTCCTGTTCTTCGGCCGCCAGTTCCAACTCTTCTTCCTCGACCAGGTCCTTCATCAACGTGCTGAGTTCCTCGTGCGAGGACGCCGCGCCTCCGTAGAATCGCGAAATCGCTTCGCCGATCGCCGATTCCGAGGCCACCACGGGTTCCACGTTGAATCCCGTCATGAACTTGATGTCGTCCATGGCGAACACGTTCGTGGGATCCGTCATCGCGATCGTCAGCACCGAGCCCACCCGCGAGAGCGGGATCACTTGGTAGCGCAACGCCGTATCCTGCGGGATCAGCTTGATGACGTTCGGATCGATTTCGTAATACTTCAGGTTGATGGAAGGAACGCCGTACTGTCGCGACAATACACCTGTAATGTCATCGTCCGTGATGTAGCCCATCTTCGTCAGGCAACTTCCCAGCTTGCCCCCGTTGGATCGCTGAAACTCCAGCGCTTTATCCAACTGGTCCTGCGTGATCAGGCTTTCTTTTAGTAAGATTTCGCCCAAACGGACCGACATTCCGAGAACTCCCTAAGCGTACTGCACCTACCGCTCAACATAGCAAACGGCATGTGACCCCGTCCTTCGATTTTGAACCCATCGTTGTGAATTCGCTAATACCTGTCCGCCAGTGCAGGTCACTCCGCCTCGGTACAGTCCCTCTTTCTTGACTTGCTGCGACGGCACCGCTATCTTGCGGAAGAGATGTCTTCCACCCGCATTCTGCCGAGCCGTGCGCACTTTCGCAACCGTCCGCCTCTGCATCCTCATCCGCTTCCCCATGTCACAGAACGCGCTTCTCTCCCCCAACTTGCTCTTTACTATGATGCGCTGTTCCGGGCTCACGGGCCTCAGCACTGGTGGCCTGGCCGCACTCGTTTTGAAGTTATCATTGGGGCTATTCTGACTCAGAACACCAGTTGGCCCAATGTGGAGCGAGCCATCTCCGAGCTTCGTCGCGCCAAGTTGCTTACTCCCGCCGCCATCGAGCGCGTTCCCCTTGCCCGTCTGGCTCGGCTTATCCGTTCCTCGGGATATTTTCGTCAAAAGGCTCGCAAGGTGAAGGAATTCGTCCGATTTCTCCGCCGCTCTCATCAGGGCTCGCTTGACAAGCTCTTCGCCACACCCACTGCCGAGCTTCGTCAGCAACTCCTCTCGGTGCACGGCATCGGCCCGGAGACCGCTGACTCGATCCTTCTCTACGCCGGCCAGCACCCGGTCTTTGTCGTGGATACCTACACGCGCCGCATGCTCGAACGCCACAACCTCCTCCATGGTAAAGAATCTTACGACCATATCCGCTCCCTTTTCGAGCGAAGCCTTCCTCCCGATGCAGCGCTCTTCAATGAATACCACGCTCTGATCGTCCACACCGGTAAACACTTTTGCCTGAAGCGCCAGCCTGATTGTCAGGACTGCCCGCTTCGGCCGTTTCTCCCCGCTCCCGTGGAGGCGCTTCCGTGAGCCCGGTTAGCCCAAAGATGCGGGTCCGCCTGTTGATCGGGGGTGTCCTGGTCACGCTCCTTCTTGCCGCTGTGTTCACCCTCGGCTCTCTTGATGTTCCGATTGAGCCGCGCACCTGGCGCGAGGTGATTGCTCTCTACGCGGTCTCCAGCTTCATCACCGCGGCCCTTCTCGTCTTTGGGCTCATCTTTGTCCGGAGCTTTGTCCGCCTGCTCATGGAGCGCGACAAGGCCCTAGGCGCTCGCTTCAAAACCAAGATGGTTTTTGGCGCGATGGCCATCTCTCTCCTTCCCGTCATTTTTATGTTCTTCGTCAGTTATTCTCTCCTGAACCGCACTCTGGGCCGGTGGTTTCCGCGTCCCCTGGAAATTGCCTCCGAGGAAACTCAGCACCTATTGAACGATCTTGGTCGCGGCAGTCTTCCCCGGCTTCACCTGCTCGGCTATCAGGCGGCTTCCTATGCGGGTGAAACCCCGGATGCGTTTCTTCAGCACGCTCTCAGTCTGGGCCTCGACGCCGCCTGGCTTCTGGACGCCGACGGCAAACTTCTGATGGGCGGCGTGGCCTGCGATGACCGGCCAGACCTCCCTGCCGCTCAACCTTGTGGCTTGCCGGGCGTCGCCGGGTCGCAGCAGCTCACCTTGCCTAGCGGCATCGAAATCTGGCAGGCCCGTGGTAAGAATTTCTTTGCTGGTCGCGTTCCCGTGCCCCTTCCCTCTCAGAAAACTGGCACGCTTGTCGCCGCCTTTCGCACTAGCCCCGAATTTCTCAACCGCTGGACCACCATTCAGGCCCAAACTCAGGAATACGAAAATGTGAAGCAGAATCTCCGCGCCCTCAAGCGCCAGATGCTTCTGATCCTTTTCTTTTTCACCTTGCTGGTCCTGTCTGCGGCCACGTGGGTCGCTCTGTTCCTCGCCAAACAGGTCACCCTCCCCATTCAGGCCCTCGCTGAAGGCACACGGGAAGTTTCCTCAGGGAATTTCGACTATCAGGTCCCTGAGCAGGCGCAGGATGAACTTGGCGTGCTCATCCACGCGTTCAATTCCATGACCACTCAACTGCGCGATGGCCGTGCTCAAATTGACGAATTCACCCGCAATCTCCAGCAGGCCGTCCAGGAACTCGAGCGCCGCCGCCAGCTCATGGAAACCGTTCTCGAAAACATTCCGGCTGGCGTCATTTACATGGACGCGGCCGGCGGCGTCCAAAGATCAAATACCGCTCTCTTAAATATGTTCCGGGCCTCTTCGCGCGATGTGAGTTCGCTGGAAGCGCTGGTTGGTGCGGAGGCGGGCCGCACCCTTGAGCACCTGATGCGCCGCGCCCTGCGCATGGGCGTTGTGTCTCGCGAAATCGAAGTCGTCGTCGGCGACCGTCTTCTTCACCTTGCTGTCACGGTCAGCTCGCTTGGTCCTCGCCGCGCCCATACTGGCTATGTTCTCGTTTTCGATGACCTCACCGAACTTCTTCGAGCGCAGAAGTCCGAGGCTTGGCAGGAAGTGGCCCGTCGCATTGCTCACGAGATCAAAAATCCCCTTACTCCCATCCAGCTCTCCGCGCAACGCATCCTTCATCACCTCGAGCTCCGTGCCAACGGAACCGAGCCCTCGGACGGTTCCCAACTCTCCCGCATCGCTCAGGAATGTGCTCGCCTGATTGTCCGTGAGGTCGCCACTCTTTCTTCGCTGGTTAACGAATTCTCGCAGTTTGTCCGTTTCCCTACCGCCAAACTTCTCCCCACGGACGCCAATACCACCGTCCACGAAGCTGTTGAAGTCTTCTCCGGCAGGCTCGACGGCATCCAGCTCAAGACTTCCCTCGAGGAAAACCTCCCAGCAGTCCGTGCCGACGGACCCCTCCTCCGGAGTGTCATCGTCAATCTCATCGACAACGCCGCGGAGGCTCTTGAGGATGCCACCAGCCGCGAAATCACTGTCACGACGCATTTGCGCCAGGAATCCGATACCATTGAGATTGCCGTTGCCGACACCGGCCACGGCATTTCACCCGAAGATAAGGACAAGCTCTTTTTGCCGCACTTCTCCACCAAGGATCGGGGTACGGGGCTCGGTCTTGCCATCGCCGCCCGCATCATCTCCGAGCATGGTGGCTCCCTGCGCGTGGAGGACAACCACCCCGTCGGCTCCCGTTTTCTGATTGAATTGCCCGTCGCGGAGTTGTCCGCCACTGCCGGCACGGAGCGCGTGGGAGCGGACAGCGATCGATGACTTTGCTTCCAAAAATCCTGATTGTTGACGACGAAGAAGGAATCCGCGAATCGCTGGCCTCCATCCTTCGCGATGAACGCTATTCCGTCGAGGCGGTTCCCTCCGCCGAAGAGGCTCTCGAACGCATTTCGAAAGGCGATTTCCAGGTCATCCTTCTGGACATCTGGCTCCCGGGCATCGATGGCATGGAAGCCCTCACCCGCATTCAAGCCGCGCCTTACCCTCCCGCCGTCATCATGATTTCCGGCCACGGCAACATCGAAACCGCCGTCCGTGCCACGAAGCTCGGCGCCTTCGATTTCATCGAGAAACCTTTGTCGCTCGAGAGAGTCACCGTCCTCGTGCGCAACGCCGTCCAGCAGCGGCGCCTCGAAGAAGAAAACCAGACGCTTCGCAGTGAGTTGGTCCACCGCTATCAGGTCATTGGCGATAGTGTGCCCATGAAGGCCTTGCGCCAGCAAATCGCCGTCACTGCCCCCACCAACGGCCGCGTCCTCATTTACGGCGAAAGCGGCACTGGAAAAGAACTCGTCGCTCGCGCCCTCCACGTTAACAGTCTCCGCAGCAAGGGCCCCTTCGTCGAAGTCAGTTGCGCCGCCATTCCCGAGGAGCTGATCGAATCCGAGCTGTTCGGCCACGTCAAGGGCAGCTTCAGCGGCGCCACTGACGACAAGATCGGCAAATTTCAGAAGGCCAATGGCGGCACACTGTTCCTCGACGAGGTAGGCGACATGAGCCTGCGGACACAGTCCAAAGTGCTCCGTGTTCTCGAAGAGCAGCGCATCGAACCGATCGGCTCGAATCAGACCTTGCGCGTGGATGTGCGCGTTATCGCCGCCACGAATAAAAATCTGGAGCAGGAGATTGCCCGCGGCGCTTTCCGCCAGGATCTCTTCTATCGCTTGAACGTGATTCCCTTTTATGTCCCGCCTCTGCGCGACCGCAAGGAGGACATTCCTGTCCTGGCGCGCTACTTCCTGACGGAGTTTAGCGCGGAGTATGGCAAGAAGACTCGTGAACTCAGTGAAGGCGCGCTGGAAATCCTGATGCGCTATCCGTGGCCTGGCAATGTCCGCGAGCTAAAAAATCTTGTCGAGCGCCTCGTCATCGTCTGCCCGCAAGCGCGCATCGAACCCCACCACCTGCCCCCCGAACTTTTCCGTGGCGTCGCGGAGAGCCCGCAACACCTCTATTCCACCTTGCATGAGGCGCGCAGCGCCTACGAGCGCGAGTTCATCCTCCGCAAACTCCAGGAGCATCGCTGGAACATGACCCAAACCGCTTCCGCTCTCGGCCTCGAGCGTTCCCACCTCTACCGCAAAATGAAATCCCTCGGCATCGCCGCCCCGGAATAGCCCGCCGCGTTCTACTCTTCTACTCTTTCACTCTTTTCTGCCTGCTCTTCCGCCAGCGCCTCTAACTGCGTATGCCAGTCCAGTTCGCGCACTTTCTGCGGGTTCTCCCGCCAATCCGGCGCCACCTTCACAAACAACCCCAAAAACACCTTTGTATCCAGCAGCGTCTCCAGTTCTTTCCGCGCTGCCGTCCCAACCTTCTTGAGCATTTCGCCCTTGTGACCAATTAAAATCTTCTTCTGCGAATCGCGCTCTATGTGCATCGTGGCATGCACGCGCAATAGGTTCGGTAGCTCCTCGAATTGATCCACTACCACCGCCAGCGCATGGGGCACCTCGTGATACGTCAGGTCGATGGCCTTCTCCCGGATAATCTCGCTCACCAGGAACCGCTCCGGCTGGTCCGTGACCTGGTCTTCCGGAAAGAACGGCTCGCCCTCCGGCAAATTCTTCAGAATCTCCTTCAACAGTTCCTCGCACCCTTCGCCCTTCAATGCGGAGATGGGCACCAGCGCCGCAAACGGAAACTCCTGCGCAAACGCATCCATCAGCGGCAACAGCTTCGGTTTGGGCACGCGGTCAATCTTGTTCAGCGCCAGTATCGTCTTCCCCGCAAACCGCTTTCCTCGTTCCAGCAGCATGGAATCCGCGTGCGGCAGCGTGCGGCTCGCATCCACCATCATCAGCAACACATCAATCCCTTCCAGCGCTGCGGCCACCTCCCGCATCATCTGCCGGTTCATCACCGTATCCGCCTCATGCAATCCCGGAGTATCGATGAAGACAATCTGCCCTTCCGGCCGCGTCACGATCCCCTGGATACGGTTTCGCGTTGTCTGTGGTTTCGATGTGACAATCGCAACCTTCTGCCCCACGAACCGGTTCACCAGCGTGGATTTCCCCGCGTTCGGCCGCCCGATGATGGCGACAAATCCCGCCCGCCTCTTTTGGTTCTTCTCTTTCTCTCGTTTCCCTGTCACGCCGCCTCTCGCCTCACGATCATCGCGCTTTTCATCTCTGGGCGTGGGAAGTCGCAGCGGCCAGCCGCCGCGCGCGCAACCGCAACACCTTGCGCTGGTTTGCCTCTACCACTTCAAAACGGTACCCTTCGAGATCCATCTTGTCCCCCGGCGCTGGCACTTTTCCCATCGCGTGGCTGAGCAGTCCTGCAATTGTCGTGACCGTCTCATCCGCACTTTCCCCGAACTGCACGCCCAGCAGTTTCTCCGCATCCGATATCGACATGCTCCCGCGCAGCACCAGGCTTCCATCCGCCTCGCGCACTGCGTCCGGCGCAGGTTGCATCTCCCCGACGCTTTCGCCGACAATTTCTTCCACCAGATCTTCTACCGTCGCAATCCCGGCTACTGATCCGTGCTCGTCGATCACTACCGCCATCAATTGTCCTTTCTGCCTCATCTCCCGCAGCAGATCTGACCCAATCTTTGTCTCCGGCACAAACATGGTCGGCTTCACGAGTTCGCGCACTTTGCGCTTCGGCAAATCCGCATCGGCAATCTGGAGCAAATCCTGTGCCTGGACTACGCCGATGATGTCATCCAGCGACTTCTCGTACACCGGCATCTTTGCGAACTTGGTCTCTACATACTTCGCATGCATCTCTTCGAGCGAAGCGTCGGCCTGCATCGCCACCACGTCCGGCCGCGGCGTCATCACTTCGCGCACGCGCTTGTCGCTGAACTCCACCACCTGCTCGATCAGGTCCGCCTGCTCCGGCTCAATGATCCCCTCTTCCTCCGCCACTTCGACCAGCGCTTCAATTCCTTCTTCTGTGCGCTGCTCTTCGGTCCGCTCCGCTTCCTGTTCGGAGATGCGCGCCAGCGACTCCGCTCCTTCCAGAAACACGCGAATAGGCCACACCAGCCACATGGCCGCCCGGATCAACGGCAACAACGGCAGCAACCAGCGCCCCGTCGTCCGGTACAGCAGCATGTCCGGGACGAAATGCATGGCGATGACGACTTCCAGCGTGAGAAACACCAGGAACTGCAGTCCCGCTTCCCAGCGGTTTGGCACCAGGTACACCACACCACGCGTGGTCTCCAGCACCACAAAGGCCAGCCAGAAATGTCCCAGGATCCGGAAAGTTCGCCCGCCGCTCCTTCGGTTAATCTTCAGCTTTGGTTCGATCTCCGCTTCGAAGATCTCCAGGTGCTCGTGGACCCGGCCCGTTGTCATCCGTCCCAGTTCACGGTAGATCAGCGTGAGATAGGAAAAGATCGGCAGGCCAAGAGCCAGAACCACAACGCTTCCGACGAATGCCCACAGCAACATCAGCCTAGCCTCAAACGGCGCCGCAGCCTTGCTTCCGCTCGCTCCATTTCGCCGCGATCCGTCTCGTGATCATATCCCAGAAGGTGCAGAATCCCGTGCAGCATCAGAATGCAAATTTCTTCTTCGAAGGTCCGGCCAAACGAATTCGCATTGCGCCGCGCCACCGTCGGCGAAATCGCGATATCGCCGAGAAACACTCCGCGCAGCGATTTCACCCTTTGCTGCAACCTGGCAGGCCGCCGGCGCTCTTCCGATGCGAACGATAACACGTCCGTCGTCTTCGCCTTGTTCCGGAAAGTTCCGTTCAACCGCGCCATCTCCGCATCCGTCACGAAGCGCACAAACGCCGAACCGGGCGCCAGCCCGAGTTCACGATTCATTCTACGAAGAAAGCCCCCCAGCGGCGCCATTCTCAGTCGCACCTTCCGCTGGCAATTTTCCATGGAGATGAGATCGTGCACCACCTTGCCGACCCCAAGTCGTTTCCGGGCCATCCTCAACTACGCGCTGGATGGCTTTTGATCCGGAGACTCTTTACCCTGCCCCTTGCCGTTCCCGCTTCTCTGCAACTGTGCCCCATCATACTCTTCGTACGCCCGGATAATCTGCTGCACCAGGTTGTGCCGCACCACGTCTTTCTCCCCGAACTGGATCACGCTGATCCCGGGGATCCGCCCACAAATCTCCATCGCTTCCACCAGCCCCGACTTCTTTCCCGCCGGCAGGTCGATCTGCGTCACGTCACCGGTGATAACCGCCTTCGAATTGAATCCCAGGCGCGTCAAAAACATTTTCATTTGCTCGCTGGTCGTGTTTTGCGCCTCGTCCAAAATCACAAACGAATCGTTCAGTGTCCGCCCGCGCATGAACGCCAAAGGCGCCACTTCGATGATGCCCTTCTCCAGGAAACGCTCCAACTTGTCCGCGTCCAGCATGTCGTACAACGCGTCGTACAACGGCCGCATGTACGGATCGATCTTCTGCTGCAGCGTCCCCGGCAAAAATCCCAGCCGCTCTCCGGCTTCCACGGCAGGCCTCGCCAAAATGATCCTGTTCAGCTGTTTGGTCAGCAGTGCGCTCACCGCCATCGCCACCGCCAGGTACGTCTTCCCCGTGCCGCCCGGCCCGATGCCAAACGTCATGTCGTGCGTCTCGATCTCTTCCATGTACCGCCGCTGGTTGGCGCTCTTCGGCGTCACCGTTTTTTTGCCGAACGACCGCGTGCGCCCGTGTTCGAACATCCCTCGTGGCGATTCCTGCGGCTCTTCGGTCGCCACGCGCATCAGCGATTTTACTTCCGAGCTGGACAGCATCCGCCCGTGCCGTGTCAAGTGGTTATATTCTTCGACGATGCGCACTGCCTGATCCACGTCCTCCTGTCCACCTTCGATCGTCAGGCGTGTATCGTGCAGATGCGTCTTCACCTGCAAGGTGTCTTCCAGCAGTCGTATGTTTTCGTCAAGAGTTCCGAAGAAGGGTTCCAGTTTTCCGGAAATGTGTATGGTGCGTCTCATCCACTTGGAAGGTTGCGATGTTGACCGAAATGGCTGGCCGATGGGCTTCCTCCTGCCACGCTCCACCTGCTCTTCAGTCCGAGCAGGGGGTAACTGCTTTCAACCTAACGCACCCCCGCGCGGGGGTCAAGTTACTCTCTCGTGAAAGGTAACTGTACCTCCGCCGCTTCTCACAGCTTTCCCGCCAAGGCCTCCCGAATAGCTTGTTCCGCCAACGGCCCCATCACCGCATACCCCTTTGCCTGAGGGTGGAGGCCATCATTTGTCAGATCGCTCTTCAAGAACCCTTTCTCATCCACCGTCGCTGAAAAATAGTCCAGGTAAACGTCCCCGTGTTCCGCTGCGTATTTTTTGATCCATTCGTTCAGCGCAAGAATCCTTTCCGGCGGCCGCTTCTCCGTCTGCATAATTCTCTTCCCCTCCGGCCCGATCACATCATTCACTGGCATCACCGACGACAGCACTACACGGATCCCGTGGGCGTGTGCCAGCTCGGACATGGACGCCAGGTTTCCTTCCGTCTCTTCCAGCGTGATTGGTCCGGTATTTCCAGCAATGTCGTTCGTCCCCGCCAGGATCACCACCGCCCGCGGCTGCAGGTCGATCACATCCGCCCGGAAGCGCAGCAGCATCTGCGGCGTAGTTTGCCCGCCGATTCCCCGGTTTATATAGGGCTTCCCGGGGAAAAATCCTCCAAACTGTGGACCGCTCCAGATATCGGTAATCGAGTCCCCCAGGAACACGACCCGCGCTTCGTCTTTCCCCGGCGCCGGCAACTTCGCATTTGCCTCTCGATAGCGTGATAGTTCCGGCCAATCCTTTAACCTCGTGTCCATCCACTCCAGTTTCTTCTCCAGCGACGGCAAGTTCACACAGTTCTCCGTGCCTTTTGCAGCCGCTTCTTGCTTCGGGACCTCTTGTCCTGTGCACCAACGGGTCAAAACCATTACACTCACGCACGCCACCAATGTCTTTTTCATCTCGCCTCGCCTCGTCGATTCTTCCCCTGTCCCTTTTTTACCACGGTCCGCGTCGCGGACAGTATCTCGAGAATTAACTGTCCTTTAGTACGCCAGGACTATAGACGCTAGCACCACCTGTCGCGAAAATCGCAACCATAGCGCGCTGCATTTTGGGAAATTAAAAACCTCTGAGGGAGGACAATTTTTATGCTCGCGGCCACCAGATTTCTTGTTGCTTCCGCTCTTCTCTTTTCCGCGCTACCCGTTCTTGGCGCGGAAGAAACTCCCGGCGTTGCCCCTACTGCGGCCCCCAACGCTGTGGTTAAATGTCCCGGCGTGACCAGTATTCCGATGACCGCTGACGCCGAGCAGGCCTTGCCTTTGCGTCTTGTTGGTTCCCTTTCTTGTGGTGAGGGCGTATATATCCTCTCCGACAACGAAGGCTATACCGCGCACATTCGCACGAGCGACGGCAAGGATGGCTATGTCGCCCGCATGTACTTGCGAGAGAGTGAGGCGGCTCCTGTGGCTCCTGTCGCTCCTGTGCATCATCGCGCTGTCGCCACTCCTGTCAACGGAGTGGTGCGCTGGGCCGCCGGTGCGCCGGGTTGCGACGCGTTCGTGAGCCATGGACGTCACGTCGAATCCATCACCGCCAATGGGATCACCGTGCAACTTTCCATCCAGGACTCTGGATGGAAGTACCGCGCCAACATCGCCATCTCCAATCAATCCGCCTCCAACGTCGACGTAACTCCAGGCATTATTACCCTGGATGAGTTGCAGCCGCATCTCCGCGCTTTGCCCGCCTCCGACCCGGAGAAGATCGCGCACACTTCTACGCACCAGGTGCTTTGGACATTCGCCGACGCCGTGCCTCCTCCGAGTGCCGTCGCGCCTCAACGCGCACGTGCTTCCGAGGCCGACCGCCTGGCGCCTGCGAACGACTATCTCAACCCGCACATGACCCTCGCTTCGGGTCGCCCCGCCGCGTTCGCCCGCACCGAATCTATTGACGTCGAGGCCATTGCTCTCAAATCCGTTTCTGTGCTGCCTGGCCAGAGCACCGCAGGCGTAATGTGGTTCGCCCGCGACCCTGGCGCTCACGAGCTTTCCATGCGCGTTCCGGCAGGCGACCTCGTCTTCGACTTCTCGTTTGCTTTCGAACAGAAGAAGTAACTCCCTCAAACCGAACGGCCCGGCGCACGCGGCACGCCGGGCCGTTTTCTTTTTGGAGTTTGTTTCGTCCTTAGTCCGCCCGAACCGCTCGGCTCTTGGCCCACTCCCGAATCTCCGCGACTTCCTCCGCTCGCGTCACGCTCAATGGCTGCGTCGACTTGACCTCCGCCAGCAAAATCTCTGTCGAGAGCTGCTGCTTTTGGTTAAACGCCGTGTACAACCCCGCCACGATCGCCTGTTCGATCTCCGCGCCGGAAAATCCTTCCGTCGCTGCTGCAAGCTTCGTCACGTCAAACGTGGTCGTGTCTCTTGCCCGTTTCTTCAGGTGCAGCGCGAACAACGCTGCCCGCACCTGTGCGTTCGGCAGATCCACGAAGAAAATCTCATCAAACCGTCCTTTACGCAGCATTTCCGGCGGCAGCACGGTGATGTTATTCGAAGTCGCCGCCAGGAACACCCCGCTCTCTCGGTCTTGCATCCACGTCAACAGGGTCGCCAGCAGCCGCTGCGACAATCCCGCGTCGGCGTCTCCGCTCGATCCCGCAGATGCAAAAGCTTTTTCAATCTCGTCAATCCACAACACGACTGGCGCCAGTTTCTGCGCCAGGTCCAGTGCCTTTCTCAGTCGCTTCTCGCTCTCGCCCACATATTTGTCGTACAAGGCGCCGGCATCCAGCCGCGCCAATTCGTAGCCCCATTCTCCTGCGACGGCTCGGGCTGCCAGGCTCTTTCCACAGCCCTGCACACCAGTGATCAGCACGCCCTTCGGCGGCACCAGCCCGAACCTCTGCCCCTCTGGCGTCCAAGCGCTCTTACGCTTTGCTACCCAATCCCGCAGCCGTTGCAATCCCGCCACATCCGTGAAAGATGCGTCCCTCTTCACTGTTTCCAGCAGGCCCTCCGTCCGCAGTGCCTGCCGTTTGGCTTCCAGCACATCGTCCAAAAGTCCCGCATCCGCTTTCCCGCGTGCCAGGACGCACTGCCGCAGAACCCTCAATGCCTCGTCCTCCGAAAGTCCCACGAGGTTTTTCGCAAGCTGCCCCATACCCGCGACATCGAGCCCATTCGGCACTCCTTGCGCCGCATTCACCTCCGCCAGGGTGCACCTCACCCCTCCAAGCAGTTCTTCTGCGGATGGCAAGCCCAGTTGAAATGCCACCGCATCCCCGCTGAGTTCCGGCGGCAGCGTAATCGACGCGGCCAGCAACACAATTGACCGCCGCGCCGTGCGGAATCCATCAGCCAGATCCCGCAGCCTCCGGCTGATCTTGTCGTTATCGCAATACCGCGCAAAATCCTTCAGCAGAAAAATCCCGTCACCTTGAATCGTAGCGATATTCGCCAGCGCCTGTTCCGGCTGATCGGAGTTGTACAACGGCGCCCCGCCCACCTTCCCCAACCCGGCCGTGACACTCCACTCATACAGGGGTACGCGCAATTCCTCCGCGACGCGCTCCAGCAGGCCGCAAAAGCGTTGTTCTTCGCTCGTTTCAACGGTAATGATGGGGTTCCGCGAATTGACCAGCAGGCACAGTTGATCGCGTTTGGCGCCGGACACCGCTCCCCCGGTCATCATGCAGTTCGGCGCGCTGGCTCGCGGCAGACTTGCTCCCAGCGGCGTGCGCGGCATCGGTTTTACGTCGTTTGACAAAGCCTGTTCACTCCCTTCAAACTAATGGTTTGAGTTTTGCGCACAAGGAGCGATAGATGGCCCAAGGTCAGCCTACCAAAGTTAAGAAGAAGAAAAAGTCGGTTTTGAAGCGCGCGGCGCAATCTCGTCAACGTGGCGAAGTCAATCGCGCCAACCGCACCCGGGTACGCACCGCCATGAAGCGCCTGCGCACGGCCATTACTGCCGGCGATCCGACCGCCGCCTCCAATCTCCTTCAGCCCACGATGTCCGCCATCGATCAGGCCATTGCCAAGGGCGTTCTCCACGAGAACACCGGCAACCGCTATAAGTCCCGCCTCGCCGTCGCATTAAACGAAATGAAGGCCAAGGCCGCCAACTAACTCGTTGATGCGTGCACGTCGCTCTGATCTAAGGCGTCGGGGGATTTCTGCATCATAGTAGCTTAACGAGTAAACCAAGTGCGGACTGCCCCTAGGGGTCTACTTCGCAGCCGCGACCTTCTCTCCGCTCAAGCGCCACACCAGAAACTCCAGCGTCGCCCGTGCGTCCTCTGCTCCGCCCTTCAACCGGCTGTCGGCCTCCTGCAACGCCTGCAACCCATCCAGTAGCCGTTCCTTCGGAATCTTCCGCGCGCTTTGGATCGCCAACTCCGCTTGCTCCGGCCGCATGCCCAGTATCCGGGCCGCCTGCCACCCGTTCAGCCCTCCGCGCACCTCGCTCGCCTCCACTAGTTTCCGGTACATCCAAGCCATCCCGCCAACCATCATCACCGGCTCTTCGCCTTCGCGCAGCAACCGCTCAATAAATTCCAGCGCCTTTTTCGGCTGCCTTGACGCGATCAGGTCCGCCACTTCCCAGATCGTCGTCGTCTTTTCGGAGACCACCATGGCGCTCACGTCCTCGCTCCGGATCCTCTTCCGTTCTGCCGCATAGGTGGACAGCTTCTCTACCTCGGTTTTCAGCCGCATCAGGTCGCCGCTCACGTACTCCGCCAGATCTTCCGCGGCGCCATTCTCGAATTCCACGCCCTTCTCCTTCGCCAACGCTTTCCCTAGCCCCACCGCCGCGCCAATCCGATCTTCCATCCGGTCTCCCAGGCCGACCTCCACAACCAATGTCAGCTCCGACAACTTCTTCCCCAATTGCATCCGCATATCCAGCTTTTCCGCTTCAATCACCAACACAGTGAACGGCGCCGGATCCTCAAGATAGGCCTCAATTCTCTCGACCGCCTCTTCCCGGGCCTTCTCCCCTAACCTCTCGATCGCTTCGGCCTCTTCCAGAAACACCACTTGCAGTCTTGCCAGCATCGGCAGAGTCTGCGACTGTTCGAGCGCCGCCTGCGTCTCCCCGCGGTCCGCTGAGTAGCGCGAAACCGCCCAGGTGCGCGCTCCTTCCGGAACATATTTCTCGATCAGCAGTGCCCGGCAGCAATCTCGCAGGTACGGCTCATCTCCCAAAAGCAACACCGCTGGAATCGGTTTGCCCTTCCCGAGCCGCTCCCGCAACTGCTCCGGATTCATCCTCGCCATCAGTAGTTCTCNAGTTCTCCGTTACCGCGGCCACCAATCGCTGCGCAAAATCCCGTGACATTCGGTCCAGCGCCGGATCGCCTTCCTGAAAGAAGCTTTCCACTTGGCTTCTCGTCGGTGCGGGAACTCCAGTCCCGGTCGGAGCTGCCTCGGTGGCTAGCTGATACTCATTCCGAAAGACAAAATTGTCCGTGTGGTAGAGCACTTTGTCATTGTCGCGTTCGGTCAGCGTCACTTCGCACTTCATCGTCACGATCATTGCCGTCGCTTGCGCGATCGTGGCGGGCGTTGTCCCCCCCGTTGTCTGCGTGCTCTCGCTCTGGAATAGCAGTGGCAACACCTCCAGGCTCACCACCTTCCCCGTCAACACCGCGTCTCCGGCGCTCGCATCGGACACTACTTTGTAGTTCGTCTTTGCCAGGAACTCATGAATCGTGGCCGCGGTCAATTTCTGTTCGATCTTGAACCTCGTCGTTTTGTTCTCCAGCGTCGGCACCGCGATCACATGGATGCTCTTCGGCAGCGTGTTATAGTGCCCGGCCATGTGGTAGCCGCAGCCGGCCGACCAGGCTCCCACAGCCGCCCAAACCGCCATTCTTCTCAATCTCCTGGGTTTCATCCCTCCAGCCATTCTGCGAGCTTGTACCCGCTCCATGCCGGCAGCCGTAAGTTATCGGCAGCTCCCCAGAACCACCATGTTCCTTCCCGCGAAGCATCCGCCTCTGGCTTGCGCAGCAACACCCCGGTCTCTCCAGCCACGCTCACGTTGCTCGGCGCCGCTTCCTCTCCGGGCACAAAACCAAATCCCGCGTCTCTACACCATTCTGTCAGCGTGCCCACATCTGTGCCCGTTTCCACGTCCGCGCACGCGCTGAACGTCATTCCATAGAACACCGGCGCATGAATCAGGTTAATTGCGATCTTCTCGTCTTCTGTGGGATCGCATACCGCCGCGCTCACCTCCGCGCGAATCTGCAGCAAACTTCGACGCAGGTCTTGCCGGCTTTCCTGCCCGTACCTGGGCAGCAGATTGAACGCCGCTTGCGTTCCGAACACTTGCTGTCCCACGCTCTGAAAGGAGAGCAACTGCGAGGTCTGCGTCTCCAATTCCTCGATCCCTTCTCTGCCTGCTTCCGACACCGGGTGGAACAGCACCGCTACCAGCCGTTTCAGCCCCGCGCGACGCAGTGCCAGCGCCAGGCTGGCGATCGCCGTCCCTCCAGCGGAGAACACGCTGAATGTCTTCGATTTTTTCCCGATACTTTTTCCGGTGAGCGCTTCGATCTTCGGGAACCATGGCGTCGCATCGGGGTCAGACAAGCTCGCTCGAGAAAAATCAATGATCGTCGTGCCCGCTTCCCTCGCTGGCTGCAGACATTGTTTGGCAAATTCCGTCGAGCCCGTCAGAAACGCGAATCGCGCCCCGTGAAATGTGCCTTCCTCTACCCGTTGAATCAACGCCGCTTCGCCGCCCGCTTCCGTCAAAGTCCCGGCGACATCCTCTTCATCGACCAGGCGCAGCTCCCAGCCACCGAATCGCCCCTCCTCCAGCACCGTTTTCACTTCTCCGCCCAGCAGCGAGGAGGCTCCGGCGATGACAATCCTTTGCGCATGCCGGTCTGCGGACATGACTCACGCGGTCCTCGCGACCATCCGGTGTCGCAACGCGCGCACGATGTGCAACGTGATGCCCGCAAGCGCGTAGCTGCTGGCCAGGATCACCAGTACGTATTCCGAATAGCGCCAGATTATTCCCACCAGTAGCACAACCAGGATGATCGTGATGGACGGCTGCTTCTTCGTCCACGGAACATCCTTGAAACTGTAATACCGCACCGTGCTTGTCATCAGGGCTCCCAGCACAGGCAGCAACACGAACCACGCGTAAGACCATCGCTGGTCCTCAATCGGACCCACCCAGTGGCAGGCATGCACGATTGCCGCAACCAGTCCAGCAGCGGCGGGCGTCGGCATGCCCACGAAGTTCTTATTCCCGCCGGGTTCCATGCCCTTCACGTTGAATCGTGCCAGCCGCCACGCCGAACAGATCAAAAATGTCAGGCAGCACAGCCATGCGAAATGACCCAAAAACGACTCCCCGTTGATGGCCGGTACATTTCGGTAGCCCCATGCATAGGCCAGAATGGCAGGCGCAATGCCGAAGCTCACCACGTCGGCAATGGAGTCAAACTGCACGCCAAACTCCGTATTCGTGCCCGTCATTCGCGCGATGCGCCCGTCTAAGGCATCGAACACAATGGCAATACCAATGGCTTTGGCTGCGTGATCAAAATCCTCTTTTCCGCCCATCAGCGCCGCTATCGAAGCGTAATACCCACAAAGGAGATTCGCGCCGGTCATAATGCTGGGCAGCAGGAAAATTCCGCGGCGCAGACGGCGGTCGCGCTTCCTGCCTTGGGCAAACGGCATGCTCTGTTGTTCGTATTCACCCATCTTGGTTCCACTCTGTCTTGCAAGAGAGTACTACGAGCCCTGACCTCCTTGTAGTTTCGCGCTGGCCCGCTGGGCACGGCCGCCGCTTCCGCCACCTGGCACGTTGACCGTCTCCTGCATTCGTGCCAGCACGCTCGACCCGCCCTTCACATTCTCCCCTACCTTTACCACGATTTGCGCTTCTCCGGGCAGCCACAGGTCCACCCGCGAACCAAATCGTACCAGCCCGATTCGTTCGCCGCGCGCCACATTCTCGCCCACCCTTTTCCACGATACCACGCGCCTGGCCACCCAGCCTGCAATCTGTTTGTACACGATTTCGCCGTGCTCCGTCGTCTGCGTGAATACGTTTTGTTCGTTTTGCAACGAAGCGTCCTCATTCCACGCTGCGAGGAATTTCCCCGGTTTGTATTCAAGTCCTGTGATCGTCCCTGCGGCCGGCGCGCGATTCACATGCACGTTCCAGATAGCCAGAAAAATACTGACCCGTTTCCCCGGGCGTCCCTTATTCGCTTCGTCT
>OCOJ01033476.1_pt4 | contig 23495 bp, 21 predicted proteins | sample 1539251 | NCBI WGS metagenome assembly OCOJ01 (sample SAMN01911457, study PRJEB22624) | soil metagenome | biome: Soil | place: Malaysia | collected 2012-04-30 | depth RA_metagenome m | reverse complement strand
AATCGCTCCAGGCTCTGCCGGTCTTTGGACAATTCTTCCGGCAAAAATTTCAGAGCCACGTGGCGGCCCAGCTTGGTATCCTCCGCTTTGTACACCACGCCCATGCCACCACCGCCGAGCAGCGAGAGGATGCGGTAGTGACCGACCATTCGTCCCACCATCGATTGGTCGTCGCCCTGAGCAAGTTGCCCAGCCGCGATTTCCAATGCCGGGGACTCGATGAAGTTTTCCGCCTGTTTCTCATGGGCAAGCAGCGATTCCACCTCCTGCCGCAGCTCCGGATCCCCCTGGCACGCTTGGTCCAAAAAGGCGGCCCGTTCCGCCGGTTGCAGGCCCGCCGCGGAGTGATAGAGCTTCTCAATCTGATTCCAGCGCTCCGGCTTCATATCACCCGCTTCCGCTTAGCTCGCGCAATAACCAAACCTTGGCGAGCTTCCAGTCGCGCCGGACAGTCTCAGGGGAAACCTTCAACACCTCGGCGCTTTCTTCGACCGTCAGCCCGCCAAAGAAACGCAGTTCTACTACCTGAGCCTTGCGGCCATCAACCTTGCTCAGAGCCTTAAGCGCATCATCCACCGCCACCAGATCTGTCGAGCCTGTTGGCGAGACCACCAGGGACTCCTCAAGGGAAACCGCCTGTGCTCCCCCTCCCCTCTTTGCGCGGTGGCGGCCGCGGGCAAAATCTACCAGTATGCGTCGCATCAGCCGTGCACAGAGGGCAAAGAAGTGCGCGCGGTTCTGCCATTGGACGTTTCTTAAGTCAACCAGCCGCAGGTAGGCTTCGTTGATGAGCGCGGTAGTTTGTAAACTGTGCTCAGGATGCTCTCGCCGCATCTGACGCGCGGCGAGCCGTCGCAACTCCTGATACACCTGCGGCACCAGCTTTTCCAGAGCGCTTTCGTCGCCCTCATTCCACGCCAGCAAAAGCCGCGTAACTTCTTGGGGCTCATTTTGCGCTGCCGCCATAGTCGTCCTCTGACGGGGAGACCTGGAAGGAACCGGGAAATAGTACCACCCCCTCCATAGGCCACCACAAGAAAACTGACCCTTCGTTACCATTTTTCCTTCCGTTTGGCGCTTTACAGGATAGGAGCAAGGCCGCCTGGCAGTTGGTTGGCAGCACAGGCTCCGTAACAGCGACCGCCTCGGATAGCAATTGAAAACAAGAAAAAGGAGAAAGGAAATGTCAAACATGATTTCAAGACTCTTGATAGCTTCGATATTCGCCGGGGCGTTCACTGCCCCGTCGCATGGGCAGACTGGGAGATACAAGGTTGATTCGGATCATTCCGACGCCCGGTTTGCAATCGATGACAAAATGACCGAAACAAACCAAACAATCACTCTGGGTGCTGCCAGAGTCGCGGGAACGGTAAACCTGGACAAGAACGACCTCGCAGGCTCCACGTTTACCTTCAACTTGTATCCTGCGACCTCCCTGTCGCCGGCGATTGACCAAGAGGGAAAGCCTGTGAAAGGGAGCGGTTCGGATCTGGCCAACTACGCCCTGGTCAGTTTCCAGTCCGAGCGCGTTTCTTCGACGAGCGACGGCAGCTTTCGGGTGACCGGAAACCTGGTGCTCACTCGCATTGACCGCAACGCGGATTCTGCGCCGGGCGAAGCCTATGCCGGACAGGTATATTCTGGGCCCGCAATCATCCACAGGGTTGTCCGAGAGGCTTCCTTTCTTGTTGCGCTTTCGGATCCTCCCAGCGCAGAGAATGAAAGGGACCGGGAAATCGAGGCCTCAGCCACTGGAGCTATAATTCGCGAGGACTTTCCGGAATTGTTGGAGACCTTGTCGGATATGAACTGGCCCCCGGTGGTTCAGGAGCCAAAGTGCGCGTGGCCTGCTACGACTGGCGAAGATTTCGCCGGGGGCTCCTGCACTGGCAACGTGGTTGAGCTGCCCTCTTTGCCCATGATCTATACCGGGTCCGGCGAAGATTACTCCGGTCCTCGTGCGGCATCCGTTCAACTCGGCAACCATCTGAGCATTCTCCTTCACATGCGACTGACCGGCGAACAGCCCCAACTTTCCGCAAAGGCCAGCCAGTAAGCCAGGTTCAAACGCAACGTGGAATCTCAAGCAACGAATCGGCCCCCGGAATTCCGGGGGCCGTCGGTTGTTACGTCAACCTTGGAATCACTACAGATTTCTCACCCTAACCTTTAATCAGCTGGACTTGTTACGGCTCAGCAGGGTGGACTTCAGTTTGAACCAGCAGTTGATTGTTGGAGGGCTTGCATGCGCCGCTCCACCTCATCGGCTTCAGCGCCGCGGCCCAGTCCGCGCAGTTCTTTCGCCTCATCCGCCAAAACAGGAGCCAGGACCGCGTTATTTGCCCCGTACACCTGCTCCATGACTGGCAATAACTGCCGGTTGCACAGTTCCGCCTTTTCCGGCTGTCCCGAAATGTCATAGGTCATACAAAGCAACTTCTTGCTCGATGCCAGTATCATTCGCTGCGGCCCAGTCAAAGCCTCGTGAATTTTCACGGCCTTCTCAAAGAAGGGCAGCGCTTTTTCATATTGCTTCTGAACATAATAGACATACCCCAACGTCATCAGGCTCATCGAATAACCCAGGCTTTTGTCGCCACTCGCTTTTTCGTTCAAGGTCAGGTCCTGTTGCGCAAGTGCCTCCGCTCTCGCGAAATCCCCTTGCTCTAACGCCATGCGACCCAGCATTTGCAGCGTTGGGCTGATTTGCGGCGAACCTGCTCCATACACTTCATTGGCCACGGCTAACTGCCGCTCGAAAGCGGCTTTGGCATCGACGAGATCCTTACGCTGGTAGTACAAGCTGCCCAGTTGGCCCAGAGACATCACCAGCCGCGCGTCGTGCGGCTGAAGCTGCTCGGCAATCTTCACGGCTGCTTGGTAACTTCGTTCTGCGTCGTCAAAGCGCCTTTCCGTGTACGCCTCCGCCCCTGCCTCCATGGCCGCATCCAGTTTCCCGGAGATCCCTGCGCCTGCCTTCGATCTCTCGATGCGTGACTCCAGTTCAGCGGCCTCGTCGGATTTTCCCGCCGCTCGCAGTTCCGCCAGGTGTTGGTTCAAGCGTAACTGCGCGGCTCTGTAGGGGCCAGGCGCGTCTTCCACAATCGTCTGCCCGCTAATCACCTCTGCGCGTACCTTCCTCATTGCGATGCGGTAGTTTTCCATCGCGGCTACCCAGTCGCCCTGCTTTTCAAGCAACTCGGCCAGTTCCAGACGCGCATCCACATTCTCGGGGTCCAACAGCAATGTTTCCTTGGCCTCGCTCACGGCCTGCTCGGTCTTTCCCGCCGCCTCCAGGATCGTTGCATATTCTCGATGGACCCTCACGTTGCCGGGTTCCAGATCCTCTGCCACACGCATTTCTTCGAGCGCAGCCTCCGTATGTTTCAATTGCAGCAGAATGCGCGCGGTCAGCAGGCGCGCCTCGGCGGAATCCGGATCCAGTGTTTCTGCCTTCTGGGACTCCTCCAGCGCCTCCTCATAGTTCTGCTGTGCGAGGAAAACTCGCGCCAGTTCCCGGTGCGCCTGGGAGTCAGCCGGGGCCAGCCGGACTGCGATTTGAAATTCTTTTTGTGCACCCGCAAAGTCCAGCGTTTGGAACAGAGCCGTTCCCAAGCAGAGGTGGCAAACCAGGGATTCCGGCGCCATGGCCTCCAATTCCCGCCACTCTACGACCGCGTCCGCGTACCGGTGCTCGTGCTCCAGCACAGAACCCAGGTTTTGGCGCACTTCAAAATCCTTGGGATCCAATTTCTTCGCTTCGCGCAGTTCGCGGATCGCGTTGTCCCCATCATTCTTCTCCCCGTAGGCCAGGCCCAGATTTACTCGCGCGGAAACGTCCTTTGGATCCAGCGCCAACGCCTTCTTGTACTCGCCGATTGCTCCTTCGAAATCCTGTTTGTCGTATAGCAAAATNTCCCAAATCATAGTGGACACTCTCGTAATCCGGCTTGATCCGCAGCGCTTCGCGGAACTCCTCGGCCGCGGCATCAAATTTCCGCATGCTTTCCAGTGCCAACCCGGCGTTCTTGTGCGCCTCGGCGTTGTTCGGCGTGGCCGCCAGCGCCGCTTTCGCTTCTCGCAGAGATTCGTCTGCGCTGCCTGCCCGGTACAGCACAAAGCTCAGCTTTGTGTGGGCTTCCGGAAAGTCTGACTCCTGCCTCACAATCTCCGCGTACAGCCCCGCCGCCATCATCCACTGCTCTTGCCGGCGCAGGGCTTCGCCCATCACGAATCCCGCATCCAGTTTGTCGGCGCCTGCCTGCAGTGCCCCGTTCAGCTCCTCTTCCGCGTCCTCATACTTCTTGTCCCGAATCAACTTTCCAGCCGTCGCGAGATGCCCCCAGATCTTTGCCTCCTGTTTCGCATCTCCTGGATCCGAACCGGCGTGAACGCTCGCCTTGCTTATTGCCTTCAACACTTCCGCCGTTGCCCCGGCTTCCGTCATTTGCGCTCTGTATTCGTCGGTTGGCTGGAACGCCAGCCCCTGCACCTCTATCACTGCAACAATGTTCTCGGGCAATGCATTTCCCGCTATCAGCGCCAACAGCCTCGTCGCATCCAGCGGTCGCTTTCCGGCTTGCCCCGCTGATGCAACCATCGTCGCAGCCACGCACAACGAAAAAACGCACGCCCACACCCAGCGTATCGCCCTTGACATCTTGCCCTCCTAGGAAATGCCTCTTCACTCTAGAGGCACGGCAATTGCCGCGATACCGGCCCGAAGGACAGTTGTCTCCTTGTTATCAATGAATGGTTCCGCGCGCTCTAGGGAAGCGCAAATGTCTACTTGGGGCTATCCTGAAATTACTTGCCCTCCGGACTGCTATAAAAAATCACATTTCTCCCTGGCACCCCCGCCGCCAATCTCCGCAAGCGGTACCAAAATGGCCGCGCGCCTCTCCCCAGCCCGGTTTCCTCCAGCCGGTAGTACACCTCATCTACCCGCACGACCTTTGGCGCCACCCACTCCTCCTTCTTCCGGCTCGCCCGGATCTCCAGGTATTCCTCCTCCCCCTTTTTCTGGTAACTCAACTCATCCGCCACATCCTTTGCTCTCGACTCCAGCAGTCGCTCTTTCATCGCCCCGGCAAATGATCCCGCATTTCTCTTCAAGGCTTCCCCCGCCCGTTCTTCCTTCGCCCGAAACATCCCTGCCAGCCACTCCACCGTTGCCAGCGGCAGCNACCGTTGCCAGCGGCAGCGTGGCCGGGACGCTCTCCGCAAACGCCGCTGCGCACAACCGCACCGCGCCTTCCACCACGAAGAATGCCAGCACCCACGTCACCGGATGCGTCATCATTACCACCCACGACACGCCGCCGATTTCCTGGTCCGTCACTCCCGGCCCTAATCTCCCATTCAGCGCGGAATCCAATCCCGCATTCACCATTTTTTGCATTCCGTACAAATACCAATATCCCAGCGCCAGGATTCCGCCCACGCTCTCGAGCAGTCCGCTCAACACTCCCGCGTATTCCCATCGCACCTCTCCCGATGCGAGCGCTCGTCTCCACCTCTGGGGCAAGAACGCAAGGACCGGCCCAATCAGGTAAGTCCAGATTATTCGCAAATTTCCCTCCCGTCGTTCGAGTTTAGGCCCGCTGATGGAAATACAAAGAGCGTTGAAAAACAGCCAATCTCCGAAACCGTTACCTGCTCGTGAGGTCAGTGAACGATTATGATTTGCTTGCAAACGGCTACTTAAACGATTGGGCCATTGCAAGAGTTTTTTTGGCGGGTGTTGGCCTCTTCCGGGCACACCCGTGCGCTGCTTTGCAGTTGGCAGCAGTTGCGATCGTTGCGTTTCTGTGTTCACGGCGCGCTCAGTTCCTTGTCGCTTTGTCGCTGCATTGTTGCCCAGCAACCATCTCTTCGGTCATCGCAGACCATAATGACCCTACCCGCGTATTTGACTTGAGCATGGTAATGGAGTAACAGAGAGGCATTGACCTCCCCGGAAGTAACACTCCCCGGCGGTGTCGCGGTCACTTCCTCTCAGGCCACCATCGCCTGCCCGAAGAGCAACTCCACAAAAGAACCTATCTCCTGGGCGGTACTCAATTAGACCTAAACAGGGCAGTGTTTTCTTTGCGTCAACGCTCGCGAACGAATTTAGCCTTTGAAACTCATGCGAGTGGACTTCAAGCAATTGTTGCGTCGACCCATTGAGATCACCGGACAAATCAGGACTTACCACGACCGCTGTGATAAAACATCAAGCAATGAGGTTAATTCTCGCTCTAATTTATCTTTCGGCGGGAGTGTACGGGCTTTACGCGACTAAGAGGCACTGGAGCTTCATTAGTCAACTGCCGCATAGCGTGGTCCTCGCGGTTAGTGTCGCCGCCCCGACTCCGATAGCCGGTCCCAACAGAGACAAAAAGCGCTAGCGAAAGGTAGCTCGCGAGGCAGGATTAAGCGGTCCTGGGTGTTCATTTCACCCTAGTCAAGACCCAAAGCAGCACGGTTTCAATTGAAACCAAGGCCCCATAGGCACTGCCAACAGTGAGAAAAATGATGCCGTAGCAAAAACCAGTTGCCTCCTCGTCGGCTATGTCCAATCTTGCCCTTTTCCTGACCCTAGTCCAAAACATGGACCCGGCCAGCCACGGAAGCAGGCAGCCCAGTGCAGCGTAATACCTAGCCGCCGCTGCGCCACGTGTTAAGGGCGCTAGCTTGAGAACGATGAACAAGGACACCGTGGTTGTCCAAGCCAACAAAGTGACGAGGAACATAAAAAAAGTCCTCACGCGTGCGCTGTTCCAAAAACTGTCATCTAACCGCATACCCTTCTCCTGTGCCGGTCGCCCCCATTCTCGCATACTCTAAACTTGATGACTCAGGCGCACGGTCTTAGTTATCCGCACTTCTCTCGCGCACGTCTGTGATGCAAGGCCCTGACCCAAACGCACCACCCTTGCTTGCTCCCCACTCTTACTGATTACTGATCACTGATTACCGATTACCTCGTCCCAATTTCCACAACCTTTCGAATGCCGAGGATAAAATGTGCCTGTCTAGTACATAGTGGTATATTGACGATGTGGTATTCCTTCGCTATCCTTTCCCCAAATGTCCAAGCGAAGATCAGATCCCCCCGCCAACCTCTGCCGCTTCGCCTTTGCCGACGGCCGCCATTCCAGGATGCTCGCTCATCCCTCATACCTCCCGTGTCCAGGGATAACGGATCGCTGCAAGCCTCCTCTTCCTCTTCGCCACTCGACATTCGTTTACCCTGAGCGGACTCGAAGGGTTTACCCTGGAGGGCAGCCGAAGAGTCACTCGCCACGATCGGCTAACCCCTTTGTTTCCACCACATCGACAACCCCCTCCATCAACCCCCTTGTTTACAAATACTTGCGCACACCCGGGGGGAGGGGGTACCCGATTACGGTTAACCNAGGAGGTGAGACGACAGACGAGAGGGGGTCTTAGGCCCTCAGAAAAGAGCCTACGTCGATTCCCGCTTCGCGGAGAATCGCCCGCAGTGTGCCTTCTGCCATATCGCCGCTGTGGTGAGGAAGGGTGACCTTTCGCCCGGTCTCGGAGTGCCGCCAGATCTCGTGGCTGCCGGGACCCTGGCGATCAAAATGGAAACCACCGGCGGGCGACCTCACGATAGGAAAATCCTGCTAAGCGTCCCATTAGGACACAGAGACAGGAACACGGAATTCCCGGTTAGGCCGATGCTTGTTGCGGAAGACGCGGGGCAGCGGGTCGCCATGTTCAAGACAGGATTCCACGATTTTTCGGGCAAGTCCCTGAGCAATTTCAACGGCTTCGGCGACGCTGCGACCCTCAGCTACCAAGCCGGGAACATCCGGGCTTGTTCCGAGGTAGCGACCGCCTTTGAGACGCTCGACGCGCACGCGAATTGCTACTTGCTCAACTTCCGTGAGGTGCTCGCGTTTTCGCATGGCGATTTCTTCCCTCGGAGATTATACCAAGGCTTGGAGGTGTTGCACTGTCCAGCCTACCCTTACGTCCTCACTACGAAGACTCCGTTCGCAATGACGAAGCCACGAGCCAAGGCGGATTTCGCGGGCGGGACTGGCATGAAAGCCACCGCTACCAGAAGAGGTGGATCTACGGTGTCGGGGTCAGGTGGATTTTACAGGCTGGCCGTTGGCTTGCATCTGGCCGAGCAAACCAAGCGCGCGCTCCTGAATCGACTTGGGGAGCTTGGCGTAGTCCAGGCCTTCCGCCAGATCCTGACCGCCATTGACGGCGTATTGGATGAAGTCGCGAATGGCCTGGCGCTCCATGGGGTCGCTGCCGTCTTTGGCGATCACAAGAAAGGTCAGGCCGCAGATCGGGTAGGCATCTTTGGCCGAAGCGGGCGGGTCCACAACCGAAGCGCGCACATCTTTGGACAAGGCGTCGCTAAAGGACTCGATTGCCGCAGTGGCGCTGGTCGGGCTGGGCACGACAAAGCTGCCGGCGCGATTCTGAATCGACGCGACCGGCAGTTGCGCTTCTCGGGCGTAATTCAACTCGGCGTAGCCAATGGTGCCGGGATTGTCCTTCACGAAATCAAGGACGCCGGTGCTGCCCTTCGTCGCAATGCCCACAGGCCATTTCACGGTGAGCCCGTGGCCGGCGGCTTGCGACCATTCCGGACTCACCTTCGCCAGATACGAGCTGAAAATGCTGGTGGTGCCGCTGCCATCGGAGCGATGCACAACAAGGATTGCCGCGTGCGGCAATGACGCGCCCGGGTTGTCGTGGGCAATCGCCGGGTCTTGCCAGCTAATGATTTTCCCGAGGAAAATTCCCGCCAGCGTCGAGCCACTCAGGCGCAGCGGAGTTTTCAAGGAGGGAAGATTGTAGACCGCGCAGACGGGACCCGCGGCCACGGGAAGTTGAATCACGGGAGCCATGTCCTTCATTTGTTCGTCGGTCAAAGGCGCGTCACTCGCGGCAATCTCCAGCGTGCCCTGCTTGAGCTCGGCGAGTCCCGCGCCGCTCCCGATGGGCCGGTAGTTGATCTGAATGCTGGGATGCGCTTGTCGATAAGTGCTGATCCAGCGCGTCATGATGGGATGAACAAAAGTGCTGCCCGCGGCGCCGATGGCGGTTTTGACCTGAGACGAAACCGCAAAGTCAGTTTCCTTCACGGGCTCTTCACCCTTGTAGTTGCACCCGTGGAGTAAGGCAAAACCGAGCATTGTGGCCACAGCAAGAATCGATCGGCGACGGTTCGACATGAGGAAGCCTCCTAGGATTACTCCGTTCAACAGGCCTGCAAGGGAAGGCCAATGTTACACAAGCCGACCCGGCCAATGATTACGGGGATGTTACAAGCAGGTTTGCTGAAATCCGTTGCGCGAGCGGAAGGATGGCGAACCCCGATTGCGCAGCCGTTACCGGCCTGCCTTGCCGATTAAGGGGGCTGAGTCGCAGAACTGGCTTGCCGCATTTCGTCAGATGTGCCACGATTAGTTCTGCTTTTCAGCTTCGCTTCAGGGGCAAGTCCGGCCGAGACCTGGGCCGGTGACATGCGAAAAACACTTCACCTCTATCTCATCAAACCCTCGCAGTATGACGATGAGGGTTATGTCGTACGTCATTGGCGCGGAGTTCTGCCCAGCAACACGCTCGCGTGCCTGGCGGGTCTCACTGAGGATGTGATTCGGCAGAAGCTCCTCGGCGACAAGTGGAACATCAAGGTCCACCTTTTTGATGAGACCGTCGATAAAGTTCCCGTCAAACGCATTTGCCGTTCGCAACGCTGGGGGCTGGCAAAAACGATCGTCTGTCTGGTTGGCGTGCAAACGAATCAGTTTCCCCGCGCCTGCGATCTCGCGCGCGACTTCCGCCGCGCTGGGCTCACGGTTCTGATCGGCGGTTTCCACGTGAGCGGGTACCTTGCACTGCTCCCGGAAATCCCTCCGGACATCCAACAGTTAATGGATGACGGCGTCACCATCGTGAAGGGTGAAGTGGAAGAAGCGTGGGGAAACCTGCTCCGCGACGCGGTCAACGGCCAGCTCAAGCCCATGTACGATTTCCTGAACGAAAAGCCGGACCTTTACACCAAGCCGATTCCCGCCATTCGCAGGAAATATCTTCGCAAGTTCATAGCCCCGAATTTCGGCACGCTCGATTGCGGCCGCGGCTGCCCGTTCGAGTGCACCTTCTGCACCATCATCAATGTCCAAGGCCGGAAAATGCGCTTTCGCTCCGCCGAACACATCGCCGAAGCGATCCGGCGCAATTACCATGAGAACGGCATCACCTTTTACTTTTTCACGGATGACAACTTCGCGCGCAACAAGAACTGGGAAGCCATTTTCGACGCGCTCATTCGCATCCGCACGGAAGACAAGATCCCCGTGGAATTCATGATGCAGGTCGACGTGCTGTCCTGGAAGATCAAGAATTTCGTCACTAAGGCGCGCCAGGCCGGCTGCATCAATGTTTTTATCGGCATGGAAAGCGTCGATCCGGGCAACCTTGCCGCAGCAGGAAAGAAGCAGAATCACGTCAACGAATATCGCCAACTTATTCAGGCGTATCGCGATTCAGACATCTCCGCGCATGTGGGTTACATCGTCGGTTTCCCGTTCGACACGGTTGATTCCATTCGCCGCGATTTGAAATACCTGATGGAGGAAGTTCGGCCCGATCATGCTTCGTTCTTCATTCTCATGCCGCTGCCTGGTTCGATGGACCACCTGAACATGAAGCGGCGCGGGGAGTGGATGCATCCGGATTTCAACCTCTATGATTCGCAGCATGAGGTTACCCATCATCCCAACCTGAAACATGGTTCCTGGAAAGAGACTTATTTCGAGGCCTGGCGCACCTTCTACAGCCTCTCGAACATGAAAGCGATACTGCAGCGCGGCTCGCGCGCCAATTACTGGAACAATTTCCTACGCTTCCTTTGGTACAAGAATTCCATCCAGACCGAGGGGCGCCATCCCATGATGTGCGGTTATTTCCGCCTGAAAGGCCGCAAGGTTCGGCGTCCGGGTTTGCCCATTTTGTCGCGTTGGGAGTATTACACCGGGCGAACCCGGGAAATTCGCGAGCATCTTCGCGGCATGCTTCGGGTTCTCACGGAAATGGAGGAGTTGTGGCTCCAGACGCGGCACCCCTCGGCCGCCGAGCAGCGCGTGGTCGAGGAACTCGCGCGGCTTCGCGACAAGTACGACCAGCTCAAACTTGCCGATCTCCAGGCTGCTTTCTTACGGGCTAAGGAACATTTCCCCTCCCTGCGCGTGCCTTCCAAGGTTCACCTTTTCTGGGCCAAGTGGAGCCCGCTGTTGGTGCAAAACAAGGTTTACACGCGCGCCGATTTACAGGCTTTTTGGAGCAGCGTACGGCAGCGCTGGGAAGACCAACACTGGTTCCGCATTCCGGTGCACAAGGTTCCGCTAAACCTCTTGCGGGATCTGCAGCTATCTGCCCTCTTCTTGTTCCACGTCGCTCGCGAACTGTAGCGAAGTGCGTGGCCCGCCTCCGCTCGACCTGCGTCCTGTGGGTTGTTACGATAATCGCAGGACGTCATGCCCAATCGAAAAAATGCGCGTAAGTCTGCTGCCTTGGCAACCGCAGGGCCGGCTGAAAGCCGACGCCACAGCCGGCACGGGGAGCTTGCCGAGCGCTGGTCGCATCTGCTTCGGGAAAACGGCATGGTCCGCGCGGGACAGCGCATCGGCGTGGCTGTTTCGGGAGGTGCCGACTCGGTCGCCCTTCTGCTTCTGCTCCTTGAACTGCGCGAGCCGCTCGGGATCGTTCTCTCCGTTGTGCACTTCAACCACAAATTGCGGGGCCGAGCTTCCGACCGCGACGAGCGATTTGTGGCCAAACTTGCCGAAGACCACGGCTTGCCGTTTTTCGCCGAGCGTGAAAACGTGGCCGCAAGGGCAAAGAGGGAGCGCGCCAATCTGGAAGAGGCCGCGCGCCGCAGCCGGTACGCATTCTTTGAGCGCCTGGCTTCCGAAGGCCAACTCGACAGAATCGCGGTCGCGCACACGGCCGACGATCAGGCCGAAACCGTTCTTGCCCATATCCTGCGCGGCACCGGCCTCGCCGGCCTTGGAGGAATTCACCCCGAAGTTGGCCCTGTCTTTCGCCCGCTTTTGAAGATTCGCCGTGGCGAGCTTCGCGCCTACCTGCGCTCGCGCCGACAGCCGTGGCGGGAAGACGTCACCAACCGCGACACCAAACGCACCCGCGCGCGAATTCGTCATAAGCTCATGCCGTTGCTCGAAAAACAGTTTCAGCCCGCAACCGTCGACCATCTCTGCCAACTCGCCGACTTGGCCCGGGAGGACGATGCCTGGCTGGAAAGTTCGGCCGAACTGCGGCTGTTCCTCAGCGCGAAAGAAGAAAAGGGTGAATGGCACATTCCGCTTCGCGAACTGCTGGCAGCGTGTGGGGAGCCAGGCGGCCCAAAGAAGGAGGAAGCTCACTGGTCGCGGCAAGCAGCCGAGGCCATGAGCAAGCGCATGATTCGTGGATTGGTCAAGCGGGTGAAACCTCGCTCCGGCCAACTGAGCCGCAGCCATGTAGACGCCATCCTCCACCTGGCGCAGCAACCAGACAGCGGTAAATCGCTGCACCTTCCCGGTGGTGTAGAGGTCCGCCGCGAGCGCGACGCTCTTTGCTTCCGCCCGTCAGAGGCATCTTTGCCTCTTCCATCTGGCTCTGGCGCGTACACTTATTCTGTAGATCTCCGCAGAGGGGAAGCGGAGTTGCCGCTGGTGGAACATTCGTGCGCCTTGCGCTTTCGGGTGATTGACTGGCCTCCTCAAGGGCGAGAAACTAAAGATACAGGGGCGGTCTTGGACCGTGAGTCGTTGCGTTTGCCCCTCGTGGTTCGGAACTGGCGGCCAGGCGATGCGGTGCAACCGCTGGGCCACCAGAAGCGGCATAAGCTGTCGCGGCTCTTGAACGAGGTGGGCGTCAGCCGTTGGGAGAAGGCCACCTGGCCGGTGCTGACCTCCGGCGGAAAGATCGCTTGGACCCGAGGTTTGCCAGTGGCGGCGGAATTTGCGGCTGGGAGTAGCACTCGAGCAGGAGTGGTGATCACCGAGGTTCCTTTGTCGTAGCCATGGGAAAGGCGAGCACATACTCCGCGGCTCGAATCGCCCAGCGCGTAAAGGCTTTGGGGCGTGAAATTTCGCGCGACTCCCGGGGCCGCAGGCTGGACGTTGTGGTCACCATGGATCGTTCGTTTATGTTTGCGGCTGATCTGATTCGCGCCATTGACGTCCCGCTGGCACTGCACTTTGTCCGCGAGGACGTTCGGGATGTCCCGCATGCGGGGGGTACGCGGCGCGAGGTGTTTTTCGCGAATCGTTCCAGCACAGTGGCCGCAAAGGAGCATTCGGATCTCAAGGGTCGTGACGTTTTGCTCGTCGACGTTATTCTGGACAGTGGGATCACGCAGGATTTTTTGTTGCGCCGTATCGGAGAGGACAAGCCGCGCTCGCTCCGCCTGGCGGTGCTGCTGGACAAGACCTGCCGCCGCCGAGTGGCCCTGGAGCCGGATTACTTTGGCTTCCGCACAGCATCTAACTTAGTGTGGTCGGGGTATGGCTTGTCCGCCCCCAATGGCACGGGTCGCAACGGGAAGAATTTGGTGGCGGGTTCGGCGGCAAGCCGCGCCGGCAAGGCCGCGCGTCCGGGCAGGAAGAAAAAGCAGTAAGCGCGGCGGCGGAAGTCTGGTAGTTTGTAGTATGGGCGAAGAAATTGAGAGGTTAATGTGAATTCCAGTTCCACGGCAAAAACAATTCTCTTTTGGATCTCGATCGTCTTCCTGGGTGTGATGCTCTGGAAACTGGTGTCCAATAACGGCCAGGCGGCGCGCGAGGACAATCCAAGTTACAGCGAATTCATGGCCAAGGTCGATGAAGGTGACGTGAAGGAGGTGACCCTCTACCTCTCGCCCAACAGCTACGAGCTACAGGGAGAATACGTCCGCCCGGCGAACCGCAAGTTTCATGTAACGATCCCCAAGGAAAACTCACCTGAAATTACCAAGGCTCTCCGCGACAAAGCCGTGCAGCTCAACGTCAAGGAAGTTCGCAGTGGCGACTGGGTTCTCATTCTGCTGAACGCGCTNCGTGCAGCTCAACGTCAAGGAAGTTCGCAGTGGCGACTGGGTTCTCATTCTGCTGAACGCTCTTCCCCTCCTCCTCCTGGCCGGATTCGTTTTCTTCCTCATGCGCCAGATGCAGGCCGGCGGCAATAAGGCGCTCAGCTTCGGCAAGTCGCGCGCACGGCTCCTCTCTGCGCAACAAAAGAAGGCCACGTTTAAGGACGTAGCGGGAAGCGATGAGGCGAAGGAAGAACTCCAGGAAATCATCGAATTCCTGAAGGACCCGNAAAGAAGGCCACGTTTAAGGATGTAGCGGGAAGCGATGAGGCGAAGGAAGAACTCCAGGAAATCATCGAATTCCTGAAGGACCCGCAAAAGTTTCAGAAACTCGGCGGCCGCATCCCCAAGGGCGTTTTGCTTGTTGGACCTCCGGGAACGGGCAAGACCCTGCTGGCACGCGCGATCGCCNGGCGAAGCGAACGTGCCGTTCTTCTCGATCTCCGGGTCAGACTTCGTGGAAATGTTCGTGGGTGTCGGTGCGAGCCGCGTGCGCGACCTTTTCGAGCAGGGCAAGAAGAACGCGCCCTGCATCATTTTCATTGACGAAATTGACGCGGTGGGCCGCCACCGCGGAGCAGGACTCGGAGGCGGGCACGACGAGCGCGAGCAGACGCTGAACGCGCTCCTTGTGGAGATGGATGGATTCGAATCGAACGAAGGCGTCATCCTGATAGCGGCGACAAACCGCCCCGACGTGCTCGATCCGGCGCTGCTTCGCCCTGGCCGCTTTGACCGGCGCGTAGTTGTGGCGCGTCCGGACGTGAAGGNGCCGCGAAGAGATTCTCCGCGTACACACGCGCAAGAAGCCGCTGGCCGAAGACGTGGATCTCTCCATCATTGCGCGCGGGACTCCGGGCTTTTCCGGCGCCGACCTGGAAAATCTGTGCAATGAAGCTGCGCTCTGGGCCGCGCGGCAGNAATCGCAAGTTTATCAACATGGACGATTTCGAGATGGCCAAGGACAAGGTCCTGATGGGCGTCGAGAGAAAGTCCATGATCCTCTCCGACGAGGAAAAGAGGAACACCGCATATCACGAAGCAGGGCACGCACTGGTAGCGGCAATGACTCCGGGCGCCGATCCGGTGCATAAGGTGACGATTATTCCGCGCGGCATGGCGCTCGGCCTCACGATGCAGTTGCCGGAAGCGGACAAGCACAACTACACCAAGGAATACCTGGAAGGCACGCTCGCCGTTCTCATGGGCGGGCGCTCGGCGGAAGAACTTTTCCTCGGCCTTATCACCACCGGCGCTGGCAACGATATCGAGCGCGCCACGGATCTGGCACGCAATATGGTTTGCGAATGGGGCATGAGCCAACTCGGGCCGCTGGCCTTTGGCAAGAAGGAAGAAGCCATCTTCCTGGGCCGAGAAATTGCCCAGCACCGCGACTTCAGTGAAGACACCGCGCTGCAAATCGACAAAGAAGTGAAGCGCATCGTGAACGATGCTTATGAGAAGGCCCACAACATTTTAGAGACCAACCGCGATAAGCTCGACCGCATCGCTCAGGCGCTTCTCGTGCGAGAGGTGCTCGACGCCAACGAAGTGAAAATGCTGATGGAAGGCAAGGCGCTTCCCGAAAAGCCGCGCACACCTCCCACGCCACCTCCGCAGGGCGCCCCCGGCACCGACCCGAAGGTTGTGCGCCCGGAGTTGCGTCCCGCGCCAGGCTTCACGCGCGGAGATTCACCGGCAAAAGCCTGAACCCGGAATACATTTTGAGGTTCGTAGGGGCACGATCTATCGTGCCCCTACTTTTTTGTTTGCAGAGGAGTAGAATACGGCCATGGGACTGAAAGACGGCGAAAACCTCAACGTGACGTGCCCGTGCTGCCAGGCCAAGCTGGTGATTGACCCGGTCTTCGGCTCCGTGCTCTCACACCAGGCTCCTGTCAAGCCCGGTCCGGACGTCGATCTGACCAAGGCTTCCAGCATCCTCGAAGAGCAACAAAAACAGCGTGAGGACAAATTTGCGGATTCCTGGTTTCAGGAAGCCAACAAGGAAGATATCCTCGCGAAGAAATTTGACGAGGCGATGAAGAAAGCCAAGGACGCGCCCGCCGGCAAGCCCATCCGCGATTTCGATCTGGATTAGACAGCGTACTTCAGGTAAATGATTGGCAGTTGAAAACCTTCGTCCGCCTCAGGCGGACTCAGGATGACAACTTTATTGTGCTCGTTTGAACAAAAGAGCGATGGCTGCAGAGTACGCGGAGTTACGCAGAGCAGATCATAAATGATTCGCCGCAAAGTGTTTCTGTTGAAGCTGCAATCACGGACGCTTGCTCTCGGGGAGCGGACGCTGGTCATGGGCGTTCTGAATGTTACGCCGGACAGTTTTTCGGACGGCGGCAAATTCTTTTCGGTCTCGCGCGCTGTGGAAGCTGCACTCGCCATGCAGCGGGCCGGCGCAGACATCCTGGACATCGGCGCGGAATCGACGCGGCCGGGCTCCCCAGGCATTTCTGCGGCTGAGGAAATTGCGCGCCTGCTGCCGGTGTTGCAGGCGCTCCGCGGCCGCCTGAAAATTCCTGTTTCCATTGACACGCGAAAGGCCGTTGTGGCCGAGATCGCTCTCGGAGCCGGGGGAGAGATGCTGAACGATGTGTCCGGCCTGATGCACGATCCGCGACTCGCGGAAGTAGCCGCGCGTCACCGCGCGCCGCTGGTTCTCATGCACATGCGCGGCAATCCCCGCACGATGCAGAGAATGCCGTTCGCGAAGGACGTCGTGCGCGACGTTATCGCCGGTCTCCGCCGGTCCGTCACGATTGCGCGCCGCGCTGGCGTTGCCAAAGCGCAAATCGTGCTTGATCCCGGCATCGGCTTCGGCAAATCCTTTGCCCAGAATTATGAACTGCTGGCGAAACTCCCTGTGCTTGCTAAACTCGGCTATCCCTTGCTTGTAGGCACCTCGCGCAAAGGCTTCCTCGGTGCTACGTTGGCACAGCAAGGCAAATCGGCTCCTCCTGACCAGCGCATCTGGGGAACCGCGGCGACGGTCGCTGCCAGCATCCTCAATGGCGCGCACATCGTGCGCGTGCATGATGTGCCGGAAATGATCCAGGTAGCCCGCGTCTCCGACGCCCTGCTTGCTTCCTTGTGACGCGAAGCAAGCGCTGCGGCGTTCTTCTTCCGCCTGCGTTATAATTCGCGCGGAATCTTATCGTTTTCACAAAGGAACCTATGTTCGCGCGAAAACTTTTCTTTGCTTTATCGATTTCCATTTTTGCGTCCCTCCTGGCGGCGCAACTTCCGCCCGCCAACACTGGCACTCTTCGTCCTGGACAAGCCATTCAAGGCACGCCCGGCTGCTCCGCAACGGATGCGTCTTCCTGTGCCGAGGCCGCCGCGAAAATTATTCCTATCGTGATGGGCGATTCCCCGATGGAGGACAACCTGCGCCGGCTGACCGACGAAATTGGCGGGCGGGTCAGCGGCTCTCCGCAAATGGCGAAAGCGGTGGATTGGGCGGTGGGTGCGTTTCGCGCCAGCGGCGTAGAAGTGCACACGGAAAAGTACATGCTTCCTGTGGCCTGGAGCGAGGGCGACACTCATCTCGAAGTCCTCGAGCCGGTCAGCTTTCCGGTCTCGCTCGTTTCCACCGGGCTTTCGCCCGCGACGCCTGCTGGTGGTCTCGAAGGCACTTTGATTGACGTTGGCTATGGCGCAACGGAGGATTTCGCGCGCGCGAGCAGTTCCTTGAAAGGGGCCATTCTTCTTGTCCACAGCGACATCGGCTATACCTGGGCCGATCTGTTCGATGAGTACCTGCGTCCGCCTGACATCATCAGCCAGGCGCTCAAGGGCGGGGCGGTAGCCATTCTGTGGATGGGCGCGCGCGAGCACAAACTTCTTTACCGCCACACCAACTCGCTGGACGGCAGTGTCGACAAGATTCCGCAAGCCGTTGTCGCCCGTGAAGACGCCATGCGCCTGGCGCGTCTCGCTGCCGTCTATCCGGGCAAGCTTCGGGTGCGGCTCACCATGCCGAACAAGATTGGCGGGCCTGTCGAGCAATTCAATGTGGTCGGCGAGATTCGCGGCTACGAGAAGCCCGATGAATTCGTGGTTCTGGCTGCGCATCTCGATTCCTGGGAACTCGGCACGGGCGCTCTCGATAACGGCTGCAATGCAGCGGTGGTGATCGAAGCGGCACGCGCAATCAAGGCCAGCGGCCTGCTCCCGCGCCGCACCATCCGCTTCATCCTTTTTTCCGGAGAAGAGCAGGGCACCGTGGGTTCCTACGCCTACGTGCAACAGCACCATGCTGAATTGGACAAAGCTCGCGGAGTGGTGGCGTTCGATGCGGGCATCGGGCGCGTCAGCGGCTACTCGCTGGGCGGGCGCCGCGACATTGAGCCCGCAGTGCACGAAATCTTGAAACCTTTCATGGGATGGTATGCAGACGACAACACCTACGACGCCAGTTTCGGCACGGACAATTTTGATTTTCTGTTGGAAGGCATCCCTACGCTTGTGGCCAATCAGGATATCGCAAATTATCTGGAGAACTACCACGCGGCTTCCGACACCTTCGATAAAGTGGATATCCGCGAGCTCAAGCTAAACACTGTGCTTGCCGCGGTTACAACATGGGGTATCGCCGATCGGACGGAACCCATCGGCAAGCGCCAGTCCCGCGCGGAGATCGAAACGCTCATGAAGGAGACCGGGCTCGACCAGCAAATGAAGACTCTCGGCTACTGGGACGCGTGGCAATCGGGCGCCCGCGGCCGCCAGCCGTAAGCCGCCTCGTGACGAGATTCATTGGGCAGGGTGAGGCTGAAAGAATACCGCTTCCGTACGGGACGCGAGCCGCTAAATGCCTGCACACAACTCGACTTTCTCGGACTCGGCTGGGTGGGCAGGCGGTGCGAACTTCTTTTCCCAGGACCGGTGCAACTCTGCGCGCCGCGCAAGGACATACTCCCGGGCCTCGTCGAAGTCTTTATAGACCCGCGTGCCCTTGATCATGTTGCACGGACGGCAGCAGGCGACCAGGTTGGCAGGATTCTTCTTCCCCTTGTGGGCACGCGGATGGACAAAGTCAACGGACATGACCAGGGCGTTTTCAAAGCTGGCCTTGCCATCCAATCCGCAGTACCTGCAGCGGTATTGATCGCGTTGCAAGATCTTCAGGCCTTCGGCCAGGCTTACCGGCATGGCCACTCGTGACAGGGTCATGATGTTGAAAGGCATGGTCGACCTCCATCTTGATGATGGCTAGCATGGATAGGCAAAAAGCGCAGTGCGGAACGGCATCCAGCCATGTGCCCTAGCACACACGAAATCTGACTAGGGCCACGCAGGGCGCCCCAAACCAGACAAGCCGGGACTTGCGTGCTGTCCCGGAAATACCTGAAAGAAGTCTGTTGTCCTCAGGGGCGCTGCGCGCCCTGGGCTTCCNGCCAAAAACCGGCGGACGCAAAAGGCGCGAAAGCCCAGGGCTACATAGCCCATTTCATTTCGCAGGCCTTATGTCAGGGCTGAAGCCCTGACCCCCTAAAGGTAAGCGCAATGAACTGACGGGACGCGACACGAGGATTCCGCCCGCCAACCAGGGTACCGGCCTTTGGTTTCAGTGGGCTGCGGCGACCTTCATCGACGCCGGAACACTTTCGATATCGACCAGGCCGTGACAACCATAGAGAGCCGGAAGAATCTGCTCCGGGCCGTGATTCCGGCGCCACTCCGCAACGCGAATTGTGCCGGAGCGGTAGGCCGGCAGGTACATCCTGCCCAGCAGCGGGTGTTGGCCCCACGCGCCGGAGAGTTTGTCGGCGCGCTCTTCGGTCACCAGAAAATCATGCCGCAAGATTTTGGCGACTTCTTCGCGCGCCATTTTCTCCTTCCATGTCAAATAAGAGCATTGGTTCTTGGCGTCGTCTTGCAGCAGGGCCAGGAGCACGCCGATTTGCAGATCTTCGTCGGGCAATTGTTCGACCTCGGTGACGCCGTGGGCGATCAGGATGGCGTTGTTGGCAATGCCTTCGAACAGCGTTGCGGCCCGGGTGTTCATCGTGAGCACGGTGGCCTCAAAACCAGCTTTGCCTCGCACATATAGATCCTGCAAGTAGGCAAAGGTGGTTACGTGCCCTGGCACGACTTCATGGCTCACCAGTTGCTCGAATTCAGGAACTGACATCTTTAGCGATGCGTTGATTTCGTAGGTCGCATCGTACTTTGGGCTGCCATCGGCGTTTCTGGCGCGTCCGAGATAATTCATGGACCCGGAAAACCACGCATCCTTGATCGGAAGAAATTCGATGTTGGCTCGCGGAACCCGCGAAAGCTCCTTGGGCAGGTACGGCGCCAGGTGCTTCTCACACAGGCGGTCGTAATTCGCGATCACCGCATTACCCAGGGCCCGCACGGAGGCCATGGGAATCTGCCGCTCCGCGCGCCAGGCATCCACGGCCTTCAACACGCCACCGGCGCCGCTGGTATCGTGACCGGCGCGGCGCAACAGCTCTGTTACACGGCTGCGTTTCTCCTCCGGTTTGGAGGGCTCAGGGGCGCGGCCCGTGGAAGCCTGGACGCATCGCTGGTACCTGACGGGCTCCCCTTTCCCCAGAATCTCCATGGCCAGGTCCCACATCGTGCGTGAACTGAGCGCCAGTCCGTTTAGGTACGAACCACGCAGGCCGCCGATCTTTGCTGCTTCTCCCGCGATACCTTCGATTGCTCCCGGAATATCGATCTGCTGCAAATATTCCTCAATCGCATTTCGATCGACGTTCTTGCTCGCCACGCCGCCTAATTGGCGCACTCGCGCAGCGCTCGGAACCGCATAGGCCGGCGGCAAAGGTTCATCCGAGAACCACGAATCGGCAATGAATCTCCCGGTTCCGGAGGCGCACATTACGTCGCCGCCCCACAGCGTATCGATCCCCAAAATCGCATCCGCCACAAATTTCCCTATTCGGTCCATGAGGCCTCCTTTTCTTTCTTCAACGAACCGAACCAGACGTACAGGCACAATCCCACAAACATCACCGCTGAGACAATTTGTGAAACCGAATCGTGGCCATAGAACGGCGTCTCGACCCACTCTTCCCGGAAGCCCGGCACCAATCGCAACGCGGCCCCGAAGACTCCTCCCAGCGCTCCACCCGCCATCAGTCCTGAGGCGAGGATGACGCCTCGCTCGCGCACCCTGCGCCCAGGCTCCCCGCCAGTTCGATCGGCGCGCTTGTTGAGCCAATGAGACAAGAAGCCTCCGACCAGCGCGGGGGTGTTCAGTTCCAGCGGCAGGTACATTCCCAGCGCAAAGATCAACGATGGCTGACCAAGCATCTCCATGATCAACGCAATCATCGCGCCCGTGCCAAACAGAAGATACGCGATCGGCTGGCGGCTCATGAAACCTTCCACCAGCGCTTTCATGATAGAGGCTTGAGGCGACGGAAGCACTGGCCGGATGTCGCCCGGGGCGGATTCGCCAAACTGGAAAGTCTGGGCCAGCAGCACAATCGTCAGACCTACGGCCACGGCTGCGGCGATCACGCCCAGGAATTTCACCTTCTCCTGAGCCGCCGGCGTCGATCCCAGCCAGTAGCCAGTCTTCAGGTCTGTGATGGCTTGCCCGGATACGGAAAGCGCGGTACACACCATCCCCGCAATAGCCATGACGAAGAACATGCCGCTGGTGCCGGACACGCCGAAACGCAGCAACACCGCTGAGGAAAAGATGATCGTCAGCATGGTCATTCCCGAGACCGGGTTGCGCGCCACCGTGGCGATGGCGTTTGCCGCCACCGAAGTGAAGAAGAAGGAAAAGACCAGCGTGAGAATCAGGCCGACTCCGATCACCAGCCAGAAACTCTCCAGACGCCCCAGCAGCAGAGCTACGCCGATGGCGCTTAGGACCACGCCCAACAGGATCGTGGCCATCGAAATATCCCGATCCGTTCTCTCGGGCGCCGCCACCTCGGCCCTGCGAAATACGCGCAGGGCGATGCCGAACGAGCCCGCAACAATGCGCAGCGACTTGATAATTCCGAAGATTCCGGCCGTGGCAATCGCGCCGACGCCAATAAACCGCACGTAGTTTCGGTAAATCTGAAAGGCGGTCATCTTGGCGATGGGAATCGACGCCGGATACACGGCCACATCCAGGTGGCTGCCCACAAACCAGATCAATGGCACGAGAACGAAGTTCGAAAGGACACCGCCAGCGCACAAGATCAAAGAGCTTCGCAGACCGATCACGTAGCCGAGGCCGAGAATGAAGCCGATGGCGTCAAAGTTGAACACCATGCGCGCCCGGTCGGAGAGCATGCGCATCACCGGCACAAAGCGGAAATCCACGTACTCCTTCCAAACGTGAAAGGTAGTTACAAAAAAATCGTAAATTCCGGCGACGGCGGTTGCCTGGAGAAGCAGTATCGCTTGCGAGCCACCTTTTTCTCCCGTGACCAACACTTCAGTGATGGCGGTGGCCTCAGGATAGGGGAGAACGCCGTGCTGTTCGCGCACGAAGTAGCGGCGCAGCGGAATCAGGAACAGAACGCCGAGACATCCTCCGGCTAATCCGATGAAGATGGTCTGCACGGGGTGCGGATTCAACTGCAGAATGTAGAGCGCGGGGACGGTGAAGACGGCCCCGGCCACGACCGACCCGGCCACTCCACCGATTCCGGTGAGAATGACGTTTTCCAGCAGCGTCGACCGCCGCGCGTAAACGCGAGCCAAACCAATGGCGAGAATGGAAATCGGAATCGCCGATTCCATCACTTGCCCGACTTTCAGCCCGGAGTAGGCAGCGGCAACCGTAAAGATCACGCAGAGCAACAGGCCCCAGCCGATGGAGCGCGCGGTCAGTTCCGGGAGCCTGGTTTCCGCGGGCACCACAGGCTCGTATTTCTCTCCGGTGGCTAGTGGTTTGTAGGCGTTCTCAGGCAGGGACTTGGTATTGAGTTCGCTCATGGGCCGGCAACCCTCCGTGCCTGGAGCGAAGGGCATGATTTGCTGTGATTATATCCTTCGAAGCGGCCGAACGGATAAACGAAGTTGTTTTGATTGATGCGACGCTCAGGTTAGCATCGCGGCTTCGATGGCAGGCGCTCCTTTTGCCCGTTGTTCCTGGGCTGCAAGAACTCTCGGCTGTGAACTCTTTGTGTCCTGCCTCCGCTCCTCATTCCGCCCCATGCTTGCGTTCACGCTATACTGGCTTGGTGAGGCAAATTCACCAATTCGTGCCGCGGGATTCCGCTTCGAGCACGCGCAGAATCCTTGGGCTCGATTACGGCCGCAAGAAGATTGGGCTGGCGCTGGCCGATTCCGAAGCCCGTGTCGCCGAGCCCCAGGACACGCTCGAACGCATCAACCGCAACGAAGACATGCGGCGTCTGCGGGAGTTCGTGCGCGA
>OCOJ01033633.1_pt5 | contig 23513 bp, 24 predicted proteins | sample 1539251 | NCBI WGS metagenome assembly OCOJ01 (sample SAMN01911457, study PRJEB22624) | soil metagenome | biome: Soil | place: Malaysia | collected 2012-04-30 | depth RA_metagenome m | reverse complement strand
GGACGTTCCCACCTTTTTGCGGCGGCAGGCGCAGAAGGCATAAAAGGCGTAAGCCAATCGGATTTGTAGTATGCAGACGGGACACGTTGCGGCGTGCCCCGTCTTTTTTGGTCGTGGCAACCTGCTGAGAGCTTTGCAAGACGCAATACGGGCTTTGTATTAGCTGCAGCCCGGGTTCCCACCAGTCCCGAATCAGGGGTCGCCGTTCACTTGGACTGTGCGGCGGCGTTGCTGTTGCGCAGGGCGCGCTTCATGGCATGGACTTCGCTTTCGAAGCGGGTGAGATTGCTGCTGCCGTAGGGGAGCACGCTGCCGAGACCGGAGTGAAACTCGCGCGCGCGAGTGTCGGCGGCTAGCTTGGCAATGTTTGCGGCGTGCAGGCCGGCGCCCGGCACGACGACAATGCGATCGCCGGCCGCCTCTATGAGTTTGCGCAATACGGTCGTGCCTTCCGGGGCACTTGAGGCGCCGCCGGCGGTGAGCAGGCGCGTGGCGCCTGTTTCGAGGACGTCTTCGAGCGCGCGCAGAAGATCCGGCGCGTAATCGAACGCGCGATGAAACGTGACTTCCAAAGGATGGGCCCACTCCACGAGTTCGCGAGTGCGTTCCACATCCACGGTCCGATCCACGCGCAAGATTCCCAGGACTACGCCCTCGACGCCGAGGTCTCGGGCCGTGGCAATGGCACGGCGCATGGCGGCAAATTCGTTGTCGTTATAAACGAAGTCTCCCTGGCGGGGACGAATGATGGGGAAGACGGGGATTTCAAGTTCTTCATGAACTTTGCGCATGGCGGCAATCGAAGGGGTAATGCCGCCGTGGTTCAATTCGGCACAGAGCTCGATGCGGTCCGCGCCGGCATGTTCCGCGGCTAATGCCGTATCAAGCGATTCAACGGAGATCTCAAGGAGTGGGTCGGATGACACGCCAACCTCTGTGCCGGGCAAGAGTGGTCTGTCCTATATACTCCGGGTTTCCCCAAGATGCAACCCTTGCCTGCTCCTCCGGCGGGCAGACTCACGTTTGATCCACACCTATTTCGCTGTAGCGGAAGGCAATTCGTTTTTCGTCTACTCAAAGTTGGAACGATTCGGAGGGGGACGGGCGTCCTACCCCGCGAGGCGAGGTTTGTGCTAGGCTTCTGGCGAAACCCATCTGGTCTCATCCCCAAAGCAGTTCTTCATCGGGGGGTACCTGACAAGGAGACCGAAAATGAAAATGCAGAGAGTTCTTTTGCGTGTGAGCATTGCGGTGCTGGCAGCGGGGCTCGGCGGGTGCGAGAAGCCGTACCACCAGCCGGAAGAGAAATATATTTTGGTTGCAGCGAACGTCGATTTACCGTACTGGCAAGAAGCACAGGCGGGATTGACGGATATTGGCAAGACCGCAGGGGTTAAGGTGGAAATGGTAGGGCCGACGACATATTCGCCTAGTGAGGAGTTAACCGCGTTTCAACAGGCGCTGGCGCAACATCCGTCGGGGATCATGGTATCGGTCACCGACCCCAAGTTGTTTAACGAACCCATCAATGGAGCCATCCTGCAGGGGCTTCCGGTCATCACTATTGACTCTGATGCCCCGGAATCTCATCGCATTTTGTTCATCGGAACGGACAATTTCCGGGCGGGGGAGGAAAGCGGGAGGCACATGGCGACGCTGCTCGGAGGGCAGGGCCAAGTCGTGGTCATCGGCCTGAGCGGACAATTGAACACGGAAGAACGGCTTCGCGGCGTGACAGAAGCGCTGAAGAAATATCCCGGGGTCAAGGTTGTGGAGAACATAGACGACAAAGGTGATCCACGGAATGCGTATGACGGCATCTCTGCGTTGCTACAGAAGAAAGAGAAATTTCAGGGAATCATAGCGCTGGAAGCGACGGGCGGAGCGGGAGCGGCGGACGCCCTGCACCGGATGGATCTGACGGGAAAGGTCAAGATCCTTGCGTTCGACAAGGACCCGCAAACGCTCGAGGGGATCGAACGGGGGTGGATAACAGCGACGGTGGTGCAGAAACCCTACGTTATGGCGTTTTATGGAGTGAGGTTCCTAGATGATCTCCATCATAACGTAGTGCATGAATTCAAGGATTGGGCCACGGCGCCGGCGGCCCCGCTACCCGTGTTTGTGGATACCGGAACAGCAGTTGTGGACAAGAGCAACCTAGCGACGTTCCGGAAAGCTCTCGCAGAGCATCCGAAGCCGATGTAGGGTTGGAATCAAACGAGCCCGTAGGCTGCGAAGGTGACGATCGAGGCGACACCGAAAGCGGAGCCAAGCACCGCGCCGGCTAAGACGTCACTGAGAAAGTGCATACCCAAGACAATGCGGGAAAGGCCAATGCTGACAGCGAGGAAATAGAGGGGCCATTCCAGCGTGGGATAGAAATAACTGACCACTAGTGCAATCGAAAAGGCCGTCATGGTGTGCCCGGACGGGAAAGAGAACTGATCCGGAGGCAAAATGTTGGCCCAACAATGCGGTTCAATCTGGCAGGGGCGCGGACGGTGGCTGAGTTTCTTCAATGCCTTGAAAGCAAAGATGCCGAGAATAGCGGCAGAACCGGCGGCACCCACGGCAGCGTAGCCTCGCGTGCCACCGAAGGCCAGGAGAATGGCGCCCAGGCTGTACCAGAGCCAGCCATCGCCCATGCGTGTGGCAGCAAGCATCCAGAAGCGAATCCAACGGGGCGCGCGCCAGCTGTTCATGCGGCGCATGACGCGGTGGTCGCGATTCTCGATGTAGCCCCAGAGGTTTTTCGTTACGGCCACAGCAATACCTCAGCTTGCCCAGTTGGCCTCAAATGCGGAATCGACATCCCAAAGCATGCGCGGGCGGCGCGTTTCTCCCTTGAGATGCGCTGCCCACTTCCTGCAGAAACGGAGTTCGTTCAACCAATGCCCGGCGGTAATTGCAGGAATGAAAACCGCCAAGGGAAGGCCGCCGGCGGTCCACGGCTTTTCGTTCAGCAACTTCCCGACAAAGCGGAAAATGTCGGCGGTAAGCTTCGCGTAGCCACCGTGCTCGCCGTGCACGATGGCGCGACCTGCACGGAGACCAAGAAAGTATTCCTCCACAGTGCGGGCCCCAGGAACTTCGGTAAACGTGAGAGCAACGCCTGAAAGGGTGTGTGAATCACTCCCGGCCGTGCCGACTTTGCCAAGCTTGCGAGCCAAGCCATCGGCGCTACGGTTTGCCTCGATCCACATCTGGCCATTGCGGACTTCAAAGGCCGGAGCGTAGGAGGCGAACCAGTTGAAATCTTCTTCGGCGCGACGCCCGGTAAGGCCGGAGAACACGTGGTTCACACTGAAGAAAAGTTTACGCTCAGTGAGATACATGATGAGCGCTATAAAATCGTTACGACGACGCTGAATTTCCGCATGATCCTTTTCGGAAATGGCGTAAGCGCCCAGGTGCATTTCAGTGCCGCTGGGCATGCGGACGGTAACTTCCTCACTGAGAAAGAAATCAGGGTACTTACGGAGCGATTCTGCGGCGTCGATGGAATCATGGTCGGTCACCGTGACAATCGACATGCCACGCAGTTTGCAGCGATGGTAGACTTCCTCGGGCTGGTTATAGGACTCCTTGCAGACCCGGGTGAGCCCGGGAGTATTGCACATCCCGGAACCAACGGAATGAACGTGAAGGTCGCAACGCATGAGAAAAGTGTAAACGGGGGATATGAACAATCCATAAAGCGGGGACGAATAGTGCGTGAAAAGGTGAACGGAACTCATTGAGCACAAATGACTTTTTAGGTTTTCCACATGGCATGTTGAGTGCTCTTGCGGCAGCCTTTCCCCAGTATGCGAGAATGCGCCAATGAAGAAAATACAGATCCTGTTTCATGATGCCGGGGGTGGGCACCGAAACGCCGCTGTGGCCTTGCAAGCCGTGATTGATCAACAAGATAGAAATTGGCAGGTGGAGCTAACGCAGTTTCAGGACCTGACCGATCGTTTGGATGTTCTGCGTCGATTGACGGGAATCCGCATCCAGGAGCAATACAACATTCTGTTGAGGAACGGTTGGACGCTGGGAACAAGGCAATTGTTATGGGTTTTGCAAACGACGATTCGTGTGTTTCATGGGCCGATGGTGAAACTCCTGGCGAAGCATTTTCGGGAGCACCCCGCGGATTTGCTGGTATCCGTAATTCCCCATTTCAACCGGGAAATCGGAACGGCGTGGAGTTGGGTGTATCCGGACCGGCCGTTTGTCACGATTATCACGGATCTGGCGGACTACCCACCGCGGTTCTGGATTGAGCGGAACAAAAAGCAGTACGTAATCTGCGGGACAGAACGGGCAGTGGAACAGGCACGCGCGCTGGGAAAAGATCCTTCCCATGTTTTTGCTACTTCCGGAATGATTCTGCGTCCGGATTTTTACGCGCCCGATAACACGGACCCGGTGGTGCTCCGCAGAGAACTGGATTTGCGTGCGGACCTGCCCACGGGAATGATGCTGTTCGGGGGATTCGGTTCCAAAGTCATGTACGAAATCGCGGAGCAACTTGAGGCGGCAGAGTTGCCGCTGCAACTGATTGTGGTTTGCGGGCGGAATGAGAAGCTTGCGGAGAAATTCCGGGCACGCGCCTGGAAAATGCCCGTGCACGTCGTGGGATTCACGAAGGAAGTGCATCGGCTGATGCGTGCCGCGGATTTTCTGATCGGGAAACCCGGACCGGGAAGCGTTGCGGAAGCGATGGTCAGGCAACTCCCGGTAATCCTGGAGTGCAACGCGTGGACCTTGCCGCAGGAACGCTACAACACGGAGTGGGTGAAGGAGAAGCGGGTAGGCATCGTGTTGAAAAATTTTGGGGAGATTGCCACAGGGGTTAGACAACTGCTGGAGCCGGGCAGGCTCGCGGAATTTCGCGCCAACACAGCATCGCTGAACAACCGTGCGATTTTCGAGATTCCGGAGATTTTTGCGAAGCTGTTGGGTGAGCCGTCTCGGATGGTTTAGTTGCTGGCGCGCTCGGAGCGGGATGGGTGAGGCAAACGGGGACCTGCGCCGGGGTTTTCCATGGGCGTGGTAATGCGCGGCTTGCGGCAGGTCACGGCCCAGGGGCGGGAAGCGTATTTTGGAAGATCGCACATTTTGGGGCAGCCAGCAGACATCTTAGACTGGCTACAGCCGCAGTAACAGGTGCCCATGGGAGCGTGCCGTACTTTGGAGGAGGTGTCTGCCCAGACAGTGAAGCCGAGCAGAGCCACGGCAAGCAAAAGATCAAGCGCCAGCCAAAAGACAATCCGGCGAAGACGCGAGAGAGAAGGAGCTCTCATGGGCAGGAGTTTCATGCTGAAAGAACAAAAAACCGATAGGGCTTGCTTACCAAAGGAATTTGTTACCCGGGTATTGGTACGGCTATAACGGAGGGATGTGGGTGTAGGGGAGTGAGCCAAAAACGGGTTCCGATTTGAACCGGTGACCCTAATTGGGCGTGGGAGGGGAAGAGTAGAGGATATTAAGTTTTCTGTTTTTAGTGAGTTGAACGTGAAGACGGGGAGGACAGGGCTGGCGCGCTCCGTGCAAAGGGAAAGAAGTGGGCGCGTTTCAGTAGACGGACTTCACGGAATAGCAAGTGAGGGGGAAGGGGCTTGCTTGCGATTTCGGGAGTTCGTGACCNACCTGCCTCTGAGAGGGAAGCTAGGATGGATGACCCCACGCGCCGGTGTGAAAACGACACTGGCATTGAGACGCGCCTTCCGGGGCTCCCGAACCCAAGCGGGAGCCCCAGTTTTTTCCAGAGAACACAGTTTTATTTCTGACCAAATTCTTATTCGTTTGTTAGAGTGCAGAGGCGGTCGCCGGCTTCGCGTTACTCCCTGTCTCGGTGCCTGATTTTTTGCCTACCAGTCCACGAGGAAGTGACGTCCCGTGCGATTTCCTCGTTGTGTTGAGCATAGGGCGCTGAGACCTTGATCGAGGACCTGGTAAGCATGTGTGGAGAGGAGATACTGCAATGAAGCGAGCTGCTCTTCTTGTTGTTCTGGTGCTTCTTGCCCTTCCTTGCCGAGCGTTGGCGCAGACGGACCAAGCAAACTCCATTCAACAACAATTTCTAGGGACATGGAAGCTGGTTTCTTATGTCCGTGAGGAGGTTGCATCCGGCGATCAGTCCGACGTTATGGGAGCTCATCCCTCCGGTTACATCAACTACGGTCGCGACCGGCGCATGATGGTGATCATTGTAAGTGGTGACCGCAAGAAACCCGTGGGTCCTGTTGCGACACCTGAGGAGGCAGAAGCCCTGATCAGGAGCATGCTCGCGTATGCTGGAACGTATACGATCGACAGCGAAGCCAAAACGGTTACCCACCACATTGACGTGTCGTGGGACCAGTCGCGCACCGGTGAATCTCACGTACGAACTTACAAGTTGGATGGCGACCGCCTAACGCTTACTACTCAACCCTCGAACGACCCGGCCACAGGCAAGAAGACAGTGCGCACGTTGATCTGGGAGAGGTCAAAATAACTGCAATCAGGGCGTTTGCAGTTTCGATTTTCAATAAACCACATTTGTGTGAGGGGCGCAGTTGATCGTGCAGATTCAATATTGGCCCTTTCAACGCTGAACGACCCGGTTAGTTGACTTTGCGGGTGACGGCGATGCCGGCCTGGCCGAGGACGTGGGCGACTTGGGTCTCGCGGAGGCGGGAAGCGTCGTATTCGAAGGTGAGCTGGTTGTGTTGCTCATCGACATGGAAGCGGCGTAGGCCGTAGGTGTTGGCAAATTCGCCCAGTCGACGGAGCTGCTCGAGGCTGAGAGGGGATTGCAGTTCGTAAGTGATTTCCAGGAGCGTCATGGGGGGATTATAGCAGAGGCGGGAAGATGACTGGCGAAAGAGGTTGAGGCCCCGAAGGGCGAGAGAGGCATGACGCGGTGGTTGAGATCCTTCGGCCCGCAAACTGCGCGGGCCTCAGGATGACAGCTTTCGCCGATAGGTAGGGAGGGTAAAAGGTGCAGGCGAGCCCGCGGCCCTTCGCACCTCGGGGCAAGCAGCAGGCGGCCGCTACAAAGAGCCCATGGGCCAACTTGACTATAGATAGGGGATGGGGGTATATATAGGGGCAGAGGGTATCTGTGATGCGCACAGCACAAGGGGTTTTGGCGAAGACGATGGCGAGTTGCGCGTGCATGCCGGGAAGCGGGCGCAAAGCGGCGGGGGTTGATCCGGAGTTGAAGGAAACGAACCGAAAGCGGCTACGCCGGATTGAAGGACAGGTGCGCGGGTTGCAGCGCATGGTGGAACAAGAGCGCTATTGCGCGGACATCATTGTGCAGATTGCTTCGGTGCAGGAGGCCCTGCGCGGCGTGGCGCGAAGCCTGATGAAGAATCATCTGAAAAACTGCGCGACGAAGGCGCTGACCAGCGGAAAGCCAAAAGATGCGGCGGCGATGTATGACGAGTTGTTGGAATTGATCTATACACATTTGAGATAGAGAAGAAGCAATTAGAAGCTGTTTTAATGAATAACAAGGCGGAGAAAGAACTGATTCCTCAGGGGCTAAAGCCCATCGTTTGGCGTACGTTTATGTCGGAGCAGAAGCTCCGACCCCCTAAGAACTAATGATGAGAAGGCGTCGAGGAAAAGAGGCAAGGAAGTAAGGGGGTAAGGAGTGGAACGAGACCCTGTGTGCGGGATGAGCGTGGAGGCGGAGAAGGCCAAGGCGCGGGTTGACCATGGCGGAAAGATGTACTACTTCTGCTGCGGCGGTTGTGCGCAACGATTTCAGCAGGACCCTGCAAAGTATCTCGAGGCTTTTGGGGGCAGCAAGAGCATGCCGACGAACATGCCTACAGTGGCGGCCGCAAAGTCAGCGATGCCCGGCTTGGCCGTTTTGGGAGAGGAGCCGAAAGAAAAGGATCCGGTGTGCGGAATGATGGTGGACCCACGAAAGCCCGCAGAGAAAGTGGAACACGCGGGGAAGACCTACTACTTCTGCTCGGCGCGGTGCGCGGAGCGATTTCAGAAGGAGCCGGAGAAGTTCTTGGCGGCGCCGGGAACGGCGGGAATGGAGCGCGCGCCGGGGGCTAAGGTGACGGAGGCTGGGCCGAGGGGAGTGCGGTACACGTGCCCGATGGATCCGGAGATTGTGCAGATGGGGCCGGGGACATGTCCGAAGTGCGGGATGGCGCTGGAGCCAATGGACGTGGTCGCGGAGGAGCAACCGGATCCGGAATATGAATCGATGCGGAAAAGGTTTTGGGTGAGCGCGGCGCTTTCGCTGCCCATTTTGATTCTATCCATGTTCGGGGAAGCGCTGGGTCTGCATTGGAAGAGCGGGACGAGGAACGCAATTGAGTTTTTGCTGGCGACTCCAGTGGTGTTGTGGTGTGGCTGGCCGTTTTGTCAGCGATTCTGGAATTCATTGGTGCATCGAAGCCCGAACATGTTCACGTTGATTGGGCTGGGCACCGGGGCGGCGTATCTGTACAGCGTGGCGGCGACCGTGTTTCCCCAATTCTTCCCGCCGTCATTTCGGGACATACATGGGGGAGTGGCGGTCTATTTTGAAGCGGCAGCGGTGATTACGACGCTGGTGTTGCTGGGGCAGGTGCTGGAATTGCGGGCGCGGCAACGGACGAGCGGCGCCATCCGGGAGCTCTTGCACCTAGCGCCACAGACGGCGCATTGCGTCTCGGCGGGCGGGGACACGGACGTGCCGCTCGATCAAGTGCAGCGCGGAGATTTGCTGCGCGTGCGGCCCGGCGAGCGGGTGCCGGTGGATGGGACGATTCGGGAAGGCGCGAGCGCCGTGGATGAATCGATGGTCACAGGCGAGGCGCTGCCGGTGGACAAGACGGCGGGAGAAAAAGTTACAGGCGGCACGCTGAATAGCAGCGGGAGCTTCGTGATGGTGGCGGAACACGTGGGGAGCGAGACCTTGCTGGCGCAGATTGTGAAACTGGTGAGCGAAGCACAGCGCAGCCGGGCGCCGATGCAGCGGCTGGCGGACAAAGTGGCGGGATATTTTGTGCCGGGAGTGGTGATTACTTCGATTCTGGCGTTTGCAGGCTGGGCGATTTGGGGACCGGAGCCGCGATTCGCAGATGCATTGCTGGCAGCAGTTTCGGTTTTGATCATCGCGTGCCCGTGCGCGTTGGGGCTAGCCACGCCGATGTCGATCATGGTGGCCGTGGGACGAGGAGCAACGGCCGGAGTGCTAGTGCGAAACGCGGAGGCGCTGGAGACGCTGGCACGAGTAGATACTTTGGTAGTGGACAAGACCGGCACGCTAACTCAAGGAAAACCGCATGTGGCGCGGGTGCGGATGGTTGAGGGCGCGGGGCTGCCAGAAAACGCAATGCTTTCCCTGGCGGCGAGTGTGGAGCGCTCGAGCGAGCATCCACTGGCGCGGGCGATCGTACGCGCTGCGGAAGAGCGCAAGTTGCCGTTGGGACCGGTCACGGAGTTTCAAGCAACTCCAGGCGGAGGTGTGCGAGGTTACGTGCTGGGCAAGCTGGTCGTTGCAGGGACAGCACGGTTTTTGGCGGAGCAGGGGATTGCGGTTGCTTTGCCTAGCGGGGCAAGCGAATCCGCTGATGGCGCCGGCTGGACTGAGATTTGCGTGGCGGTGGATGGCCGCGTAGCAGGGACCGTGTTTCTTGCGGATGAGATGAAGGCCTCCACACCTGAGGCGATTGGAGAACTGCGGGCGGAAGGAATACAAGTGGTCATGCTGACGGGGGACCGGCGGGAAACGGCGGAACGAGTGGCCAGGGAAATTGGGATTGAAGAGGTACAAGCCGAAGTGCTTCCGCAACAGAAAGGCGAACTGGTGAAGAAGTTGCGAGGGGAAGGACGCGTGGTGGCGATGGCAGGAGATGGCATCAACGATGCGCCGGCGCTGGCGGCTGCGGATGTGGGGATCGCTATGGGTACGGGGACCGACGTGGCCATCGAAAACGCGGGGATCACCCTGGTGAAAGGAGATCTGAGGGGGATCGTGCGGGCGAGACGGCTATCGCACGGCACGGTGAGAAATATCAAGCAGAATTTGGCGTTTGCCTTCTTATACAACATGCTGGGAATCCCGATCGCGGCCGGCGTTTTTTACCCGGTATTCGGCTGGCTGCTGAGTCCGATGATCGCGAGCGCAGCGATGAGCTTCAGTTCGGTATCGGTGATCACGAATGCCTTGCGTCTGCGGCACATTTCCTTGTGATAAGAGCTGGGGTTGTATTGCCTGAAGGCGCGGTTCTATCGGCACTGACCCACCTGACCAAAGACGGTCCTGATCGTCTATAAGCAATAGAAACGGGAACATTTCCGGGCGCGGTGCGTACTAATGGTTGAGTGTGAACGAGAGAAGTGTTCCGGGGGTCGGTTATGTCCAGCAATGGCAATGGATTAGCAAACGGGAAGGCAGCCAAGAGGCGCCGGCGGAGAATCATCATCGCAGCGATTGTGGGGTTGGTGCTGATTGGGGGCGGCTACGGTGTCTATGCAGCGCTGCGCCCAAATCATGAGATTGACCCGTCAAAACTGGCGTCGGTGGAACGCGGGGATCTTGCGCGCGTGGTCGTGGCGACAGGAAAGATTCAGCCGCTTTCGAAGGTGGAAATCAAGTCGAAGGCGAGCGGCATCGTGAAGAAGCTGTATGTGGACTATGGCGACCGCGTGAAGCAGGGCCAGGTGCTGGCGGATCTGGACAAAGTACAGTTGGAAGCCAGCGTGCGGGCCGCGCAGGCGAATTACCAGGCTGCGCAAGCCGCTCGTGACTCTTCGAATGCACAGCTCGAGCGGAACAAAGTGGACGCGGAAGGGCCGGATGTGCCGTTCCTGAAGCTGAACATGGAACGGGCCGAGCAGATGTACAAAGACGGCGTGATGTCCAAGAGCCTGGTGGAAGATGCGGAGAAGAATTACCAGCTTGCGCTGAACAAACAGATGAGCGCACAGCGGAACCTGGCGGTGTCGCGCGCGGAAATCGCCAAGGCGGAAGCGCAGGTGGCGCAGGCCAAGGCGGCGCTAGAAAATGCAGAAGAGGATTTGCGGAATTCGACGATCATCAGTCCGATTGATGGACTGGTGTTGTCGCGCGACGTGAACGTGGGCGATGCGGTGAGTTCGATCCTGGTGTTGGGCTCGCAGGCAACGCTGATCATGACGCTGGGGGACATCAGCGAGGTCTACGTGCAAGGGAAAGTCGATGAGGCGGATATTGGCAAAGTGTATTTGAACCAGCCGGCGCGGATCGTCGTGGAGTCATTCAAGGACAAGAAGTTCACGGGGAAGGTGACGCGGATTTCACCGTTTGGGAAGGAAAAAGACAACGTGACGACGTTTGAGGTGCGCGTGTCGATCTCGAACCCCACCGGTGAGCTGAAGGCCAACATGAGCGCGAACGCGGAGATCATCCTCGAGGAAAAGAAAAACGTGCTGATGGTGCCAGAGGCTTCACTGATTTACGACAAGGACCGCAACGCATCGGTGGAACTGCCGGACCCGCATGCCGAGAACGGGCGGAAAAAGACTGCCGTGAAGCTGGGGATCTCCAATGGAGTAAAAACCGAAATCATTTCGGGTCTGACCGAGAAACAGCAAGTCGTACTCCAATAGCGAGGCAGTATGACCTTTCGTGATCTATTAAAAGACACGATAGCGACGCTCTGGGCGCACAAACGCCGGACATTGCTGACCATGTTTGGGATCGCGTGGGGAATTATCGCGATCACGTTAATGGTGGCGGCGGGCGAGGGACTGGGGCGAGGGATCCAGAAGCAACAAGAGACTTTTGGCAAGGACGTGATGATCGTGTTCGCGGGGCGCACCAGCATGCAAGCGGGCGGCGTGCGTTCGGGGCGGCTCGTGCACTGGATGGAGGACGATTACATTGAGGTGGCCAAGGAGTCGCCCGCCTGCAAATACGTGATGCCGGAACTGGGGAACAACACGAAGGTGCACAGCGCGTTCAACAGCGGGGACATAAATACGGTTGGCTCACTTCCACCCTTCACGGAAATTCGCAGCATTGCGGTTGATGCAGGCCGCTTTTACAACGACGAAGACAATGAACAGGGACGCCGCGTTGCGTTTCTTGGCACGGAAACGAAGAAGCAGCTGTTTGCGGAACGTGAAGCGGTGGGACAAACGATTGAGCTGAACGGCATCCCCTACACCGTCATCGGGGTGATGAAGACGAAAACACAGAATTCCAGTTACGACGGATTCGATACACGGAAGATTTTCATTCCCTTTAATGCGATGAGGCGGGATTTCCCGAATAAGCCACCGGCGGCAGAGCATTCGGTCGACCGCCTTTTGGTGGCACCGTGGTCGCTGGCGACGCATCACGATTGCGTGAAGCAGGTGCGGCGGGCGTTGGGGCGAATGCACGATTTCGATCCGCGGGACGAAGAAGCGGCGAGCATATGGGATACGGTGAAGGGAGCGGAGGCAAACCGGTTGATCATTGTGGGAATGGAAGTGTTTATGGGGGCGGTGGGAGTTGCGACGCTGTTCCTGGGCGGGCTGGGCGTGATGAACGTGATGCTGGTGGCGGTGCGAGAGCGGACGCGGGAGATCGGGGTGCGGAAGGCGTTAGGGGCGACGCGCGAATCCATACTTCGGCAGTTTTTTCTGGAGACGGTCATAGTCGTGGGCATCAGCGGAGCGGCTGGAATCCTTATTTCGTATGGCTTCTGCGCGCTGGTGGATCTGTTCCCGATGCCGCCGTTCTTTGACGGGCTTATCGCGAGTTGGAAATTGGCGGTGATGACCGTGAGCTTGCTGGGGATTATCGCGGTGCTCTCTGCGTTGTACCCGGCAAACCAGGCGGCGTCAGTTGATCCGATTGAGGCACTNGCGGTTTGAGGCAGGTGGGTAAAAGCAGTTGTAAGTTTTAAGTTCTAAGTCATAAGTAAAACGGATGCGAGATGCGAATTGGACTACAGGGAAGCAGATGGAATAGGCCCACTCTGCGATGGTGTCTTGGTGATTTTCCTTATTACTGCAGGGCGGTATTACGACTATGCTGACGGAAGTGTTCAAGGAGGCGTGGGCGGCGCTGGGACGAAACCGGGTGCGGAGCGTGCTGACCATGACGGGAATCGCGTGGGGAATTATGGCGGTAACGCTGCTGTTGAGCTACGGGTCCGGATTCCGAAGCGTGCTCATGTACACATTTGAGGTGTTCGGCAAGGGCGCGGTGATCTGCTGGCCGGGAACGACCAGCGAGCAGGCGGGAGGAGAGCGAGCAGGGAAGCGCGTGCGTTTTGAACAGGAAGACGCAGACTGGGTGAAGGCGCAATCGCCGCTCGTCAAGCGCATAACGCTGGAAACGGTGCAATGGAAGGGGATTTCGCACGAGGAAAGGCTTTCAGACTCCGCGACGCGCGGTGTTTATCCAGAATATGGGGAGATGCGCAATGAGGTGCCTTCGGAGGGCCGCTGGATTTCCGCAGAGGACATTGCGGAACGGCGTCGAGTGATCTTTCTGGGAGCGCGTTTGAAGAAAAAACTGTTCAGCGGGATGCCGGCCGTTGGGGAGACGGTGCGGGTCAATGGAGTGCGGTTCACGGTGATAGGCACGATGGACATGAAGTTTTCGGATAGCTGCTACTTCAACTGCGACGACGAATCGGCTTTCATCCCTTATACGGCGGCGGCAGATATGTGGGACGCGCGGTACGCCAGCGTGATGGTCTTCGAACCGGTGGCACCGCAATTTGAGACGCAGGCCATGACGCAGTTGCGCACGGCGGTGGCCAACCGCCAGCACTTTTCGCCGAACGACAAACGCGCCATCACGATGTTTGGGCGGGAAGAATTCAAGCCGGTGATGGAGGGGATCACGATTGGAGTGGAAGCATTGCTCTTTCTGATCGGCGCCATGACGCTGGGGATCGGGGGAGTGGGCGTGATGAACATCATGCTTGTGTCTGTGGACGAGCGGGTGCGCGAAATCGGATTGCGGCGGGCACTGGGGGCGAGAAAGGCGCATATCCGGTGGCAGTTTTTGCTGGAGGCGCTGGTGCTGACGCTGGCTGCGGGAGCGATCGGCATGCTGCTATCGTGGTTGCTGACCTCGGCGATCGGGACGCTTCCGTTTCTCGGCCCTGCGTATGAAGATGACTCGGGGAAAGTGGACATTCATCTGGTGTTGTCTACGACGACCCTCTTCCTGTCCACACTGATCCTGATTGTTGTGGGCGTGATTAGCGGGTGGTTGCCAGCGATGCAAGCGGCGAAACTCGACCCGGTGGAAGCGTTGCGCTACGAGTAGTCCCAAAAACATGCAAACCAAAACCTGTGCCGGCTGTCCTTGAGGGGCGGCGGAGGCGGCCGCATACTGCTCACGTCTGGTTTTTGGGAGAACCCTCATGAACATGGCGTTTCGAGCAGTTTTGGCGCTTGGTGTGGCTGCGTTTGGCTACTTTGGGATCTACCGGCCGCTGCAGTTACGCTGGGGAGCGATCGATGATGAAGTGCGCCGGGCGATGCCGGGAGACGAAATTCAAGCGAGCCCAGTTTTCAATGCGACGCGAGCGATGACGATTCGGGCGCGCCCTGAACAAGTCTGGCCGTGGGTAGCGCAAATCGGCTATCGACGCGCGGGCTGGTACGGGTACGACTGGATTGATAACGACGGAATTCCCAGTAGCGACAGGATTTTGCCGGAGTGGCAATCGCTGAAAGTCGGCGACTCCATACCCATCTGGAGAGGGAATAACTTCCCGGTTGTGGTCGTCGAGCCGAACCGCTACCTGGTTTTCGAGAGCCCAGACCGGCGCGACTCCATGGCGATAGGATTATGTGCAGCAGAGCCAGAAACTACACGATTAGTCTGGCGGATACGACTTGGAGGCTACTGGTGGAGTTCTCCGTGGATTTTCGCGCAACTATTTGCGGACTTGAGTGACTTCATCGCGGTGCGACAGGCAATGGAAGGAATCAAAGCACGCGCAGAAGGGACGTACAGGCGGACTATTTTTCTCTATGTGGAATTATTTGCATGGTTGGGAATGTTCCTGGGCTTTCTTGTGACGCTGATTGCGCTGGTGCTGCGTCGCGAGTGGGTAGGATCCCTGCTGCTGGCAATTCTGACTGGATCGGTCACAGTGGTTTGTGTGTTGGTAAGGCCAGCGTTGTTCGCGGATATCATCGGAGTTGTGGCTGTAGGGGTGTCGGTGTGGTCGGTTACGCGACAGGCCGAGAAGCGAGTGCCAGATTCTCTCCATGCGCATGCATGAGCAGGCTGCTATATTGAATTAAGATGAGAAGCAAGTTCTTGCGAATAAGGGAGATGGTCGATGATATGGAGAGCTCTTAGCGGAAGAAGAGTGGCGGTATGGCTTGCCGCGGTGCTGCTGGCCCTGGCTGTGGCGACCTTTGTCGAGGGCCACGCGGTTTTGAAGGAGACATATCCGGCAGCGAACAGCAAGGTGAAGGGACCCGATGTGCCTATCATGCTGAAGTATAACGTGCGGATCGATGGCAAACTTTCGAAGCTGCAATTGCTGAATCCGGACAATTCTACAACCGATTTGAAGATTGACGAGCAGTCATCCCCAGATACTTTGAACGCGAAGGCGACGGGGTTGAAGCCGGGACCGTACCGGATTCGCTGGCAGGTGCTGGCGCCGGACGGGCACATCACGCGGGGGGAAGTTCCTTTTACAGTCACTGGTTCTTGAGAAAGAACGATGGCGCAACTGTTGAGCATTTTCGGGTTTCTAGTGGTCTTGCTGCGCGCGACGATCACGTGTTTTCAGAGCGTGACCGTGGGTGGGATAGTCTTTTTTGTGGTCGTGGCGCGCAAAGGGGAGCAGCGAAGTGAAGAGTTACTGCGCGGGGGTTGGAAGCTGATCCGCTGGAATGCCCTGGGGTTGGCCCTCGCACAACTGCTTTTTGTAATCGCTAATTCGCTGGTGCTTACCTATTCGACCGAGATCCCGTTGAAAGAAGTGCTGGGGACCAATTTCCTGTGGGCCGGCGTCTCGGCGATGGTGGCCGGGATTGCCCTAGCCCTGTGGCCTGGTGTCTGGCGGACGAGCGTGAATCCAGCGGCGCTTGTGCCAGCAGGAATGATGCTGGCGGCATCGGTGATGACCAGCCATTCGGCGTCGCGGATGGAAGACCGAGGCATGCTGGTGGCGCTGACCACGTTGCATTACCTAGCTACAGCCAGTTGGATCGGCGGGCTGCCGTACCTGTTGCTGGCGACAAAGCGGGTTACGGATCCTGGCGCAAAAATACAAAACTTCAGGAATTTTTCACGGCTTGCGCAAATCAGCGTGGCGGTGCTGGTGCTGGCGGGATTGGGGATGAGCCTCGTGTATGTGGGATCGTGGGACGCACTCTACGGCACGGCGTATGGGGTGATGCTTGGAGCAAAGATCTCGTTGCTTGCGGTGCTGCTGCTTTTGGGCGCGGCGAATTTCTTCATCGTGCGAAGACTTCGGACCGAGAGCGGGACCGCAGCCACCAGCCTAGTGCGATTTGGGGAAGTGGAGATTGGGATCGGCTTAAGCGTAATCCTGGCGGCGGCGTCGATGACCTCGCAGCCGCCGAGCGTGGATTTGATCGAAGACCGCGTGAGTCTGCACGAGATTGTGCAACGCTTTGGGCCGCGCATGCCGCGATTCTCGAGCCCCGATGTGAAGGATCTTTCTCCGTCGACGGACCAACTTGAGGAACAAGCCGCAGCGAAGGGTAAAGCGCTGCCTGCGGCATTCGTTCCCGGGCAATCCGGCTACGACACAGATACCCCGGCGGACAAGGCGTGGTCGGAATACAACCACAATTGCGCCGGGCTGGTGGTATTTCTTATGGGCATACTCGCGTTGCTATCGCGTGGCCGGTATTTTCCTTGGGCGAAGATCTGGCCGCTGGCATTTCTGCTGCTGGCCATATTTCTGTTCTTCCGGTCCGACCCGGAAAACTGGCCGATGGGGCCAAATAGTTTCTGGAAGAGTTTCATGGTGACCGACGTGTTGCAACATCGCGCGGCGGTGCTGCTGATCATCATTTTTGCGATTTTTCAGTATCGTGTGGAGACGCAGCGCGTGAAATCGATGGCCGCAGCACTGGTGTTTCCCGCGGTGTGTGCGGTTGGGGGAGTGGTGCTACTGACACACACCCATGCGCTGAGCAATGTGAAAGAAGAAATGCTGGAGGAATTGAGCCACACGCCGCTGGCGGTGCTGGGAATTGTGGCAGGATGGGCACGGTGGCTGGAATTGCGATTGCCGGAAGAGAATTCCGCGAGGAAATACCTGGCGTGGGTGTGGCCGGTGTGTTTCATTCTAGTCGGGTTGATTCTGATGGATTATCACGAGAGCGGATGAAGAGAAGCGGTGATCATGTAATCGGTGACCAGTCACCCCGCAAGAAAAAACTGAGGCAGAGCGAGAACGCCGTGGGGAAATCCAGCAGGAAAGCAAGAAAAATGCGGAGGGCAGCGCTGATTGTGGTGGATGTGCAAAGAGATTTCTGCGAAGGGGGAGCGCTGGCCGCTGCATACACATTGTCCTTGCTGGAGCCACTTGTGAATTGCATTGAGGCGGCGAGGCGAGCGGGAGCGATGATTGTCTATACACAGGACTGGCACCCGGAGAATCATAGTTCGTTTCAGGAGAATGGAGGGCCATGGCCGATGCACTGCGTAGCGAACAGTCAGGGGGCGGAACTTATGCCACCGCTCCGCGCAGAGGAGGGAGACGTGATCATCCGCAAAGGAGTCGCGGTGGATGGCGCAGGATATTCGGGATTCGAAGGCACCGGACTGGCGGAGAAGTTAAGAGAGTTGAAGGTTGAACGCATAGGAGTGAGCGGCATCGCGACTGAGTATTGTGTCCGTGCTACAGCACTGGACGGGCTTCAAGCGGGGTTCGAGACAACGGTTCTCGCGGATTTGATCCGGGCGGTGAATCCGAAGGAGACGCCAAGAGTATGGAGGGAGCTGAAGAGGGCCGGTGCACACATTCATACGGCAGCAGAATGGTTTGCGTCCGTAGGGAAGAGCTAGACACGAGGCTAGCGGCCTGCACGGCGAAGGGAGCTGCGAACGGCGCGAAACATGTCGGTGGGGGTTGGAATGTAAAGTCTGCGGCGAGCAGCGGGCACTTCCATGGCAGATTTGAGAAGACGGACTATCTCCGAGGCTGGCACGCGCGTGGCGACGGTATCGAGCGACACATAGCGCACAATACGATCACGATCGATGAGGAAGACCGAGGGCTTGGCGATGCCGCCCCTCTCGCGCGAGTTGTAAATATCCCAGTCACGAACAACGTGGCGGTCCGTGTCACACAAGACAGTAAACGGTAAATGCAGTTCGCGGCGCATCGAGTCTGCTCGTTCCGGGGGATCGACCGACACGGCAACGATGTTCGCGCCGGCTGCCCGGATCTTTTGGTAGTGTTCGCGGTAATCCGCCAACTGGCGAAGGCAGAAGGGTCACCAATAACCGCGATAAAAAAGAAGCACGACAGGGCCCTGCGAAGTCATGAGCGAGAGCCGCTGGGGCGTTGTGGTGGAGTCAGGCAGCTCGAAATCCCGGGCGATTTGTCCGACGATCGGAATTTTGCCAAGAGTCATAACGGCAAGTTTGATGTGAGTGCGGCAGGAAACGGTACAGATCAGTCCTTGTGTGCTGACAGCTTTTCAGCCAAGTTTAGCTCTGACGGAGGATGGTGTCGAAATACGCAGTCATTTCGGCGGATCCCCAATCCTGCGGACCGATGATCTTGCGCAAAATTTTCCCCTTGCGGTCAATGATGTAGGTCTCCGGGTACATCACGGTGCCGTAGTCGAGGGCAGACCTCTTGGAACCATCGCGCGAGGTGGGGTAGTTGATGCCATGGTCCTGGACGAATTTACGATAGGCGGCATCGTCGTCATCGACACTAACGCCGAGAACCATGCCATTCCGAGAAGCAATACGCTGCTGGAGTTTGATCAGGCTAGGGGTTTCCTCAACGCAGGGCGGGCACCAGGTGGCCCAGAAATTCAGGACAAGCACTTTGCCGCGCAGGTCCGAGAGCTTGGAAGACTTGCCATCAATCGTGAGAGGAATATCCTCCGCCGTTTTTCCAGCGATGGAAGATTCGCCCTGACGGTAATGGGGAAGAGTAAAAAAGGCAAGGACGGCGAAGGCGAATCCCATGCTGCCCCAGGCCAGGATTTTCCGGAGAAGGTTACTCATATAAAATTATACTATCGCAGAGCAGCCGCACAGGAAAAGCCTGGATACGCCCCTTTTCATCATGACTGCCCGCCCCCCAGAAGATGTAAGTCCTCGGAGACATATAAGCCGCATCCGTTTCATAACTTCCACACCATTGAGTGTAGAGGGGGGTAGCGGGACTTTTGTTGGCATCACGACTCTGGTGAAGTCGCTGAGGGAGTTTGGGGTGAGCGTGGAGGTGACCGCTCCAAGTCTTGGGTTTCCCGTGTACACAATTCAACGCCTCTTCTTCAATGAGATGCTTCGGTTCCGTGGTGGCGAGGAGTGCGACGTCACTGTGGGCGTCGACATGGACGGGTATACCGTGGCCGGAATGGTCCGGAATACTTATGTCGCGGCGATCAAAGGAGTGATAGCTGATGAGATGCGCTTCGAAACGGGACTCACAAGATCCACTATGCGCATGCAGGCCGCCTGCGAGAAGCTTAATGTGCATCGGGCCGATGGCGTGATCACCACGAGCCAATACGCGGCAGCGAGAATTCAGGAATTATATAGTTTGCCGAATGCGCCTCGGATCGTTCCCGAGCCGATTGAGCTGACGGCGTGGGATAGACTGTTCCGACTCAACCCGGTCCAACATGACCCAGACAAGTTTGTCGTGCTCTCCGTGTGCCGCTTCTATCCGCGGAAACGACTGGAGATTCTGCTGGGTGCGGCCGACCGGCTGCGTTCCAAAATTCCCGAGCTCGAAGTGCGCATCGTGGGTGGTGGTCCGGAAGAGCGCCAGCTAAAGAAGATCTGGCGGAGGAGAAACTTGCCGGGCGTGGTGAGATGGCTCGAAAACATTCCCCTGTCCGAACTAGCACGCGAGTACAACAGGTGCGATGTTTTTTGCCTCCCAAGCGTCCAGGAAGGCTTCGGAATTGTTTTTCTGGAGGCTATGGCGAATGGTAAGGCGGTTGTGGCGGTCCGTGCCGGTGCGACGCCAGAAGTTGTCAAACACGGTCTGCTTGTAGAACCAAATAACGAAGAGGCTTTAGCTGAAGCCATTGAGCGTCTCTATCGGGAGCCTGCGCTTCGCACCGAGCTCGGCGAGGCGGGACGTCAGTTTGTCAGGCAGTTTGACGCTCCTGTGGTGGCCAAGTTGTTCCTGGAGGAGATGGAGCGACTGGCGAGACTCAGGACAGAAGGAGAACCCGATAAGCGGCGCTGATTGCAGCGTTGATAGCGATCTTCATGGCTTATGATTGGATTGAGCCAGGACGAGGTAAGCTGAAATGGAAAGGGCGGGAGTATCCAGTGGGTACCCCGCGCGCATCGAAAGGATAGCCAGAACCGGCCATGGTATATCTGACGCGCAGAATCGAGTTTTCGGCTTCGCACCTGTACCACAACCCGGCATTGAGCGCCGAGGAGAACAAGCGGATTTTTGGCAAGTGCAATAATCCGCATGGCCACGGACACAATTACACGCTGGAAGTGACTGTGGCGGGGGAACCGGATCCGGTGACAGGGATGGTTCTGGATTTGAAGGAATTGAAGGAAATTCTGGAGCGGGAGATCACGCAGCGGATGGATCATCGATTTCTAAACTATGAGGTGTCGGAATTGAAGGGGCAGATTCCGACGTGCGAGAACATAGCGCGAGTGATCTGGAATTTGCTGGAACCGAAAATCGCGCAGGGACGGTTGCATAAGGTGCGATTGTACGAGACGCCGGACCTGTATGCGGAGTGCTATCGAAACGGAGTTGACCGGGCATGAACGAAATGCTGAAAACCGTGCTAGGGCGGCGCTATCGGTTTGCGGCGTCGCATCGTCTACACAGTCGGGAGCTGAGCGAAGAAGAGAATTGCCGTGTCTATGGGAGGTGCAACAATCCTTATGGACATGGGCATAACTACGTGGTGGAGATTAGCGTGTCAGGGACGGTGAATCCCACCACGGGTATGATCGTGAATCTGACGGACCTGGACGGGTTCGTGGAGCGCGAGGTGATCGAGGCATTCGATCACAAGTCGTTCAACGAGGACGTCGAGGCATTCCGGCAGAAAGTGCCGACGACGGAGAACGTTTGCATTGAGATTTACCAGCGCCTGAAACGCTTCCCGTTGGCGAAACTAGAGCGGGTTCGCGTTGAAGAGACGTCGAACAACGCGTTCGAGTACGCCGGGGAAGAAATCCAGGATCGCGGGGCGATCCAGTAAGAGGGGAAAAGGCCAGTGACGAAGCCAACGGAAATCATCCTGCACGAAGCCAATGTGGAAGCGCCAAGGGAGAGTATTGCGGACCTGGCACGGAAAATGATCGCCTTGGTGGGCGAAGATCCGAACCGGGAAGGTCTGCGTAGGACTCCGGAGCGGTTTGAGAAGGCGCTGAAGTTCCTGACCAGCGGATACCACCAGAGCGTGGAGAGTGTGCTGAACGGAGCGACATTCAGTGTGCACTACGACGAGATGGTGGTCGTGAAGGACATTGAGTTTTTCAGCTTGTGCGAGCACCACCTGCTGCCCTTTTTCGGGAAGGCGCACGTGGCCTACCTGCCGAGCAAGCGGGTGCTGGGGCTGAGCAAAATCGCACGCCTAGTGAACATGTTCGCCCGGCGACTGCAGATTCAGGAGCGCATGACCTGCCAGATCGCGCAATCCATCGAAGAGAAGATCAGCCCGGAGGGTGTGGGCGTGATTATTGAGGCGCGGCACCTGTGCATGCAGATGCGCGGTGTGGAGAAGCAGCACGGACAAGCGGTGACCAGCGCCATGCTGGGAGCCTTCCGCAACAACAAACAGACGCGCGACGAATTTCTGTCGCTGGTGCGTTCCCAAAAGAGCTGAAACGGTTCGAGCGTAAACACGCGTAGAGACGACGAAACGCAGTTGCCAGCGCAGGCCGCAGAAGGCTTAACTCGCTTTGAGGAGCCCAGGAGCGCATGAGAAAACAAGGACGAGTTCTTCTTGCTGTTGCCTCGCTATCTTTCCTTCTTTGTCTGGGCGCGGCGTCCAAGGAAGAAATCAGCCGCTTGAGCCAGGTCATGGGCTGGAAGTCAGGGCAAACTATCGCGGATGTTGGCGCTGGGGCGGGAGAAATCGGGTTTGCCGCAGCAACGACGGTGGGTGAAACAGGAAAGGTCTACCTGACGGAACTGGATGAGGGAAAACGGAAGGCGCTGGAGGAGGAAGTACAACGGCGCAAGCTGAAGAATGCGGTGGTAGTGCAGGCAGCGGAGAAACAGACGAATTTGCCGGACAATTGTTGCGACGAAATTATTTTGAGGCGCGTTTATCACCACCTAACGGCCCCGGCGGAGATGGATGCAAGCCTGTTTCGGTCCTTGAAACCCGGCGGGGAACTGGCGGTGATCGATTTTCCGCCGCGAAAGTGGCTTGGGGTGATTGACCCGGTGAAAGGCGTCCCAGCCAATCGCGGGGGCCATGGAATTCCCCAGAAAATTCTGATTGAGGAATTGACGACGGCGGGATTCCGCGTGGAGAAGGCGCTGGACGACTGGCCGGAAGATAGCTATTGCGTGATCTTGCGGAAGGGGCCCCAGTAAAGCCACGGGACGCCAAAAAAAAACCATATTGGCGCTGGACGAAATGGGGTATCCCCATTAGCTTTGCTCATGGCAACGACCTCTCCGAGCGAAACCCTCACCGCGGCAAGTGCCAGAGTATCCGCGAACCGGCTGCTGATTGTCCTCAGTTTTCTGTCTATCTGGTTGATTTGGGGATCGACGTACCTGGCAATCCGCTATGCGGTTGAGACCATTCCGCCACTCTATACCGCGGGGTTCCGACACCTGTCTGCAGGAACGATACTTTTGGCCTGGGTCCTGGCAAAGGGACTACGACCAACGTGGGCACAGATTCGCGCCAGCGTGGTGATTGGATTCTTCTTTTTTCTTGTGGGACACGGCTCGCTGCACTGGGCGGAACAATTCGTACCCAGTGGGCTGGCCTCACTGCTGATCGCCGTAGAGCCTATTTTTGTTTTTGTGCTTTCCTCGGCCGCGGCGCGCACCTGGAGGATGAATGGGATGCTGCTAGCAGGCATTTTCCTCGGACTGGTGGGCGTGGGGATACTGGTGCGAGGGACCACACTGGAGTCCGCGCGGGGTTTGACGCTGGGATCGATCGCCATCCTGGTGGGCGCACTTTCGTGGTCGGCGGGAATTATCTATTCCCGAAGGTCGCACCTATCCGGGAATCCCTTGCTATTGTCCGCGCTGTCGTTGCTATCGGGAGCGGCGATGTTGTTATTCACGGGGACGATCGCAGGAGAAGCGAAGGTTTTTACTCTGGCGCAGGTGAGCACGAAATCCTGGGTGGCACTGGGCTACCTGATTGTCTTTGGCTCG
>OCOJ01051364.1_pt1 | contig 23545 bp, 19 predicted proteins | sample 1539251 | NCBI WGS metagenome assembly OCOJ01 (sample SAMN01911457, study PRJEB22624) | soil metagenome | biome: Soil | place: Malaysia | collected 2012-04-30 | depth RA_metagenome m | reverse complement strand
CTTCGTAGCCGACGATGCCTTCGCGAAGAGCGCGTTGGCTTCGTCGAAGCGCCGGCGCATCTTTTCTCCGTCGCAGGGCTGTTCCAGAAGGGTTTCCGCATCCCACTCGCTGCGGCCGGGGGCAAAGAAGTCGCCACCATAAACATGAATAGCAGCGGTCAAGCGGGGAATGGGATTGGTCACGGAATGGATGATGTCGTGTCCGAGTGGCACGGCGTCTTTTTCGCAGATGGCCTTGGCGCCAGCCGCCTCGACTTTGCCATTGCCGCCAGGAATGGGGCGCCAGAAAATGTTGTCCTCGCGCCCGGTGTAGATGCCGATCACGGCCCACATGCGGTGATTGTGCGGCAGCAGCGTCATCCAGGGGGCCCAGATCACGTTCAGAATCGTGAGATCTGAAGACTGGTAGAGCTTTTGCAAATCTGCTCGTTTGGGCTCGCCTAAGGCCTTGAGCACCGAGGCGGGATCGCTGACCGCGCGAGCTACGACCTCGCGCACGGCAGCAGGAGAAGCGCGGTCTTGCAAGGCGGCTCGGCAATCCGCAGTGAACTGTTCCAGGTCAAACATGGCTTGGCTCCTTTCTTGAGCGGGCCCCCAATCTATCACGGTGTTCCTCCCTTTTGACAAGGTCACGCCGTGACGGCAGGTGGGCACTGACTGCATCAGGGCACACTTCTTTGAAAGGGCATGACGCGAATGTCCTTGCAAGTATGGGAGTTAGGTGCGTGGCCGCTTTGGCAATCACAGTGCGGCATTAGATGAGGACGAGAAGTGTGACGCTCTACTTCGCCCCGCGTGCTGATAGTAGCGGGAAACAGGACTCGTAGAGGTTCGCGCGGCTGTCTCCGTACGATCACCTCATCGGCTCGGACGGAACAGCCTGCTCATTCCGCGGTCCACTACGGCGTCGAAGCGACAAGCCCCTTCCAAACAGGCGGTCGTGCTCCTGGCGTGACTTCTCTTCGCACTGATCTTCCTTAATCTTCAGGCTCAATCGCAAAGAGCTTCTAAGGAAGGAGGAGTAATGAACTACCGAATTGTCTCGACTGGTCTCCTGGCATACCTATTCTTCTGCCACGCAAGCGTCACGCGCGCTCAGGTGCCGGAAGCACCTGTGCCTGCCATGGAAATAGAGTTTCGGTACGTGCAACACTACTTGGAACAGTCGTTTATGGATGATCCGCGTTACGCGAGGATCGAGGCACTGGTCGGCCAAAATCGCTGCGACGTCATTCTGCTCGACAAGACCACGAACCGGGAAGCCTTCTATTCCACGTCGAAGCCTAGGGTGGACGCTCTAGCAGCAAATGGGGCCGATGCCTACACCGCGCCAATCGAATTTACAACCTCCTCGACCATTGACTCTTATCCGCTATTTCTTATTCACTTTCACGATCGATTCGGACAGGAGGTCACGTGGCAATTCGTCGTCGGTGAAATCGTGCCGCACGCTTCACCGGAGGTTATCCTCCACGCCGACAGTTCCGGCGTCACCTTACTGTACGCGCCTCGCCGTGCTGCAGCGGCTGCGGGAACGACCCTGACAATCGCGCGGAGAGAATACCTACCCGAATCAACGCAATCCAATGAGGCGCTTGCCGCGTTTTATGCGACGGACATGACGGTTAGCCAGATTTTCCCCGGCACGGACCTTTGGCATGTGAATAGCACTCCAGCCGACGAGGAGCAGACGCTCAGGTGGAATCTGAGTGACGATGGGGGCCGGGAACGCGTATTCGCGGTCAATCAAGTCTCTGATACAGAAGTGGTAGTGGATCAGATCGATCTTAAGGATCCTGATGCGCCGCGGGTCCTCCTCAACGTCGTCCACGTGAACGATACTTACGAACTTCGCTCGCTCTCGTTCGAGACTCACTTCAATACGCTTTGGATTTTCTTTGGCCCGTCACTTCCGTTTCCGATGCGCCAGATAGACGACAAAACAATTGTGACCTTCACTGTCGCTGAGAACGAACAAGCGACCGTTGCCAGCGGCGAATTGGAGGTTCAAAGGGCTGCCGATGCGGAGCATCTGCTGTGGCGCTTCGATACGCCGAGTTTGGTGAGGGATACGACTTTTGAAACGGGCGTGAATCTGGTCCCCGGCGCTCGCGAGCAAGCGAACTGCGACGACAAAGACTGCTCCGAGCTACCATAAGACAAATGCGGCTGAAGGTCTCCGAAATCAGTTCAGGATTCCGTCTTGCAAGGCGGCTGGGCAATCCGCAGTGAACTGTTCCAGGTCGAACATGGCTTAGCTCCTTTCTTCACCGCGCCTCCCATGTATCACTTGTTTTGCCCCGACCCTCCCCCGGAAGTAGTTTGTCCCTTGGCCACCGCGGCGCGGACTTTCTGCCAATCGTACACAGGATACTTGGGCCGCTTGATCGGAGGCGTAGGGTGGTCCTTCAATTCTTGCAGCGCCACCGCAACGCCTTTCTCCAATTGTGGATCGTGCCCTTTCCGCCAGAGGGCCGGATCAAGGTCCACTTCGATGTCCGGCGAGACTCCCTTGTTTTCTACATCAAATTCGCCAGTCTCGGGATTGTAGAGGCCCCAGCGCGGCGCGGTGACTCCTCCGCCATCCATGAGCGACGGGTAGCCACCAATGCCGATAAGTCCGCCCCAAGTGCGCGTGCCAATCAGCGGTCCCGTGCCCAGCTTCTTGAACATCCAGGGCAGCGCGTCGCCGCCGGAGCCCGCGTACTGATTGATCAGCATCACCTTGGGTCCGAAAATCACTTGTGGGATGAGGCCGTCTTTGCCTTCTCGTGTCATCGCGGCCATCAGGAGCGGTCGATTCAGCCAGAACACGATGTAATCGGCGATCCAGCCGCCACCATTGAACCGCTCGTCAATGACCGCGCCCTGTTTGTCATTTTGGGCGAAATAGTAGCGGTTGAAGTTGGTGAAGCCCGCCACCGCTGTATTCGGCAGATAGACGTAAGCGAGCTTGCCGCCGCTCAATTCGTCGACTTTTCGACGGTTACTTTCCATCCAGTCGTGCAGCCGAAGGGAACGGTCGTTTGCGATGGGCACCGCGGTCACCGTGCGCGCATCTTTTCCGCTGGGGTCCGGTCCGACCTTTAACTGCACGGCTTTGCCGGCGCGTTCCAGGAAGAAGCTGTAGATTTCGTCGCTGGCTCGCACTTCGCGTCCATCCACAGCCAGCAAGTACTCGCCTTCTTTGACGTTGACACCCGGTTCGGTCAACGGCGCGCGGAGATCTGGGTTCCAATTCTCCCCAAAGTACACTTTGGAGAAACGATAGCGGTCGTGGTCGATGACGTAGTCAGCGCCGAGCAGTCCGACGTTAACCGGTTTCACCTCCGGCCGGTCCCCGCCGAAAATGTAAACGTGTTGCGCGGTGATCTCGCCGAGCATGTCCGCAAAAATATAATTCAGGTCGGCGCGGCACATGGCGTTATCGACATAGGGCTGATAGGCGGAAGCCAGAGCTTTCAGATCCGCGCCATGCATATTCGGGTCATAGAAGAAGTCGCGTTCGATGCGCACCATGTCGCGAAACATCTGCTGCCATTCGGCACGTGGATCGGAGTACACCTTCATGGACTCGAGGTGCAGCGTGCCATCCGGCTTGCCTTGCTCTGCCGGTTTGCCGAGCGCATCAACCGGCTTGATCACCCACTGGCCATGAGGTGGCCCGCCGCCCGGAGGCGGAGCCAAGGGGTTCCGCGGAGGCAGTTGTTCGTACAGCGCCTTTTCACCATTGGAGGAGATGAAGAAGCCGCCGATGTTGTCGAGCAGTTTGTCGGTCTTTCGTGTACAGACGTCAAACTTGTGCACGATGCGACCATAAGGGCTTCCGTCGGCTACGGTCGGGCCTTCCACGAGGTAGAGGACATGCGTTTTTCCCGCGACCATGCTGTCGTAATTGCGCGCAGGGATGGGCAACGCCAGAATACGCTGGCTGATATTCTCAAAGTCGATCTTTACTTCCGCAACTTCTTTGTTGTCTTTCGCGTTCTTCTCGCCCTTCTTTTCGTCGGCGGATTTTTCGCTGCCTTTGTCCGCGTCCGTTTTTTCCGCAGAACCGGCGCCACTGCTCTTGCCTTGCCCTTCCGGTTTGCATTCGTCAGCTTCCGCAGCTGATTTGTCGGATGCGATCTTTTCCTCGTCGCTCTGCGGCGCGAGAGGCGATTTCAAGTCTTTCCGCAGAACAATGACGTAGGCGCTGTTGGTAACCGGAATCTTAAAGCCGCCCATGCTGCTGGCGATGACGGGGCCGTCGTCAGTGCTGGCGAAGAAGTAGAGGTACTTCCCGTTCTTGTCAAATGCGACCGAAGCGGCGTCACTTAATCCGTCCGTCACCTGGTGCGGGGTTTTGTCTTCCACGCCATACACAAACACGGCGTGCAGCGAACTACCGAGTTGCCGGGTGTAGGCGATCCAACGGCTATCCGGCGACCAGACCGGATTGAATCCTGAGCCCGGGCCCTGCTCGTAAGGATTCGTGTCCACGAGGATGGGCTTGCCCGCCTCGACGTCCAGATACCAGAGGTTCAGCCGCTTGTCGCTGTAAACGATTTTCTTGCTGTCCGGCGACCACGTCGGCGAGTAGAAGAACGACGGCGGGTTTCCGAGATTGATTTTCTTCACATCACCGATGCCGTCCTGCGCGCGCAGATGCAGCGCGTATTCGCCAGATTCATCGGAAAAATACGCGATCCATTTTCCGTCGGGAGACCACGCCGGATCGCGTTCGGCAACGCCGGGCGTATTGGTGAGATTGCGGATGTCGCCGTGCTCGGCAGGGACAGTGAAAATGTCGGCGTGCGCTTCAAACACAGCCCGCGCGCCGGTGGGAGAAATGCTGGCATTTTCAATCCGTTCGCCAACATTCACGAAATGTGGCCGCACGGCTGGAAAATCGCCGGTGACCCGGATATTCACCGCGTTCTGCTTGCCGGTCGCGGGGTCAAACAGGTGAATCGAGCCGAACTGTTCGTACACGATCGCGTCCGGCCCTGCCGAAGCCGACTTGATGTCCACGCCATTGCTCGTCAGGGCTGCGCTCACCTGCTTCGTTTTAGTGTCATAGACGTACAAATTCACCGGGCCATCGCGGTCGGAAAGGAAATAGATCTTGTCGCCGATCCACATCGGAGTGGAATCGTTGGAGTCCTTGCGGGGTACTTTCTCGATGGTGGAATCGGAGAGTTTGGCGATCCAGACCGGGGAAGCCGTGCCGCCGCGATAGTGCTTCAGGCCGCGTTGGAACTGCCAGGATTCGCGGAAATTGGTGAACGGCGCGTACGCCAGGTGCGAGCTGTCCGGGGAATACGCGCCCTCCACCGCCATGGGCAGCGGGAGGACCTCCGGCAAACCACCGGATAAACTTATGGTGTACAACTGGGTGAACCCCGCATAGGAATCCCGTGTGGAGCGGAACACGATGCGCTGGCCATCGCGCGTCCAGCCCACGACCTGATCGGGGCCCGGATGTGTCGTCAGCCGCTTGGGAACCCCTCCCGCGGTCGGAATGACATACACGTCTTCATTGCCGTCATATTCACCAGTAAACGCGATCATTGTGCCGTCCGGCGAAAAGACTGGGTCGATCTCAATGCCCACGTCGCTGGTGAGCCGCCGTGCATCGCCGCCGCTGCGGTCCACGACCCAGAGGTCACCGCCGTAACTGAATGCAATCTGGGTCTTGCTCACGGTCGGCTTGCGCAGAAGCGCGTAGGAATTAGGGGACTGCGCCAGGACATCGGGTGGCGCCAGCGACAGCAGGAAGACCGCAAGCAGAATCGTTGTAAGCAGGCCCAATAGGGACGTGCGGAATTTTCTTGGCATGGCAACCCCCTCGGAATTTGGCTTTAACCTAAATGCACGTCCCACCCAGCGCAAAGGTTAGGGCGGGCTTCATCTTGGGTACGCATTTAGGTACGCTGACACTGGTTCCCGTTGACGCACCATGGGAAAGAGGGCGGAACGGAGAGGTGCGCTTGCAGGTACAGGCAGCACGAGTCTAACAGGCACCGTTCCGCAACTCAAGAAACGCGCGTCTCCAACAGAAGTCGTTCGATGGCTCACCCCTGCGCAGCCCGACTGGATTTTCTTCGTGGACAGGGAAGTGCCGTTGCGCTATCGTGCTGGTTTCGGTGCATTTCTCACCTGGCGCGAAATAGAGTTCTCGCCCTCCGAAAATAGCGCGCCGAGGCAGGACCTATGAGTCGAATTGCGCTCACCGCCCTAGCTCTATCTGCATTGCTGTTGTGTGCGCCCCCCATCCCCGCCCAGACGAACGCAGGACAAACCACGAAGTCCCTTTCCTCTGCGCCTGCTCTACCCTGTAGGGAAACGCCCGGCGGCCACACGCTGCGATTTGTGTGTCCGGCAGCGCCCCTGATTTTCGAGGACACGGACGATGACTCAGAGGCTGCATCGGTCCCCATTTCCCTGCGGCTTCCTGAGGGCACACCCCTGCGCATCGCCATCGATGAGCGCGCGCGCGTGCTCCATGTTGGCGAGCCGATTCGCGGCCATGTCGCCGCCACCGTTTATGCGTTTGACGAGCCCGTCATTCCCGAAGGCAGCGTGGCTACCGGACACATCACGGAAATCGAGCCGGTTTCCAAGCTGCACCGCGCACTTTCTTATGCCAGCGGGGATTTCTCGCCGTTCCGCCACTACAAGGTCACTTTTGATCGATTGACACTGCCTGATGGCCGCATGCTGGCGATTGATACCACCGTGGCGCCCGGCGCTGCCGAGGTGGTCCATCTCGTCAGCAAAGAGACGAAAAGCAAGGATGAAGAGCCGCGTAAGAGCGTCGCCACGCGAGCCGCTGACGCCGCTAAGCAAGAGGCGAAGGATAGCGTCCACGAAGCAAGCACCGCCGCGCATCAGGCAGCCGATCAAATTCGCGCTCCCGGCCGCATGCGCCGCCTGAAGCAGTATTTGGCGAGGCAGTCGCCTTGCCGGCGTCAGTATGTGACCGTGGGTACGCGCTTCAGCGCGACCTTGAATAATGAACTTGATTTTGGCTCGGAGCTCCGCGACCCGGAGCAGCTTGCCGATGTGGGCGGCCTGCCCCCCATGGATACGGTCCTACATGCGCGCCTGGTGCTGGAAGTGAGTTCGGCAACCGCAACGCGCGGAAATCCCGTGGTGGCACAGTTAACGGAGCCGCTCTATTCAACGGATCACCGGCTGCTCCTGCCCTCCGAGAGCCGGTTGATCGGCCGCGTGCTGGAAGCGAAGCCCGCGCGACACCTGCATCGCAACGGCGAATTGCGGATTATCTTTGAGCACATCGAAGTGCCGGGAGGCACTTTGCAAACCGTTCAGGGTACGCTCGAAGGCCTCGAGGTGGACCGCGCGGCGCATCTGAAACTCGATGAAGAGGGCGGGGCGCACGCGACCGATAGCAAGACGCGCTATCTTTCCACGGGTGTGGCCCTGGTCCTGGCGGCCGCAGCCGCACACCCCGACGCTGAACACGGCACCGTGGATCAGAGCGGCGATCCAGCAGTGCGCGCCGGTGCTGGTGCGTCAGGCTTTGGACTAGCGGGGACGCTCATCGGGCTGGTCGCCAAGTCCAATGTCGTGTCCATCCTGTTTTCCGCTTACGGTGCTTCCACTTCGATTTATACGAATTTTCTGTCGCGCGGACATGACGTTGTGCTGCCCAAAAACGCGCCTCTGGAGATCGGACTCGGCACAACGCACGCCACCGCCAAGCAGCACTAAGGCCGCAATTCGCAGGCTAACTCCTCCGGTTCCGGATGTGCTAGCCTCGCCAAGCGTTGGAGCACAATCTTTACTTCGCCCGAGGTACCTCGCTCATCAGTGCCATGAGGTTGTCTTCCGAATCGCGGAAAAATCCCATCCAGAGATCATAGGCCGGCATGGGTGCGACAATGTGGGGCGCCGCTTCAAACTTCACACCCATGTCAGAAAGCTGCCGGTGCGCCGCCGTTATGTCCGGCACGTTGAAGTAGAGAATGGAACTGGGATGGCCCAGCTTTGGCTTCTCCGGGAGAGAGAGCAGGAGCCGAACACCTCCGCAGTCGAAGAAGGCCATGCTGCCGGCCGTGAACAGCAACGACAGGCCGAGGGCATCACGGTAAAATGCGGTGGCGCGGTCCAGGTCGCGCACGGGAACGGCGACTTGGCCAAGCCGGGTGATACCGATAGGGGCGGTGGGTGGATTCATGGTGGTTTACCTCCGAAGCGAAATTAGTTAGCATAGCTAACTATATTCGATGAGCGAAGTCAAGCACGAAAATTCCGAGTTGCGGAACGCCGTTGACGTAGCGGACCGGCTGCATTCCCTGGCGATTCATCTTCTCCGGCGGCTGCGGGTGCGGGACCGCGAGAGCGGAATCGGCCCGGCACAGCTTTCCGCGCTGTCCGTGCTGGTCTTTGGTGGGGCGAGGTCGTTGGGAGAGTTGGCCGAAGCCGAGCAGGTGCGGCCGCCGACGATGAGCCGCATCGTGGCAGGGCTCGAACGCGCTGGTCTGGTGCGCAGACAATCCACTGAAGACAAGAGACGAGTGCGTCTTGAGGCGACGGCCAAGGGCGCGAAGATCATGAAAGAGGGGAGAAAACGGCGAGTGGAAACGCTGGCGCGGGCGTTGGCGTCACTTCCCGAAATGCAGTTGCGGCACCTGGACGAGTTCACAGAAGTTCTTAACGACGTGATCCGTCGGCTTTAGATGTTTGCTCTGCTTCTGCTGCCCGCGTGGAAAAGCAAAATATCAGAAGCGCCAGCCATAGCCGAGCACGAGTTGGATGGTGTGCCGGAGTTTGCCGCCTGGAAACGGCTGAACGGTTCCATCCACATTCACGTCTCGCGTACCGAAGTAGAGGTGCGTATCGCCGACTTCGATGCGCAGAGTGCTGCGTTCGTTGGGGTACAGCTCGATGATGCCGCCAAGATCGAGAGCAAGATTCGTGGACCGCGCATAAGAATAGGCGGGAGCAGACTGGCCCGAACTGGTGATGCTTGTGAGCGCCTCCGAGTAGCTTTGGAAACCTGGACGAACTTTGCCGAAGAACCCGAAATGGTTGCGACGGATGCCGCCCTTGATGCCAAGCAGGCCTTGGAGGATGGTGCCGCCGTCGTGTGGGCCGGAAATATCAGTGCCCCGGGGGAAATAAAGCAAGTCGCCGTCGAGATAAAACACACCGTAGAAGCGGTAGGAAACATACCCGCCAAAGCCCGGTTCGGTGCGCAGGTTGTCTGCGGGACCTTCGCGGGCGATGACCATGGCGCTAAAGAGCGGCCCAAACTCCCAGTTGCCAGGCACATTAGTCTCGCGCTCATTTTCCCTGAGTGTGGCGAGACGATAGGCTACGCCGAAGCTCAGCCGCGTAGTGTCATTGACCTTGCCGGGCTGCACGAAGGCGCCACTGGAAGAAGAGGCAAAATAAGCGGGCACGCGATAAGGATTGCCTTCGATATCGGCGCGAAGAATCCAACGAGGCGACGGATAGTATTCGATTCCCCCGCCGATGTTCAGCACAAAGTAGGACGCGGGCTGCGTCGTGTAGGAAAGCTTGGTCTGAAATAAGGGCACGTCAACGTCCGTATAGTGCTGCAGGCCCGGGCGGATCAAGCCGAAGACGGAGAGATGACGTGTCTGGGCGACTTTCGCGCGAAGACCGAAGACCGCCTGCAGCGTCTGGCCGCCTTGAACCTGCGGGAGAGAAAACTGATGCGGGGGAAAAAAATCAACCTGCGATTCGAGTGCCAAGCGGCGGGTCAGGTTCCAGTCAAAGCGGCCACCGACTCCCGAGTAGCTCTCGCCTGTCAAAGAGGAGTCCGTTCCGCGGATGATGGAGTATTGCGCGCCCAGTTCAAAACGGGAGAATTCGTCTTGCGCGTGGACCGGAAGCGCCAGCAGCGAGGCAAATAGAAACCAGAGCGTGGTGAGTGCAAAGGTATTGCGAAACATGCGTCAGCGCGGCGCCTTGTCTCCTCAAGATGAGAAAAAAGATGCGGCGACCCGCGCAAAAGTATGCACGCAACGGGAGTAAGACTGCAAAGGAAGAGGCGTGTTATGCAGGATGAGTTTCGCGATACTCATTCCAGGCCACCAGGTAGCGATCCACATCTTTCTTCCGCAAATAATACGGGGTGGAGAGGCGTATCTTGGATGGCGTTCCGCCACGGATGCGAATTTTCTTTCCCTTCCACATCCACAGTTCCGGGTCCGGCATCTTGTAGGGCTCGATGGTGACGGTGGCGATCCCGCAACGCAAGGCGGGGTCGGGCGAAGTCCAGGATTTCGCGCCCCGCTGCAGCATCTGGCCGAGGATGTAGTCGGCCATCTTGCGGTGACGTTTCTCGATACGATCTAGGCCGATTTGATTGGCGAGTTCGATGGAGGCCTTCAAGCCGCAAAGCGCAGGAACATTGGAGCTGCCAATGCGCTGAAAGCGTTCGGCACGGATCTTCGTGTCTTCCCAGCCTTCGGTGGCAATGGTATTCCAGAGGCGATCGATGACCTCGTCACGGACATAGAGAAAGCCGGTGCCTTTGGGCGATTGAAGCCATTTGTGCGGGCTGGCGGAATACATGTCGCAGCCGAGTTGGTGGACGTTGAGCTTCATCATGCCGGGAACGTGAGCGCCATCGACGGCAGAGAGGATGCCTTTCGAGCGGGCCAGGGCCGCAAGTTCCTTCACGGGAAGAACGACGCCCGTGACCGTGGTGATATGGCTGAAGAAGAAGACGCGGGTGCGCGGGGTGATGGCGTCGTTGAAGAGGGTCAGGACGGTGGCGGCGTCGGGCACGGGTTTCGGCAAGGTGACTTTCTTTACGACTATGCCGTATCGTTTCGCGCGAAGATTCCAAGGCTGTTCGCCCCCCGGATGTTCCTGGTCAGTCATGACGACTTCGTCGCCGGGTTTGAGGTCGATGCCGTTCGCGATGTAGCTGTTACCCTCCGTGGCGTTGCGGACGAGCGCCAGTTCATCGCGATGGCAACCGATGAATCCCGCAAGCGGATCGCGGAATTCGTTCCACGCGGCGTAACCCCAGATTGGATAATCCTCGGGATCGGCTTGGGCGAGTCGTTCGGAATCGCGATAGCCCTCAAAGACGGCGCGCAAGACCGGAGCGGGCGAGGAGCCGACCGTGCCGTTATTGAGATAGACTTCGTCCTCGGGAATGAGGAACATTTTGCGGACTTCGGTCCAATAGGCTTCTTCATTGGTGTCGTAGAGCGCACGGTCGGGAAGCTTCTCTGGGAATTGCGCCAGGATGTCGTGGCAGACCTCAGGTAGCGGGCCAGCGCCAAGGGCAGCCAAGCCAGTGACGGAAGTAAGGAACGAGCGGCGGTCAATCATCGAGCCTCCTCGAGAACCTGTTGCGGATTCTAACGCGAATCCCGGTAGACTGGCAGCCGAATGGTGGCGAGGGTACTGCATGGGGAACAGCACCCGCAGTATACTGACCAGACCAGAGACGGGTGAGCAGACATAATATGCCGCACATGGCGAAATGGGGAGTCCATGTTTTGACCCTTTGCATGGTCGCAGCAGGCGCTGCGCGAGCGCAAAATCCACTGGGAGGCTTGCGTGGAACAGTTGCCGACCCCAGCGGGGCGCGGATTCCTTCGGCAATGGTGTCTGCGAAGAATTCAGAAAAGCTGCTGGCTCGTGAAGGTCAGGCGGACCAGCGCGGTGAATTCCGGCTGGAAGATTTGCCACCCGGCGCATATGAGTTGACCGCAAGCGCGCCGGGGTTCTCTGAGGCGAGATCCGAAGTCGTGGTGGCCGTCAGCTCGGTGCGGGAAGTCAGCATTGTCCTGAAGCCAAAATCTGTGGAAGAAAAGGTGGTGGTAAAGGCTGCCACAGCATCGATCACCACGGAATCGCTGGACACGACAAGCGCGGTCCATCAAGCGATTATTTACAGGCAGGATTTGCAGAATGTCCCGCTGGCCGCGCGCAGCTTTGCGAATATTGCGTATCTTGCGCCGGGAACGGAACCGGTCGAGCCTTCCGATCCCACGAAAGCACGAATCACGGCGGTGTCAACCGGCGGAAGTTCCGGCTTGAATAACGAACTTTCCGTGGACGGCGGTGATAATTCCGACGACTATATCGGCGGGTTCTTGCAGAACTTTTCGCCGGATGCGATTCAGGAATTTGCGTTTCGCACCGCCCAGGCCGACGCGGATACAGGGCGAACGACAGCGGGCTCTGTGGTGATCACGACGCGCAGCGGGTCAAACGTCTGGCATGGCGAGGGATCCTTTTATGAGCGCGCGTCGGCGTTGAACGCGCGATTCCCCATCGACAACCCCGCGCCGAACCCGAAACAGCCTTTTTCCCGACAGAACTACGTAGGCACATTGGGCGGACCGGTGGTGAAAGATAAGCTGTGGTTCTTTACCTCGATTGAATATGTGCATGAAAACGCCAGCATCGCATACAGCCCGGCGAGTACGGAACAATTCAGCGCATTGGCGCAACTTGCGTCCATGGGACTGATCCCCGGGGTGACCTCGATCGAGGTGCCACAAAATGTGCCGGTGCCCTTCCGGGATTACCTGGGGACGTTTCGATTGGATTGGGCGCAGTCAGAGCGGTCGCGCTGGTTTTTCCGCGGCGCGACGGACACGTACACGACGCACAACGCACTTGTGCAGCAAGGGGCGCTGCCCTCGACGGGGGTAACCTCGCACAACAACTACTTCAGTTTTGTGCTGGGGCAGCAATTCACGTTTTCGCCGAGTTGGTTTGGATCGCTGGTACTGAATGCGAGCCTGCTGCATCTCACGCAGACGCGCAATGAAACGCTCGGCTTCGCGCTGGCGTTTCCCTTCACGACGACTTCGAGCAGCATCACTGGATTCGAAACCTATGGCGACAATCAGTTTGTCACCGGTATTGCTGCCTTTCCGGTGCTGCGCAATCAGGAGAAATATCAACTTCGCTACGACGTGAGCCACGCGAGCGGAAGGCATACGCCGCGATTTGGAGTGAACTTGATTCACGAACCGGTGCTCAGCGGCGCGCTGACGGCCAATGCGGAAACCTTGGTGACGTTTCCGCAGGACCCCGTGTACTACCTGGCGAATCCGCCGCAATTCGCGACCGATTACCAGAACGGTTCGGTTTTCACTCCGGCGACTGACGGAAATTTTTCGCAAAACGTACAGCGGCTCGGCTTCTATGCGGAGGATTCGTGGCGGGTGACGTCGAGCCTGACGGTGAATTATGGTTTGCGGTACGACACGACGTTTGGCTTGTTCGTTGCTTCGGGCAGGGACCAGAGCTTCAATCCCGCGCTCAGCACGGGCGTGGTGAACGGTATTCCGCATGACTATCGCAAAGCATTTGCGCCACGCCTGGGAATCGCACAGGCGATCGGCAGTTCGCAGAAGACGGTGATTCGCGCGGGCGTTGGTATGTATTACAACGACCTGGCGCAGAATGGTTGGGTGACTGCGTTTCAGTCCGTGAATGCCGGGAGCCTGCAAAACGGACCCACCTCTCCATCGCTGATCGATCCGCACTACCACACGCCATACGCCCTGCATGCGACTGTCGGCGTGCAACATGCGATCAACGAAAGCTGGATGATCAGCGCCGATTTCACCCGGGAGACAGGAATGCATGGTTATCGGAGTTACCCGTATCCCGAGGCTTCGGTGTTCCGGTCGGATAATCGCTCTTCCTACGACGGATTGTCGCTGCGCGTGCAGGGAAACGTGGCGCACCGTGTGAATCTCACGGCGCATTACACACTTTCCTCAGCGAAGACCTGGGGTTGTACGCTGGGCGAATTGTTTGATTACGTGAACGGCGTGTGCGATCCGAACAATGCATTCGCGCCCGGCGATTACGGCCCTTCGGGAGAAGACGTGCGGCATCGGTTTGTTGTGGCGGGGACATTCCGCGCGCCAGCCGGGTTTTTGTTGTCGTTGTTAGGGCAGGCGGAAAGCGCGCGGCCGTTTACGCTGACCACACCGGTGGGCAGCCGTGCCGTAGTGAATGGCGTCGAAACAACGCTCGATGAGCTGCGCGGTTCACCTTATGTGCAGTTTGATCTGCGTGTGAGCCGGCCGGTGCAGCTTGGCGAGCGCTGGGCCGTGACACCATTCGCTGAGTTTTTCAATTTGTTCAACCGCAACAATCCGGGAGCGTTCTACGTGACAGACATATCGGCGCTGCCCACGCCGGTGAATAGCCTTTCGAACGCAACCGCGCTGTGTCCCACGCCGGCGTGCGCCGTGCCGATCACCAGTTTGAATCAGCTGCGTTTCCCGGCGGGGGCCCTGGGCGATTTCTTTGGCCCGGGCACAACGGTGGGCATACCCTTTGCTGCCCAACTCGGCCTCAAGCTCACGTTTTAGCCTCGTAGTTTCGCGAGGCGCTCATGCCCGAAGAGAAGAAGCCCGGTGACCAGATGGACGAACGGGAGGATATTGACCCCGAGATTATGGAGGTGATGCGGGAGCACCAGAGGCTCGCGAGTGGACGCGGGCCTAGTGTCGCTAAAGAAGCGAAGAAAAAAAGAGAGCTAGCTCGGGCTATTTTGAAGGCGATTGAAGCAAGGGACGAAAGAGCGTTCAGCGAGCAGTTGAGACGCGCCGGGATAAAGGACGGTTCACCCGAGTGGAAGAAGGCTTGGCAGATTTACCGCTCAGCTTGCGGCCAGGCTTGATCGTCACACTCGTTATTTCTTTGATTCGTTTCTCTTGCTCCTTTTCAGAGAACTGCTGCAAGCTGGCGTACATCATCGCAGCTATTTTCTTTGCCGCTTTCTTCTGCTTTATCTGCATTCCATTTCCTCGAGTCTTAAGATTAACAGCAAGGGGGCGCGTTTTCTATGCTTTTTGACATTGTTCATACTTATAACAAGTGCTCTCCGTGCGCTGAATAATCCACTTCTTTGCGCACGTGTATGCAGCCACCCGAGCCTGCTATCCTTTAGGAAGAATATCGGAAACGAGTACGAGCTATGTTTGAGAACCTAACAGAACGGCTGCAACGAACATTCAAGAACCTGCGGGGGCAGGGCAAGCTCAGCGAAGAGCATCTGGACGCGGCGCTCGGGGAGATTCGCGAAGCGCTGCTCGAAGGCGACGTCAACGTGGGCGTGGCCGATGAGTTGCTGGCGAACATCCGCAAGAAGGCACTGGGCGCGGAAGTGATGCTGCAGCTCTCGCCAGACCAGCAGGTGGTGAAGATCGTCCGCGATGAACTGCTGAACCTGTTGGGCAAGCACGCGAAGCCGTTGTTCGCGTCGCGACCGCCATCGGTTTGGCTGATTGTTGGGTTGCAGGGTTCCGGCAAGACAACCACGACAGGCAAGCTGGCGAAATGGCTTTCGCAGCACGGGCACCGGCCCATCGTGGTATCGACCGACGTGTACCGGCCTGCAGCGCGGGAGCAGTTGAACCAGGTGGCGAAAGCGATCGGCGCGGCGTTGTGGCCTGGGACGGGCACGGACAAGCCGCTGGAAATCGTGCGCGGGGCGATCAAGGAGGCGAAACTTTCGGCCAGCGATGTGATCCTGGTGGACACGGCAGGGCGTTTGCACATCGATGATGAGCTGATGAACGAACTCTCCGTGCTGAAGAAGGAATTGCAGCCGAGCGAAATTCTGTTCATCGCCGATGCGATGATTGGGCAGGATGCGGTGCGTTCGGCGGGCGAGTTTCACAAACGGCTGGGACTGACGGGCGTCATCCTGACGAAGCTGGACGGCGATGCGCGAGGTGGAGCGGCGCTTTCGATCAGCAGGGTTTCCGGAGCGCCGGTGAAGTTTGTGGGCTTGGGCGAAAAGTACGACGCGCTTGAAGGATTTTATCCGGAGCGCATCGTTTCGCGCGTGCTGGGGATGGGCGACATCCTTTCGCTGATTGAACGCGCGGAATCGGCGTTCGACAAGAAAGCGGCGCTGGAGCTGGAGCGCAAGCTGCGTAAGGAAGAATTTACGCTGGAGGATTTTCGCGACCAGTTGCGGCAGATCCGCAAGATGGGTCCGCTCGAACAACTCGTGGACATGTTGCCGAAGATGGGACCGCTGCAGAATCTCCCGAAGGACGCTTCGGTAGATGAAAAGAAATTGAAGCAAGTGGAAGCGATCATCAATTCGATGACCAACGAAGAGCGCCGGGACCACAACGTCATCGACGGCAAGCGGCGGAAGCGCATCGCCAAGGGCAGCGGTACGACGGTTCAGGACGTGAATCAGGTCATCAAGCAGTATCTTCAAATGCGGCAGATGATGAAGCAGTACGGCGCCATGGCCGCGCGCGCCAGGATGAAGGGCCTGGGCAAGCTGGCCGGACTCGGCTAAAGTCGCCGGGGCGCTCAGGTTGCAGAAGAAACTGCAGCGCACCTTCCTCGGCCGTTTATCTGGGCGTAACACAGCTAAGATAGTTCTGTCAGCTCGCACAGGGTCTTCATGAAGCGCATAAAACTGGACGATTATCGCCTCTATCTGAACCGGCATATCCAATGGCTGGCATTCAACCAGCGTGTGCTGGAAGAGGCGCGCGACAAAGGGAATCCATTGCTGGAGCGGGTACGGTTTCTGGCCATTACCGCGAATAACTTGGATGAATTTGTGGAGATCCGTGTCTCCAGTTTTCTCCAGAAGATTGAGCATGGCGCGCAATCGCTCAGCCCGGGCGGTTTGACCCCCGCCGAAGAACTGCTGCGCGTTTTTGAGTCGATGCACCGGTTCGTGCGAGACCAGTACAAGTGCTGGAACGAGGAACTCCTTCCGGCGCTGGCAAAACATCAGATTCGCGTGCTCAATGTCGATCAACTAACCGCGAAGGCGGCCGAGGTGGCGAAGGCTTTTTACGACCGGCGTGTGTATCCGATGCTCACGCCGGTCACGGTGGATCCCTCGCATCCATTTCCGCATGTGTTGAACAAGGCGCTGTGCATCGCCTTCCTGCTGAAGCGACGAAAGCGCAGCACCGAAAAGCCGTTCTTCGGGGTGGTCACGGTGCCGCGAGCCCTGCCGCGCATCCTGCGCGTGCCAACGGGAAACGGCGGGATTCACTATGTGTTTTTGCAGGACATCATCTCGCGGTATGCAGAGAAGCTGTACCGCGGCTACGAGATTCTGGCTTCGGCCGCGTTTCGAATTACGCGGAACAGCAACCTGTATCTGGAAGAGGAAGAGGCACGCACATTACTGGAAGCGGTGGACTCACAGGTAGCGCAGCGGCGCAAAGGGGAGGCGGTACGCCTGGAGATTGAAGCGGGAGCGCACCCGGAGATTGTTTCGCACCTGGTGTCTAACTTCGAATTGGACGAGTCGCTGGTATTTCGGGTGGCAGGGCCGGTGAATTTGCAGCGGCTGTTCAACTTGTATGACGACACGCCGCGGCCCGACCTCAAATACGATCAGTTTGTTCCGAGGCAGGTGCACATTGGGCACGATGCGGATTCGCTCTTCGACACGTTGCGCCGACGGGACGTGTTGCTGCACCACCCCTACGATTCGTACGATCCTGTGGTGCATTTTCTTCAGACCGCGGCGCATGACCCGCGCGTGCTTTCGATGAAGCAGACGCTGTACCGCACGAATTCCGATTCACCGGTCGCCCGAGCGCTGCTGGAGGCCGCGGGGAAGAAAGAAGTGGCGGTAGTGGTGGAATTGAAAGCGAGCTTTGACGAAGCGACAAATATCCGCTGGGCGCGCAGTTTTGAGGATGCGGGAGTTCAAGTGTTTCACGGGCTTGCCGGGCTGAAGACGCACGCGAAACTGGCGCTGGTGGTGCGTCAGGACCCGGACGGAAAAATCCGGCGCTACACACATCTGGGAACCGGGAATTACAATCCTTCGACAGCCCGCTTTTATACGGATTTGAGCTTGTTCACCAGTGATGAGCGGATCACATCCGCTGTCCATGATGTTTTTAACTATCTGACGGCGTACGCGGACAAGCCGCACTATAAACCGCTGCTGGTGGCGCCGAAGGACATGGCCAAGACGTGCATCGGATTGATCGACCGGGAAGGGCGGCACGCGCGACGCGGCCGTCCAGCGCGAATCATCGCGAAGTGCAACGCGATTGTGGACCCGCCGGTTATAAAAGCGTTGTACCGGGCTTCGCAGGCGGGCGTGGAGATAGACCTGATCGTGCGTGGACAATGCACGCTGGTGCCGGGTTTGCGCGGAATCAGCAGCCGGATCCGGGTGCGCAGCATCGTCGGACGATTTTTGGAGCACAGCCGGATTTTCTATTTTGAAAATGGCGGAGAGCCGGAACTGTACTTGGGAAGCGCGGACTGGATGCCGCGAAATCTGTACGAACGCGTCGAGGTGCTTTTTCCCGTGAAGGACGAATCGTTGCGGCAGCGCCTCTGCGAGGAGATTCTGCCGTCATATCTGGCAGACACACGAAAAGCGCGCGTGCTGGGATCGGATGGGCTGTACACTCCAGTGCACAGAGAGCGTGGCAGCAAGAGTTTCTCCGTGCAGCAACACCTGATGGAACTGGCACAGACGCAGATGAACGGCGCAGGAAAGTCTCGGGAGCGACAACTCGCCCTGGCTTATACTACCGGGGAGCCGGAGCATAGACCGGCCGCTCCAACAGAGACGCCGGAGCAGGAAGTCCAGGATTCTACAAATGCAACCGTATGATCTGGTCGTAATTGGCTCCGGCCCGGGAGGGCAGAGAGCAGCCATTCAAGCCGCGAAGTCCGGGAAGCGCGTCGCGGTGGTGGAAAAGCAAAGCATGGTGGGGGGCGTGTGCATCAATACCGGCACGATTCCCAGCAAGACCATGCGGGAAGCAGTGTTGCACCTGTCCGGATTCTACGATCAGGTGTTCTACGGGGCGAATTACCACGTCAAAGAAAACATTACGATGAGCGACCTCAGTTTTCGCGTGACGCGCGTGATTGAGGGCGAGGCTGCTGTCTTGCAGGACCAGCTGAAGAGGAACGGCGTGGACCTCTATCACGGCATAGGATCGTTCACCGACCCGCACCATATCCGCGTGGAAAATATGACCGGCTATAGCGAGCTGGAAAGCCAATATGTGGTGATTGCAGTAGGAACCAAGCCAGCCGTCAACCTCAAAGTTTCCATGAATGGCCGAAATATCGTGAACAGTGACCAGATCCTGGAGATGCCAACAATTCCCAAAACGCTGATTGTCGTTGGCGGAGGCGTGATTGGTGTGGAGTACGCCTGCATGTTTTCCACGCTGGGCGTGCGAGTCATTATCGTGGAGAAGAGGCCACGGCTATTGGAATTTGCCGATGCGGAAATGGTGGAAGCGTTGAGCTACCACATGCGCGATCGTCGGGCCACCATGCGGCTCAGCGAAGAGGTGGAAAGCGTGGAGGAAGTTCACGACGGGAAAGTGGCGGCCAACTTGGTGAGCAAGAAGCGAATCCTGGGAGATGCGCTGCTCTACGCGGTGGGTCGGCAGGGAAACATCGACAAGCTGAACCTGGCAGCCGTCGGAGTGGAGGCGGATGATCGCGGCCGCATCAAAGTGGACGCGGATTATCGCACCACGCAGCCACATATTTTCGCCGTGGGCGACGTGATCGGCTTTCCGAGCCTGGCCTCCGTATCCATGGAACAAGGGAGGCTGGCGGCGGCAAAGGCGTTTGGCTTGCACGTGGAATCCGATCCAGAGGGATATCCATACGGCATCTACACGATTCCGCAAATCTCGTTCATCGGAAAGACAGAAGAACAGTTGACCGAACAGGATGTGCCCTATGAAGTGGGGGTGGCGTATTACCGCGAAATCGCGCGCGGGCAGATTTCCGGGCATACCGATGGACGCCTGAAACTGCTTTTTCACCGGGAAACGCTGGAGCTGCTAGGCGTGCACATTTTTGGGGAGAATGCCGCGGAACTCCTGCACATTGGACAAGCGGTATTGCTCCTGAAGGGCAAGATCACCTATTTCATCAACACCGTGTTCAATTACCCCACGCTGGCGGAATGCTACAAGGCGGCAGCGTTTAACGGGCTGAACCGGCTGGGCTGACGCGCTAGAATTCACTGTAAAACCCCTCAAAAGTGAACGGACAAGAAGTCTACGACCCAGAAGTTTGCACAAACGCGGATATTCAATCCCGCTCTGGCGCGACCGCCGTGAAGAGGCCGTAGACAAAGTTGCCGGAGGCGAAGCCGGCGCGCATTGCTCGGAAAGCCTTGAGATACGCAAGGAAGTCAGGGCCGCGTTGGGCGGCGAGAGTCCAGAAGGATTTGTCCTTGATGATGTCGAGGCATAGGTCCCAAGTTTTGGCGCAATGGGCTGTGAGCACTTCGCGATGAACAATCTGGAGGCCGCTGGAGGTGAGGTGGCGGGCGTAGTCGTCCATCGTCTGTAGCTCGACGAACATGCCCTTTTCGATGGGGGCGATGAATTTTCGGTGTTCGGACTTGGAAAGATTCTGTGTTTTGAACCAGTCGGTCAGAGCGAACGTGCCGCCGGGTTTGAGGAATCTCGCTGCGGAGGCAAAAAACTTCTCGATATTCTGGTAGTGGGAAATCGATTCAACGGACCAGAGCAGATCGAACTGCTTGTTGAAGCGCATCTCTTCAGCATCCATCAACAGAAACGTGGCGCGCGCCTGGGCAGCGGCAGCGGCGCGATTGGCGATCTCCACCTGGACCGGAGAGATGGTGATCCCCGTAGCGCTGACGCCGTACTTTCGGGCCAGGAAGAGGCTGCTGGCGCCAAAGCCGCAACCGATATCGAGGACCTCTGAGCCGGGCTGGATCTTTGCGAGATCGGCAAGATGCTCGACGAGCTGAAGTTGCGCGATTTCCTTGGATTCGTCCCCGCGGATCCAGAAGCCGTGGTGCAGGTGCTCGCCCCAAAGGGAATAGTAGTAGGGGCTGACCAGGTCATAGTGCTCGATGATTTTGGACTTTTCATTGGTGCGAGGCAAGGTATACGCTCGCTTCCTGGTCGGGAATCCCGAGACGGGAATTGAGCGCCTATTCTACCCGCGTGAAAGGGGATGTCCAGTACCGAGAAAGGGCGCGCACGAGCTGCGATGGCTGAGATTGGCTAACGACCGACGGGATTTCGGGGAAGTGGGGCCCGGGAACCTTTAGAACTTCTTCTAGTCGACAAAGAGTAAAGTACTGAGATAGGATGCTTTTCCGATCAAGCCCTCGGACAGGGTGGGCAACGAGGAATGTTTGCCGGAGCAAGAGAGGCACGCTAAAATAAACGGGTCTCAAGAGGAGGACGAACTTTAGTGTTAACGATTCGTTTGGCCAGAATTGGCAAGAAAAAGAAGCCGTACTACCGCGTAGTCGTCATCGAGAGAACGCGAGCCCGGGACGGGCGCGTGCGAGAGGCGGTGGGGACATACGATCCGCTGAAAAAGCCGGCGGAAATTAAGTTGGATTCCGATCGCATCAAATACTGGCTTGGCGTGGGGGCACAGCCAAGCGACACGGTCCGAAGCTTTATTAAACAGCAGAAGATCGCGTAAAAACAGGCACAAGCGCACGTTCCAGCACGTACGCTCCCAGGTACAGGGCTTGGTAGCGGGAACTCGGAAGCGCATCCTCTGGCGGACAGGGGGAGGGTCGCGTGTAGTGGTTCAAGAAACTGTACATGCACGCAGGGGGCCCTATGAAAGAACTTGTTGAGGAGATCGCCAGAGCGCTCGTAGACCATCCCGAGGGAGTGCAGGTGAAAGCAGTGGAGGGTTCGCAAGTCACGGTGCTCGAACTTCGAGTTCATCCGGAAGACTTAGGCAAAGTCATCGGCCGGCAGGGCCGCACGGCAAAAGCAATCCGGACGTTGCTTGGAGCCGCGGGCATGAAACTTCATAAACGCTTTACGCTCGAGATTCTGGAAGATTGATTGAATTGCGCGAACCAAACCGGCGCTGGGTGCAGGTGGCCCGAATCCTCAGGCCACGCGGCAACAAAGGCGAAGTTGTAGCAGAGCTGCTGACCGATTATCCCGCCAGGTTTTCCAACCTGAGGCAAATCTATTTGCAAAGAGGTGATGACGAGCCGCGGCCGGCTGGCCTGTTGCACTTTTGGGCGGACCGCAATCACCCGGGAATGGGTGTATTTCATTTTGCGGGATGCAAAACGATTTCCGACGCGGAGACGCTGCGTGGATGCGGTGTGCTGCTGCCGTTGGAAGAGCGCGTGGAGCTGCCGGGAGGACAATATTTCGTAACGGACCTCATCGGCTGCACGGTGTTTGGATTGCCGGCGGAAGAAACGAAGCTGTCATCGCCGGCTTGCGCGATGGAGGAAGCGCCGCGGGTCGTGGGTACCGTGAGCGACGTCTTTTTTCCCGGGGAAAGCGTGGCAGGGACGCCGCTGCTGCAGGTGGAGACGGCGAAAGGGGAACTGCTGGTACCGCTGGCAGAAGATATCTGCACGCGGATCGACGTGGCAGCGCGGCGGATTGAAGCTAGATTGCCGGAAGGGCTGGACGAACTGAACGCCCCGGAGACGTAGCGCGTCCCGGCAGCGCATGACAGAGAGAACCTGCATTCATTACACTGCAAAGAGATGCGATTTGACCTGATTACGATATTTCCAGAGTTTTTTGCTGGACCGCTGGAGCATGGAATTGTGCGGCGCGCGAAAGAAGCGGGGCTTGTGCAGATCCACGTGCAGGATTTGCGCGAATTCACGAAGGATCGGCATCGCACGGTGGACGACCGGCCATTTGGCGGCGGCGAAGGCATGGTGCTGAAGCCAGAGCCGCTGTTCGAGGCAGTGGAGAAACTGCTCGGGCACAGCGTGGGGGATGCCGAAAAGCAGATGGGGCCTGAACCCGGAACAGCGGTTTTGTTGATGTCTGCGGCGGGGCGGTTATTCACGCAGCAGACGGCTCGGCGATACGCCAAGCTCGATCGGCTGATTCTGATTTGCGGCCGGTATGAGGGGGTGGATGAGCGCGTGGCCGAGCACCTGGCGACAGAAGAAGTCTGCGTGGGAGATTATGTACTGAGCGGGGGAGAGTTGCCCGCGGCGATCGTGGTGGACGCGGTGACACGTTTGCTACCGGGCGCGGTGGGCAACGAAGCGTCTACGCAGAATGAATCGTTTTCCCCGGCCGAGAGCTTGACCTATTCATCCGTGGAAGGTCGGGATTCTCGGCACTCGCCACTCGCCACTCGTCACTTCCTTCTCGACTTTCCGCACTACACGCGGCCGGCGGAGTATCGCGGATGGAAGGTCCCCGAGGTGCTCATCAGCGGCCACCACGCGGAAGTGGCCAAATGGCGGCGGGAGAAGGCTATAGAAAAGACGAGGCGGAACCGCCCCGAATTCCTGGGAGAAAACGGCTAGGAAAATGGGCGAGGCTCGATTATAATTTTATTTTGCCTTGAAGTGCTGGCCCCGCCTGAGTGGGTCTGCAGGGAATACAGAACATGAACCCGGTTATCCGTAAGTTGCATGAAGCGCAATTGCGCAAAGACCTGCCCGAGTTTCGCCCCGGCGATACCGTGCGGGTGAACGTGCGCCTGATGGAAGGCGAAGGCGAAAAGGTGAAGGAACGCATCCAGGCGTTTGAGGGTGTGGTGATTTCGAAGAAGGGCCGGGCCAGCAGCGCGACGTTTACGG
>OCOJ01033615.1_pt1 | contig 23683 bp, 23 predicted proteins | sample 1539251 | NCBI WGS metagenome assembly OCOJ01 (sample SAMN01911457, study PRJEB22624) | soil metagenome | biome: Soil | place: Malaysia | collected 2012-04-30 | depth RA_metagenome m | reverse complement strand
TTGAGTTTGTCCACGAGGATACCGGGGTTTTTCTCGTCGCGGACAAGATCATAGGCGTTCCTATCGAAGGCGAGGCTGGCGACAATCTGAGCGTCCGAGAGGCCAGCGACGCGAGCAATCAACTCCGATTGATTCAGCAGGGTGTCCTGTCCCTTGGTTGCGGGGGCGGCGAGGAGAATAATCCAAGGAATCTCGTTGGAGCGTGAGGCGAGGTAGGGAGCAATCATCGCCCCTTCGCTGTGGCCAATAAGACCAATCCTGGCGGGGTCGATCTCCTTGCGGGTTTTCAAGCAGGAAAGGGCGGCGGTCGTGTCGGCGGCGAGGTCGAGGGTGGTGGCCGCGTCCGCGGAACCAGTGGACTTGCCGATGCCGCGCTTGTCATAGCGCAAGACGGCCAGTCCCTTGCGGGTCAGGTAATCAGAAAGAACGAGAAAGGGCTTATGGTTATCGAGGGACTCGTCGCGATCGTTCGGGCCTGATCCAGCGATGAGTACGGCCGCAGGGAATGGGCCGGGCCCTTTGGGCAAAGTCAGCGTGCCGGCGAGAGTGACATTTGCGGCGGCATTGGAAAAGGTAACCTCTTCTTCCCGGTAGGGGTATGGTTTCACAGGATTCTGGGGACGGCGAAGTTCCAAAGGTTGATCGGAACGTTTGAACTCGATCTTTTCGGTGGCGCCCGTCTGGGACCAGGTTCCGGCAATTTCATTTTTCGCGGGGTTCAGAGTGCCATCGAAAACACCGGCCACGACGGGAATCTCGAAATGGAATGCGGACTCCTTCTGCGAAACATTGATGGCGGGAAGCCCGATGACGTTCTGGTCCAGGCTGTCGAGTGCAGCGATGAGTTCGCCGTCGGAGTCGTGAGAAACGTGGAGTTGAAACCGCAAGCGCATGCCGTGGGCGACCAGAGCGCTTTGCCACAGACCTTCTACAGGAAGCAGCGCGTCGTTTGGCTTATGAGCGGGAGGTTCTCGATGAAAGTACAGAGGCAGCGAAGCGCTACCTTGGGACCACTCGCCGTCGATCATTTTGTGGTCGGGGGAAACTTTGCCCTCGAACTGCGCACCAACGGAAGCAATTTCGAATTTGAGGGTGGCGCCGCGCAGAGAGACGGAGCTTGCCTCAATCGCGAAAACGGCCTGGTCCAAGCTGTCCAGGGAGGCATGGAGATCGCCATGGGAATTGCGAGAGAGATGAAGCACGAGATGGAGTTGTGCATCCCCGGCCTGAAGCGTACCTGTATAGGTGCCTTCCAACGCGGGCGTCTGCGCGTGGAGAAGGATGGCGGACGGGAGGAGACAAAGTCCGAGGAGTGCCAGGCATCGTTGAAGGAGAGGACGAATCGTTTGCATCATGGGCGTCAAAGAAGGCCGAAGCTGGTTGGATGAGTCCACGGGAAAAAAGGCGGCCTAGAAATTTAGAAAGCGCCCCGGGAGGTGCGGGGCGCCAAGATAACGCGATGTACCCGGGGCAGCAGGCGGTCAAAAGCTATTTCTTGTTGTACCATTCGGCATTCATGGCCGTGAATTTTTGCCACTTTTCGGGCAGATCTTCGAGGGCAAAGATCGCGGTCACGGGGCAAACGGGGACGCAGGCACCACAGTCGATGCATTCAACGGGATTGATGTAGAGCATGGTTTCGGACTGGTAAGCCGGCTCGTCTTTGCGCGGATGGATGCAATCCACGGGGCAAACATCAACACAGGCGGTATCCTTGGTGTTGATGCAGGGTTCGGCAATTACGTAAGCCATTCAACATCTCCTTAACAAAAGGCAGCGAGCCGGGATCAAGAAGCCGCACGTAACCGGCAAACGTCAAAGATATCACGGCACTGCCAGGTCGCAAGTACCTAAAAATAATTCTACGTGGGACCTAGCAGATTCACAACCCGTAGAGAGGCGCTAGAATCGAGGAGGAGAAGAAGGCGTATGAAATGGAAAATGACAGTGGTGGGGCTGATACTGGCAGCGGGAGTGGCACTGGCGGTAGCGCAAACGAGTCCGCCGAAAGACCTGCCGTCGATTGACCTGCAAGGCTATCAGAAGATTCTGCAGGAATATAAAGGGAAACCGCTGGTCGTGACGTTCTGGGCGACGTGGTGCGAACCCTGCCGCGACGAATACCCCATGTTGAACGAGTTGGCAAAACAGTATGCGCCGCAAGGGCTGAAGGTTGTCGGGATCAGCCTGGACCAGGATGGCGACCTGATCCTGATGCGGCGATTCTTGGCGCGCTATAAGCCCATTTTTCCAAACTACCGGAAGTCCAAGGGAGACGAAGACGCGTTTTCGCAAGCGGTTATGCCGGGATGGAATGGTTCGCTTCCGGCTTCGTTCTTCTATGCAAAAGATGGGAGACAGGTGGGGCATCTGCTGGGGGCGAGCGACCACGATACGTATCAGGCGGCGATTCGGACGCTGCTTTCGAAATAAGACGAGGTGCGAGAAGCTGCAAGTCAGGGAGAGAGAACCGATTCCTCCGGAGCTAAAGCGAATGGGTTGATACGCGTCGCTGCTAGGAACGGAAGAAATTCCGGATGAAGAAGCCGAGATTGGCGGGGCGCTCGGCTAGACGGCGCATGAAATAAGGAAACCATTCCCTGCCGTAGGGAACATAAACGCGCACGCGGTAACCATCCCGGACCAGGCGGCGTTGCAAATCCGTGCGCACACCGTAGAGCATCTGAAATTCAAAATCGTCCTTGGTAATTTTCTTTTCCGCGGCCCACCGGATGGTCTCCGCGATCATGCGCGGGTCGTGCGTGGCGATTCCGTGATAGAAACCGCTGGGAAGCAGAATGCGCATGAGTTTCACGTAATTGGCATCGACGTCCTGTTTGCGCTCGAAAGCAACCTCGATGGGCTCCTTATAGGCACCCTTGCAAAGCCGAATNGCGGCAGCCGTAAGAGAGCAGGTCGTGAATATCAGTTTCGCTGCGGTAGAGATAGGACTGGATGACGGCGCCAACACAAGGCGTCTGCACGCGCACACGCTTGACCAATTCGATGGTGCGCTGCGTGTAGATGGAGCCTTCCATATCAATGCGCAGGAAGTTTTCATAAGCGGCGGCACGCTCGGCGATGGAGAGCACCAGTCCTTCGCAAAATTCGACCGAGATATCGAGCCCGAGCTGGGTCAATTTACAGGAGACATTGGCATTCAGTTTCTCCTGGGCGATGCGATCGAAAATGTTCAGATAGACGTCCCGGGCGCGTTGGGCATCGGCGGTGGTGCCGACATTTTCTCCCAGGCAATCGAGGGTAACGGCCATGCCAGCGTCGTTACAGTTGCGTGAGACCTGGATTGCTTCGTCGAGGGTCTCGCCGGCAACAAACCGGAGAGACATCCGCCGCGTGGTAGCGTTGGAAGTAACCCATTGAGCGAGGCCTTTACTGTCGGAGAGCTTGAGGAGAGTGGCACGCAGCATGGACGATTCAATTATGCGCCGGGTTACCCAAGCAGGCCAGTATCACTTTAGTCTTTGTGCTCTTCGAGGAACTTTTCGGCGTCGAGAGCGGCCATGCATCCGGAACCGGCAGCGGTGACGGCCTGGCGATATCGGTGATCCTGGACGTCGCCGGCAATGAAGACGCCAGGGACGTTACTCAAACTGCTATGACGAGCGATGAGATAGCCATTCTGGTCCATCTCGAGTTTTCCGCGGAAGACGGCGGTATTGGGGTCGTGGCCGATGGCGACAAAAATGCCGTCCAGAGGGAGTTCGCGAGTCTCCCGTGTTTTGGTGTTGCGCAGGCGCGCGCCGGTGACTAGACCGTCGGGTGCCAGAATCTCTTCGACGACATAAGGTGTGAGAAATTCCACTTTTTCATTGGCCTTGGCGCGGTCGATCATGATTTTCGAAGCGCGGAACTCCTCGCGGCGGTGGATCAGATACACCCTGGAGGCATAACGGGAAAGAAAGTTGGCTTCTTCCATGGCGGAATCGCCGCCGCCCACAACGGCAATCGGTTTGCCACGGAAAAAATAGCCGTCGCAGGTGGCACAAGTGGACAGGCCGCGCCCGATCAACTCTTTTTCGCCCTTCAAGCCGAGAAGGCGTGCCGAAGCTCCCGCGGCGACGATCAGCGCGCGAGCCTCGAAAACCTCCTTCCCTGAGAAAATCTTGAAGGGGCGGCGGGTCAGGTCCACTTCGGTGACCGCCCCAGCCTTGAACTCGGCGCCGAATTTTTGCGCCTGTTTGCGCATGTTTTCGATCAATTCCGGGCCCATGATGCCGTCGGGGAAACCGGGGAAATTCTCAACGTGAGTGGTCAGGGAAAGTTGGCCGCCAGGTTCATGTCCGTCCAAGACCAGGGGTTTCAGGTTGGCGCGAGCCGCGTAGATGGCCGCAGTCAAACCTGCACAACCACTCCCGATGATGACGACGTTATGCATGCTTACGGACTCTCCGAGTTAGATTCCCCAGGCGAAATATGAGGTACAGGGCGAACGAGCATTGTAACATCACTGGTGAATGCGAAGGAGCACAGGCCTGGAGCAGCCAAATTGGAGAGCTCGGGAAGTGGGTATCGCTGGACCTCCCTCTGACATCTATCTAAAGTATTTTTGTTTGAATTTTCTACAGGAGTCCGTCATGGATCCACGGTATCCCATCGGGAAATACGAGATGCCCGTTGAAGTCACGCCCGCGATGCGGGCGGGAGCAATTCTAGAGATCGCATCCACGCCGGAAAGGGTGCGGGCCGCAGTGAAGGGTCTGAGCGATGCGCAACTGGACACACCGTATCGCGAGGGGGGGTGGACCGTCCGACAAGTGGTGCACCACATGGCGGATAGCCACATGAACGCCTATGTGCGGTGGCGGCTGGCACTGACGGAATCAGAACCGGCTATCAAACCTTACGAGGAGAGTGCGTGGGCCCGGCTGGAGGACGCCGCGCACGCGCCGATCGAAGTGTCCTTGCGGCTCCTTGAGCCGCTCCATGAACGCTGGGTGCGCTTGCTGCATTCGGTAAAGCCGGAGGAGTTTGCGCGAACGTTCCGGCATCCGGAACATGGGGTGAGAACGCTGGACTGGATGTTGTTTCTGTATGCCTGGCACGGCAAGCACCATACGGCGCACATCACGGAGTTGCGCAAACAAAGGGGCTGGTAAAAAGCGGAAATTAGAAAATAGAAATAAGAAATTGGAAGAGAGATCCCTCGCTCCGCAGACTGCGCTCGGGATGACAGAATTCCTGTTCGACGCGGCCACAAATAATGGTGGTGCTGTAGTGGAAGAAGAAAAGGGAGGCGCCACTTGATAAACAACAAACGAAGGGCGAAAGACCACAGGGCTCGAAGATTCGCCCTGCGCTACAACGCGGAACTGGCTAGCCGAGTGGCTGAACTGTAGCGCCTCGTGTAGGATGAGGATGGAGAAAAGGAGAGCACATGGCACGACCTGCAGGGACGTACGCGATTTTTGAGACATCGCTCGGCAATATCGTTTGCAAGCTTTTTGAAAAGGAAGCGCCGAAGACGGTTGAAAATTTTATCGGCCTAGCCGAGGGCAGCAAGGAATTTCTCAACCCGATGACCGGAAAAAAGGAAAAGCGGAATTTTTATGACGGGCTGGGGTTTCACCGCGTGATTCCGCAGTTTATGATCCAGGGAGGATGCCCGCGCGGTGACGGACGGGGCGGCCCGGGATATTCGTTCGCGGATGAATTTCATCCTTCGCTGCGGCATTCGAAGGCCGGCAGACTCTCGATGGCGAATGCCGGACCGAATACTAACGGCAGCCAGTTCTTCATTACCGTGGCTCCGACGCCCCACCTGGACAACCGACACACCATTTTTGGCGAGGTGGTGGAGGGGCAGGACGTAGCGGACAAGATTTCGAACACGGCGCGGGACAGCATGGATAAACCCCGAGTGCCTGTTACGATGAAAGTGCGGATCGAACGCATTCCGTAAATACTGAGGCGGTCATGCTCTCGCCTGCGCGGCTGACCCAACTGCTGGTGGAAGTGATTTTCCTGCTGCTTGGCGTGCTGGTGGTGTGGCTCGGGCTGACGGGGCACATCAACTTCGACCGTCGCAGCGTCGGCTGGTTGGTGATTAGCCTGGGAGTTGCAGCGTGGGGGTTATTGGCGCTGACAAAACCGGGGCAATGGCCGGCGCGCTGGGAGAAATGGAATCGCGGCGCCTCGCTGATACTGCTCGGAATGCTGATGCTGGCAATTACGCGCGTGCCATTCCTGTGGGTGGGCAAGTTGCTGGCGCTTTGCGGGATTGTGTTGATTGTCCGGGGCGCGCTAGCCTCCGTGTTGATTTTGAAGCCTCGTTGAGCACTCTTCAGATATAATTCGGACAAAATTCGCTCCTCTTTCGGCCGGAGGTCCGCCCAAGGCCGACTCAGACCGCAGTTTCCATCAGCAACCCCTGGCCCGGCAAGGCGGGCTCGGGGTAAAGGAGAATACTCGTGCTCAAAGAATTCAAAGAGTTTGCAATGCGGGGCAGCGTGTTAGACCTGGCCGTCGGCGTGATTATTGGAGCGGCGTTTGGCAAGGTGGTATCGTCGCTCGTCGAGGACGTGATCATGCCGCCGATCGGGCGGTTGCTGGGGCATGTGGATTTTTCCAATCTGTTCATCAATCTGAGCGACAAGCACTTCGAATCCCTCGCGGAGGCCAAGCACGCCGGTGCGGCGACACTGAATTACGGGAGCTTCCTGAACACCATCATTAATTTTCTGATCGTGGCGTTTGCGGTGTTTTTGCTGGTACGTTCGGTGAACAAGTGGCTGCCGAAGCCAGCGCCGCCGGTGACGACGAAGGAGTGTCCGCAGTGCGCAATGCAGATTCCGATCAGCGCGAAGAAGTGCGGGCACTGCACCAGCGCGGTGTAAAGAGCTGCGCTACACACTGGAGTAAAAAAGCGCCCGCCGCAGACGGCGGCCGCTACACAACAGCGCAGGCTCAGATCAGGACTTGCCCTCCTTCTTTCTGAGATTGGATTCGATGTGCTCCCGCAGGCGGGAGACGACGGCTTCTTCCTTTCCTTCTTCCAACTCCTTCTGCACTTCTTCCAGGGCGAAATGGACCACGTCGTGGTGGTGCAGTTCCATCGGGGCGATGCTCTCATTGAAGCGGAGCCAGAGCCGGTGAATGAGGTTGACTTCATTTGCGGTCAGGTTGGGCGCATGCGGTCCGAGCACTTTATAGACCTTGTCGCCATTCTGTAAGTGAATTTCGAGGTTGAATTGCGGCTTGGGATCGGGCAGCCGTTCCCAGGCCTCCCCGAAACGAAGGGCTTGTTCTTCGGTGGATTCCTTGGGGGAATGGCCAAGCACGATGGTGCTGGATTGCAAGGAGGTGGCGGCGCGGAGAATGCCGTCCCACAAATCGCTGGCGGCAACAACCGCGAGACGGATGCTTTTGCCACGCTTTTCCGCAATCGCCAAGGTTTGGGAGAACAATTGTTGTTCAATGCTGCCGAAGAGTTGCTCGGCTTCCAGATCGTACTCGCCGGAGGCGGAACGGCGCAGCAGGCGGACGTGCAGCACAACCACGTCGCGGCGGCCTGGTTTAACGCGGTCCAAGACATTGCCGAGATGATAGAGCGCGTGAATATTACTGACCGGCACGAGGATGTTGCCGGGACGCGCACCCACGGCTTCGGGAGTGAGATCTCCTGACATCGCCAGGTGGAACTGATCCATCTCCACGTGCTGAGCCACAGTTCGGCCGGGGTGAGTGATCCACTCGGAGGCGGTGAAGACCACGAAGAGGAAGACGGAGAAAACCCCGCCCGCAATGGTGGCATCGGGTTTTGTGAAGAGGTTCACTACGGCGATGCCCAAGAGGGTCAAGGTAATCAGGCCAAGGCCAAGTGGAACTTCGACTCCGAAAATACGGAAATTCAGGGGGACGCGGTACTCGCGATCGCCCGGATGCGTGTAGCGCAACACGAGCACGGCCAGGCCCTTCATGGCAAAACTCCAAATCACGCCGAAGGCATAGAGGTTGGCGAGGAAGGTGACATCGCCTCGGCTGATGATGATGGTCAGAATCTGGAGCCCGGCGATGACGTTGATAATCCGGTAGGAGGTGCCGAAGCGCCGATGCGGCTGACGAAACCAACTGGAGAGTACGCCGTCTTCGGAAACGCGATTGAGCACACCGTTGGAGCCGACAATGGCGGTGTTCACCGCGCCGGCGAGAATCAACGTGCCGACCACGACCACGAAGCCATGGAAAATCAGACGCAACAGGAACGGGCCCTCTAAATTCATGGCCAGTCCACCAATCAGGTTTTCCAGGAAATGCTGGCGCTGCGCATCGGGGATGAGCATGACAGCGAAGAAGGAAACGAGTGAAGTAAAGACCAGGCTGTAAATGAAAATGACCAGCCCGGTTTTCTTGAGGTTGGGCAGTTTGGGGTGTTCGATTTCGCGATAGACCTGCGCGAGCGATTCCTCGCCGCTCATGGCCAAGACAGAGTGGCCGAGGCCAACAAAAATAGCGATGAGGCCGGCGAGGTGTGCGAAGTGGATGCCGTAGAGCCAGCCCATGGCATTTGGCTCGAGTTTTAGATTCCGAGGATGAGGAAAGGGCGGGAGGGCAGGGTGGCGCAAGAGCACGGTGTAAACACACCAGCCAATCAGGATGATGACCATGACAGTGGTCACCTGCATGATGCGCATGGCCTTCTGGCTGGATTCGTGGACGCCCTTGACGTTGTACCACCAGAAATAGATGGTGCAGAGGACCGCAAAAGTGGCGGCGCCGAGGTTTGGCGAAATGCGAAGGCCGAGATGGATGTAATCAGAGGTCTCGTTAAACAGACCAGTGATGTACTGACCTGCCGACACACCACTGATGGGTCCGGTGAGGAGGTAGTCAAACATCAGAGCTGACACGCTGAACTTGGCCAGCGTGCCACCCATGGCCTCCTTGACGACGCGATAGACGCCGCCGCGCACAAACATGCTGCAACTTTCCACGTAGATGGCGCGGACAGCATAGGAAAAGAGCATGATGCCGAGGATGAACCAGGGAGCGGCCTTGCCAATGTAGCCCTCAGCCTCGCCACCAGCGTAGTAGGCGGAGGAAGCGAGGTCGCTAAGAACGATGGCAGCGGCGCGCCAGAAAGAGATAAAGCTGAGGAGGGCAGTGGTCGCGACTAAAACGCGTGGAATGCCGTTCCCGCGACTGCCTTGGGCAGCCGGGGTGATGGGAATGCTGCTGCTCATTGATGGGCTAGTGGACCTGTAGAAAATAATGCTCGCATTTTTCCCGTGTCAAGTCCAGTTTACCAATCAGCAAAAACGATTTTCCCCCGCTTTATTTCGGTGCCTCTTCGCGGAAGGCCTTGGCGCACTCCGCACAAGGACAAAGGGTGCGAAGGTAATCGTAGCTAAAGATGCCCGTGGAATGGCCGTCATTGAAACTGATCTGGATGGCGTAGTTTCCCACTTGGCTGGCGGCCTGGGCGCGGGGCTTTGGCTTGTACATAGGAAGAAGCGGCGAAGCCGGAAGATTCATGGCGGCCAGGGATTCTTTTTTGGCGCGTTCCTCGTTGCAGGTGGCGCAGGGACAATGATCGCGCAGGAACGGGAAATCAAAGTGGCTGGAATGGCCGTCGGCCCAGGTGATATCGACACCGGCGCCCGTTTTCACGTGGACCTTGACGCTGATCGGTTTTTTGCGCTGGTCAATGGGTGCAGGCATGGGCGAGATTTGCGCTCCGTTTCAAGTTTTCGTTTAGCAGTGTACTGCTTTGGAGTGGATTTTAGAAATCAGGGGCACTGATTTGGGCTGTGAGAGGGGGGCTGAGAAGGATGCTTGACTGTCATTCCGAGCAAAGCGAAGAATCCCCCAGAAAGATTACTCACTTCGCAGACTCCGTTCGGAATGACGAACTCGGTTTTTTTCGCAACTGTACTGTGAAGATGTGGCGTCACGTGAAATGCAGCTATTCTTTCTTGCGTGGAGCGCAGCAGTCGCCGGGGGGAATGGGGTTGCCGTGGGGGCAGGTGGTGGGGTGGCCGAGGAAGCTGCAGATGCGCTGGTCCAGCTCTGGACTGATGATGTGTTCGAACTTGCAAGCCTGGCTATGCGCTTCGTGATCGTCGATGCTGAAGGTGTCCTTGAAAAGACGCTCGGCAAGGCGGTGACGGCGCACCACGTCGCGGGCGCGGCTCTTGCCGCAGTCGGTCAGCAAAACTTCGCGATCTTCCTTCACGGTGACGAGGCGAAGATCCGCCATGCGGGCCAAGGTACGCACCGGATCCACACCGCCGGGCGTGCGGATATGCTCGACGTCGGCGCGATTTCCCTCTTCTCCACAAACCCAGATTTGCTCGAGCAGATGATCGAAGTGGATGCCGTCGTCCATGGAAATGCGCTGATCGACGGCCAGATGCCCGTGCACGAGCTCGACGCGGCGATCGGCCTGTTGAGCGATGTCCGGGTCGTGGGTGACCATCAGAATGGTGTGACCGGCGCTGTGCAGTTCGCGGAAGAGGCCGATCACGATTTCTTCGTTGGCTTCGTCGAGGTTGCCCGTGGGCTCGTCGGCGAGGAGGAGTTTCGGCTGATTGATCAGGGCGCGCGCAATAGCCACGCGCTGCTGTTCGCCGCCGGAGAGCTGGGAAGGAAGGTGCGTGAGACGATGGCCCAGTCCCACGCGTTTCAATGCGTCTTCGGCCTGCGCTTCGTCGGTGACGCTGTGAAAGTACTGGGCCAGCATGACATTTTCGAGCGCGTTCAGGTACGGCACGAGATGGAACTGCTGAAACACGAAACCGACTTTCTCAGCGCGGTAACGGACCAGGTCATTTTCCACAAGATTGGCCAGGTCCACGCCATCGACGATCACGTGTCCGGATGTGAGCGTGTCCAATCCGCCAAGAATATTGATGAGCGTGGTCTTCCCTGACCCGGACGGCCCCATCAACGCCACCCATTCTCCCGCTTGAATGTTGAAGGAGATGCCGTCGAGGGCGCGCAGCGTGCCATACTCCTTCACGAGCGAATCGATTTTGACCTGGGCGCTCACTCTTCACCTCGGAACACAGAAGCCGGCCGGACGCTAGCCAATCGCCGCAAAGGAAACGCGCTGGCAATGGAAGTAATCACCGTAAGGGCGACAGAAAGAGGATACACAATCAGGCGGGGTTGAGCAGCTACGCCAAATACCGCTTTTCCAAGCCAGATGGAGACAGCCAATCCGACAGCAGAGCCGAGGAGGCCGCCGGCGATTCCCAGGATGATCGCTTCGGTAAGAAACAGACGGACAACGCGGTCCACAGACCCGCCAATAGCCTTCATTAATCCGACGTCATTTTTGCGCTCGACGGCGACGTTGCTCATGCCGGCCATGACGCAGAGGGACGTCAGGAGCAACACAAGCAAGACCGTGGCGGAGAGCAAACCGCTAATGCGGTCGTAGATGTGACCTTCGGCTTCGGTGAACTGCTTGATGCCGTGAACATCGGCTTCCGGCAGGCGCTGGCTCAAGGCGGAAATGAAGGAATTGACCGAAGTGGGCGTGCCGGTCACGCTAAGCTGGATCAGGCTGATGCGTCCCGCAAGATCGGCAAGTGTCTGGGCGGTTTTCAGCTTTGTGAAAATCTGCGAATCTTCCGCGCCACCCGTGGCTACGACGGCGAAAATCCTACAGGAGGCTTCCCTGCCCTGGTCGCGAAGTTGCAAACCATCGCCGGCCTGCACTTTGAACTGTGCGGCAGCCTTCGCGCCAATCTCGCAGGCTTTTGGATCGTTCTCCAAATTAGCCAGATATTGCGTGCGACGGCCCGGGCGGATTTCCGCCAGGCCGTGTCCTTCGGTGCCAGCGATCACAGCAGGCTCGAAATGGATCGTGCCGGTTTTGGCGACTTCTCCGATGACGTAGAGAAAACCAACGGCTGGAACGGACTTTGCTTCGTACTGCGAAGGAAGCTGCGACAGGAGCGATTCCTCCAGGGTCGAGGCGGATGCGTCTTCCTTGCCCGCGTTGCGCGGGGCAACGATGACGTTGGCGCCTAATGCGCGAAATTCCGTGGTGAGGCGCTTCTTGGCGTCAATCTGCAGATTCAGCAAGGCGCTGGTGACCGCGGCACCGGCTCCGAGCGCGAGGAGAATGACGAAGAGGCGACCGTAATTCGCCGTCAACAACCGCCGGATGATACGCCAAAACATGGGAGAAGTGCGCATCATTCGCCTCGGAGGATCGGCGCGGGGTCGTAGCGCGAGGCCTGACGCAGAGGATAGGCGCTGCCGAGCAAGGTAATGAGCGCGGCCAGAGCAAGAATCACAAGAAGGACAAATATTTTTGGTTCGGGGGTAAAACCGAAGATGCGTTCGCCCAGTGCCCGCGCGAGAATTATGCCAACCGCATAGCCGATGCCCCCGCCAACGATGGCAAGCAGTAATTGCTCCGCGGCGAGGAGAACGCCCACGAGGCCGGAATTTGCGCCGAGCGCTTTCATCAGGCCGATTTCGGTGCGGCGCTCGATGACGGAGGCAGCAGCCGAAGCGCCAACGGCGAGCGCGGCAGCAAGCAAAGCGGCGAAGGTGACCAGCCAGAGCAGCAGGCGCACGCGCGTGAGAATGGTGCCCTCGCCCTCGGCGACGCGGCGGATGACGCGCACGTCCGTGCCCCTTAATTCCTCGCTGATTTGCAGGGCGATGGCGCTGATGTAGGGCGTGCAGTACCAGCGGTCGAACTCGGCCGGGGTCATGGTTTTGGGGTCTTTGCGCGCAAAGGCGTCTTCGGGTTTAGTCAGCGCGCTGACGTAGAGGCGGCGGTACATGCCGGGCTTGTCAGTGAGTTTTTGAGCAAGATCCAGAGGTACGATGATAGCCTCGTCTTCAGGGCCACCACTGTCGAGCACGCCGACAACGTCGAGGACGGGGCCAATTTTGCCATCCAGGGTGTAGGTGAATAGCTGACTGCCGGGACTCAAGCTGGCTTGGGCAATTCCATGTTTCCTGGCGAAGTCCTTGCCGACGACACACTCTTTCTTTCCTTCAACGAACCAGCGCCCTTGGGTTATTTGCCACCAAGGATTGGTGCGTTCGATGCCCGTGTTGTAAGTTGTACCGTCTGGAACTTTTGCTTCATGGTTGACCCAGGTGCCGATGACCGTGACCGCAGGCCAGCTTCGGGTGTCTGGCAAATTGTCCGTGGCCAAGGGTGTCGCCTTGACCTGGGCTTCCAGCACGGGAGCGAAGGCCATGATGTTGAAGCGCCAGAAAATGGTTTTGAGTTTGCCGAGGTCGGCCTCGGGGAGATAGGCGCCGGCGTTGGCGGGACGGTAGTCCACGCCGCCAATTTCGAGCGGGAGCGAATCGGCCTGCGGCGTGACAAGGAGATTTGCGCCCAGACTGCGGAATTCCTGCGCCAGTCGATCGCCGACGTCCAGGGAGACGCTGAGCGCCGCCGTCGCGACGGCCATGCCCATGGCGAGAGCGGCCATGCTGAGTAATTTGCGCCGGGGGCGGCGGGTAAAGGAATCGGCTACGAGTCGAAGGAACATTTCCCCTGGTGTGGAGCGAAAAATCTCCTAACGCGGAATTTCTTCCGCAGCTTTCGTCACTGCCGGTACGTCAATGACGACTTCGTTGCCCAGCACTTGCGAGGTAAATCCGATGGGATTGCAACCGCCCTTTTGCCCGATGGAGGGAATGTAAATGGCGGAGGCACAGTGCCGGCAGATTACGTTCTGTCCGTCCTGGCGATAGCCCTCCGCGCCACAGATCAGGCAAGCGTCCAAGGCCGTGCCGTAGCCGTTGGGCTTCTTGATGACCATGAAGCGTATGGACTGCCCATTGGCGTTGAGCGTGAACAGGTGCAGATTCCCATCCTGGACTTCGGCAACCGGGATGCGCACCTGATTGTCGACGGCTTCCACGGGCCGCGCCTCAGGCGGGGCGGCACTTACGTTGGCATAAATGAAATCCGCGGTAAGAGCCAAAACCACGGCGAGGCTGATCGAGGCGGTGGCGATCATCCAGCGGCGCTGGCGACGGTTTTGCGCTTCCACGAGGCGGCGCTCCGCGTCGTTTGCTGCCGCGGTGGCCGACTTGGAATGAGAAAGCGATTGCCATTCGCGGAAAATCATCAGTAGGACAGCACCGAAAATGAAAATGAAGAAGAAGAGGTCGTTGCGGACGATGGGACCGAGAACCGCCATTTCTGCTTTGCTGGAGGGAATCCAGCGAGCTTCGCTTAATTCGTGCAAGCCGGTGACGGCCAGTTGAATGGAGACAAGAATCAAAATTGTGCTGGTGACGGCGAAGAAGCGATGCAGGGGCACCTTCAGGGTGCCCTTGAAGAAGAACACGCCGACAGCAATCGCGGCGGCGATGCCGGCGATGGTTCCAATCCAGGTCTGTAAGCCTTCCGTGGACATTTCCACGGCGCGCAGAATCAACGCGAGTTCAGCGCCTTCGCGCAGCACCATCAGGAAAACAAACAGACCAATGCCCCATCCGGCAGAAGAGCCACCGCGCCCGGCATATTTCTCCACCTTCTGCTCGATTTCCTTCTTCAGGTGTTTGGCGACGCGATTCATCCAGAAAATCATGGTCACGACAAAGAAAGCGGCCACCAGATACATCAAACCCTCAAAGCCGTCCTCGCTTATATTGAAGCGGTCCAAGGCAATGGCGACGGCGAGACTGAGGGCAACGGCGGCAGCCACGCCGCCCCAGACATAGCGAGAGAGATGGGCGCGGCCCGTGCGGGCAAGATAGACGAGAACAATGCCGACGACGAGGGCAGCCTCAACGCCCTCGCGGAGAGCGATCAGGAAAGCAGAGAGCACGGGAGCTCCAGTTGAAAATGACTTGCAACTACAAATTAAGTGTACAACTAAGAGTGTCCTTGTGTCTATCTGAGACATCACTTTAGGGTCTATTTATGATTTTTGTTGTCGGGTGGGACTGAGATCCTTCTGATTTCACAGCCCTCGCACATCTTTCCTTTACCTCGCTGTAGAATGGAGACTTGCGTCTAATACTTTGTATGGATCTTGGTCTCCACCGTCCGCTTCTCGCCCTTGTGCTTTCTGGGCTCCTGGCTTGCCCGTCTCTGCCTGCCCAGAACGGAGCGCAGAGCTCCCAGAAGCCCGTTGATCCGCACGTGATGGTCAAGCCGGACCCCAAGAAGGCGAAAAAGCTGGTCGAACTAGGCGAAAAAGAAGAAGCCGCCGGAGGTTTCCTGGAGGCGCTGGATGCGTATGAGGAGGCGGCCCGGTACGCCCCGTTTGACGTCACGATCGTGAGCAAAGGAGCGGCGCTTCGCGCCCGTCTCGTGCGCGGTTACGCGGAAAACGCGGAGCGCTTCGCGCTGGAAGGGAACCTTGAGGGTGCGAGTGAACAGTTGGCCGCGGCTCTGCATCTCGATCCGTCGAATGGGACTGTGCTTGAACGGTTGCAAGAGATGGAAGCGATGCGGTCTCAGTCCAAGGATTTGCCGGTGGAACAAGCACCACAAGGATTGCCCAAAGTGGTTCCCGACAAGGTCACGCGGAGTTTCCACTTCCAGGCGGATTTGCGCAGCGCCTACGAACAGGTGGCCTCGGCATACGGAATCAAAGCATCGTTTGACCCCGATCTTGTCTCGCGCAACGTAAAATTGCGGCTGGATGACGTGGATTTCGAAACCGCAATGAAGGTTCTCGCTGCGGAAACGGGGACATTCTGGAGAGCGCTCAACGACAAGCTGATTTTTGTGACCGCGGACACGATACAAAAACGGAAGCAGTTTGAACCAGAGATAGAGCAGACATTCGTGCTCCCGGCGTCCACCACGGCCGCGGAAATGACCGAGGTGGTGCGAGCGGTGCGGGAATTGACCGGGGCGCAGCGAGTCCAGCAATCCCTGAATTCTCACAGCCTGACGATTCGCGACACGGTGCCGCGCGTGCAACTGGCAGGCGCAATCGTTCAGGATCTGGAACGAGCCCACGGCGAAGTACTCCTCGAGATTGACCTGCTGGAGGTAGACGGGAACAAGGCGGCGCAACTGGGGATCACGCCGCCGGCGCAAGAGAAAATGTACCTGGTTCCTTACAATCTGATAAACGCGCTGCGAACCGCGCCGAGCTTGGCAGCGCTGCAGACGTTGCTAGCGGAGATTTTTGGGACGTCGGCGAGCACGGCAAGTGCAGCCAGCTTAGCAGCGTCGATACCGCCGGTCGTGGCGATTGGAGGGGGGAAGAGCACGTTTCTGCTGACGCTGCCATCAGCGACGGGGAGTTTTTCCGATGCGCTTTCCCTGGTGTACAGCGGCAGACAAGTTTTGCTGAGGGCGCAGGACGGCAAGCCCGCGACGTTCTTTGTGGGAGAGCGCTATCCGATCACATTGTCGCTGCTGTCGGGAAGCCTGGGCAGCGGAACATTCGTACCAAACGCGGGCGGCACGGCCCAGACGACGGTGCAGACAGAGCAGTTCACCGTGGGGAAAGGGCCGGTGTCGATGGTGACGGCGGATTTCCGAACCATCGGGAGCTTCGATTTGGCGGTGCTGAACGAAATTGATAACACCATCACGATTCTGTTAAACGAGGGGCAGGGTGCCTTGGAACAGTTCGCACAGGCCATGAACTCGCCGATTTCGCTGGGGCCCGCGCGGACAGCGGCGCCGCCGGTTCCCGCGGCGCTAGCAACGGGCAGCGTGAATTCCAACACGGATTCCCTGCCGGATCTCCTGGTCACGGACCCGGTGGCGAACACGGTAACGGTTCTTCTGCAGAACTCCACGGCCGACGGCACGTTCACGATTCAGCCGAAACCCATTTTCGTGGGGCACGAGCCGAGCGCGATCGCCGTCGGCACATTCAATTCGAATACGAACAGTAACATCGGATTCGTCGTGACCAATTTTGAGGACAGCACGTACTCGGTTTTCGTGGGGAATGGCGACGGTACCTTCACCGAAGTGAAAGGGTCGCCCTTCGCTCTGCCCGCGGGAGCGGCCGGACCCATCGCGATCACAGTGAACGACTTCAATGGGGACGGCAAGCCTGACCTGGCGATCGTCAACGAAACTTCGAACAACGTAACCGTTTTGCAGGGCAACGGGGACGGTACTTTCACTCAATTCCCCAAATCGCCACTGGCCACGGGCAATCTTCCCGTGGCAATTGCTTCCGGACCTCTTTCGGGAAGCTCGGGACCGGCGCTGGCCATCGTCAATCAGAAGGACAACACGCTGAGCGTATATCTGGGAAATGGCGACGGCACATTTCTCGCGTCATCCCAATCGCCAATCGCCACCGACTCGACGCCGAGCGGCGTGGTGATCGCAGACTTCCTGCAACAATCGCTTGGCGGGATCGCAGCAGCCAACACGGGTGCGGGGACGGTGACCGTGTTTACGGATGTAGGGGAGGGGCTGTTCGCGGTAGCGCTGGAGCCGCAAGTAGGAAGCCAGCCCTACGCGATCGTTGCAGGGGATTTTGCGACTGGCACGTTTCCGGACGTCGCGGTGACCAACAATTTATCCGGGACCGACGGAATGGTGACGTTGCTGATCAGCCCGACGAGCCTTGTATCGAATACGTCCCTGACGCAGCAACCGTATCCCGGTTCGGAATATGAGGATCTTGGGCTGAAGATTAAAGCCACGCCGACGGTGCACCCAAATAAGGAAGTCACGCTGCAGTTGGAATTCGAAATCCGGGCGCTGGCCGGTACGAACGTGAACGGAATTCCGATTATAAGCAATCGCTCGCTTACGCAAACGGTCCGGCTCAAGGAAGATGAAACGTCCATCGTGAGCGGCCTTCTTGACAACGAAGAGACAAGGACGCTGACGGGGCTGCCGGGATTCGCTGAGCTTCCCTGGGTGTCACCTGTTTTTAGCTCGCGAAATTACTCTGTGGCTGATACTGAATTGCTGATCCTCATCACGCCGCGGAGAGTGCGGATTCCCGAACACGAGTCGCGGACGATCTATGCCGGACGGGGAGATACGACGGGACGGGGCGCGGCGGGAGCACATCCCCCAGCCGCGCCTCCGGCACCAGAGCCGTCAGCGCCTCCTCCTACGGGCGAGCCAGTGGGGAATCCGCCAGCCCCGGCAGAAGGACCCCCGGTGCAGCCGGCACCTGCGCCTGGTCCGGAGCCGCCGACACAGGAAAATCCGGTGCCACAACCTCGACCGCCGGACCAGTGAGGGGGCCGCTCCGCGCCTATGCGTTTGGGAAGCGCCATCGGAAGGCTCGTGCGGTGCTTTCGCTCAGGACTATATAGTGAGGGAATCCCCTGCGAGATTTTCCAGGATAGCCAAGGGCGAACGTTTGGCATCCACTAGCGCCGACTGCGGAATAAGAAACGTTTGCTCCAGGGCGTACTGGCCGGAAAGCACGGCGTGACTCACACAATCGGTGAAGACCATCCAGCAAGAGTTCGGCGGAAATTCCCAGCGATGCTTCGGCGTGGTCTCCTGGAAGGTCTCGTCTTCCTTCATGGCATTGTGGCAACGGTGCATGAGCTCGTCATAGGGCGGACGATTTGCCCCGGGGATATCAAGCGTCCGCGCCACCGAGCGGAGTCCGCGAAAGACAGGGTTGTGAAAGGAAGACAAAAGGCCAGCCTTTCTGGTGAAATGAGGACCGAACGCTTCAAATGTTTGGGAGGTGAGCCAGACCCGGTTCTGCTGGGGATTGATGTTCGTGAAGAAACGAAGAATTCGTCCGCCGTTCGTGGGGCGAGTCGGAAACGAATCGAAGTGCAGCAGGTCATTGCGCGCATGCAGACGAGCCGCGCGGCCCTCTTCTTCGACGGGGCGAAAACTGGCGTAATCCAGTTTCCATTTGCCGGCATATGGAATGAGAAAGCGCGCAAGAAACTCGACCGAGCGCTGCGAATAATCCCGGAGTACGCGCCTGAGTTCAGCGGCCTCTGCCTGTTCCGAGGCGTCGAGCCCGGTGACCCGGTCTTCCATTGGGCGGTAGGCAATATTTTTGTGGTACGCGGAACTCGATTGTTTGCGCCCCAGAAGAAGCTCGCGGTCTTCCCCGGAAATGCTGATCGGAGAATTGGGAAAAAAGACGATATCGCCGACTTCGAGCTCGCGGCAAATCTCCCGGGCACGAGCATCACTCCAGTCGGCTGACCCGGTCGGATCCTGCAGTGTGATCAAATGGCTGAACCCGGCGCCTTGTGCCTGCTGAGGTGCTGGTGCAGTGGTCATGCCGTCTACTCCGTGAAATGCGAGACTGTTTTGCGAGTAAGGAGAGCCAACACCGGTTTGGTCCCAAAACGAGATTATGGCAAGGGGTCAAAAACTACAACCGGCTGATAGGTGCGCGGCACAACGGCCTGAGCAATGGCGATGAGTTTGTTTTGCTGGCTGAAGACACGCAGGCGCGGCACATGAGCGCCGCCGCCATCCAGTTGCGTTGTGGCGCCGGGGGGTAACTCGATTCTGCCCGGCTGGATTTGAGACGGAAGAACATTGAATTTACCGCCGTGGCGGACCTTTTTCTCAAGCACAGGCAGGACATTGGCACGTGGATAGTCCGGCAGAAGATTTTCCAAGGGAATCAGGCAGCTTTGCAATTTCCCCTGACGCGCGGCTTGCGCCAGTTCCTCAACGGCCGTCGCCTGATCGAGAGAAAATTCACCGACGGCCGTGCGGCAAATTTCCGCGAGGTGCGCGCCACAACCGAGCTTTTGGCCCATGTCGTGAGCGAGGGAACGGATGTAGGTCCCGGAGGAGCACTCGATCGAGAAGCGCGCCAGCGGACCTTCGATTTCCATCAGGCGAAACTCAAAGAGCTCGACCGTGACCGGTTTGAGCTCGACCGCCTGATTTTTGCGCGCGAGTTCATAAGCGGGCCTTCCGTGCACCTTCTTGGCGGAAAACACCGGAGGCATCTGCACAATGCGGCCGAGAGATTGGGCAGCCAGGCGCTCCAGGAGTTCGCGATCCAAGGCGGGAGCTGTATCTGGCCCCTGCGGCACGCCTTCCGAATCGTACGTATTCGTCGCAAAGCCGAAACGAAAGCCCGCGCTATAGCGTTTGCGGCGGCTGGCATAGAAGCGGACCAGTCGCGTCGCTTTGCCAAGGAGCAGAACGAGCACGCCCGTGGCCAATGGATCGAGCGTGCCCAGATGCCCGATTTGGCGGAAGCCGGCCAGGTGACGTACCGCGTCGACAATGTCGTGCGATGTTTTGCCCTGTGGCTTGTTGACGACGAGGGCACCATCAAAGGGCGCGGGTTGGGGCTGGCGAGCCATGGAAAGTTGTCAGTGATCAGTATTCAGTTTTCGGAACCCTGCCTCAACGCACGGAGCCAAAACAGAGGCTGACCGCCACGTGTACAGTTTACCGCGAGGCATGAAGAGAACAGCACCTGCCGCCGCAGAGGCCGGCGCTGCGCATGGCAGGAAGGAAACAGCTCCTCGCGACGACGCATTTCCACTGGCGCGAAGGTCAAGGATTCGGGTCGGTCTTCGAGGGATTTCCGGCCTTCATCTGCTTCAGGAGTTGTTCGATGCGCTCCATGTGTTCCTGCGAGAGATCCAGGGTGAAATGAAGATCCGGCAGGCGGCGCAATTGCAGACGCTCGATCAATTCGTGGCGGATGAAACCAGCGGCATGTTCCAGGGCCTTAATGGCGTCGGATTGTTCCTTGGCATCGTCCGTGCGCACACTGACAAAGACCCGCGCGTGCTTCATGTCCGGCTGCACGCGCACTTCACTGACGCAGACGTTGCCTTCGAGTCGCGGGTCCTTCAGCTCACCGGCGAGCATGGCATTGATCTCGTGGGCGATTTCCTCTCCGACACGTTCGTGGCGATGATGGTCAGGAGTCATGAGGGTGCAGTCCTGTTTAGCTATGATTGCGCAAACGTAAGAGAAATGTGGTCCCTCAGCGCGTCTCCCGTCACTGATATCAGTAATCGGTAATCAGAAAGCAAGAGCGCGGGTCACAGCAAATCGACGGCGTGCGAGACCAAAAGCGGGCCCAGAATGCGGTCCGCTTCCGCCAGCACCTTTTGCAAGGATTCTTCTACGTGCTGCTCTTCATTGGACAGGGTGACAACGCCAACAATGGAGCGCTGCCACGTGTCCTCGAAATCCAACTCCGCCACTGCGACGTTGAAACTGGCGCGCAGGCGGTCTTTCAGGCGGCGCAACACCTGCCGCTTGTCTTTCAGCGACTGCGCCTCCGCGAGATGCAATTCCAAAGTAAGTAGTCCAACCGCCATAATTATTTGACCTCAGGCCGCAAGGCCTGAGCTTCTACGCTTACTTTCGGGCGGGGACAGGCCCTTGGGCAGCGGCTTCCGCGGCGGAAAGTTTCACGACCTGGAAGCACTCCAGAACGTCGCCGACTTTCACGTCGTTGAAATTCGCGATGCCGAGACCGCACTCATAGCCGGCGCGAACCTCATTGGCGTCCTCCTTGAAGCGTTTCAGCGAGTTCAGCTTGGAGGTGTAGATCACCGCGCCATCGCGCACCACGCGCACTTGCGCATCGCGCTTCATTAGGCCATCCAAGACGTAGCATCCGGCGACGGTGCCGGCTCCCTTGATGCGGAACGTATCGCGAACCTCGGCGCGGCCAAGGTAGGTCTCCTGAACAACGGGTTCAAGCAGGCCCTCCATGGCTTTCTTAATCTCGTCCGAGACTTCGTAGATGATGTTGTGGAGGCGGATGTCCACTTTTTCCTGTTGCGCCAGGTCTGCGGCCTTGCGGTCCGGACGCACTCCGAAGGCAATGATGATGGCCCCCGAAGCGCTGGCAAGGAGCACATCATTTTCCGTGACTGCGCCGACACCGGCACTGATGATTTTCAGCTTCACCTGGTCGGTAGAAAGCTTGGGCAGCATTTCACCCAAGACTTCGGCAGAACCCTGCACGTCAGCCTTGATGACAATGGGAAGTTCCTTAACTTCGCCCGCCTTGAGCTGCTCATGCAATTGGTCGAGAGTGATGCGGCCGCCGGCGCTGGCACGGAGAGCGGCATCGCGCTGCTTGGACTGCCGGAATTCGACGACGTGCCGTGCCTTGGCTTCGTCGGTGACCTGGAAGTGGTCGCCTGCTTCCGGCACTCCCTGCAAGCCGAGTACTTCGACGGGGGTGGAAGGAGGCGCAGACTTCACTGGCCGGCCACGGTCGTCGAACATGGCGCGGACCTTGCCGAAGACCGAGCCGACGATAAAGAAGTCGCTGGTGTTGAGTGTGCCGTTCTGTACCAAGATGGTGGCCACCGGTCCGCGGCCCTTGTCCACGCGTGATTCCAGTACTGTTCCACTTGCCGGCGCATCAGGATTGGCTTTCAGTTCGCGCAAGTCCGCCACGAGCAGAATGATTTCCAGCAATTTGTCGAGGTTTTTCTTCTGTTTGGCGGAAACTTCCACGAATTCGGTGTCGCCACCCCACTCCGAAGGCATCAAACCCAATTCCGTCAACTGACGCTTGACACGCTCCGGCTGGGCTTCGGGCTTGTCAATCTTGTTGACTGCAACAATGATGGGCACATTCGCGGCCTTAGCGTGATCAATGGCCTCACGCGTCTGCGGCATGACACCATCATCGGCCGCCACCACTAAAACGACGATGTCGGTTACCTTGGCGCCGCGTGCGCGCATGCGGGTGAAAGCCTCGTGGCCGGGCGTGTCGACGAAAACAACGCTGCGGTCGCCCACTTGCACTTTGTAGGCGCCAATGTGTTGCGTGATTCCGCCGGCTTCGCCGGCTGCCACATCGGAAGCGCGAATTCCGTCAAGCAAACTGGTTTTGCCGTGGTCGACGTGGCCCATGACGGTAACCACAGGCGGACGCGGCTTCAGATTCTCCTTGGTCTCTTCCTTGGCGACCTCGAGAACCATCTCTTCTTCGAGCGAAACCGCGGTCACAACGCCATTGAAAGACTGGGCCAGGTCCGTGGCCGTTTGCACGTCCAAGGCCTGGTTAATGCTGGCGAATACGCCGCGATCGAGCAGCGTCTTTAGCAAATCCTTTGCGCGAACATCGAGCTTTTCGGCAAGCTCGCGGATGGTGATCCCTTCGGTCAGCGTTACCTCGCGTGGCGGGCGGGGTTCGGGTGGCGCAATGGCGACCGCTGCCGCACCTCGGCCGCTCGCTCCGGGACGCTGGCGCGTCGGATGCAGCTTGCGCTCGCCTTCCATTTCCCGCTTATCAACGATGGGCCGCTGACGCTGCGGCGGCTTGCGTGCGTAGAGCGGCTTTCCGGGTTCCGCCTTCGGAGGCATCTTGTCCGGAAGCGGCGGAAGCATCGAGGGGCGGCCGGGCGTACGCGGACCGGGCCGCGCGCCACTGGGCACAGCACCGGGCCTTTGTCCCCATGAACGGCCAGGCGCTCCGGGTCCACCAGGACCACCGGGTCCGCCGCTGGGACGAGGCGCAAATGGTCTTCCGCCCGGGGCAGTCTGTGGACGCATCGGTTGACCAGGACGTGGGCCGCTGGGGCGCTCACCCCCTGGAGCAGTTCCTGGAATCGGACCGCGGTTTCCTCCTGTGGGCATAGGAGGCCGCGCGGGGGCGGTGGGCCGTGCCGCTGGAGCCGTCGCGCTAGCCGAAGGACGAGCCGCTGTCGGCTGCGTACTCGGCTGAGGCGGTCGAACCTGCGGGGAAACTGCTTGGGGGGGACGAGCAGCAATGGGCTGGCCGGGAGTTGGCCGCGGAGCTGCAGGAGGCACAATTTTAGACACGGCGGGTGCGGGGCCGGCGGCAGGCGGGGCAGG
>OCOJ01054705.1_pt3 | contig 23732 bp, 23 predicted proteins | sample 1539251 | NCBI WGS metagenome assembly OCOJ01 (sample SAMN01911457, study PRJEB22624) | soil metagenome | biome: Soil | place: Malaysia | collected 2012-04-30 | depth RA_metagenome m | reverse complement strand
ACCTCCGAGACAACCCTCAGACGCTGAAAGCAATCCGCGAGTTCATGGAAGAATAGCCAGGGACCAGGGACCGTCCGACTAGGTTCTGCTGCTGCGGTCCTCTAGGAATGTACTCAGTATCCGATACGTGAGGCCCCACACTACATAGTCCCCGATCACATAGGCGGGCATGTCGACCATGCTTCCGCCGCGATCTACGCCATAGACCGACCTCGCCGACGGCGTGAGAAGCTCGTCGAGCTCGACCCATTGGAAGGAGGCGACCTCTCCATTCGGCTTCACCTCAACGCTCCTCTTGAGCTCAAATACGCAAGGGACGACGTCCATGGTCCCGGTGTGGGTCGTTGTTACTCCGCCGTAACCCAAGAATTCCGCACATCTGCCCAGGTCTATGCCCACCTCCTCCATTGTCTCCCGCATCGCTGTTTCCCTCGCTGTCTTGTCGCCATCCTGCATCTTGCCCCCGGGGAAGGCCACCTGTCCGGACCAGGGATCGCCGGCGCGTTCCGCTCGTCTGATCAACAGCACACTCGGGAACTGTCTGTCTCTGACGATCACGGCGACAGATGCGAACCGCAGACCTTTCGGGAGGGGTTCGTTGGGGGCGAGCTTCTTCGCAACTTTCGCGAACGTCTCTCCGGCCAAGTCAAATTATTGCGACGTTCTCCAATTTTAAATACGCATCGCAGACGCTCGTGATAGGATTCGAAATGGAGACAAGCCATCAAGATTCAACGGTAAGGCTGACGGAGGCGAACTTCGACAGACTTAGCTCGTCGGGGAAGCCTATGCTAGTCGATTTCTGGGCGGCCTGGTGCGGCCCCTGTAGGATAATGGAGCCGGTGGTGGAAAAGCTCGCGGCGAAATACTCCGACAAGGTTCTGTTCGGAAAGGTGAACGTGGACGAAGAAATGAACATCTCGTCGCGCTATCAGGTCTTCTCCATCCCCACCTTCATGGTCTTCAAGAACGGTCAACCCATGGACGCGGTCATAGGGGCGGTGGGCGAAGCGTCTCTAGAGCGCCTCGTAACAAGCGCCATCGAGAAGTAGATCCGGTGCCTAGATAACCCTGGTACCATCCGTAAGGAAGATGTCCGCATCCTCCAGGCTCACCGACCTCGAAGACAGGACGGGCCCGAACTGAAACGACCTGTTCCTGTTAATTGGCTGCCCCCCGACGAGACGGTTGAAGGGGGGCATCACTGTGAGCTTCCCTTTCCCCTTCGACCTTGACTCATATCCTGCACCTTCCATGAGCTCGGCTACATCATACTCGGCTCTCACCCAGACGGCCTCCCTTGTCCTGGCACCCAGGGAGTCGCGCATCTCGTAGGTGAAGTGCGAATGCCCTATGACGAGGTTCCTCGTCGCAATCGCTTCTTCCGAGGGCCAGGCATGGCCATGGGCTACCCCTATCCTCCCTCGGCCGGTGCCTAGGACCGTCCCCTGAGATGCATGGAGCGTCACCCTCTGTGGCAGGACAGTCTTGATGTTGCCGTCGTGGTTCCCGGGGACCACCTCCACTGCCTCGAAGAGGTCGAGCATTGTGTCGAAGAACCAGGGAACGACTCCCCAGTCTATGTCCTCTACCTTCCCGACGGTGTGTTTGACGTCCCCCAGCACCACCAACCTGTTAGTCCCACACTTTTCGGCGATATCCTTCACCCTTCCCACCATCTTCACAGAGTAGGCTGGGAGGCGGAAGCCCTTCTTCGCCATCTCCTTCTCGAGCCCGAGATGAAGGTCGGAGATCAGGAGCGTGCTGTCGCCGTCGCTAGAGAAAATGATGGCCGCTTCGCCGGGGACTATCTTCAGCAATCTAGGCGATCAACGGAAAGACCTGTGTATTAACGAAGTTCTTGAATTCAGAGAGCTCCATCCTGCTGAATGCCGTCAGAATGCAGTTCCGAGTGAGCCCGAGCACGTAACCATAGGCCTTGCTCTTGAACACGATGTACCATAGCTTCCCATGGGTCAGATAATCGCTGTACAGAGTGGTGTTCCCTAACTCGGCGCCGTAAAGAGAAAGCTTGCTGATGTTGGGGAGGTCCACATCCGAGAAGAAAATCACTTTCGAGTCCTCGAAATTGGCCTCATGGAACTTCCTGAGGGTCTCCGGGTCTATCCTCGCCTCCACCACCTCCCCCAGGCTCATGAAAACCGCCTTGCTCATCTCGTTGGCGATGTTGTTTGCCCTGTTCTTCTTGTCGTAGACCGTCAGGAACATCCTGTCATTGTACATGTTGAACGAGAAGGGGGCTTCGAAAGTCCTCGGCACCGGGACCGACTCCCCCCTGTGAGGTATCACGAACACTGTGTCGAAGGAGAATGTCCCCTCCAGGCTGCCTTTCCCTAGGCTCAGGTCGGTGATCTCCGTCACAAGCTTGAACTCCTTGTCCTCCACCGTCGTCTCAGTCTCGATCTTGAACGCCTTCAGCTTCTCTGTGAGCGTGTCGAGCTCGTAATTCTCCCTGACGAGGAAGACCTTCCCTGCTAGAACCAATCCATGGCGCCCCTCTGTATCCTGCTTATTGGTTTTCAGCTGCCCCAGAACTGCCTGGTGGTGACGAAGCGTATCTTCGCCTCAAGCAGGTCCCGGTAGAACGCCTCTTCATCGTCGCGCATCTCCGCGAGAATCCTGGAAGCTGTTTGGGGCCCGATGCCATAGACCGTCTGGGCCACAACCGCTTTCTTGCCGTAGGATAGCACCAGGTCCGCACCCCTGCGAGCCTTGGAGAGCTCGGCACGCTCATCTTCGTTGAGCAACGCCTTCGACTCCTTCTTCATGATAAGCTCGGAGAGCTTGGCCGTCCCCCAGTAGCATGGCACCAGCAGTCCGGACCCGCACTTGAAGCACTTCGGCTCCTCCGGAAGTTCCCCCACAGTGGTCTCTCCCTGGTCCGTGCCACACTTTACGCAGAGGAGGCTCACATCTGTCCCGAATATGCTTGCCTTCATCCTCTGGTAGGACGACCTGCCGAGCGAGTCGGGGGCCACCGCTTCAGGGACTTCGAGGTACCTGTAGAGGAGACCGTAGGCGATGGGGGTCGGCCTGTCCCCGGCGAGAAACGTCTCCACTGAGACCTGGCCGTTCGCAACGGCGAGGAGCACCCGCTTGCTGCGCTCCATGTCGATGAGGTCTCTCCCCGTCTCCTGGAGCGCCTCTTCGAATATGGGCGTCTTCTCGAACCTTGTGGGGAGGGAGCAAAGGTTGGGGTGGGCGATAAGCTTCCCCCGTTTCAGAGCCCCGAACCTTTCCGCCACATGCTTCACCCTCGCGGGGAAAGGGAAGTTCCTCTGCGCCGCCACCGCGTATGTCCTCTCCAGCCCCTCGGGGGTAAGGCCCATCAACTCCTCGGCTATCGCTTTCAGGTCCAGATCCTCCGTATCGGTGGTGAGCTCCATAAGTATCCTGTAGCCGTCGAGCCACCAGACCCTTACCAGGCCCCTCCGCGAAAGGATCTCCTCGAAGGTGTAGGCGAAGGTCCTGTTCACGGACTCCCCGAAACAGAGGTGGACTATGAGGTACTTTCCGAAACCCTCGAAGAGGACAAGCCTGTCAGAGGGGACGGGCGCTCCCATCTTCTTGTGCTCGGCGATTTCATCAAGGACGAGTGCTCGGGCGGCCGCGTCCCCGGGTATCCTCTTGGAGGCCTCCGCCACAGCCTCGTCTCCTATGTCCAGCGCTTCAGAGATTTCCCTCCTGAGGCGCCCCGTCTCGACTGCGAGCTCGTAGGGTATCGGGAGCATCTCTCCGTCCCAGCCGGGCACGGCGGCCAACGGGTCTTCCACGGGGGTCACGTAGATTTTCCTGTCCTCGGCGACCTGCTCGACCTGCCAGACCTTTCCTTTGCAGACGAAGTGCACCCCGACCTTGATGCTGAGGAGGACGAACTCTTCTCCAAGTATTCCGACGGTCTGGTTGGTCGAGACGTCGACTACAAGGTACCTCGTCTCGTCCGGTATCATCGACAGGTTCTCGTAGTAATACTCCCTGGTGAGCCTAGTCCGGGACAGGGTCTTTCCGTCGAACCTGATTTTCCTCAGCTCGGCCATGTACTTCGCCGTGCGCATGAACGCCTCTTCGGAGAGCTCCCTGAAGGGCGCAGCCTTCCTGACTTCTGTGAAGAGTTTTTCTGCATCCATCGTCTCAAAGTCCATCAGATAGCCTGCGATCTGGTGAGCCAGCACGTCGAGAGAGTTCGCGAACGGCCTCGTGGGCTCTATCCTTCCCTTTGCCGCTGAATCGACGCTTGCAGAGGACTCGAGTACGTCGTCGGCCGAGACGGTGACAAGAACCCCCTTTGACACCTTCCCGAGGGCGTGCCCGCTCCTCCCGACTCTCTGCACCAGGCTCGTGACCTGCCGCGGCGACATGTACTGGACGACCAGATCAACGGAACCGACATCGATCCCCAGCTCCAGGGTAGATGTACAGACAAGCGCCTTCAGCGCCCCCGTCTTGAAGGCGTGCTCTACCCTTTCTCTCTCCTCCCTGGGGAGGGAGCCATGGTGGACACCCACGTCATTCCTCAGCCTCGCCAGCTTCTCTCCGAGCATCTCTGCCACCGTCCTGCTGTTGACGAAAATCAGAGTCGACGTGTGCTTCTCGACGAGGGAGTTGATTCTCGAAAGGCGGGCGGCCAGGTCAGGAGCCGAGTAGGTTTCCTTCGCAGCAGACTGGTTAGAAGGGTCAGGGACTGGATACTCAATTGCGTATGCGAACTCTTTCGGGGCTTCCACCTTCACGACGGTGCGCTGCCTGTCGCCGAACAGGAACCGGGCGGCTACCTCGGGGGTCCCCACCGTCGCGGAGAGGGCAACAAGCTGGAACCCGGGAGCCACCTTCCTGAGCCTTTCCAGTCCGACGCAGAGCTGGACGCCCCGCTTGCTCTCCACCAGATTGTGGAGCTCGTCGACCACGACGGCCTTCAGGTGCGATAGATTGTCCCTCATCCTTCTACCAGGAAGGACTGCCTGGAGGGTCTCTGGGGTGGTCACGAGCACGTCAGGCGGGTAGGCAGATTGCTTCACCCGCTGGGCCTGGGGGGTGTCGCCGTGCCTGATGTCGACCTTCAGGCCTAGATGAGCACACCAGACTTGCAGCCGCTTCAGCATGTCCCTGTTCAGGGCACGCATGGGGGTAATGTACAGAAGAGATATCCCCTCGCTGTGCCCCTCCAAGACAATCCTGCTGAGCAGCGGGAGAAGCGCAGCCTCCGTCTTTCCGGAGCCCGTTGGCGCGACCACAAGCACGTCTTCCCCCCTCGAGACAAGGGGCCAGGCCTTGACCTGGGGCGGGGTCGGCTCTGTGATTCCCGTTTCAACCAAGAACCCCCTCACGGCGGGAGCAAGCGACTCGAACGAGCCTTCAGCTGACAAACCTGGGAAAGGGCCCTCTCCGCGGATTTAAGCCCTCGGAGGAGGGGGGCCCGTGAAAGTGTTTTTGGCCCGGAAAGTCAGCAAGGTCTAAAAACGCCTCGCACCCGCGCGGTCTCGAAGCTTGTCAAGGAGCACAAGAGAGGTCTCAGAGGAGAGGCCCGTACATCTAACGACCGTGAGTGAAATAATCCTAGAGAACTTCATGAGCTACGAGTACGCGAGAATCCCCCTGCGAGAGGGTCTCAACCTGATAGTCGGCCCCAACGGGGCGGGCAAGTCGTCGGTCCTCCTGGCCATATCCGTCGCCTTCGGTCAGGCATACACGGAACGCTCCCGAAAGCTCTCCGACCTGATTCGGAGGGGCAAGGACATCGCCCGCGTCTCCCTGGTGTTCGATAACTCCCTCAAAGGAGGAAGGCGCCCCATCCCCTACTCGAAGTCCGACACCTTCATGCTGAGCAGGTACCTGAGGCGGGACGGATCCTACTGGTTCGAGGCAGACTACAAGGAGATAGACAAGAGCGAGGTGGTGAGGCTACTCCGGGAGTTCGGCATCAACCCCGACAACCTCCTCATCATAATGCACCAAGGGATGATCGAGGAGCTTGGAGCCGTCACTCCTCAGGAACGGCTGAGGATGGTGGAGGAGGCGGTCGGATTCTCAGAGTACAGGCANGAAGATCCTCCTGGCGGAACAGGAGCTCAGCGGCCTTATCGGCGAAGAGAGTTCCCTTCTTCAGCTCATAGACAATGCCAACCAGGCTCTCGAGTACTGGAAGCAAGTCTACGACCGCTATCAGGAGAAGAGAAAGCTCATCGAGCATAGAGACCTTCTCGTGAAGGAGCAGCTCTGGAGCACCGAAGCGAAGCTCACGAAGGCGCTGCAGGGGGCCGAGGAGAAGATCATGGCGAAGACACGGTCGCTCGAAGACCTGAAGTCACAGCAGGCGGAGGTCTCCTCAGACGCCGAAGAGTCCCACCAAGCGCTGCTCGACAAGCAGGTGGAGCTTCGGAAGCTGTACTACGCCCTTGTCAAGGCGGAGTCCGAGAAGGCGAAGGACGAGTCGGCCAGAAACGCCTACCGCTCGATTAAGGAGGACATCGCAGGACTCGCGACTTCGATCGACGAGCTCCTCGAAGGCGGAGGGGATAAGAACGTCAAGCGCCTGAAGGAGCTGGCCGTCTACATCCAGGGCAAGGGAGCCGCAGCTGAGGAAGACGCACAGCGCAGAAAGGGAGAGCTCGACAGGGAGGTCTCCTCGCTGCAGCCTGAAATCACCCGGACGGAGGAGCTGATCAAGAAGACGATGGACGGCTACGTTTCATTCAAGGTGAAAGCCGAGGTCCTGACCTATCGGATCAGGGTTACCGAGTCTGACCTTCGGGAGCTGGAGAGGAGCGCGAAAGAATACAGGGCAGAGCTGGAAAAAATGGCCCCGGAACTCGAAAAAGTAGGCCCGAGGATGGAGACCCTGAGGCAACCCTACGAAGTTTCCGAGGAGCTGAAGCTTGTGTCCGCTCACATCCAGAAAATGCAGGATGTCCCAGACGNACGCCGAGAAGATCTACAACGACTACTCCGGCAACATAGAAGAGCTGAAGGTGAAGCTCGCCCAGCTTCAGGAGAACAAGAAGTCAATGCTAGCAGAGCTCGGCTCGCGAAAGGGCGTCTGGAAGAAGGCGATGGAGGACCTCATCGAGTCGGTAGACCCCGCCTACCAGGCTGTGCTCTCTGCCGCGGATGCAACCGGTTTCATCAAGTTCGAGGAGGCAGACGTCATCGAAGATGCAGGCCTCGACCTCTACGTCGGCTTCCGAGGGGGCGCACCCACTACCCTCGATCCGTTCACCCAGAGCGGAGGAGAGAGGTCGGTGGCCCTGATGGCGTTCATCCTTTCCTTGCAAGCGAGAATCGTCTCTCCTCTCAGGGCCATGGACGAATTCGACATCCACATGGACCCCAGGAACAGGGAGGCGATGTTCAAGATGATACTCTCCCAGATGAAGCAGAGAGAGGCGTCACAGTACATCGTTATCACTCCATCCATCCTCACGGTATTCGACAAGACGGCCCACGTCATAACAGTCCAGGCTGTGCACGGGCCCTCTGAAGTGAAGGAGCTGAGGTAGGATGGAGCAGACGAAGCTGGACGATTACTTGCGCGTGATAGAGCTCTGCCGGGACGTCGAGTCGAGCAGCGCCAATCCATTCGACGTCGACATCAGGGAGAAGATACTGATTCTCAAGCAGAGACTCCCCGAGCTGAAGTTACTTGACGAGCTCTTGGTGGACGCGGAAGCAATGCTGGAGCTCTCTCAAATTGTGAAACTCCAGGACGAATGGTTGAAGACCAGGGCTTCCTCCCTTTACATCGACCCACTCCTCATACAACTGAAGGTGAAGCTCCTCCCCAAGGAGGCGCTGTCCGAGGCGTTCGTCAGGAGCTGGCATCCCATAGCCCAGGTTGACCAGCTGTCTCCCCGGGGCCTCGAAAAGGCGTTCGTTTACTGGCGCGACCTTGTTCCCATCTCCGAACGCTTCAAGGACCAGTTCGGAACCTACGGCATACGCCCGGGCCAGGTCGACTATTCCGATCTCGTGAGCATGGGGGTGTTCACCCGTGAACAGTTCGAGACGAGCCTCACCCAACTTTACAGCGAGCTCCTGGAGCAGTCCAAAGGAGACTGGGTGGACTACAGGCAATTCATCGCGGCCGATGCTTTCGAGACGAGGGTGAGGAGGGCCTACCTACTGGCTTTCCTCATTAGCGAAGGGCGTGCCCTGTTGAAGACCGAACCGCTTTCGGGGAAGATCTGGACCACGGCGCTGACAGAGAGGGCGAAGGGTCTTCCAAAATCCATGGCCATTTCAATCACAGGTGAGGGGTGACGGAAGCGGATTCAGGGGACAAGGCTCTCCTAGAGAGGAAGGTGAGGAGGGCGTTCCAGGTGCTCGTTCTTCAGCGCGGGAGGAACCCCGGCGTAAAGGGGTGGGAGATGAAGCGACACCTGGGGCGTGATTACCGCAAGATCATAGAGGTTCTTTCCGAGGACGTTGCGCCCATGGGACTGGAGGTCTTCGAGGTGAAGGGTGCCGACGGGACCGACGACTCCTCCCGGTTTCTTCTGAGGTTCAAGGAGCCTCCGACGGTGAGTGAGGCGGAAACTTCGGGGATCAGGATAGACGACCTTGCTGTTCTAGCCGCGACCATAGCTTTCGTGAATTCCAAGAGCGGGAGGGTTGCCAGACGCGAGGTCGAGCAGTTCCTCAGGGAGAAGTTCCCCCGGTGGCGCATCGACTATTCCCTGGACCGCTACGTGAAGCGTGGGTATCTCGAGCAGGACGACAGAGGCATGTTGCACATAGGATGGAGGACACACGCCGAAGTCGACGAGAAGACCCTGATGACCCTCATACTTTCCAGGGCTCAGGAGGTAGCGAAGAAGTAACGCCTACGGAGCGCTTCCCTCTCCCCCTCGATTATCAGCTCAACCACGTCCCTCCCCTCCTTGCGCATCCTAGCCGCGAGAGCCGTCGCCTCGGCCAGGCGCACGCCCCTCCCCGCCAGCAGCATGTCTGCGGAATGTCCGTATTCTTTCCTTAGATCTGCAGATTTCTTCAACGCCTCCACGAGCTTCAGCTTGCTCCCTCGCATGTCCGCCCTGCTCCTCGCCTTCATCGCGAGAGAGAACACGTTCTCATAGGAGTCGGTGGATAGGCCGATGGCAGGCTTCCCGCAGACCGTGCAATCTTCAAGCCCCTCGAGATCCCCCACCTTCCTCAGCTCAAGGAAGTTCCAGCAGTTGGTGCACACAGCTACCAAGAACGTATCGTTGATTCTTGCCCTAGTCGACTGCTTCAGGAGCGCCCTAAGCCTCTCGGGGGAAACTATCTCTCCCCTCCTGCTGATCTCCTCCACCCCTATTCTCGCTATGGGGGTGAGCCCATCATAGTCCACCAGTTTCACCTCGATGGTCCCCGCGTGTATCTTCTCGACCACGTCCATGGCGTCAGGGAGGTCGAAGTCGTCGTGGAATATCATGCTCATCGCCTCCTCGTAGACTGGCGTGTCCCTGAGCGCTTCGATTATCCCCGAAATTGAAACGCTGGCGTAGTCGGCGTCCCTGGCAATGGCTCCGCACTTCTTTCCAGCGTGAATCAACCGGCGCTTGAATATGCCGCTCCTTTCCACTGCCTTCTCTGATGCTGCCCTGAGGTCTAGGCCATGAAGCTCCTCTATCACCGAGAGCACGGACTGAGGCGAGACATCCGCCTCGATCACGATTCTGTACGGGTCCTGATGCACCGCCACCGACTGGCCGATCCGCTCGGAGACCATGTGACCGATGACTCTCGCTAGGAGCCTGTTCACCCTGTGTCCGAACGCTGCCTGAATGACGAGGTACCTGTCCCACTTCTCGATGGTAATGAGCCTCTCAGACGGAATGGGGAGCCTGGCCGAATGCTGCTCTGCCACTTCCTTGAGCGCATCGAGGATTGCGTCGCGCGGCACAGGGTACGTCCCGGAGAGCTCGTCCAAAAACGCCTCCTCGGTTCCCTTGTCAAGGCTCTCGGAGTACCTTCTCCGAATTGCGCCCACCTCCCCCGCCACTTCCCGTGGGACCGGTATCTCGTCTCCGACCCAGTTGGGGACGGCGCCCGTAGGGTCCTCTTCCGCCTTTACGTACACCTTGTTTCCATAGATCTGGTCTATCTTCCAGCACCTCCCCGCCTCCACGAACTTGACCCCCACCTCGCCGTACTCCGACACGAAGGCCTCGTCTAGCGTCCCGACGAAGTTGTCCCCCTCTATCACGAGATACTGCTTCTCATCGGGGATCATCGACAGGTTGTCAAAATAGTAAGAGAATAGNGGGCTTGACGTCCCTGGCCCGGAAGACCTTCCCGTCCGACTCGCTATAGTAGGCCAGCCGGGGGTACCGCTCCCTCATGTAGGTGAGGACCTTCTTCAGCTTCTCGCGCTCGAGGTCAGCGTAGGCGTAGCTTCTCTTCAGCAGGGCCATTATGTCGTCGAAGTTCCAGTTGCTCTGCTCGATGAGCAGACCCGCCACCTGGTGTATGGCAACGTCGTAGGGCGAGAAGACGGGTTCTAGCGGCTCGAGCTCCCCCATCACGGACTTCCTGCACAGGACAGCCGCCTCCAGAATATCGTCCGAGTCTTGGGTTATGACGAGGCCGTTGGACACTTCACCGACCCTGTGCCCGCTGCGCCCTACCCTCTGGATTAGTCTCGTCACCTGTCTCGGTGAGTTGTACTGCACGACGTACTCTAGGAATCCTATGTCTATCCCGAGCTCCAGGCTGCTCGTGCAGATCACGCCCAGCAGCTTCCCATCCTTTAGGTTCCGTTCCACCGCTTCCCGTGTCGCCTTGGAGAGGGAGCTGTGGTGCACCCCCACAGGGAAATCGGGGTCCCAGACCCTGAATCTGCTAGAGAGAGCCTCGGCTTCTGTCCGTGTGTTTGTGAATATCAGTACCGACCTGTATTTGTCAACGACTTCCCTTATCGTCCTGAGCCGAGCGGCAACCTCTGGGTACGAGTAAATCGACTCGGCGAGTATCCTATCGTCTCCCGTGGCCCTCGGTGCGACCACCTTCAGGGACAGGCTCTTCTCAACCGGGACTCTTACCACCTCGCACTGCCTCCCGCTTCCGACAAGGAATTGGGCCACTCTTTCGGGGGATCCCACCGTGGCTGAGAGCCCAACTATTTGGAATTCCTTCTCCGCCACGTCCCTCAGCCTTTCCAGTCCAACGCTTAGCTGGCTTCCCCTCTTGTCCTCGGAAAGCTCGTGCACCTCGTCAACGACGACCCACCTCAGCTTCGTGAGGTTCTGCCTTATCCGCCTCCCAACGAGGAGGATTTGAAGAGTCTCAGGCGTGGTGATTAGTATGTCGGGCGGGGCGAAGCTCAGGTTCGTCCTCTCGGCCTGTGAACTGTCACCATGCCTCACTCCGAGCCTGATGTCGAAGCGCTTGCACCACCACTGCATCCTGTCCAGCATGTCCCTATTGAGCGCCCTGAGAGGAGTGATGTAGAGCAGCTTGGTCCCTTTCTCCCTTGATTCCCCCTCCCGGACCATGGCATCTAGGATGGGAAGGAGCGCTGCCTCCGTCTTGCCGGTCCCGGTCGGGGCCATAAGGAGCGCGTTCTTCCCCGCCCTTACGATGGGGACGAGCTTCTCCTGGGGATCCGTGGGCGAGTCGAAACCTCGCTCCTTTAGCGCTGCGAGGAGAGGTGGCGATAAGAGTTGGAACGCATTTTGGCCCGTCATAAACCGTCGCTTCCCCGGTCTGTTCTGGACTTGTCCAAGAGGAAAAGAATCTCCTCGGTCGCCTCCAATAAGTTTGCCCCCTTCGGACCCACTCCATGTGCCTGACTTCGAAAGTGTTTCCTATCCCCATGCTGGGCACACAGCCGTGAAGAACACAGATTTCCTTGTCTACCTGAGAACGAAGAACGGGTCCACCACAGGGTTCTCCCGGGACAGCAGGGGTTGGGTGCAGACGGCTTCTTCCGGCATCAAGCGCCGCTGCACTGCGGAACAGGTCCTCAACCACCTTCTCCCTGCCCTGGTCCTGGGCGAGAAGGTAGTTCTCACAAGGGTAGCCCTGAAGCGAGGGAGGCACTTCAATGCGCGCCTAGAGGGCCTCAAAGAGAAGTCTTAGAGGAAGGGACTTGGAAATCGGCTTAAATAGCAGGTTATAACATACGTTATGGAAGAAGGTTGTCTCGCCTGATTAGCCCTTATGAGATTGTCGCGAAGTCTGCGCTCCCCGCACTCAGGGCGATGGTTGCGAAAAGGCTGCAGGAGGATTTCCACCTTACGCAACAGCAGGTGGCGAGGCGGCTCGGAGTCACTCAGGCCTCCATCAGCAACTACGCCCGGAAGACAAGGGGAATGATGGTGAACTTGGAGAGCGATGGCACTGTGGCCAGGGCGGCCGACAGAATCGCGAAGGAACTCTCGTCCGAGCACCCCGACAACAGGGAAGCCTTGAGATCCATGACAGAAGTCCTGGACTACATCCGCTTCAATAGGCTCATGTGCGCCCTGCACGGCGACCTAGAACCCGGATTCCCTACCGAGGGATGCTACGCCTGCGAAGGCAACTTCACCGGAAAGGATTTTGACAAGCTGAAAGTGGTCGTCGGCAGCTAAACTTGCTAGCCGACCCAAAGCCAGAATGGCTGACGGTTAACCCACCCAGGAGCCAGAGCTACTCGAACCTGAAAGAACTCTTCGGCAACCTGAACTTGCACACTGTCTGCGAGGAGGCCCACTGCCCAAACGTCCACGAGTGCTGGGGGGGCGGGACTGCCACGCTGATGCTCATGGGGGACGTGTGCTCGAGAGCCTGCCGATTCTGTATGGTCACACCCGGCAAGCCTCAGGGAGCACTTGACGAGCTCGAGCCGGAAAATGTGGCGTTCGCGCTCTCCCAGATGGGGCTGACCTATGTGGTCCTCACCTCCGTCGATAGGGACGACCTCCCAGACGGCGGGGCTTCACACTTCGCCAAAACGATCCGGCTGGTTAAGGAGAGAAACCCCGGCATACTTGTCGAAGTCCTGATACCTGACTTCCAGGGAGATATCGGTGACCTGAAACAGGTGGTTGACGCTAGGCCCGACGTAATCGCCCATAACATCGAAACGACTCTGTCCCTCACACCGACGGTTCGCGACCCTCGTGCGCACTACTGGCAGTCACTCTCAGTCCTCAGGAACGTGAAGAAGCTGAACCGCCATGTCTACACGAAATCATCGATAATGGTTGGGCTGGGGGAGTCAGAAGAGGAGGTGACCCAGGCCATGAACCATCTCAGACAGGCAGACGTCGACTTCCTCACCGTGGGCCAGTACCTCAGGCCCTCCTCCAGGCACCTGAAGGTGGTCGAGTATGTCAGGCCTGAGCAGTTCCGCCGCTACAGGGCAACAGGGGAGGAGCTCGGGTTCCGTTACGTGGCATCGGGCCCTCTCGTGAGGAGCAGCTACAGGGCAGGGGAGTTTTATGTCCGCGCCGCCATTGAAAGCGATGCTCCGCGGAGTCAGTCTTATATGACCGCGGAAACGGAAAACGCCGATTGACAGAAGCTGACTTCATGAAGGGCTCCGGCTCGGACGCCGTTCCCCGGGTCTTCAGCGAAGCCGACTTCAAGTTCACAAAGCCGGAGGACGTCCTCTACCAGAGGCTCACTCCTGACGGGACCCTCAGGGGCAAGGGCCCCAATCTTTCACCTGAAACGCTCAAGAGGTTCTACGAGCAACTCGTTTTCGGCAGGCTCTTTGACGAGAAGGCGAGCAACCTTTCCACCCTGAGGGAGATCGGAACCTATGCGCCCGGCAAGGGCCAGGAGGGGTGCCAGGTCGGGGCTGCGAACGCCCTTGAGAAGGGAGATTGGTACGTCCCCATGTACAGAGATTCCGCGGGGATGATGGCCTTCGGGATGCCCCCGAAGAACCTGCTGCTGTACTGGGGAGGGGACGAGAGGGGAATGCACATCCCCGCCGAGCTCAACATGCTCCCCATCGCCGTCCCTGTGGCTACTCAGCTTCCCCACGCCGTCGGCCTGGCCATGGCCAAGCGTCTGCAGGGGGAGAAGTCAGTCGTCTACGTGGTCACGGGGGACGGAGGCACGTCCAAGGGTGATTTCCACGAATCTCTGAACTTCGCCGGTGTCAACGAGCTCCCTGTCGTCTTCGGCGTCGAGAACAACCAATGGGCGATATCTGTCAGAAGGAACAACCAGACCGCCTCCAAAACGATCGCCCAGAAGGCAGTCGCATACGGCTTTGAGGGGATCCTTGTTGACGGGAACGATGTCATCGCCTCCTATGAGGTGACGAAGTACGCAGTGGAGAAGGCAAGGCGAGGGGGTGGTCCCACACTCATCGAATACTCGACCTACAGACTGGGCCCTCACACGACAGCGGAGCTCGTCTCGAACAAACTCAAGGCACCAGACGAGGTCGCAGAATGGGAAAAGCGCAGCCCGATTACAAGGCTCGAAAGGTATCTCAGGTCCAGGGGACTCCTCGACGACAAGTCCAAAGAAGCGATTGCTGCAGCGGCCCAAAGACGGATGGACGAGGCAGTGGCCGCCTACAGATCCACCCCTCCCCCTGACCCCACGACCATGTTCGAATACACCTATGCCTCCCCCACAGCGGCGCTTGTCGAAGAGAAGCTGGAGGCTTTCGGGGGGAGGCCCGCACACACAGTGGAACCCACTGAGCCCGCCCCCGCAGGCGGCAAGGCCGGCGTGAACATCAGGAACGCAGTCAACATGGCGCTCCGTGAAGGGATGGCGCGGGACAAGAGGGTCATAGTCTTCGGGGAGGACGTTGGAAAGAACGGCGGGGTCTTCCAGGTCACCAGAGGGCTCCAGGACGAGTTCGGACCCGATCGCGTCTTCGACACCCCGCTGGCCGAGCTCAGCATCGGTGGCATCTTCGTGGGCCTTTCGCTCGGCGGGATGATACCCGTGGCCGAATTCCAATTTGACAGCTTCTCTGTACCCGCTTTCGACCAGATTTTTGGGCACGCGGCGCGGATGAGGAACAGGACGAGGGGGAGATACGCACCCAGGGGAGTGATCCGGTTCCCATATGGTGCGGGGATAAGGGCTCCAGAGCTGCACTCGGAATCCCCAGAGGCCTACTTCTCGCATACCCCCGGCCTGAAGGTTGTCATTCCGTCCAACGCCTACGACGCGAAGGGGCTTCTTTCATCGGCGCTCCTTGAGCCTGACCCGATTGTCTTCATGGAGCCGAAGAAAATCTACGATTCGCCCAAGATGGAGGTGCCAGAAGAGGAGTACCTGATCCCCATAGGCAGGGCGCGGATAGCGAGGGACGGGACAGACGTCACCATTGTATCCTACGGCGCCATGATGATCCCGACTCTCGCCGCGGCCGAAGCCTTGCAGGCGGAGCGTTCGATTTCAGCTGAGGCGGTTGACCTCAGGACCATCTCCCCCATCGACTTCACGACCGTGCTCGCCTCGGTACGAAAAACTGGGCGGCTGGTTGTGGTCCACGAGGCCCCCAGGAACGTGGGCGTGGGTGCAGAAATAGCAGCAACTGTGGCGGACAAGGCTCTTGACTCGCTAAAGGGGCCGATAAAGAGGGTGACCGGTTTCGACACGGAGGTCCCTCTTGCGAGGCTTGAAGACTACTACGTCCCCAACAAGGAGAGAATAATGAAAGCGGCTCTGGACCTGGTCAACTACTGAAAGGAGCCGGAAAACACTAAAAGGACATGCAGTTAGGATCGTTCTATCTGACCAATGACCTTTGAGTTTCGACTTCCAGACATAGGGGAAGGCGTGGCCGAGGGGGAGATCCTAAAGTGGATGGCCAATGTCGGCGATCAAATCAAAGAAGACCAGCCCCTCGTTGAAATAATGACTGACAAGGTCAATGTCCAGATACCTGCTCCAAGGACTGGCAAAGTGCTTCAGATTCTCGCGAAGGAAGGGGATGTAGCCAAGGTCGGACAGACCATAATGATCATAGACGATGGGAGCGGCGGCGCTCAGCCCCATGCAGAAATTGCCACCCCAGAGCCCATCCAGGCTGCCTCGCCATCCCTGCCGCAGCAGGCTGCACCTTCGCAGTCGGTCCTAGCAACCCCTGCAACACGCAGGCTCGCGAGGGAGCTGGGGGTTGACATCTCTCTTGTGAAAGGATCAGGGGCTCAGGGGAGAATCACTGATGATGACGTCAAGCGTTTCGCGTCTGGCTCCTCCACGATGCCGTCGACGGTGACCGTCCAGGCTCCCCGTCCGACCGCCCCCGGCACCGGTCCGAGAGAGGAACTGGTCCCCCTCAGGGGTGTCAGGAAGGTGATTTCCGAGAGAATGCTGAAGTCGCTCCAGACAACGGCACAGGTCACCCACGTAGACGAGGCGGACATGACAGAGCTCGTTCTGCTGCGGGAAGCGTTCAAAGGAAGCGCGGAGAAGAGAGGGGTTCACCTTACCTTCATCCCATTTGTCATCAAGGCCCTGGTACCTGCTCTGAAGGAGTTCCCCTACATCAACTCCTCGCTTGACGAGCAGTCCGGGAACATCATCCTGAAGAAATATTACAACATCGGCATAGCCACTGACACGGAGCAGGGACTCGTCGTCCCTGTAGTGAGGGATGTAGACAGAAAGGACATCTTCGAGCTGGCCGGGGAGATAGAGACCCTCGCCGACAGGGCTCGGAAGGGCCAGCTGGCGCTCGACGAGGTGAGAGGGGGGACGTTCACGATCACGAATGTAGGCGCCATTGGTGGTCTCTTCGCCACTCCTATAGTGAATGCTCCCGAGGTCGCCATCCTCGGATTGCACAAGATAGCTAAGAGGCCTGTCGTCCGTGACGGCAAGGTCGAGATAAGAGACACGACCTACTTCTCTCTCAGCTTCGACCACCGCGTCGTTGACGGCGCCTACGCCGCCAGGTTCACGTCTCGCGTTGTAGAGACTGTCCAGGACACAAGGAGACTTCTGTCCGAAGTACTGTAGCATCCACCCTCAGCAATGTTTAAGCCGCTAAGCCGGCGCGAACCGAAGTCTGCACTTTGATCGAAGCTGACGTCGCCATCGTAGGCGGAGGGCCTGGGGGGTACGTCTGTGGCATTAGGGCTGCCCAACTGGGCCTAAAGACTGTGGTAGTCGAAGCCGACAGGCTGGGCGGGGAGTGCGTCAACTACGGGTGCATCCCGTCGAAGTCTCTGATTACCGTGTCCAGACTCGCGGACAAGGTGAAGGAGGCGGAGAGGTACGGCCTGAAGGCGTCCGGCATCTCCATCGATTTCGTCCAGCTCCAGAAATGGAAAGGGGAGGTGATCTCCCGCTTGGTCGACGGCATCGAGCTACTCCTGAAGGGATACCATGCGACGGTATTGAAGGGAGAAGCTGAGGTGGTCTCCAAGGGCAGAGTTATCGTCATGACGGACAAGGGCAGGGAGGAGATCTCCTGCAAGAACCTCGTCTTGGCAACGGGGACGAGGACGTCCAGCCTCCCCGGACTGGAGTTCGACGGCGACCTCGTAATTGGCTCCAAAGAAGGGCTCGACCTGAAGAGCGCACCGAAGCGCCTGATGGTCGTAGGGGGCGGGGCAATCGGCCTCGAGTTCGCGTCGATGTTCCAGAAGCTGGGGAGCGCCATAACCATCGTCGAAATCATGGAACAGCTTCTTCCGGGCAGCGACCTGGATCTTGTCCGGGTGGTTCATCGCAAGCTTGAAGCCCGTGGCGCCAAGATCTATCTGAAGTCCAGGGTCCTTAAGATTGAGAAGAGAAGCTCCGAAGCGACGGTCGAGGTAGAGACCCCGGACGGGAAGATCAATGTCGAAGTCGACAAGATTCTGGTGAGCGTCGGCCGCAAGCCCAGAACAGAGAAGCTGAATCTCTCCACCCTTGGGGTCCAGACCGATCCTCGTGGATACATCACAACTGACAGCAGGATGCAGACAAGCGTTTCAGGCGTCTACGCCATAGGCGACATAAGGGGGCCCCCTCTCCTCGCCCACAAGGCGTCAAAAGAAGGGATAGTCGCCGCCGAGGTCATAGCGGGGATGCCTTCTGCAGCTGACTGGAAGGTAATCCCTGATGCCGTCTTCTGCGACCCGGAAGTGGCTAGCGTAGGGCTGACCGAGGCGAAGGCGGTTGAAGCCGGATACAAGGTGAAAAGGAGCAGGTTCCAGTTCGCAGCCCTCGGGAGGGCACTGGCAGCCGGCGAGCCAGAAGGCTTCGTCAAGGTGATCTCCAACGAAGCGGACGGTCTCATCTTGGGCGTCCAGATTGTCGGTCCCGAGGCCTCTGATCTTATCAGCGAGGTGGCCCTGGCGATAGAGATGGGCGCGACCGTTGACGACATCGCACTCACCATCCATCCTCACCCGACCTTCCCCGAGGCGATCATGGAGGCAGCCGAATCGGCGGCCGGAAGACCGATACACCAGCTCAAATCATGAACGGGTACCTTCTCGATTTAGGAAGGGTGGAATACGGGAAGGCTCTTGGCCTCCAGAAAGAACTAGCAGCAATGAGGGCGAAGGGAGAGATTCCGGACGCTCTGATCCTAGTGGAGCATGACCACGTCATAACATTGGGTCGGAAGACAACCCCCGCCAACTTCAAGCCTCAGGACATCCCTGTGTTCAAGGTCGAGCGTGGAGGGGACGCCACCTACCACGGCCCGGGCCAGCTGGTTGGGTATCCAATAGTCCTGCTCACCGACCACGACGTGAGGCGTCACGTTCGGAATATGGAGGAAGCTATTGTCCGGACAGCTCGAGTTTTCGGGATTGAGGGGGAGCGGCTCGATGGGCACCCCGGAATCTGGGTTGGCGGGAAGAAGCTGGCGTCCATTGGTGTCGCCGTTACCGATTGGGTGACATACCACGGCTTTGCTCTGAACGTCAACACCGACCTTTCCTATTTCGAACACATCCGCCCCTGTGGCCTCGATCCGTCGTCCATGACCTCCATGCAGAGGATTAAGGGTGAAACTCTCCCCTTTGATGAAGTGAAGGCGAGGTTCGCACGGGAGTACTCTACCGTCACAGGGCTGATTCTGTCTCATCAGCATCTCGTGACCTCTGATTAGGCGACAAGGATTTAGCTCGCGTCCGGTCGGCGCCCTCCATGCCCAAGAAGAGGACGCATTCCGTTGCGAAGAAACGGGTCAAGAAGATCACTTATGTGACATTGTTCGCGGATGAGAGTCTCAACCCTAAGTTCGACGAGGCCCTCAGGAGGTTCGAATCGAAACTCGGTCGAACCTATCCGATGTACATAGGCGGCAAGGAGGTATACTCCGATGCAGGCCAGTTCGAGCACCGAAGTCCCATAGACACGTCCATCGTCGTTGGGAAATTCCAGGTGGGCACCCGCGAACACGCGAGGCAGGCTGTCGAGGCCGCAAAGGAGGGGTTCGAGGTCTGGGGTGCGAAGCCCTGGTTGGAGAGGGTGAGAGTACTGGACAGGTACGCAAAGCTAATCGACGAGAGGAAGTTCGAAATTGCCGTCGCCATCACCTACGAGGTTGGCAAGAACAGGCTGGAAGCGCTCGCCGAGTGCTGGGAGGCCATTGACGCAGTCAAGTACTACGCCGGCGTCATGCGCAAGGAGAGAGGTTACACCATCAAGATGGGTCCCGGAGGCCCTGGTGAGCACAACCTCGACGTGCTGAAGCCCCATGGCGTCTGGCCCGTGATCTCCCCGTTCAACTTCCCGTTCATGCTCGCCAATGGGATGGCAATGGGGGCCCTGATTACCGGGAACTCGGTCATCCTGAAGCCGACAAGCGAGGCTCCGCTCACAGGATACATGCTCTACAAGCTGTATGCTGACGCGGGGGTACCGGATGGCGCAGTCAACTTCGTAACTGGACCGGGTTCCAACTTCGAGGACGAGTTCGTCACCAATCCCGACGTGTCGGGACTGGCGTTCACCGGGTCCAAGGACGTGGGAATGCGCCTCTTCCGGAGGTTCCACACAGAGCAGGGTTACCCCAAGCCCATCCTCCTCGAAATGGGGAGCAAGAATCCGACCATAGTGACCGCGAAGGCGGACATCCCCAAGGCGGTAGAGGGGACCGTGCGCGCCGCCTTCGGGTATAGCGGACAGAAATGTAGTGCGACCTCGAGGATCTACGTTCAGAACCAGGTCAAGGATGAGTTTCTTGCAGCCCTCAAAGAAAGAATCGCAAGGATTCCAGTCGGAGATCCCAGGGCAAAGGAGACTTTCATGGGGCCCGTGATCAACCAGAAGGCAGTGGAAACGTTCCAGTCTGCGGTTGCAACAGCGAAGCAGTCAGGAGCGCGCCTCGTAGCTGGTGGGAACCTCATCAAGGACGGCAGTATGAAGAATGGCTTCTATGTGGCCCCTACGGTGGTCGCCGACCTCCCAGAGGACAACAGTCTTGTGAAACAGGAGCTCTTCGTCCCCTTCGTTGTCGTCAACGGGTGCGACACTGTAGAGGAGGCGATTGACAGGTCGAACGCGACGGAGTACGGCCTCACCGCGGGGATCTTCACCAGGGACAGGAGGGAGCAGGACGAGTTCTTCAACGGCATCAAGTTCGGCGTCACGTACTCCAACCGGAGTGGAGGTTCCACCACTGGAGCATGGCCCGGTGCCCAGTCTTTCACAGGCTGGAAAGCCAGTGGTGTCACAGGGAGAGGTGTCGGAAGCCCCTACTACCTGCTGACCTTCCTCAGGGACCAATCACAGACCAGGGTAGAGTAGTCGGAAAGAGCCACTGCTACTTCAGCGGGACGTAGAGGCTGGAGCGGCTGGCGCCGATTCCAGGGGTGCCGTGCACCACCTTTTTGTTGGTGATGACATACTCACCCAGATACCTCCCTATCATCTCAGGCTTGACCTGGAGAGGGACGAACTCCTTCCCGTTATGGACAGAGATAGTTAGCCCCACCATGGTGGGCAGGACGATCATGTCCCGGGCATGGGTCTTGATCTCCCCCTGCAGCTTCCCGTCCTTCATGGCCCTGGCGTCCTCAAGGAGCTTCCTCTTCTCCTCCGAGACTCCCCTGTTAAGCGAGCGCCTCGCCCTTGAAGGAAGGAGTTCAAGCAGCGCCTCGGTGGACATCGAATTGAGCTCTTCGAGGCTCTTCCCTCTGTACCTGAACTCCTTCGGCATTTACCCAGAGACCTCCGCGCTGGATCTGGCCAATCTCTTTCTTCCCGTCTTTCTCGGCGCTATTAACCCTACTTTCCTTCCAGGAGGCGCATTCCTCGAGGTACTGGTTGACTTACCGGGGTGCTGGTGCCTACCGCCACCGAACGGATGATAGACAACCGCCATGGCTACCCCCCTCATTCTCGGGTAGACGCGCCCCGCCGCCCGCATAGCGTGGTGCCTCGCCCCGGCCGTAAGGAAGGGCTTTTCTCTCCTGCCTCCCCCCGCTACCTCCCCCACGGTGGCCATGCACCTGTCGCTTACCAGGATATTCTTCCCCGACGGGAGCTTGATTATCGCCCGACCGTTCGCCTTCGAAAAGAGCACAGCCGAAGTCCCGGACGCCCTGACGAGCCTCCCTCCGTCCCCCGGTCTCAGTTCGATGTTGCAGATGCGGGTTCCTTCTGGCATGGTGGATAGAGGCATCGCGTTCCCATTGTGAAGCTGCGCTGAGGGGCCCATGCTGACCTGCTGCCCCACCGCCATTCCAGCAACCGCAGGGACGTAGGTGTACCTGTCCCCCTCGAGCCTGAGCTGAGCTAATGGAGCGCTCCTCCCCCTCTCGTCCAGGATGGCAGATACAGTCACGGCGCCGGCTGACGCTCCACTAATCTTCGGGTACCTCACAGGCGCTATCTTCCCCTTGCTGGGTGCCCTGAACTGTATTCCTGCCTTCCCGCGCCTGCGCTGAAGGATTCTCTTTCCCATGACCTACACCAGCCCCAGCTTCGTTGCCAGCTCGGCCGCCTTCCCGACTTCAGAGAGACGAACGAACGCCTTCTTCCCCCTGGTGGTCCTCGAAGTGTTCACTGCGTCTACCCGGACCTCATAGAGGGCCTCCACAGCGTTTGCAATTTGGGTCTTGGAGACCCTGTCGTCGACGATGAAGCAGAGCTTGTTCTCCCTCTCGATTTGGTCGAATGTCCTCTCGGTGACGTAGGGCCTCTTGAGAATCTTCTGGGCATCTTCGAGCCTCACGCTAAGACGCGACCCCCTTCATCCTTCCTTCGAGCGCACCGAGGGCCGACTCCGTCCAGATGGTGAGCCTGCCGGGGACGCCCCCGGGTGCCAGGTCGAGGACGCTCACGTCCTGCACACGAGCAATCTGTACGCCTGGTATCCCGCCTGCAGCCTTCCCCACACCCCTATCATTGGTTACAACGATCAAAGGCCCCACTCCCCCCCTGTACACCCTCCCTCTCAGCCGTCTCTTGCCAGAGTTCCGCTTGGTACGGCTATCGACCCTTTCAAGCTCCGCCTTCAGGTCCACCTTCTCCAGAAACGAAATCAGCTCCGAAGTCTTCTCGACGGTCTCGATGTCGTCGGCCACTATCATCGGCAGTGAGGGCTTCCTCACTCTGTGCCCGCGTGCTTTCACCGCATCCAGGTTTGCAGTATATGCAATGGCGGAATTTGTCGCAAGCCTCCTCTCCTTCTTGTTCACACTGAAGTGAATGATCTTCTCAGACCTCGGAGGATGCGGGAGTCTCCCCTTCACTACGCTCGCTACGCCGCCTGCCAGTCCTCCACGAGGGTATCTGTCTCCCTTTACTCTTGGAATCCTCGAGCGGCCTGTACCAGTGGGAGGGCTGTGTGTTTCCGCTGTTGTCCTTTCCCCCGCCATGGGGTCCCTTCCCTTGGGCTGGAACCCGTGAGATTCGACGAGCCAGAAGACACGCTTCACAAGGTCCGCCCTAAGCTCCGTGGTGAAGACTTCAGGGACGTCTACCTGACCTGCCGGCTTTCCGTTGAGCCCCACCACTTCGGCCTTCATGGCTAGCGTTTCCTCTCCATCGTGCTCACTTCTATCACCTGTGGCGGCGACTGATTCTTCACGACCCCCCTCTCTTTAATCCTCACCAGAACGAACCTGCTCGCCGGCCCGGGAACTGACCCCCTGATTACCGCGTATTCGCCAGCCACGTTGCCGAAGTGTTCGAAGCCACCGGGTGGCGTGACGGGGTTCGCAGTCGCGTTCCCCACCAGCAGAATCCTCTTGCCAGTCTCAGTCCTCTGGTGGAACCCCATCTGGCCTGCCCTCGCGACTGTGTACATGACCGCGGCTGGGTGCCAGGGGCCGATGACGGCGACTGCCCTCACGCTCTTCCTAGACTTGTGCTGCTTCCGTTTCACGCCGAACCTGGTTATGGGGCCTTCGAACCCCTTTCCCTTCGTTATTCCAAGAACATCCACGTACATGCCCGCCTTGAATACATCGGTGAACTTCACCTTCTTCCCAATCAGGCCACTGACGAACTCGACCTGGGCCTTCAAATCTCCGCCCGAGACGCCAACTTCTAGGACGATTGGCTTCTTCTGCGACAGGCCTACGTCCCTGGGGACCGAGGAGACAACGGCGGCGACCTTGGTTGCCCTATCTAGCGGAAGCTTCTCGACCGGGGGCTGGCCGGCCTGTCTGATGTCCGCTATTGCCCTGTCCTGGCCATTTTCATGTCCATAGAGCCGCAGGCCCACGACCTGGGCGTCCGGGAGGGTGAGAACGCTGGACAGGTTAAACAGTGGCTTCCCGAAGTTTGGAGTCTTGGCCCTATCGTCTACGGTTATGACATGGGCTGTCCCAGCCTTGTACCCGGGGAATCCGAGGAGAATCGGCTTCTCTGCCTGT
>OCOJ01035459.1_pt4 | contig 23743 bp, 20 predicted proteins | sample 1539251 | NCBI WGS metagenome assembly OCOJ01 (sample SAMN01911457, study PRJEB22624) | soil metagenome | biome: Soil | place: Malaysia | collected 2012-04-30 | depth RA_metagenome m | reverse complement strand
TGCCAGATTTCGTCGATCTCTTCATCGGTAACCGCTATACAGCCGTCCGTCCAATCGCGCAAGCGATGCGCTGCGCCTACCGAGCCGAAGCCATTCGGCAGGCCGTGCACGAAGATATCGCCTCCCGGCGAAACGCCCATCTGGCGGGCCTGCTCTCGATCGTGCGCATTGGGGTAGGAAATGTGAATTGATTTGTAGAACTGGCTGTGAGCGCTACGAAAATCGAGCACGTAAACTCCCTCCGGCGTCTTGTGATCTCCCTGCCGCGTCTTCGGTCCGACCGGATCGCCGCCCAGCGCCACCTTGTAAGTCCTCAGAATCTTGCCACCGCGCAGCAGTTTGAGCATGCGCTCCTTCTTCAGAACCACCACGCGATCCGCGTGCAAACCGCGATCCTGAGCCGGCCACGCCAAGCTCACTGAAAGCAGCAAACCCACCGGCCAGCCCGTGAGCAATCGGGTACGCATGCCGGGGATTATAGCCGTATGCTCTGCCGGCAATGCTAGGCTGATAAGCGATGCGGTCTTTCCCGTCGCTTAAGTTGTCCCCGCCTCTTTTTTTTCGAACCGCGGGCGTGTGCACGCTGTTTCTCCTCTCTCTCCCGTCCAGCTTTGCGGCTAAATGGTCGGTGCGAGCGGAGCCGGCGCGACTGGTGAACGGTGCCCCCATCCTGTTTCAGGTGAAAGCTCCCGTTGCCCTCAGGTCCTTAAGCGGAACCTGGCTGACGCATCAGATTGTCTTCAGCTTCGATGCGTCTACGAAAAGCTGGTTCGCGCTCGCTGGCGTAAGCCTTGAAACCGCTCCCGGCAGCTATGCTCTGGAACTGACTGGCGAACCCGCTAAGGCCAAGGGTACGGACGCAACGATCCACTTCACTCGCAAGTTCCCCGTCTTTCGCGGCAAGTATCCCAAGATCGAGGTCAAGCTCAATGTGGAAGGAAAATTCACCGAGCCCACTCCCGAGCAACTCAAGCAGATCAGCGAAGACAAGGCCATCAAGCAGGACTACCTGAACCGCGTCACGCCCGAACGCGAATGGTCTGGCAACTTCACGCCGCCCGCCGGCGCCGCTGTCTCGGATGTTTTCGGCTCGCAACGAGTGTTCAACGGCAAGACGTCAAGCCCGCATCTGGGCGAAGACTTCCACGTCCCCAGCGGGACTCCTGTCGCGGCCATGAACGGCGGCACCGTGCTCCTCGCCCGCCCGCTCTATTTCGAGGGCAACTGCGTGGTCCTCGACCACGGACAAGGACTGCTGACCATCTACATGCATCTTTCGGAATTCAAGGTGAAGGAGGGCGAACCGGTAAACCGTGGCGACATCGTGGGACTGAGCGGCGGCACCGGACGCGCCACTGGTCCGCACCTCCACGTCGCCATCCGCTGGCAAGGAATCTATCTCGACCCAGCCAGACTGATGCGATTAAACCTGCCCTGAGTACAACCTGTTTGCACTGAGTGCTCCCTTGCGACTGAGCGGAGTTCAAACCGGCCGACAGCCGATCGGATCACAGAATAAAAACTAAACTCGACTGGTCGCGGGGTGAGGTGCAGAATTTCTATCTTGTTTTGCAACTGAAAGCACCCCACACTACTTAGGCCATACGATCGCCCAAGAGCCGCCCGATTCTTGCCTGTCAAGGCGGTACGGATCCGGAACAAGGCGTTTGGGCTCCCCGCAATCAGGACAATTGACGGTGTGCTCCCCGAAGTGCGGATCTCGAAGGGTGTCCGGTTTGAAGAAGGCCCTGAACGTGCTGCCACATTTTCCGCATGTCCATTCGGTGTAGTAATCCTGTTCCACAGTGCGACCACGCACGCTCGAAGTGTTCGATTGGTCTACCATCCTCGAACTTCTAGAAATCTCTTTATCCATTTATCCTTAGTTGCCTCCGGTTTCGTCATTTCCGTCTTGATCTCCTCTAACCACCTATCGCCGTACTGGTTCGGGAAAATGGAAACCGAGCCGCTGACGTTTCTTACGACGAGACACGTTTGATCTACATCTATATCGCCGTCCTGTGCCCATGTTCGACAGCGCTTGTCCACCCAATCAACTTTGTCGAACCAAGGGGCGCTTGCATGCCACCGACTCTTTCCTAAGTCTGAAAAGAAATTTGCCGCTGACTGTATTTCCACCGAGGACTTGGCAGCCTTTCCTTGGGGGCTTGCCGCGGCTGACTTTGAATGCACTAAGTAACCAATGACGAAACCAAGAAGCACAAGAATTAGGGCCTTTTTCATTTTCCCCTCCTACGCCGCCCCACCGGATAGCTTCGCCCGCGAAGTACGGGAGCCCTCCCGCAGCGCCTCATTTAGAACATCTTTCATGTTCAAATTGCGGATTAGCCGGTGCAGATAGTTCGGGTGCACGCCCAGAATCCGCGCCGCCTCCACGTAGTTGCCGCGCGTCTGTTCCACCGCATCCAGGATCAACTGCTTCTTCAGTTCCTTGACCGAGGAGTGATACTTCGCCTCGATCATCTCTGGCGCCGGTGGGTGCTCGAGCAGTGATTCCGGCAAATCCTCGGGTAAAACAGAATCCGAAGATCCCAGCACCAGAGCCCGCTCCACCGCATTTTCCAGCTCGCGCACGTTGCCCGGCCAGTCATGGTTCACCAGGCAGGCCATCGCTTCGCGGGAGATCGGCTTCGCTTTGACTTTGCAGCGTTTCGCATATTTCTGGACGAAATGCCGCGCCAGCATGGGGATGTCTTCCTTGCGTTCGCGCAGCGGAGGCATGGTCAGCTTCACCACCGCCAGGCGGTAATAAAGATCCTGGCGAAAATTCCCGGCGCGCACCGCTTCGTTCAAATCGCAGTTGGTCGCCGCGATCAGCCGGATATCCACCTTGATGGTGTGGGTTCCTCCGACGCGTTCGAATTCGCGCTCCTGCAGCACGCGCAGCAGTTTCACCTGCAACGCTGGCGCCAGTTCTCCGACTTCATCGAGAAAAACGACTCCTCCATCCGCGACTTCCAGCCGGCCTCGTTTCAGCGCTGCCGCGCCGGTAAACGCGCCCCGTTCATGGCCAAACAGATCGCTCTCCAGCAGCGACTCGGGGATCGCCGCGCAGTTGATAGCGACATATGGTTTGCCGGCGCGTGCGCTGTTGCGATGCAGGGCCCGCGCCACCAGTTCTTTGCCCGTTCCGCTCTCGCCCTCGATCAGCACGGTCGAATCCGTGGGTGCCACGCGCGTCAGGAACTGGTAGACCTCCTTCATGCACGGGCTTTCCCCTACAAGGCCCCGCTCCTGCGTAATTTCGGCCATCAGCCGCTGGTTTTCCTGCTCCAGCCATTGCAGCCGGCGTGCGTTGTCGAGCGCCACGGCCGAGATCCCAGCGATAGCCGCCACCAGCTGCAGATGGTCCTCGTGAAAGCGGTCGGCGGCGCTGGTGTCAAGGTAGACGCAGCCAATCACCTTCTGAAACACCGTCAGAGGAACACACAGCAGTGACCGCACCTGCGACGCTGCCAGGCTCTCGACATTGCGCAGCTCCCCGCTGCTCGGCACATCGACGCCCAGAATCGCCACGCCTTCCTCCATCACTTGTCGCGCAACGGTGCGGCTGACCCGGACCAGTTGGGCGTGCCCCTGAACTCGCGTCCGCGCGTACAGCGAATTGAATTCCTTCCCCCCACCATCTGCCAGAAGAATGGCGCCGCGGGCCGCGGGCACAACCTCGAAGATCGAGTCCAGCAACTGCGCCTGCAGCTCCTCCAGATCCCGGATCGCGTGTACCACCCGGCTGATCTTGAGCAGGGCATTCAGGTTCCGGGCAACTTGGGAGCTCGGCGGCAGCTCGCCCAGCAACCGGTCGGGCTGCAGGTACAGGACTTCTCTAGGGTGAACCGTCGTCTTGGTTTCTGCCGTCGGCGTCGCATCATCGAACTCGACCTGGCTGGCAGGAAGCGCGTGCTCGTCCTCCACCAGGAACAGCAACACAGAATCGCCGACCGTGATCTCGTCCCCGTGGTGCAGCCATTGTTCTTTCACCGCAATTCCGTTCAGCAGCGTTTGGTTGCGACTCTCCAGGTCCTCTACCTGAAAACGCCCCTCCCTTTGCCGCAGGACGCAATGCTTGCGGGAGACGGACGGATCAGGAATGGCGATTAGGTTGGAAGGCTCCCGACCTATCGTGGCTTCGCCGTCGGGCAGAGGAATCGTCGAGTCCTTGAGCGGTCCGGCAACAACCAGCAGTCTGGGAGGCAAAGGAATACCCTGGGTTCGGTCCGAAACTACTTACCACAAGATTAGCCGATACGCCACGCCTGCGGGATCTTGTTCCAGTATCCGAACAGCTATTCAGACTATCCGATGGGATAGTAACGGCGCGGTTGTGAATCCGCGGATTGTGGCAGCCGGGCGGTGGCCGCATCTGCTTAAGCGATTGATATGGCGAGGGTTGGCCGAATTTCAAGCCGGGCGGCTCCCCCTATTCAGCACTTGGCCCTAGCCATGCACCGTTGACTAATGGCGCACGCTCGGCGAAAAGCGATGGGGGAAGCGCTTTTTCAGACAACTTTGTCGAGTGGACGCCAATCAGGGGCTCGAGGGACCCCCTCATCGAGCCCCTGATTTATTTCAAAACCAGGGGAGGGAGCCATGAAATCCGCCGTGGGAAGGTCCAGAGTGGTCGCGTGTATTGTCGGGGTGATTACACTTTTCGCGCAAGCGATGGTGACGGGATTGCCCGCACAGGGGGAAGACACTGCCAAGCCGGCGACTCAGAAGGCGCGCCTCGTCGAGTTCAGCGCTCCGGGTGCGGCCNACCGTATCGTCTGGGGCCTGCGCGCCGTCTTGCGGAACCGTCGCTTACGCCAATAACGACTTCGGCGTAATCGTGGGTTTTTACACCGACGCGAACATCGTCCCCCACGGCTTTCTGCGCGCTCCGAGCGGGCACATTACCTCCTTTGACGCCCCTGGGGCGGGCCTGGGGTCTGGCCTCAACCAGGGTACCGTCGCTTACGCCATCAACGACTTGGGCGTGATTGCTGGACAGTTCCAGGACTCGAACTATCTGTATCACGGCTTTGTCCGGTACCCCAACGACTCCTTCACCACGTTCGACGAGCCGGACGCGGGCACTGGGGCAAACCAGGGCACGTTTGCGTTTGACATCAATCTGCTAGGAACGACCGCGGGGATCTACATTGACGGAAGCGGAGTGGACCACGGCTTCGTCCGATCGCCCTCGAATGAGTTCACGTCGTTCGATCCGACTGGTTCGGTCTTCACATTCGTTTGCGAGGAGACGTGCCTCACCCTAGATGGCACGGTCGCCGGGTTCTATTCGGATTCGAGCGGCAATATTCACGGCTTCATGCGTCAGGCCGATCGAACCATCACGTCGTTTGACGCCCCTGCGCCCGCAACTTTAACCACGATCGGAACCATCGCTGGGAGCATTAACCAGGAGGGGGTGATCGCGGGATACTCGCTGGACTCGAACTTCGTGTTNTTCACGGCTTTGTGCGTCACCGGGACGGCTCCTTCACCACGTTCGACGATCCAAACGCAGGTAGTGCCCCCCCGTTAGTAGGCGCCTTCCAGGGTACGACCGCCTTCAGCATCAACTTCTTAGGAGCAACTACAGGGCAATACTTTGACGCGAGTAACAATAGCCACGGCTTCGAGCGATTTCCCGACGGACAATTCGCCAATTTCGATGCTCCGGACGCGGCGCCAGGCAGCACCGCGGGCACGCGACCTTNCGACCAACAACGCTGAAGGGGAGGTCGCCGGATGGTACATTGACGCAAGTGGCCTGAACCACGGCTTCATCTGGACCTCCGGCACGCCCCGCGGCTACGCCATCAGCCTGCGGACCCCAGGTCAAAACGAGGCAGCTTCGCCCGCGACAATACCCAATGCAGCGCTCCGCTTGGCCCTGCCCGAAGGCGTCCGGGTTTCGATGCAACGCCAAACGGCGATGTCACGGGTCATTTCCCGGCTGCCCATTCCAGAAAAGGTCCGCGCGCTTGTGCTAAAACGCGCATTGGGCGACGAACTCGAAATACCCGTGCCCCAGCCACGCTAGCGTGCCAGAGAATCTTCGTTATGGACAGTTCCAGTGTCACGCTGAACGGCGGGGTTCAGAGGCATCGAATTAAGTGCCGTGATTTTCACCGGATTACTTTTTGCTGATGTTCGTCACTGGCACTTTGCTTAGCCTCGGCAATGCGGCAGACGAGCTAGTGCAGGTCGTTCATGAGGTAGTCGCGGCTTTGACCTTCATTCTGCGTCTGGGGTCATTTATCTTCTGACGCGTGGCAGGTGGTAACCAGAAGGGAAAACGTCGCTTTATTGCCCTCGCGAACCTTGGTTGTCGTCGCGATCAACAGCCTCAAACTGCGTAGCTGAGCGAGACCGCTTCGCTATCGGACGCAGAAACCGCGACTCCATCGCGATAGCTGACGACCCTCCCCGAAATCGCGGGTACCCGTTCTCCGGGAACCAGAATCCCAACCAGATTCAAGGGATCGGCAGCCGACAGAGTCGTCGCCTCACCGCTGAGCGGAGTGCTGCGCATCGCGCGCACCGACTCCACCGCTACCGGCAGAGCGAATTGCTCGCCCAGGAATCCGTCGACGAATCGCCCCCCGCGAATCTCGCCGCGATCTTCCAGTCGCCGGAAACCCGTCAGCAGCTCCCGCCAGGCCGGCAAATTCGCTTCCCGCGCCAGCAAGTCGCGGAACACGATGCCGTAGCGCCGTAGCAGCATCCAGCACGCCGCCTCGACCACACGTGGCCTCTCCGCCGCCTCGACCGGATGCAGCAGGGCCCACCTTCCCGTGCTGTGCCGGGGACGCGTGCTGCGTCCGCTCCCCTGTCCCGCGCGCCGCTTGGGATCGATCAGCGCCCGGAGATTGTCGAATCCGTCGGCCGTCACCAGCCCCGCCGCCACCAGTTCCCAGAGCGCGGTTTCAATCTCGGCCTTCAGTCTTCCTGTCCCCCGCACGATATCAGCAAAAAACGACGCTCCATGTTGCCGCAGAAAATCGAGCACCAAGACTGCACCATGGCTCAAGCCGCGCGCCTCCCCTTCTGGCGCGGGGCGGTTCGTCTCTCGCCAGGTTTGCGAGACATGGGGATTGGGCATCATCCAGTCCGCATCGTCGCGCACAAAAAAAGTGATGGGCGCAACGCTGGTCGGAATCACTCGCCGTTGCCGTGGCGAGGCCGCGTCCGATGATCCGTTCTTGCCCGAATCCAGCGTTGCCGGGTGCGGCGACAACCTGCCCCATCCCACGGCCCCGGTTAAACAAAGTTGATCCAGCGACTTCGGATCGTAATCTGCGATCCGCCGTGCCAGCACCTGCCGCTCCCACGCATTCGCCGGAATCTCAAAGCCTTGGAGCTGCTGCAGCACTTCAAGCGTGCCGCGCTCCCCGGCCACCTGCGTCCCCGGAGCCACGTGCTGCCAGCGCATCAGCCAGCGCATGAATTGCGCCGCCGTCACCGGCTCAATCTGTTTGCGCAAGGTCCCGACCGTCAACCGGTGAATCCGCGCCAGCAGCCTCCGTTCGCACCACTCGGTCTCAGCTCGGGTGGAGCTGGCTTGCTTCGAGATGGGTTGTGTGGGGACAGCCGCCCCCGGCTGTCCCGTCGAGCGCAGCTCGACTAGCTCGTGTGGCGCGGGCACTCTTGCCCGCGAAGCGTCGTCTGTGAACTTCCCACGCAGCACAGTCCCACTAGCTTCCATGCGTAGCAGAGCTCGCTCAATGTCAGCGGCCGAAATCCCCAGGATTTCTCCCAACTGCGCCGCTGTCGTCGGACCCAGATGCGACATCCATCCGGTCACCAGCGTGAGCAGAACATCATCGCGGGAAGCCTGCCCGGTCTCCACATCCGCCAGAGTCTGTTCGAACTGCGCTCCAGACAACAGCGTCGAAAAGCTCCGCGCCCGTTCCGCCGCAACCCAGTACCGACTTCCTTCGAGCACAGCCATTCCCGCCCGCCCCTCGTTGACAAGCCTCTCGAAGTAAGCCCTCCAGCCGGCAGTGCTCATGTGGGGACAGCCGGGGGCGGGTGTCGAGTCGAGCGCAGCTCGACGGGTCCTCCCTGAGTCAAGGGTCGCTTCTGCTGCCAGCGGTGGCTGTTCAGCTTCGCTGAACCGGACAGCCGAGGACGGCTGTCCCCACATAGGACCCAACCCCTCCGGCAGCGCCACCAGCGTGTGCAGCACATCGTGCAGCTCGTCCGCATCCCGCACATCGGGCCAGGCCTCTTCCCGTACCTGCGCGATCGCCGCCGGATCGAGCTTTCCCACTTCCGCCAGCACCGATTCCGGCAGCACCCGCCGCATCTCGACCGCACGTGCCCGCCGCTCCTCCAGCGGCGCATCATCGAGATACGCATAGGGATTCGCATTCAGAATCTCGTGCGAGAACTGTGACGGCACCGGCGTATCCACCGCCAGCACGCGAATCTCGCCCGAAGCCATCCCGCGCAGCAGCGTCTTGAGTCCCTCGACATCCATCGCTTCGGTGAGCACATCTTTCATCACCTCGCTCACCAGGGGATGATCGGGAATCTGCCGGTCGCCCTCAATGTTTTCGAAGCACGCCGCCGCATCAGGAAACACGGAAGCCAGCAGATCATCCGACCGCATGCGCTGAATCTGCGCCGGAACTTTCTTGCCATGCTGAAAGCGCAGCAGCGCCAGTGCCCGATTCGCATCCCAGCGCCAGCGGGTGCCAAAGATGGGAGAATCCAACGCGGCCTGCTCCAGAATCGGCTGCACCGTCTCGGCGTTCAAGAAATGAAAGACGTCGCCCAGCGGGAAACTGTGCTGCTCGGCCAGCGCGATGTTCAGCCCGTTATCGGTCGCCGCTGCCTGCAACTCGAAGTTGAACCCGCGGCAGAACCGCTTGCGCAGCGCCAGTCCCCAAGCCTTGTTGATGCGTCCGCCAAACGGAGCGTGGATCACCAGCTGCATCCCGCCGCCTTCATCGAAGAAGCGCTCGGCGATCACCGTCTGCTGCGTCGGCACCGCGCCCAGCACTGCCCGCCCCTGCAGGATGTATTCAATCGCCTGCTCCGCGCCGGAATCATCGAGCCCACATTCATCCTTCAGCCAGCTTACGGCCGCGGCTACTTCCGGCTGGGTTGCGGAAAAACCTACCGGCGAAGTACGGGGCAGCATTTCGCTGATCTTCTCCCTCAACTCCCCTACGTGCCCTGACAGCTCCTGTGTCCTCGCCGGCGCCTCGCCTCTCCAGAAAGGCACACTCGGAGGCGCGCCGTGCGCATCCTGCACCAGCATGCGGCCGGCATTGGTCTCGATGCGGTGGATCATCCACGACGTGTTGCCCAGCAACATAATGTCGCCGCGATTGCTCTCGACCGCGAAGTCTTCATCCACCGTGCCCACGACCGCACCATCCGGTTCGGCGACGACCGTGTACAGCGAATTGTCAGGAATCGCGCCGCCGCTGGTGATCGCCGCCAGCCGTGCACCGCGTCGCGCCCGCAGCTTCCCGTTCACGCGATCGCGATGCAGATATGCCCCATACCGTCCACGCCGCGCCGCAATCCCTTCGGAGAGCATTTCCAGAATCGCGTCAAACGTCTCGCGCTTCAGGTTGCGATACGGATANCGCCCGCCGCGCCAGCGCGAACATATCATCTTCATGCCACTCTTCCGCCGCGCCCGCCGCCACGATTTGCTGCGCCAGCACATCCAGCGGAGATTCCGGAATCATCAGCCGATCCAGATCCCCTTGCCGGATCGCCCGCGCCAAGGCCGCGCATTCCAGCAAGTCATCGCGCGTTGTAGGAAAGAATCGTCCCTTCGGAACCGCACCCCGCCAGTGCCCCGACCGCCCCACGCGCTGCAACGCGACGGCAATGGCGCGCGGCGAATTGATCTGCACAACCAGGTCCACGGTGCCGATGTCAATTCCGAGTTCGAGCGAGGCCGTCGCCACCAGCACCCGCACCTGTCCTTCTTTCAGCCTCTTCTCTGCCGCCAGCCGCAGCTTGCGCGAGAGGCTGCCGTGGTGCGCCGCGACGTTCTCTTCGCCCATCCGCTCGCCGAGTTGATGCGCGATGCGCTCCGCCATGCGCCGCGTGTTCACGAACACGAGCGTCGACCGATGCTGCTCGACCAGCTCTACCAGCCTGTCGTAGATCGTGTCCCACATCTCGTTGGTCGCGATCGGACCGAGCGGCATCGGCGGAACTTCGACTGCCAGATCCAGCTTGCGCCTGTGCCCAATGTTGACGATGACGGGATCCGCTCGCCCACTTCCCGTCAAAAAATGCGCCACCTCCTCGATGGGCTTCTGCGTCGCCGACAGCCCAATGCGGACGAGAGCGGGCCTTTTCTCTCCGGCTGTCATTCCGAGGAGCGGATGCGACGAGGAACCTGCTTTCAGCGCCTCCAGTCGCTCCAGCGACAGCGCCAGATGCGCTCCACGCTTGTCATCGGCGACAGCGTGAATCTCATCGACGATTACCGTCTCCACATCGCGCAAAATCGCGCGACTGCGCTCGGCCGTGAGCAGGATGTAGAGCGACTCCGGCGTGGTCACCAGAATATGCGGAGGCCGTTTCAGCATCGCCCGCCGCTCCGGCATCAGCGTGTCGCCCGTGCGCACTGCAGTGCGAATCTCGGGCATCAGCAGCCCGCGCTCGCCCGCCAGCGCGAGAATCTCCCCGAGCGGCACCTCAAGATTTTTCTGGATGTCGTTGCCCAGCGCCTTGAGTGGCGAAACGTAGAGAACTTCGGTGCGATCGGCCAGATCGCCCGCCAGCGCCTTGCGCACCAGCCGGTCGATGCACGCCAGAAACGCAGCCAGCGTCTTGCCCGATCCGGTGGGCGCGGAAATCAGCACCGTCCGCCCGGCGAGAATGTGCGGCCAGCCCTGCTCCTGCGGCTCGGTCGGAGTGCCGAAGCGCTGCACGAACCATTCGGCCACCAGCGGATGAGCCCAGACCAGGGAAGAAGGAAGGAACTGCATCGGATCATTGTAATCGGGATCTGCATTATTCGCCAATTGTTCGCCTCGCGCAAGAAAGCCGTTGAATTCGTAGTTGAATACGAGTATGATGAATATGAATAATTCTAGCGAATAGGCATAATCTCAATGAATAATCCGAGCAAGGTTTACGACCCGGAGGACCGGGAATGCCAAGCTTAAGAGTTTCTGCACTCACCAAGGAAGACATTACTGCCGCTGCCAAAAACCTTCGTTGGACGCGTCAAATGCCGAAGTGGAGCGTAATTGTGGACGGACGGGAGCTGCCGGCGAGACCCCTTGTCCTGGAGGCCGCCGGCGTGCCTCCCAATGATCCCACCAACTCACATCAGGCCGTTGCAATTCTCCAGGAGCGGGGATTCGAGGTCCGTTACCAAGGCAAGACAACGATGCCGGCAGCTCGACGTGAATCGTCCCAGTCGGAGATTGAGGATCTCATTCGCAAGTTGCGCGGCTCATTCAAAGGTCGGCATTCACTCCTGGAGGATCGAGAACGCGAACACCGGATCGAGAAAGATCCCTTTGACCGATGAAACGGATTTATGTGCTCGACGCCAACGCGTTGCTCCATTTCCTGATAAACACTCCTGGCGCCACTCGCATCGAGCAGTTGCTGAAAGAAGCGGGTAGCCTCAACACTCCCCTGCTCATTTCAGTGGTGAACTGGGGAGAGGTCTTTTATCTTTCCTGGCAAAGGCACGGAGAACGAGCCGCGCGAGANGCGAGAGACGATGTCCGACCTTTCGCGTCTGCCGATTCGAGTTGTTCCCGTCGATCTCCCCCAGGCTCTGCGGGCTGGGGAACTGAAGGCGCTCCATAAGATTCCCTACGTCGACTGCCTGGCGGCGGCCCTAGCCGCGCAGCAAAGCGCGACTCTTGTCACCTCGGATCGCGACTTCGAAAAGCTCGGGCGTCACTTCCCCATTGTGTGGATCGCGCGCACATGAGTTGTCTACGCGAACCGGACTCATCACCCTGCGCGTCTCAGGAACCGTCGCCCTCCGCGCCCGCGATCTGAAGCTGAAGCAGATGTAACTGGACGGCACGCTGATCGGAACGGCTTAGGCTGCCGAACCGGATTGAAGACAGGCCGCGATTTTCTCCAGCAATTCTTTGGTGGCTTCGCCCGCCTCCTGGGTAGTGAACTCCTTTTCCAGTGCAATGACAGAGATACCGGCGCATGCGGCGCGAAAAGCCTTATCGGTCGCGGGCGCGGCAGCGATTTCAGCACCCACCAGCAGCAAATGGAAGCGAGTAACTCGCATGAGAATCAGACCGTCGCGCAGATTGTTGCTGGTGTGGACGTCATAGCCGGCGCGCCGCAGAAGCTCGCGGATGTAGACGACGACGTCGATATTGCGGTCGATGCACAACACGCTCTTGCCCGCGAAAGCAGTTTTTTCGGCGGCGGCCGGCACGCGGTAGAACGCGGCCACGGCGCTGTCCTCCGAGTCGTGGGAGTCAAACAGTTCGGTCAGGTGGGAAAGCTGTAACACTTTGCCGACATGCTCGGGAACGTTGCACAGCTTCAGGTCGCCGCGGGCCTGGCGGGTGCTGGTCAGCGTGCGGACCATGGTTCCAATCCCGCTGCTGTCGATGAACCCGACGTCGCCGAGGTGCAGAACGATGGCGCGTCGGTCGCGCAGCAGCCAGTCGACGTGGTTGCGCAAGGATTCGGTTTCTCCGCCGGCGACGATGCGCCCTTTGCAACGGACGATCGTCACTTTTCCGACGTCCCGCGTCTCAAGCGCCAAGTGCATGGAACCCCCAAGTCGATGCTGGCGGAAATTACAAGACCTTTTTCGAGCCTTGTCAAGAAGGGAACGCGTAGGGGATCAGTCTAGAACTAAGAGACAATCCCATGACGTAACATCCCGATCTGGAAGCCAAAGAATGGTCTGACCACGCCAGCGAGGCGGATCGCGCGAGAATTGGCCCCCCAACGCGCAGCGATTGTTCCACCTCTGAAAGATCGAAACCGCGACTGCTAGAATTCTCCAAATGGCCAAACTCTCCGCGCAAGCCCGCGCCCGCAGGGTCAAACTGCTGCTCTTCGACGTCGACGGCGTCCTCACCGACGGCAAGCTCTTCATCTTCCCGGCCCTTGGCGGAAGTAAGCGCTCTGCGCGCGAAAACAGCCCGCCTGGCAACGCCGAGCCCAACACCCAGCCTGGAACTCACGCTGGCTCCGGCTTCCGCAGCGAATCCATGATCGAGGCCAAAGGATTCCACGCCCACGATGGCACCTCGGTCGCGCTGGCTCGTCTGGCCGGCATCAAGACCGGACTCATCACCCTGCGCGTCTCGGAAACGGTCGCCCTCCGCGCCCGCGACCTCAAGCTCGAGCACGTCCATCAGGGAGTGCGCGACAAACGCGCATGCCTGCAGGAGATTCTCCGGCAGGAAGGGCTCACGCCCGAACAAGCGGCCTTCGTCGGCGACGACGTAATCGATCTGCCCGCTATGCGCGCCTCCGGCCTCGCCATCGCCGTGAAGAACGCTCGCACCGAAGTGAAGCGCGAAGCGCACTACATAACTCCCCATGCCGGCGGCGACGGCGCTCTGCGTGATGCCGTCGAATTCATTCTGAAGGCACAAGAAAAGTGGAAGAAAGTTGTGGATGAATACATCCGGCCACGCGGGCCCTCAGTTGTCTAAGAAACTCTCGGATTCGGCGCGAAGTGATGCCGGTTCTTAGAGCAGCGGCACATCGTAGGGCGGGAAAGTCCTGCACTTGGTCTGATACATCCCGAATACTCAGTGATTACTTGTGTGTGTCTGGCACGATCGCCTTGCTGTAAGAACTAAGAACAGTGTCAACTGAAGTCTTTTACAAACAAGTTGCAAAGTGGTGACAACTGCCTGTCCAGCTGCCCCTATTCTGGCTGCGTTCGCCAAATCTCCCAGGAGAAGAATGCATGATTCGCAGCCTAGCCTCTATCTTTCTCTCCCTCGTCGCCGCTGCGGCTCTCATCACCGCGAACCCCTGCGCAGCCCAGAGCTACACATTGACTGACCTCGGACCGTCCGTTTACGATGCCAGAGCGATCAACAACAATGGGCAAATCGTAGGACCCGCTGCGCCTTCCGGCGCTTCCACAAGCTCAAATCTTAGCGATCCTTACCTGCTCAGTAACGGAACCCTGACTGATCTCGGTAACTTCGGCAACCCACAGGGTGCAGGAGCATATGCTGTCAATTCTTTGGGCCAAGTCGTCGGCCTTGCCGGCACTGCCGACGGCGGTCAGAAACCTTTTCTTTTCAGTAATGGCACACTGACCCAGCTGCCGAATGGCGGAACTCCGCTTGGCATCAACACGGCGGGCAGTATTGTTGGCTACTTTTATCCCACCGCATGCGAGTCTCTGAATCAGACGCATGCCTTTGTGATCAAGAACGGAGTCTTTACAGACCTGTCGCAACCCACCGACCCGTCGCAACCATGCAACGTCCTCAGCGAGGCCCACGGCATCAACACGTCCGGCCAAATTGCTGGTGCCTCGAATTTTGAGGCCTCCGTGTGGCAGCCCGATGGCACGCTTACGCTCGTGGGATTTTTGCCGGGCGAAAATTACAGTCGCGCTTTCGCCATCAACGATGCCGGGCAAGTGGCCGGCACTGCTCTAACGACCGTCCCGCAGTACAGTCAGCACTCCTTCCTGTTTAGCAATGGCCAGATGACCGATATCGACACCTTTCACAGCCAGGCCAGCTGGGCGTTTGGCATCAATAACAACGGCGTTGTGGTCGGCATGTTTACCCCCTCGCCCACCTCAATGGCCTATGACGCCTTCGTCTACATGGGCGGCTCGATGATGGATCTCAACACTCTAATCCCCGCCGGCTCCGGCTTGACACTTATCCAAGCTAACGGCATCAATGACGCCGGGGAGATTGTCGGTCAGTCTCAATCAAACAGCGATGGGTCGGTTCACGGTTTCCTTCTGACGCCAGTCCCGCCGCAGATTGCCAGCATCTCGCCGACATCGGCCAAGGCCGGCGCCCTGGTTACGATCACAGGCAAGAACTTCACCAAAAAGCCCAACGCGTGCACGGTAACCTTTAACGGTAAAGTCGCGAAATGGACCAGTTGGAGCAATACGAAGATTACGGCGCAAGTTCCTACGGGTGCCACTACCGGGAAGGTCGTCGTAACCGCTTTCTTCCAGAAAAGCAACAGCAAGACCTTCACGGTCAAGTAGATTCTTCTCAGCTCTCCGCGGACCCACTGTTTGTGGGTCCTTTATTTTTTGTTGAGAAATCAGAATCGCGGAAGCGGCTTGCAACCTGCGGCAAATTCATTTTGAAACGTGCAAGGAGATAGAGTTGCGGTCGAGGACTTTCGGCAGTACGGGCCGCAGGTGGAGCAAAAAAGAAGTTCGATCGGCAAACGAACACCGTCTGTCATTCTGAGCGACGCACGAGCGCATGCGAGCGCAAGTCGAAGAATCCCTACGCCGAGTGCCCGATCCCACCGCGTCAAGGCATTTCCGCGATACCGCCAGGTTCGTGGTGGAAATTTCGCTAGGTGTTTGTGGTGAAGATCAGATACCAGGGGTCCCTTCGGCTTCGCTCAGAGCCTGCCCCGAGCCCGTCGAAGGGGCAGGCTCTTCGACGGTGATGGCCGTCCGTCTTCGCGGCCGGCATCTTCGCTCGGATGACAATGGAGATTTGGATAGCCAAAAGTCCCAAACAAAAAACCCANCCGGATGCCTGCTTGGGGCGTGCTCGGGTCAGCATCCGATGGGCTACCGTTTCTCCTTACTCACCCTGTTGTTTTCAGGAGTATGTGAAGTTATTAAACACCCCCCACGAGTGAAGTTTCGTCTATTTTTGTAAAGGTTTGTAATCGTCGGAGGACAGCAATCCCGGTGCTTTCTCACACTCAGCCTGCGTGAGCCTCCCACACCACATCGGCGCACGCTTCCGTTAGGGATTCAAGAAACCGAGGCAAGGTCAGCCGCGACCGCTAATCCGGCAGCGTCGGCGGTTTGGAAGCCATCAACTGCGCAAACCGGGGATCCTTGCGCAGCTCCGAGAACTCCTCGTCCTTATAGACGTTATTGAGATCTTTATATCCCTCTTCCATCGCCTTGCGCAGATATTCGAGCGACCGGTCCGAGAGCCCCATCTTGGCGTAAAGCTTCGCGACGGTGTAATTGTAGCGGGCGCGATCTTCCGGGCTGGGCAGCTGCGCCTGCACTCCGGTTCGCGAGGACCGCTCGAAGACGTCAGGATCCAGTTCCAACGCATGCTGGTAGGCAAGCACCGCCGGTTCGAACTCCTTCCGCGAAAAGTAGGCCGCGCCCAGGTTGCTGAAGAACGACGCCGACTGGTCGTCGATGGCGATGGCCTTGCGATACTGCTTGATCGCCGCGCCGTACCTCCTGTCCTCGTAAAACACCACGCCCAGATTGTTGTACGCATCGGCAAAGTTGCGATCGGCTTTGATGGACTTTTCAAAGCTCTTCCTGGCCTCGCCGCGCCGCTCCATCATCAATTGCGTAATACCGATCTTGTTCAGCAGACGGGCCGAGTTCGGCGCCTTGGCCAGCGCAGCTCGGTAGTAGTCGAGCGCATCCAGATAGAGTTTGGAAGCGCGCAGTTCGTCGCCTTGCTTTTCCAGATCTGCCGCAGTCGCATCGGGCGAGGGAGGTTCAACTGCTCGCAGCGCCGGCGGCTTCACCTGCACTTGTTCGGAAATTTGAGCCGCAGAGCCGGCCCACAGTGTGAATAGCGAAATCGTCAGGAGGGAGACGGAAACCAGGAAGGCTCTCGGGACGGACATAAACCACCCCCACGCGAGCGCTGTTATTCTGACACAGTTTGCGACGCACGGCGAGGATTTTGCTCCGGTTTTGGCCTCACCGCTCGGTCTCGGTCTCAGGTCTTAGGCCTTGGGTCTTAGGTGTTTGCTCTAGGTCTCGATTCCTGAGAAGCTGGTCGAGTCATCGCCGAAAACCCGACACCTAATACCCAAGACAAAATCCTAAGACCTAACACCGTCCTGATCCGCCCCTCAATGCGGCGAATTCTGCGCGCCATCCGGTGGTTTAGACCCGTTGTCCTGGGATTTGTCATCGCGAAACAGATCAACCACCTTGCCAAAGAACCCTTTCTTTTTCTTAGGATCCTGGCCTGACGCGTCCTGCTCATTCGCCGCGTTGGGCGGAGGTGGAACCTTATTCCCTCCGCCAAATAACTTGGAGAAGAAGCCACCCAGCCCGGTCTGATCGCAGGTCTCCCGCGGCTCGGTCCCGGCCACGAAAGCCGCCTCGTAATCGTCGGTGCACGACGGCGTCGCCAGCCGGTTGGTCAGCTTGTCCAGTTGCACGTCCACTACGCCCGTGGGCTGGACAAACTCGCGCATGTCGGAATACTGCGGCAGGGCCGCCGCCTTCTTCATGAACTCGGTCCAGATCGGAGCCGCCGTCTGCGCGCCGCTCAACCGCAGGTCGCTGTAGTCGTCAAAACCTACCCACACGATGCACAGCAGGTTCGAGGTGTAGCCGGCGAACCAGCCATCGTGTGAAGTCCCCGTCTTCCCTGCAGCGGGTTGAGTAAATCCCCGTAACCGCACCGCCGTGTATCCCAATCCGTTGTTGATCACGCCTTCCATCATGTTGGTCATGACGTAGGCCACGCGCGGATCAAGCACCGGCCGCTGGTCGGTCGAGAAGTTTGTAATCACGTCGCCCGTGGCGTTGCGCACCGAATTCACTAGGATTGGCGATATGCGCACCCCGCCGTTCGCGAACGCCGTGTAGGCGGCCGCCATCTCCACCGGGGTCGCATCATAGGAACCCAATGCCATCGCCGGAGTCGCCTTCACCGAAGTGATGCCCGCCAGCCGCGCCAAGTCCGCCACTTTGTCGTAGCCCACTTCCTCGGCCACTTTCACCGTGGCGTTGTTCAGCGACATGGCCAGCGCATAGCGCAGCGTCACATCGCCGTGGTATTCCTCTTTGTAATTGCGCGGCTCGTAAATCTGGTCGCCGTAGGCAAAGGTCGTGGGAGCATCGGTCACGATCGATGCCGGCGTGAACACGGTTTGTGCCCCGTCCAGCGCGGTGTTGATCGCCGCGGCATAGACGAACGGCTTGAAGATCGATCCCGTCGGCCGTTTCGCCGTGGCATGATTCAGCTGGCTCCAGCCGTAGTTGCGCCCCCCGACCAGCGCCAGCACTGCGCCCGTGTGCGGATTGAGTGCCACCAGCGCCACCTGCGCCTGCGGTCCCGCGGCCACCTGGTTCTCGAACTTCTTCCCGACTTTCACCCGCTTGGTGCGCAGTTTCTTGACCTGATCATCCACCAGCTTGATGCCCATCTCCACCGCCTGCGCCGCAGCCTTCTGCAAATCCGGATCGAGCGTGGTGTAGATGCGGTACGACTGGTCGTTCAGGTCGCGTTCATTGAACCTGGTGATGAGCGTGTCGCGCACCATATCGACGAAATAAGGCGCGTCGCTGGCCTCCACGTTCGGCGGAGCCAGCTTCAGCGGCGTGGCCTTCGCCTTCTCCGCCTGCTCGCGCGTGATGGCGCGGGTCTCGACCATGGCATCCAGCACCACGTTGCGGCGTTCCAGCGCGCGCTCGGGATGCCTGTACGGCGAAAGATAGCTGGGCCGCTGAATCAATCCCGCCAGCAGCGCAGCTTCCGGCAGCGTGATGTCTTTCAGCTCCTTGTTGAAGTAGGCATGCGAAGCCTCCGCCACTCCGCTGATGGCAAATGACCCCCGCTGGCCCAGGTCGACCCAGTTCGCATAAAACTCGAAAATCTGCTGCTTAGTGAACTTCTGCTCCAGTTCCTCGGCGATCAGCATCTCAATCAGCTTGCGCCGCACCGTTTTCTCCGGTGTCAGAAAGAAGCCGCGCGAGAGCTGCATGGTGATGGTCGATCCGCCCTNGCTCATGCCGCGCCCGCACCAGGTCAATCCAGGCCGCCTCCGCCATGCGCAGGAAATTCACCCCGCTGTGCTCGAAGAAGCGCCGGTCCTCGATCGCCAGCACCGCCTGCGTCATTACCGGAGGAATGTCGCTGTACTTCACCAATTCGCGCTTGGAGCGCTGCTCGGCGTCAAACAGCGCCGTCACCAGCTGCGGCTCCAGCTCGTAGGCCGAAAGCTCACTGCCCCTGCTGACGATGCGCGTGACTTGCCCGTCCTCCATGGTGATGCGCGCCGGCTCCGGGCTGTGATAGGACTCCGGTCCCGGCGTGATCTCGATCCCGTCGCTCACCAGGCGGAAGCTGCCCATTAGCGATTCGTCGCCCTTGTCGGAGTAGCCGGCCCTCCGCAGCTCTGCCGCGATCGTCTTCGCGTCGATCGTCTCGCCCTCACGCACCGTCTGAGGAATCGCGTAAATCTTCGCGGAATTCCCGAACACCGGCGTGCGGAACCGGCGCTCAATGATCCGGTCGTACTTGATGTAGTAGTAGGAGAAAACTGCGGTAAACGAACCGGCGAGAATCAGGAACAGGAACAGCGCCGCGCGCAGCACCGGATCGCGCCGCATGCCGGCTCCTTGGCTCTTCGGGATTCTGATCTTAATGGCCACAGCTTCCGGGCGGACTGCCCCCTCTACTCAGACGATGGGACGCACGAAATGGTTTCTCACCCACCGGGGTGCCCCACTTCTCGCTGCTCTTGCGAGAAGTGGGATTGTTCGATCGAACCCTCGAGCTCCAAGCGTTGAGACTCGCCGGGGACACCCGATAAGTCTCTCCCTATCCCTTCGCGGCCTTAGCGGCCCTTCGCGTTCCTTACGGTCTCGCTTTTGAATGTCAAGACCCGGCCGCGATCTGTCGTTCTGAGCGCCGCGCGAACGAAGGTGAGCGCAAGTCGAACACTCGCCACCCAACAACCTTAGCGACGCTCCATCTGAGAACGCTGCCGCGTTCGAAGGGATAGGTTTATTGTACCGCTCCGGCCTCCAAACAGAAGAGACCCGCAGGACATGCGGGTCTCTCGGCCGTCAATAGCTTTTGCCGCTCTCCCGAGAGTCGGCTCTTGCGACGTGACCTACTGAGTGTCCGTCACCGCCCAGTAACCTGGGGTCCCCAAGGTCAGAGCAGAACCGATCTGAGTAATCGCTCCGCTTGATGCGACACTAAAGGCCCCCATCTGAGCGGTGATGGTGCCAGTGCCCAGGTTCTGAATCTGGGAGTAGTCAAACAGCAAAGTCCCGCTTTGATCAAATTGCCCCCAGGAGCCTAGCTGTACGTTGCTAAACGTGCCGACCGACGTAAGTGTCCCAGTGGAGCTGATGGAGTAGCCTTCAATCGGGTTGAAGCCCGTGCCAGTGGAGCCGGTGGATTCAATGCCGAAGGAGTAAACGAACGTTCCATTCGTGGCGACTGGCGACACCGCGATACTGAAGGGTGCATTTGTCGTGGGGAACGTGCCATTTAGCGTCAGCGCGCCCGTGCTCTGGTTGATGCTGAACACGTAGAGGTTCTTGTCGTCCGTCCCGGCTAACAAGGCCGTCTTCCCGCTGGTTCCGATCAGGTACTTTCCGCTGGGCTCGCCTTGCACCGCCCACATGGGCGTGGGGAAAACGAACGGGCTGTTCGCTAGTGGCGTGAGCTTGCCGTTACTGCTGTTGATCGAGTAGGCCGCAATGCCCCCGATTCCTTCATGCGTGCTGATCACATCCGTCGCATACAGATACTTTCCCAAACCGTCGGTGGTCATGTTAAAGGGCTGGAACGTCCCGGTCGAGAAGGGAGACCCTGACGCAGCCTGCAAGGATCCGTCACCGCCGATCTGATAAACCCAAATTTGTGCATTGCCCGCGTCCGCGATGAACAACAGCGTCCCTGCTGGATTGGTGATCATACTCAGCTGGGGGAATCCGCTGGCCCCAACAAATCCCAGGAACGGCGCAGCATAGGGGCTGCCATTGACCTTTGTCAGCGCGCCCGTGCTGCTGTCAATGGACCAGCCGAAGAGCTGATTTGGGCTGGAGGCACCGAATCCCGTGTACAGAAACTTCTTTTGCGCCACGACCATCCCGACTCCGAAATCGTTTTGGGGAATGGTGGGGGCGGAGAAACCCGAAATCGCGCCAAACGTGCTCGCCGACGTGTCCAGTGCAAACCCGTCGGCCGTGCCCTGCTGGTCCACCGCAAAAACAAACGCGCTGGAGGATCCGCCGGACCCCCCGCTGCCAAATCCCTTCCCCGTAGCCGTGCACGTCGAAGCGCCGAAGGTGTGACCGCACACATAGTGTCCGCAGCTCGACAACACCAGCGCCGTTGTTGCCAGCGCGACCAGCAGACCGAAAAACACCCAAGCTTTCTTCTTCATGAAACTGCCTCCACCTGAGCTTGACTCTTTGCCCACGTCTTTGCCTCCCATCGGCGAGCCCGGATTCTCTTCGCCTTCCAGGAACCTCCTGCTCCGCAGCAGACTTGCGGTGGAAAAGGGGCCTGGGTCGGCTCGCAGCCGTTGGGTGAAAAAACTCTTACTCACTTGCGATGGTAGGCGGAAGGTAATCTCGTGGCAACGTTACGAATGTCACTGGCCTGTTACGCGTGACCGCCCCGCCGGAACACCCGGCCGAATTCGATCGACCAAAAACTCCTGCTTTGACTCGAAGGCGCGAAATACATGTAGAAGGAATAGCCCAGCAGATCCACGCGCACTCGATAGTGAACCTCCAGGGCCACGGGAGGAACATCGGTGGACAGCCGCCGCACCGTTACCTGTCCGGGCTCAAGGTCAATGTTATGTTCCTTGGCTGTTCGCACCACCGTCTCCTGCAGATCTCCTTCTTTCGTCTGAGGCAGCAGACCGATGCGGGAACCTCCGAGGGCAGCGATGTCGTGCAGGTCGTCTTGCAGTTCGTAATTGGCAAACATGGGTGGGAGGATCTGGATACCGGCGAGAACAGCCAGCGCAACAAACGCGAGTCCGAGGAGCAGCCTAAGCTTTCCCACGCCGACCGCCCGCGAGCTCAGGCTCAGCTATGTACATTACATCCATGCGAAGTGGCTGCAGGGCCCTAAAACCCTTTGTTCCCGCTCGAAGGAGTGAAATGCAGGGTGAAGGAATACCCAGGAAAATTCACGGGCACGCTGTAGTCTGCCGCGAGGTAAACTGCCAGCGCTCCCGGCTGACCGATGCGCTGCACCGTCACATGTTCTGGCGTCAGCGGAATGTCATGCTCGTGCGCTTTCTTCATCACCGCGTCTACCAGGTCCTGATCGCTCTGGCGCGGGTTGGCGGCGCCTACCATCGCGATTTGGCGCAAGTCGTCCTGAAAGGAATAGTTGGCTAACTCGGGCGGAATGATCATGAACCCGCCGTAGATGCAGCCCACAACGACCAGTATCCCGATGATTGCTTTTACGGTTCCCATAGCCAGGCCAGCCATCCGCCCCGCCAGGGATTGCATTCACCCGCTCTTCCGGCGGAGCAAACTCTGAAAATGCTCTACTACCGCCGTGATCGTAACATCGCGGATTTCCCGGGTCGAGCGAAGAACGACTTCCACGGTACCTTCGGTAACCTTCTTGCCGACCGTAATGCGGAATGGGATTCCGACCAGATCGGCATCCTTAAACTTCACGCCCGGCCGCTCGTCGCGGTCGTCGAGGATCACGTCAAATCCTGCCGCCTCAAGCCGTTGCGCGATGTCCTCGGCCGCGGCTTTCACCTTCTGATCGCCCACATTCGTCGGCGTCACGACGATCTCAAAGGGCGCAATCTGCGGCGGCAGCCAGAATCCGTTCTCGTCGTTCGCCTGCTCAATCGCCGCCGTCAGGATGCGCTCGACGCCGATCCCATAGCAACCCATGATCGGCGTGACTTCCTTGCCGTTCTTGTCAAGAACGTGCGCGCCCATCGACTCGGAATAGCGATAGCCCAGCTTGAAGATGTGCCCGATCTCAACCGCCGTATCGATGCGCAGCGGCTTGCCGCAGTTCGGGCAAGCCTCACCCGCCGTCACCGTGCGCAGATCGGCATACGCGGTAGGATGAAAATCCTTGCCCGGCGTGAGGTTTTTCAGATGATAGTCCTTCTTGTTCGCGCCCGCGATCAGATTCGTGCGTCCTTCAAGCGCCTTGTCGACGAGAAGAACCGGCAGATGCGCATCCTTCTTCAGATCCTTCGCCCACTCGATCCCAATCGGACCGAGGTATCCCGCCGGAGAGTTGAACAACGCTTCAATCTCCGTCTCCTCCATGGGCCGCGTGCGAACCGCCACGGTGGCGTTGAGCTTGGCCTCGTTGAGCTGANTGATCGCCGCGCATGAGCACAATGATCGCGCGCGATTTCTTTTTCCCGGACGCATCCATTTCGTCCGCCATCAATGCTAGCGTCTTGATCTTGTTTTTCGGCGACACGCCCAGAAACTTCGCGACATCTTCGATCGTCTTCTGCCCCGGCGTGTGCACCAGCAGCGGCTTGCCATCGCCTTCGGGCTTCAAGTCCTCGACTGGCGCGAGTTTCGACGTGGCCTTTTCCAAGTTCGCCGCGTAGTTGCAGCCGTCGCAGCTCACGATCTGANCCCGCCGGCGTGCGCACCATGAACTCGTGCGATTCCTTGCCGCCCATCGCTCCTGAATCCGCCTCGACCACCATATATTTCAATCCGCAGCGATCGAAGATGCGGCAGTATGCGTCGTAATGCTTTTTGTAGGAAACATCGAGGCCGGCTGGATCGATGTCGAAAGAATACGAATCCTTCATCATGAATTGCCGCACCCGCAACAGCCCCGACTTCGGCCGCGGCTCATCGCGAAACTTG